>Ga0209386_1000096_pt1 | contig 45775 bp, 43 predicted proteins | sample NGEPertwo_FD_184510 | JGI IMG/M metagenome (GOLD analysis project Ga0209386, IMG submission 184510) | Arctic peat soil microbial communities from the Barrow Environmental Observatory site, Barrow, Alaska, USA - NGEE Permafrost154B-two... | ecosystem: Environmental > Terrestrial > Soil > Wetlands...
CTCCTGTTGCTCCTGTTGCTCCAGTTGCTCCTGTTGCTCCTGTTTCTCCTGTTGCTCCTGTTGCTCCTGTTGCTCCTGTTTCTCCTGTTGCTCCTGTTGCCCCAGTTTCTCCTGTTGCCCCAGTTTCTCCTGTTGCTCCTGTTGCTCCTGTTGCCCCTGTTGCTCCTGTTGCCCCTGTTGCTCCTGTTTCTCCAGTTGCTCCTGTTGCCCCAGTTGCTCCTGTTGCCCCAGTTTCTCCTGTTTCTCCTGTTGCTCCTGTTGCCCCTGTTGCTCCTGTTGCCCCAGTTTCTCCTGTTGCTCCTGTTGCCCCTGTTGCTCCTGTTGCCCCAGTTTCTCCTGTTGCTCCTGTTGCCCCTGTTGCTCCTGTTGCTCCTGTTGCTCCTGTTGCCCCTGTTTCTCCTGTTGCTCCTGTTGCTCCTGTTGGTCCTGTTAGTCCTGTTGGTCCTGTTAGTCCTGTTGGTCCTGTTAGTCCTGTTGGTCCTGTTGGTCCTGTTGGTCCTGTTGGTCCTGTTGGTCCTGTTGGTCCTGTTGGTCCTGTTGGTCCTTTTGAACAATTGGCGCATCGTGAGCCAATAGATAATAAAGCCATTTCCCGTTTCCTCCCAATATTAAGAATAAACCTTTTGTTTCCCATATTATGGGTTATTGTATTGTATTGTACATGTCCTATTTCCGTTACAAATAGAATATTTTTTTATGTTCCTAAAATTCGTTATATAATAAATGCACCTCTCCAAAATAGGTCTTTGGAGAGGTGCATTTATAGAGTTCCACTGGTTTATTGATTCCAACCAACTTTCAAACATTCCATCTGGAAAATAAGAGGGGAAGGGTTCCCAATTAGGTTACCCCTTCCCTTATAAATTCTTATCAATTTCTAACATGCCACACTACACAGTAGTACTCATAGGTATTAATTTGACACTTCCCCAAACTGCCAAGCGATCGTCTTTAATGATCAAGACACCCTTGATGCCTGTGATCTCTGAAGCGAGTTCGAGCGCTCTTTCTAAATCGTCCGTGGTCTGAACATGATTCCCACAGGCCGTGGCAACTGCGTCCGCCAATGCAACTGACGGAGAGAGAACCACGAGTGCGTCGGCTTTGCCGAAACTCAAAGACGGCCCCACTTTGCCCGATGACGTACAGATCCCGAGGGGGCTTTCGTCCGGGCGAATTTCAATCGCCACCCGATTAGAGAGCGGTGAATTCCCGGCAAAGATACCCACCCTACGAATGCGGCTCGTACGCATGAAGATATCTCCACCATTTTCCACAATGACGTCTCGTGAGCGTTTGGCAATCAACTTACCAACGAATTCTGAAACGGTGCCGGCGACAGCGGCCATCGGCCCCACGCCTGCAAGACGCCCAGCTTCCGCCATAGTCTGAATAATTAAAGGCGCATTTGGTAAGACGGTATAAGGCGTTAAGGCCTTCACAAACTCAGGGTCTCTCAGGATATATTCCTCAAGGGGTCTGCGACAATCTCGAATTATGTCTTCTACCCAGGCAACGAGTTCGGGTGAGAACCGTTCTTTACGAACCCCGATATCCAGATCAGTTTCTCCCACTGCCACCTGAAAATGCACCAGATCCACTTGGCGGTGATCCTGCCGGTAGATACGATCCATGAAATCCAATTACAAACGAACCTCCATGGCCTTCATCGGGCAGATTTTCACGCATAGTTTGCAAAAAATACATTGATCTCCGTCAAAGACGACTTCCATAGACGGACGTTCCATATATAACGCGCCCGTGGGACAAATACCTGTGCAGGCTCCGCACATAACACACTTTTCTTCATTTCTCACAATTTCTTGGTTAAGAGCCTGCACTGTAACCCCTAGATCGCGCAAATAGTTCAAGCCCGCTTCGCTTTGATCCCCAATGACCTCCAAGATCATGGTTCCTTCTTTTTGAGGGTTGACATCGGCTTTCACAATATTGACGACTAAGTCATAGTCTTTCACCAAGCGATAAACAATCGGCTTAACGGAGATATCTGTTCCGAAACGCAAAACGATTCTTTTAGGCGACATATTATCAGGCCTCCTTTATACTGTGAGCAGTAAAGCCGTCAGCGGGTGAGGGAAGCATTTTGACGGGCTCTGTCAGCTGAAAATCGCCTTTTTGTATCCACCCTTTTAAGGTTGCGGCGATCTCTCGAGCCCGTGGCATACTTGATAAAGGAGCCGTAATGACTTCCTTGCCATTCACTTTGATTTTCCCACTCTTTAGGTCTGCATAACTGACATACCCTAAATTACCCGGTGTCAATGACGGATACGCTTCCCCATAGTCCATTATGGGAGCATACAAGTCTTCATCCTTCATAGCAGCATACCGAGCAATCTCTTCATTGAGAATAGGGATTGGAATTCCGATCCCTACACTAAGTGTTGCCCCATAGCCTAGATAACTGGTTCCGACTAACCATCTAGGTGTCATTTGTTTTAGATCTCCGGTGACAGCTAGTGTCCCCCCTGCAGCGCCAAGTTCCTTACCATCATTGTTCAACATCGACGGAAAATGTTGGGTGCCGTTCCAAGCCACATATCCAATCCCACCACCCAGGAAAATCTTTGTGCCAACCCCAATTGTCTTAAAATGAGGGTCCTTCAAAAGCGGACTGAGTTGTCCTGAGGTAGAAAAATTGGCATTCTCCAGATGTGGTTTAATCATTCCCATATATGTATAAATAGTGCGATCGGTCAGGTTCACCGCGCAATTATAATTCTGATAACAATTGCGAGGATTAAAAAGAATCGCCTCATTGATGTCATCCAACGTAATAGTCGTTTCAAGGTTTCGGCGTGGGTAACAATCTGTTCCATATCCCGTCGCTTTTAGTTTAACAGGTTTGCGTGCCACAAGATCGTGAATGACATGGCCGCCACCGTAGCGAAATTCACCAGGGTAATTGCTATTCAAGGGGTCATCGTCAGGCAACTCTGTCGCACCGAGATAAGCGTCAACAGCTGCTATACCTGAATAAGCTGGTACTCCGTTTAACCACACCTTCTGCATTTTCATCCGTGGTGTTGTGTGTCCTAAACTTAAGAAAACACCCGACGAACACATGGGTGCAAACGTACCAGTGGTTACTACGTCCACTTCTTGAGCTGCTTTGGAAAGGCCTTTCTCCTCCACTAGGGCGATGAGTTCCTCCGCAGTTACGACAACGGCTTTACCTGATTTAATCTTGGCGTTGATCTCCGCATATGTTTTTTCAACACTCATGAACTTGACACCTCCAGATTTATCCTTAGACAGTATACTGAAAAGACCTCTTCCAAGATAGAAGAGGTCAAAATTCAATTCAACAGGCTTAATTTTATCATTAGCTATATATCATGTCAATATAAACTAATTGCAGTTTGCTACCTCTGACAGATTATTCTAAGTATTGCTGACCAATGACCTCCGCAAGCTGAGGTCTTAATAATTGACAAAAAGAATCCCCTCACTAGGAGGAGATGAGGAGGAAAGAAGAAATGAAGAAAAACTTTATCTTAACCGTTAAAGAACGGGTAACAGCTGATATATTTATATTAACCGAAATTTGTTACCGTTTTATGAGTGATGTATGAAGAAATTGTGAAACATTATAAGAGGACACATCCATTAGATAAATAAAAGTGACACTCCAAAGAGCGCTATAATGGCACCAAGAACCTCTCTTATTGGTACTTTTTCCTTAAGTATGATGATTGACATCGGAATAATGAGTATCGGCGTGATGGACATGATCGTTGAAACAACGCCTGTGGTGGAATGCTGAATAGCAAATAGTGACAGTGATACGCCGATGAACGGACCAAAAAATGACCCGATAGTGATATGTCTCATAGCTTTAAAATCTTTAAAGGCTGAACCTAGCTTTCCCCAATTTTTAGAGATCGTAATGACGATTGAAAAGCCAATGATAGCGGCAATAATTCTAATTTGAGTTGCAGCAATAGGGTTATAGGAGCCCATGCCGAATTTACTAAAAACCAACCCAAACGCTTGCCCTAAGGCACCAATAAATGCATAGATTAATCCTTTTACCGGATACGTTAACCCAAGAATCTTCTCCCCTGAATTTCTGGTAAGGATAACGAGGGCAATCCCTGCAATGGTGATGACCATTCCAACTGATCCCAATAATGTAATTCTTTCTCCCATAACAATAAAACCAGTGATGGCCGTAATCGGTGGCACCGTTGCCATGATTAGCATAGATATCCGTGAGCCTACTTGTACAAATGCTTGGAATAAGAACAAGTCTCCAATAACAAAACCTATTAATCCAGAAAAAGATAGCCATAACCAGTTATAAGGAGTAGCATCGAAAGGTAACAGCATGCCACGAGTAAATAAATTAAAGACTGAGATTAATATTAGTGCAATAAAAAGTCTTATTAGATTAACAGAGATCGAACCCACTTTTTTGCCTGCAGATTCAAAGGCCACTGCACTAATCGTCCAACATAAGGCCGTTGCAAGGGCGGCTATCTCTCCTACATGTGATTGAAACATATGATCTTCCTCTATTCTCATTCTTACCCTAGGAATTTTCTACTCAGTGATTATAAATCAACTTCAGAACATTTTTCTATTCATGAGAAAAGCAATGCCACCGACACAAAGGACCACGGACATTCCGACGACAATCTCGAAACCATGATCTGCAGTTTGTAGGGGAATTTTCACATTCATCCCAAAGAAGCTTGCTAACATAGTAGGTAAGGCTAAAATAATCGTTATCGACGCCAAAAACTTCATAACTATATTTAAGTTATTCGAAATAATTGAAGAAAAAGAAGTCATCATACTACTCAAGATGTTGCTATAGGTTTCTGCCATCTCGACTGCTTGTTTATTTTCGATGATAACATCTTCTAGTAAATCCTGATCTTCTTCGTATACTTCTAAGGCCTTTGTTCTTAACAACTTTTCCATGACCTGTTCATTGGATTTCAAAGAAGTCGTGAAATACACAAGACTTTTTTGAAGGTTCAACAACCTAATTAGTTCCTTATTCTTCATCGATTTGTGAAGTCCCGACTCAATTTCGTTGGTCTTCTTTTCAATTTCTCTCAGCAAGGTTAAATACAGCGATGCGCTTTTATAAAGTATCTGAAATAAGAACCTTGTTTTTTTAGAGGTTGACATGCCCCGTACTTTGCCATTGAGAAAATCTTTAAGAACATCGACCTCTTGTAAGCATACTGTCACAAAATGATCTTTAGTTATTATAATCCCCAGTGGAATTGTTTCGTAGATAACCGTTGCATTTTGAATGATTGGGACATTAATAATGACTAATAGTTCGTTATCTTCAGTTTCAATTCGGGGCCGCTCATCATCATCTAAGACATCTTTTATGAAATCAAATTCAATTCCAGTTGCCTTTGTTACCAGTTCGATCTCTTCTCCGGTAGGGTTTATCATATTAATCCAAGTACCCTTTGCTTCCGGTTTATCTGTGTTCATGATAATGCTATCAATGGTACTATACACTGTAAACATTTTACGGCCCTCCCCTTCTTATCAGTGAATACTTATTGTGAACCTCTTTTCATAAAGACATATCTTTAAGTGTAACCTTTTTGGCTTTAGTATGTCCAGCGTTTTCTGAATTGTAAGGTCCTATTCGAGCTATTACGTTGAATACAACGTCCATAATTTCTCATTTCATGTTGGAATATAGAGACCAAGCAGATAAAAGCCCAAGATACAAATTATCTTGGGCTTTTATCTGCTTCTGGGTTAACGTTCAATTTGTCGTTAATAAAGAAAAAGCCTTCCAGGCTCTTAGCCTGGAAGGCTTTTCTACGATGAACGATTTACCAGTTATTACGTTCGCGGGGCTGAAAGCACTCGCGGCAATATACAGGTTTGTCACCAGAAGGTTGGAAAGGAACAGTAGTTTCTTTGCCGCAAGTAGCGCAAACTGCTGGGAACATTTCGCGTTCTTGACGAGCATAACCGCCGCCGCCTTGGTTTCTGGTTTGTGCTTTTTTAGCTGCACGGCACTCAGGGCAACGTCCTGGCTCATTGGTGAATCCTTTTTCAGCATAGAACTCTTGTTCAGAAGCTGAGAATTCGAAATCGCGACCACAGTCTCTGCAATTTAAAACTTTGTCATTAAACATTATAAAAAAACCTCCACTAATTATATTACCCGTGCACCAGGGCAAGTTCACAACTTCCTGAAGCCTAAGGCAATAAAGAAGGTTTGCTTAAATCCACTAGTTTTTACGAGCTTAGATGAGTATAACTGGAAAATGGGAACATGTCAAATCTCGATTGAAAATAAAGCAATAAAATTAGGGTGGTCTCGATATAATAGGGTCTATTCGACCACGGAATATCCAGCATCTACAACGGCTTTAACAAGTTCTGCTCGCTCAGCATTACCCGTTACAACGGCCTCTTTGGCTGTGAGATCGACCTTAACGCCTTCAACTCCGCTTACCCCTTGTAATGCTTTTTCAGCTCTCATTTTGCAATGGTTACAAGTCATACCTTCAACTTTAAGAATAGTTTCGCTCATTTTTTTCACCTCCGTTCACAAAATTATATTTACTTATCCCCTAAGGACCTTATCAATTGCCAGAAGAGGAAAATTAAAACTTGTTTCACTCCGAAGATCTCCGCTTAAACTAAGCCTCTAGTTTTTCATCATACCTTCTCAACAAGAGAGAACTCGTCACGACCGATACGGAAGAAAAAGCCATCGCAAGTCCTGCCCACTCGGGAGGCAAAAGTTGCCCAGTTATGGGATACAGAATACCACCCGCAATAGGGATCCCTATAATGTTATAAATCAAGGCCCAGAAAAGATTTTGCTTAATCTTTCTCAGCGTTCTCCGGCCCAAGCGGATAGCCCGTTCCACATCGATAAGGTCATTGCGAACTAACACCACATCTCCGGTCTCCTTGGCTACATCGGTTCCTGATCCTATGGCAATCCCAATATCGGATTGGGCTAAGGCCGGGGCGTCATTAATTCCGTCCCCCACCATGGCCACCTTAAAGCCTTGATCCTGATATTTTTTAATAATATTTATCTTATCTTGCGGCAAAATTTCAGCGATTACTTCATCAATCCCCACCTGATCTCCGACCATATGAGCAACTTTTTCATTGTCCCCCGTAATCATAAAGGTCTTCATGCCTAACTGATGCAACCGTTCAATGGCCTCTTTTGTGCTCTCTTTAACCACATCTGCAAGGGCGATGAGCCCAATCACCTGATCACCTAAAGCAATAAAGCTGGTCGTTTTGCCCGATTCAGCGAGGCGCTGAAAATCCTGTTCAGCATCCTTAATATTCACGCTATGCAAGTTCATCAACTTAATGTTTCCAATGAGTAACGTCTGTCCTTCAAAGGTGCAGGTAACACCATACCCTCCCTCTTCTTTATAATTCGTTACATCTTGAATTGCAATCTCTTCTTTCTTAGCCTGCGCAACGACCGCCTGTGCTAAGGGATGAATGGAGGGATTTTCGCCTGCCCCCGCGATTTTAAGAACATCCTGTTTTGAATAAGAGGCATAGGGTATTATATCCGTGACTTCAGGAGTTCCTTTGGTCAAGGTCCCCGTTTTATCAAATCCAATGACTTGTATGTGCGCAATCCCTTCGAGCACAGCCGCGGATTTAAATAAAATACCGCGATTTAGCCCTACCCCGCTACCCACCATAATAGCGGTTGGCGTAGCCAGTCCCAACGCACAAGGGCAAGCGATCACTAAAACAGCAATGGCCGCTGTAAAGGCAAAAACGAAGGTGGTATGCAGCGCAATATACCAGATCAAAAAGGTCATGAGCGATAAAGCAACGACCGTTGGGACAAAGTAACTAGAAATTTTATCTGCTAGTGCTTGAATCGGGGGCTTTACCCCTTGGGCATCTTCAACCATTTTGATGATCCCGGAAAGCACTGTATCCTTGCCTGTTTTGGTCGTTTTTACTTTAATACTTCCAGAACTATTGACCGTGGCACCGATTACAAGATCTCCTACTCCCTTGTCAACCGGAATGGATTCTCCGGTCAGCATGGCCTCGTCTATGCTGGCTTGTCCTTCAATAATCTCGCCGTCCACCGGTATCCTTTCTCCGGATTTAACAATGACAACATCACCAATTTTAAGATCTGACGCAGCGACTTGCTTTTCTTCGCCATTTACAAGCAAGCGCGCTTTATCCGCCTGTAGCTCTAACAGCTTTTTTAAGGCCTGTCCCGCACGTCCCTTTGCTTTGGCCTCTAGATATTTTCCAAAACGCACAAAGGTAATCAACAAAGCTGACGTATCAAAAAAATTGGGGCCTTGGAAGAAAAGCGTTGGGAAGAACATATGCAACGTCGTCATCAGACTATACCCATAAGAAGCGGTAATCCCCAGCGCAACTAGGACATCCATATTCGCTGAACGGTTCTTCAACGCATGGTATGCACCGCGATAGAATGTCCAACCGGCTGTAAACTGAACTATGGTTGCCAACGCAAGGATCGTAACCATCAACGACTTTGACATGGAAAGATACATAAGTGGCATAATGGGCAAAGAGAGAATCGCACTAAAAATGAGCCAATTTCGCTGTTTGATCGCGGTACGGTCGTCTTGGTTTTCATCCTTATTCTCTAGAGGCGTATACCCAGCATCCCGCACTTGATCGAAGATTTCCTTCATATTTATGATATCCGGATCGAACTCTACTGTAACCGTTTCATTTGCGAAGTTAACAGAAGCGTTTTGCACGCCCACTGTTCCTTTGAGCTTTTTCTCAATTGCAAGGGCGCAATTGGTGCATGTCATTCCACTCACTTTAAACTGTTTCCTGCCTCCGTTTTGGCTTTGGCCAGCGTAACCAAGATCCTTGATTTTGGCAAGGAGGGTTTCCTCCTTGACCACGTTGGGATCTATTTCCACCGTCAGTTTTTCCGATGCAAAGTTGACAGCGACTGTTTTAACCCCTGGCATGGCTTTGAGACCCTTTTCAATAGTCAAAGCGCAATTGGCACAAGTCATACCACTAATTTTGAACAGCTGTTTTTTCTGTTGCATTGCTTGCTCTTGTAAATTTTGTTGATTTTCTGGTTTTTCTGTAGTTATTTCTACGGCCAGTTCCTCTTGTTTTTGCTCTACTGGTTCTTCTGGTGCTTCTACAAGCTTTTCAAAAGAGTAGCCAGCTTCCTCAATTTCATGAAGTATATCAGCCATATCAACCTGTAACGGATCCCAGTCGAAGGTAGCCCTCGAATCCTCTAAGGAAACCTGGACATGCTCCACGCTTGGGAATTTTTCTAAAATCTTAGTGACATGGTTGACACAATGCTCGCAGGTCATGCCATACACTTGAATTTCTTTTTCTTCTCGGATCGCTCGCTCCGTCATGATTTGTCCCTCCTCAAAGGCGCCACTAATCCTGTAACTATTATGACCCAATCTAGCTTTATCATTACTTTGGAAATAACATCCTTATCGAATCATACGAAAGATTGTTTTCAGGACCTCATCTATAACTTTTTCATCCCCTGCCTGAAGCTGATCTTTGACACATGATTTCATGTGCTTTTCGAGGAGTAATCGGGAAGCTCCATCTAACGCAGATTGAGCCGAGGAGATTTGGTTTAAAATATCATCACAGTAAATGTGGCGTTCAATCATACCTTTGATCCCCCGAATTTGACCTTCTATGCGATTCATTCGGGTTACCAGTTCTTTGATCGTTTTATCGTCATGAAGACTGATTCGTTCTGCTTGGTTCTGTCCTTCACTCTGACAAACCAGACATGAAGGAACCTTTTTATCGTCTGAATTCATCTTAGCTCACCTCACTCAATATAGTATACCCCCCTATGCTATGTGTCAATAATGACAGGGGTCTAAAACATTGGTACTCAATTCCAGTCGTGATGATTATTTATAGGTGCTAACTATTTCTATAATAGCTTAGTTTTTGTTACCTTAGTGAATAGGTTACCCAATCTAGAACCTTATTTGTAGAAGCATCGGTTTCACGGAAATTCGCTCCTTTAATGAAACTATTTCTTTCCAGCAGGTTGATTGATTTCAAGTTGTTTGGATGAGTCACTGCTTCAATAAGTTGAAGCTTCATATCTTTGAAGCCATATTCTACGACAGCCGTCATTGCTTCCTGCATGATTCCTCTGCCTTGCCAATTTACCATTAGGTCATAACCTATTTCAACTTTTGACGGCTCTTGGCAAATATTCCAGAGACAAATAGACCCACATAATCTATTTTCATTGATGAGACTAATTCCCCATGTGATCGATTTACTCTTGTCGATGTCATCATCGAGTTCTTCAAGTTTCCGACGGGTTTCTTCATAAGTTTTTGCTTTTGAAGAATAGCACTTCAGTAGTCTTTCATCAGATTTAAGTACGAATAATTCATCCAAGTCTCCCATGGTAATTTGTCTTAGGATGAGATGTTCCGTTCTTAACGTGGGGAAAGGGGTGAATATATTCATTTCTATCCAGCTTTCTGTAATTATTTTGTACCAAGATTATTTTTTTATGTTCTTAATCCTGTGCGAATACCAGTATTCATTGAAACTAATCAAACCCGATAGTCAAAGTCTATAATAGGGATATAACCAAGGCAACAGCCAACCCCGGATTAGTAAATATGAATATAAACCTCAATTGAGTGCACTTGATTGGGACAGCATAAAACTTGTAATAGCGATTCTAATAAGTTATAGTTGATAGATTGATGGGTCCGTGCGGATATAATACTCCATAAGAATGCCTTTAAATAACGTGAGCGTTTGTATTTTTACGTATTCTTATCATGTTTCTCTCAGAGACTATTTAATGGGATTGGGATTTAAGAGTCAGAAAGACAACAATTACAGTAGGATTCAATTGGGATAAGTAGCACTTAACAAGGCGGATGACGGTAAAACAGGCTTGTTAATGCGTGGCTGTCCCCTAATATAACGAGCCCGAATTTCTAAATTTGTGTTCGAGAAGACCTAGAATCAATTTTAAAACAGAAGGAGATATTAACTTGACTAGTGAAAGCAAATTACAAATTATCCCGCTCGGTGGACTAGGGGAAATCGGAAAGAACACAACCGCGATCCGCTATAATAATCAAATCCTATTAATTGATGCGGGTCTAGCGTTTCCTGACGAAGATATGTTGGGGGTCGACATAGTGATCCCAGATTATACTTACCTTATTGAAAACAAAGACCTCATCCTGGGAATCCTCATCACCCACGGTCATGAAGATCATATTGGGGGACTACCCTACTTGCTAAGACATTTAGATGTCCCTATTTACGGAACTCGGTTGGCCATTGCTTTAATTCAATATAAACTCACCGAAGCCAAATTGGGAAAAGTAACAACCAACGTGATCCAGCCTGGTGAGTCCATAAAGCTTGGTTCATTCTCTGTAGACTTTATTAATGGGACCCATAGCATACCTGGCGCTGTTGGTTTAGCCATTCATTCCCCGTTAGGAACCATCGTTCACACCGGGGATTTTAAACTGGATCATACGCCGGTGAGCGGGGGAGTTCTTGACTTACACAAGTTTTCAGAACTTGGAGATCATGGAGTTCTTTGTCTCATGTCTGATAGTACGAATGTCGAACGCCCAGGATTTACAAAATCCGAGCGTTCTGTTGGGCAAAATATTGACAAGGCGTTTGCTGAATCGGAGGGGAGAGTTATTTTCGCTAGCTTTGCCTCCAATGTCAATCGGCTTCAGCAAGCGATCACCGCTGCCTTCAAATACCATCGCAAGGTCACTACTGTGGGTCGAAGCATGGTGAACGTTGTTAGCATAGCCTCTGATCTTGGGTATCTCGATATCCCGGAAGACACGCTCATTGACGTTGACGAGGCCATGCGTTTACCCTCAAATGAGGTATGCATCCTTACAACAGGCAGCCAAGGCGAGCCGATGGCTGCGCTGACCCGCATGGCAAACCACAGTCATCGTCAGATTTCCATTTATCCAGGGGATACTGTGATCCTTTCCGCTTCGCCCATCCCTGGAAATGAACGAGCCGTCTCTCGGAATATTGATCAACTCCTCAAGTTAGGGGCCAACGTCATCTACGAATCCATTTCGGGGATGCATGTTTCTGGTCACGCCAGCCAAGAAGAACTTAAACTGATGCTTAGTATGGTAAAACCTAAGTACTTTATTCCCGTCCACGGAGAGTACCGCATGCTCGTAAAACATGCTGAACTTGCTGAGCAGGTAGGGATTCCAAGAGAAAACATTTTTGTGGCCGAGATTGGTAATGTTGTAGAGTTTACACGTGCTGGAGCAAAGTTTGCAAATAATGTGACCGCCGGGCGCGTTTTTATTGATGGCTTGGGCGTGGGGGATATCGGTAATAGCGTTATGAAAGATCGAACGCTCTTATCTCAAGATGGCATTCTTATCATTATTTTAACAATCAATCGCTCAACTCAAACCTTATTAGCGGGTCCAGATATTGTCACTCGTGGATTTGTCTATGTTCGCGAGGCCAACTTAATGCTCGATGAGGTAAAAAGGATTACTCGACAAACCATCGCTCGTAGTCTCCAAAACGGTGTCCATCAAACCTCCACTTTACAAAATCGTGTGAGGGATGTAGTGAGCAGACATCTTTATGATAAGACCAAGAGGCGCCCTATGATTATACCGATTTTTCAAGAAGTTTAATAACGTAACCCTTTAGGAAATCATTGGGTTTAATTGAGAGACGATCTAAGAACTAAGCCATTGAGGTAATCAATGGCTTTTTCTATGTCTCCATCTGGACAAATTAACCCACCAGCCCATGAAAATGGTTGGAAGGATACAATTCAGTCCTATCCCGGACAAGTGACCACGATCAGGATCCGTTACGCTCCCCAAAATGTGTTGGTTTCTGTCCCCGGTATTAATCAATATCCATTCAATCCTGCCAAAGGACCAGGCTATGTATGGCACTGCCATATTCTCGACCACGAAGACAATGAAATGATGCGTCCCTATAAAGTTAAGAATCCTCTTCAGCGCAGTTAGCTAAGATATTTTTTTGTATTACGTTAGAATGAGCAGATCCAATTGAGGACTAAATTTTATCCAGTTCTCAAAATTTCCCCATTAGCTGTTTTACGCATTCTCTGCATAACCAAAAAGCCTCGCAATTGCTTGCGGGGCCTAAGTTTCCTAACAGAAGTCAGGACAATATTCTTCTTCTGTAATTCTTCGATAAACTAAATAACTGTGTCGCCCGAGATATCATGTATCTCTGACCTGATTTGCCCTGACTGCCCTTTAAACGAATTTTAGCCATGTTCACACAACCTCCGATTTCGTAAAATGTGAAGCAACTGGCTCGCTGTTCACACTATGAAAATCATCTGCGATGTAACATGGCTAAAAGTGACTAAAATGTCTATAAAAATGCATACTGGAGCCGATGGTCAGAATCGAACTGACGACCTGCTCATTACGAGTGAGCTGCTCTACCTCTGAGCCACATCGGCATTACATGGACGAATGTAATCTTACTCTAATTTTTCCGTTTCGTCAACTTTATTTCCCCAGTATTATTAATTAATATTCTTTTATTATTTATTCACATCAAGGTCTTCATCTTTGAGTTTGTGGGGATAATAACCTATTAATGGGACTTAACATGATTTAGCTAGACGAGCTTCTTTGAAATTATTGCTTGAAGGGGGTATACTGAGTCACTAGGGCTTATATACAGTAGCTATCATACGGCCCCCCGTCAAATTAAGATAGTAAAATTCTCCCTCGTAAAAACTGATACTTTTTAGTTTCAGTTTGGGTATAATGGAGGGGTAGAGTTATACACAGAAGGGACGATACGCTTTGACATTACATATTCATTTTGTTGGTATAAAAGGAACTGGCATGAGTGCTTTAGCTCAAATCAGTGCACAAATAGAAGGTGCAACTATTACAGGATCTGATGTCGAAGAATGCTTTTTTACAGACAGTGTCCTGGAACGTGCCCATATTCCTGTTTTAAGTTTTGCTCCCGAAAATGTAGAAAAAGCAGATTTCGTGGTAGCCTCTGCGGCTTATACAAATCTACATCCAGAAATTTCCCGGGCTTTAGAGCTTGATATCCCGGTCTTGACTTACCCACAATATCTGGGGCGCTTACTTTCTAAAAAACGCGGAATTTCCGTATCCGGAACGCACGGTAAAACTTCGACGACGGCAATGATCGGTTTAGTGATGCTCCAAGCTGGATTAGATCCTAGCATTGTTGTTGGAAGCGATGTGCCTAGCATCGGAGGAAATGCGCATTCCGGAAAAGGGGAATTTTTCTTAGCAGAGTCATGTGAATATCGGCGCCACTTCCTAAACTACTCTCCAGAACACTTGATAATCACCAACATTGACTTTGACCACCCAGATTATTTCAAGGACCTGGATGATGTTATTTCTGCGTTTGCTGAACTAGCGAAAAAAGTACCAGCGCAAGGCCATATTTACGTTTGGGAGGAAGACCCCAATCGCAATTCCCTCATATCAGAGGCTCCAATCACAACCTTTGGGCTCTCTGAGACTGCGGATGTTCGTGCAACAGAAATTATATTTCAAGATGAACGAAGTTCGATGAAAATTATGATCAAAGGGGAGTACGTGGGGGATCTTAAACTGCACGTGGCGGGCAGGCATAACATTATTAATGCCTTGGCAACCATTGCCTTATGCCATGAAATCGGCATACCCATCCCTGTCATCTTATTCAACCTTAGCTCGTTCAATGGAACAAAGCGTCGCTTTGAACATATAGGTAGTAACATAAACGGCGCCTTGATCGTTGATGACTATGCACATCATCCGACAGAAATCCGCACGACGCTAGAAGGAGCACGATTGTCCTTCCCACATCGCCGCATCCGTGCCATTTTCCAGCCTCATACCTTTAGTCGTACTGAAAAACTCTTACAGGAATTCTCACAATCTTTTCAAGGAGCGGACGAAGTGGTCGTCGCTGACATTTTCGCCTCGGCAAGAGAACAGGAAAATCACACCGTTTCTTCCTTGAATTTGGCCGATTTAATCGTGAAACAAGGGGTTAAAGCTCGTTATATTGGAACGTTGGAAGACATTGGAACCTATCTTTCCGATACACTCGGGCCAGATGATCTCGTCATTACTTTAGGGGCAGGGGATATTTATAAAGTTGGAATTGGAATTGTCAGCTAGGTTCTGTCGATGTCAAAGGGTTAGCCATCAATTGAGATGGCTAACCCTTTTTGGTATTATCAATCGTTTATCGAACGTCACATGTCATTTTTCATTACCTTTACAAGTACCTGATTGGATGCCTTCAATAATTTCATTCCAGTTGTGGCAGCGTGTTATCCCTGTTGTAAGTTCTTGTTGATTATAACTGGCATCTAACAAAAATACTGGAATACCGCTTTCAGCGATCAATTTAGCATTCACCTGATAATCCTCGATGAAAGCCTCGATTCCCCAAAGCTTGACTAACTCTAATTTGCTGCTAAAGCCCGCAAAGAGAACCCGATCATGTTCATGAGGGATTCCACACATCGTGAGCCAGCGCACCGTGACATCCCTTTCTGCATTGGTGCGAGCCGTAATATAAATGACTTCATGCCCCTGCCTCAGAAGGGTTTCAATCCCTTCCTTGGCACCAGAAATCGGTTTGGGAGTCATCAGCAAACGTTCCGCATTACAGACAAAATAGTCGTTCATCGCATCTCTGGATACATCAAAAACTAAATGCATTTCATAATCGTCAATGACTGTTATATTCTTACCAAAGTGCAGATTTAATTCCGTTAACCAAAAGGGGTAACTATCTGAAACAACACCATCGATATCGACTCCAATACGCACGTTAGTCTAAGCCTTTTAGTTTAGGGAGCTCTAGGCTAGGAGGGAGGTTGCGTTTATGTTCACTCTGACGATGGAGGCTTTCAACGCGTTCTTGTGCCTCTGACGGAATCTCTTCCCCGAGTAAATAACGATCAATTTGGTCGTAGGTTAGACCCAGTTCAGCTTCATCGGTCTGACCTTCCCAGAGCCCTGCGGTAGGTACTCGGGTAGCAATTCTCATGGGAAGCCCCAATATCCTTGCCCAAGCACGCACTTCTGCTTTTGTGAGTGAGCTAATGGGCAAGAGATCGACACCCCCATCGCCATATTTGGTGAAATACCCAGTATAGCTCTCGGGCGCATTATCTGTCCCTACCACCATATAATTCATGGCATTGGCCACCGAATACAGCGTTGACATACGTAAGCGAGCTTTTAAATTTCCCTGGCTTAATTTCTCGTCTTCTAGCTTGCAGCCTTGAGTTTCCAATTCCTTCTTAACTTGTCCCATAATCTGAGTATGCGCACCACTCAGGTTCACTTCGATCGTTCTTAATTCAAAGCCCTCTGCAATCCATAAGGCATCTTCTTTGTCATCTGGATCAGACTGACTGGGCATAATCACCCCGATACATTGCTCTGGAAATGCTCGACTACAAAGCCCTGCGACGACTGAGGAGTCAACCCCTCCTGATATTCCCACCACGAGTCCTTTTGCTTTGGCGTCAGTCACCCTTTCACGCAACCAGTCCACCGCTTGATTAATACGGCCGGTTAATTCTTTGTCTGTCCACATATTACTTTACCTCCTTATGTTCATTATTTGCCTTAATATCATTGTGTATTTTTAATAGTAATTGCTGTTTCAAATCAAAGAGATTGGTCGACAAATCGACCGTATATTTGTGAGGATGATTCAATCGTTTAACTTCATCCCAGAAGGTGGTTAGCTCCGTTTTGGCATAGGCCTGAATCTCATTGAGCTTCGGTAAGTCATAAACCAGTTTTCCACTTCTGAAAACTGGAACTAATAGTTCCCTCACCCGAAAATTCATTAATGTTTTTCTTTTCCAGGTCTGAACAGGATCAAAAATCGTAAGGGGTTTCCCGTCTTCGAAAACTTCATCTTCTAAAGCAATAAGATCTGCCATCGCTTTCCCCGCACGATCATAAAAGCGCACTACTTTTTTAACTCCGGGGTTTGTGATCTTGGATATATTTTCAGATACTTTTAGTCGAGGATGAAAAACGCCCTTCTCTCCTTCAGCGGCGAGTTTGTAAACCCCACCTAAAGATGGACTATCTTTAGAAGTGATGAGACTCGTTCCCACACCCCAGGCATCAATTGCTGCACCCTGGGCTTTAACGTCGAAAATAGTTTCTTCATCCAAATCATTCGATGCAACGATAATCGTACTCTTTAGCCCCGCATCATCGAGCATGCGACGGGCTGCCCTCGACAAATACGTTAAATCCCCGCTATCTATACGAATTCCTTGGAAATGGTGACCTTCTGCTTCGAGTTCAAGACCAACTTTAATGGCATTAGGGACCCCAGATTTTATGACACTGTACGTATCCACCAGCAACAAACATTGATCGGGGAATGTGCGTGCATAGGCTCTGAACGCCTCCAATTCAGTTGGAAAACACTGGACCCAACTGTGAGCCTGTGTGCCTGAAACGGGGATACCATATCGTCTTCCTGCAAGAACATTCGACGTAGATTGACATCCGCCGATATAAGCTGCCCGTGCTCCCAGGACTCCAGCATCCGGTCCCTGCGCTCTTCGCAAACCAAATTCCATAACTGGTCCGCCATTTGCCGCTGCAACCACTCGTGACGCTTTGGTAGCAATGAGGCTTTGAAAATTGACTAAGTTTAGCATTGCGGTCTCAAGAAGCTGCGCTTCCATAATGCGCCCTCTAACGCGGATCAGTGGTTCAAAGGGAAAAACAGGCGTCCCTTCGGGAATAGCATCAATGTCCCCTGTAAAACGGAAGGTACGCAGTTCTTCGAGGAAATCCTCAGTAAAGAGGTCTAGGCTTCTTAAATACGCCAGATCCTCTTCTCCAAAGGAGAGATTTTCAATATATTCCACGACTTGTTCAAGTCCTGCAGCGAGAACATACCCACCTGCAAACGGAAGCTCTCGAAAGAAGACATCAAAGACAGCTTCCTTATTACGACAACCATTCACTAAATATCCCTGCATCATGGTTAATTGATAAAGATCTGTTAACATTGTTAGATTTCGCATTGACAATTACCTCGCCACTCTCACTCCAAATTTGTTGATTATTGTTAACTTGTAGCTTCATTCATCAAAATGAAATCAACCGTGAGAATTTCGACCTTTGATCCTTGATATCCTCTTTTTATGCTTAGATAAAAACCTAAAGAACAATTCCCATAGGTTTTTAAAGTCAAAAATGTCGAATTTACGCACAATAATTTAAGACTTATCCACAGACTTGATTGTTTTATCCCCTTTTATTTAAGACATATCCACATTAAAATCCGATCTATTTTGATATTATCCACAGAGTTATCCACATTATACACAGGCATTCTCTTTAGTTTGTGAGAACGAAGACGTAAAACCCAGTAATGAAGCAGGTCTAAGAATTAAATTATACCCCATACCGGTATTTTTAATCCTTTTTACCCTATGATTCCTTTATATACTGCCTTTTTCTTAAGTGTACGTCATTAATTACCTTTACGTTTCAATATTTCGACAATATCTGAGTTAATGTGTGTTGCTGTCAACTTTATTAAATTAGTCTCTCTAGTTCGTCACGGCTCAGTCTAATTGCCTCAGCCACCGTTTCAGGTGAAGGACCGCCTGTTATCTTGCGTGCGCGTACACAATGTTCAATCCCTATCGCTCCAAACAGATCGTCTTCGAAAATTGGAGAGAGCTCCTTATAGTAACTTAACCCTAGTTCTTCTAGCCCAATTCCTTTTTTACTGCAGTGTAGTACGATTTGTCCGACTAACTCATGAGCCTCCCGGAAAGGAACCCCTTTCTTGGCCATGTAATCTGCCAAATCCGTTGCATTGGTGAACCCGCCTCTTGCTCCGCGCGCCATCGTCTCCCGATGTACTACCATAGTCCTTAGCATGGGTTCTACAACCAGCAAGCACTTTTTAATCGTGTCCACTGCATCAAACACCGGTTCCTTGTCCTCTTGCATATCTTTGTTATAAGCGAGCGGGAGACCTTTCATGACGGTTAAGAGACCCACTAAGTCACCATATACACGTCCAGTTTTCCCTCTCACTAATTCAGCGACGTCTGGGTTTTTCTTTTGAGGCATGATACTTGACCCTGTGGAATATCCATCATCCATCGAAATAAATTGAAACTCCCCAGAGGACCACAGAACAAGTTCCTCACACATTCTGCTCAGGTGCATCATGAGAATGGAAGCTGTTGCTAAAAATTCCAGTGCAAAATCTCTGTCGCTCACCCCATCTAAGCTGTTTAAGGTGACTCCATCAAACCCAAGTTCCAGAGCGGCTTGCATCCGGTCAAGCGGGAACGTCGTTCCAGCCATTGCCCCTGATCCAAGAGGAGAAACATTCAAGCGTTTTCGAGTATCTTTGAGGCGATCGAGATCCCGTAAAAACATTTGCACGTAGGCCATCATGTGATGGGCAAATGTAATCGGCTGGGCCTTTTGCAGATGTGTGTATCCTGGCATCCAAGTTTCAAGATGCTCTTCGGATATATTGAGTAGAGTTTGGAGCAACTTCTCCACCAAGTTTTTGGTCTGGTCAATCTCGCTCCTTAGGTAAAGCCTTAAATCCAAAGCGACTTGGTCATTCCGACTCCGTCCAGTATGCAACTTTTTTCCAACTGTTCCGATTCGTTCTGTTAAAAGCTTCTCCACATTCATATGGATGTCTTCTGCGCCAATTTCGAATTCTACGTTTCCCGCCTGAATATCTTCTAATAACTTCATGAGTCCGGTTATCAGAAGGTTAGCTTCCTCTTCAGATATAACCCCAACACTTCCAAGCATTCTCGCGTGGGCTACACTGCCTAAAATATCCTGTTTATAAAGGCGTTGGTCAAAGCTAATCGAGGAATGGAAATCCTCTACCAATGCATCTGTAGTCTTTTCAAAACATCCGCCCCAGAGTTTCACGGTACATCTTCCTTTCATTGTTAAGAACATTCTTATACTCTTTTTACAGTAAAAAAATGTTCTTATAATCTTAAATTCTCTCAACTTACCTGTCATGACTCAGTGAGAGGAACGCTGCCGAAACCTTTTCTGACTTGGTACGAAGAAAGCGCCGGCTACCGGCGCTGTTCTTTACTCTTATTTACGCAATCCTGATTCCTTTTCCATTAAGGCTCTAACCTTTAACGGTAAGCCAAAAAGGTTAATAAATCCGCCGGCATCCTTTTGATCATACACACCGTCCTCACCAAACGTTGCATAGGCTTCATTATAGAGGGAATAAAGGGATTTTACACCCGCAGCGGTGCAATTTCCTTTGTATAATTTTACGCGTACTGTTCCTGTAACGTTTTTCTGGGTTACATTGACGAAGGCATCCATCGCTTCGCGAAGGGGTGAGTACCATACTCCGTCATAGACAATTTCAGCATACTTTAGGGCTAACTCTTCTTTGTAATGGAGTGTCAGGCGATCAAGCGTAAGATGTTCCAAAGCCTGGTGCGCCATATACATGATGGTTCCACCCGGAGTCTCATAAACGCCACGCGATTTCATCCCTACAAGGCGATTTTCGACCATATCGACAATTCCGACCCCGTTTTTTCCACCCATTTCATTGAGGGCTTCCAATAAAGCGACCGGAGCCATTTTTTCACCATTGATTGAGGTGGGAATACCTTGTTCAAAACCGAGTTCCAGGTAAGTCGCTTCATCAGGAGCATCCTCTGGAGAAACGCCCAGTAAATAAAGGTCACGTTTGGGCTCATTCCAAGGATCTTCTAGATCTCCGCCCTCATGGCTTAAATGCCAAAGGTTACGGTCCATACTGTAGGGACGATCTTTCGTTACTGGAACTTCAATTCCACGTGCTTTTGCATAGTCGATACAATCATCCCTCGACTTGAGATCCCAAATTCTCCAGGGAGCAATGATTTCCAAGTCTGGATTAAGCGCTTTCACACCCAGCTCGAAACGCACTTGATCATTTCCTTTACCAGTTGCGCCATGGGCAATCGCCACTGCTCCTTCTTTCTCAGCGATTTCCACTAGACGGCGGGCTATCAGAGGTCTAGCAAAAGAAGTCCCCAAGAGATAGTTCCCTTCATAAACTGCCCCAGCCTTTAACGTGGGGAAGATGAATTCCGTGAGAAATTCCTCTCTCAGATCTTCAATATACAGTTTACTGGCACCGCTCTTTATCGCCTTCTCCTGAAGCGGAGCTAACTCTTCACCTTGCCCAAGGTCTGCTGCCATGGCAATCACTTCATACCCGTATGTTTCCTTAAGCCAGGGAATAATAATGGAAGTATCTAATCCGCCTGAATATGCTAAAACAACCTTTTTCATGTCTATCTCCCTCTTTTTATCAATTCTCGTCATGATATTTTGTCTAGTCTACAGTTTACCATGAAACGCTTTGTTTTATTATATTACTAACGCCATAATTGCCTTTTGAGCGTGCAGGCGGTTTTCAGCTTCATCAAAGACAACCGACTGAGCCCCTTCAATAACATCATTTGTAATTTCTTCCCCACGATGAGCGGGCAGACAATGCAGTACAATGGCGGATTGATTTGCTTTCTTCAGGACATCGGAATTAATCTGATAACCTTCGAATGCAGCCTTACGAACGTTTGACTCTTCTTCTTGTCCCATACTTGCCCAAACGTCCGTGTAGAGCACATCTGCACCTCTCACGGCTTCTAAAGGGTTATCGATGACTTCGACACATCCCCCGTTCGCTTTAGCATCTGCCTGCGCCAACGCCACCATCACAGGATCTGGCTTATATCCCTGAGGAGAAGCAATAACAACATGTAATCCCATCTTGGCTCCGCCAAACATCAGCGAATGAGCCATGTTATTGCCATCTCCGATGTAGGCAAGCTTCAAGCCCGCCAGGCGGCCTTTATGCTCTTGTATCGTCATCAGATCTGCAAGCACCTGACAAGGATGTAGCAGGTCAGTTAGTCCGTTAATAATTGGGATGTTGGCAAACTCAGCCAAATCTAAGACCTCTTGATGGCTAAACGTACGGATCATGATACCGTCCACCATTCGAGAAAGCACACGCGCGGTGTCAGCAATTGTTTCGCCTCTGCCCAGTTGAATATCTCGGCCACTCAGAAAGAGCGCATGCCCTCCAAGTTGGTACATACCTACTTCAAAGGACACTCGCGTCCGGGTAGAAGATTTCGTAAAAATCATTCCCAGGGTCTTGCCCTGAAGTACCCCGTGAGGACGTCCGGCTTTTTGATCATTTTTAAGTTCTTTAGCTACATCTAAAATGCAGCTTAATTCATCTTGAGAAAAGTCATGAAGGGAAATAAAGTCCCTCCCTTTAAATATTGCTTTATCGATTGTTTCCATTGTTGCTCACTCCTTCGCTATTGAATTATTATACATTAATATGCATAATAATTCAATAGCGAAGGACAATTATCCTTTAGTTAGCTTTTTTGGCGTCTATTGTCTCAATAAGGCCCAGATCTCTGGCATTCGTGCCTCAATTCAAAATTAATAATTCCCATCGCCACGTGGCTATGACCCATATAAATACAAAGAGAACGTCAAGCCGAAAATAGCCTGACGTTCTCTTTTAAGAAAATTAATCTATATTCGTAACATTATCGGGATCAGCGAAGTAATCTTTAGTCATCTTAATAACAGTACCGCTTAGAAGGATTAATCCAATTAAGTTCGGGATAGCCATAAGCGCGTTGAACACGTCTGAAATATTCCAGATCAGTTCCAAGGTCGTTGCAGCTCCGACCGGAATTAGAAGGCAGTAAAGGATGCGATAGGGAAGAACAAATTTAGACCCTAAGAGATATTCTACTGCACGGTCACCGTAGTAAGACCAGCTAATAATTGTAGAAAGGGCAAAGAAGATGATGCCAATAGCTACAATGTATTCGCCTGGTCCAGGGAGACCAAGGTTGAAGGCTTTAGCTGTGAGATTAGCTCCGATTAAAGCTTTACCCGCAGCATCAACTTGTGTATAGGCACCCGTCGTCACGATAACCAAACCAGTCATTGTACAAACAATAATGGTATCAATGAAGGGTCCAAGCATGGCAACAAGCCCTTCACGGACAGGGAATTTAGTTTTAGCGGCTCCGTGAGCAATTGGCGCACTCCCAAGTCCCGCCTCATTGGAGAAGACCCCACGGGCAACACCATAGCGAACGGCCTGGGCTACTACTGATCCGGCAAAACCACCAGAAGCAGCGGTACCAGTGAAAGCATCATGGAAGATAACTGAGAAAGCATGGGGGACACCACTGATGTTCATGAAAATAACGATCAGCGAACCTACAATATAGAATATTGTCATGATAGGCACAACTCTACTGGCAACGCGTCCAATGCGCTTAATGCCACCGACTATAACCGAAAAAACTAAAATAGCTAAAATAATCCCCGTTGCGATTTTTGGAATATGAAAGTATTTTAGAGCTGGTGCTGCAACAGAGTTAGCTTGGACCATATTACCAATCCCGAAAGAGGCAATAGCTGCAAACAAAGCGAATAACATACCCAACCATTTTTGACCTAAACCTTTTTCGAGATAATACATAGGTCCGGCGCTGACAGAACCGTCTTCATTAATCGTCCTATATTTAAGGGAAAGCAAGGCTTCTGCATATTTGGTTGCCATACCGACAAAGGCTGTTACCCACATCCAGAATAAGGCTCCTGGACCACCTATGGCTATGGCAGTACCGACACCTGCTATATTTCCTGTTCCAATTGTTGCGGAGAGAGCTGCACTCAAAGCCTGAAAGTGGGTGATTTCACCGTCATCTTTAGGATTATCATACTTGCCCGAAAGCAATTGCCATGCATAGAAGAATTTACGGACTTGAATAGCACGAACTAATAAAGTAATTAAAATACCAGTACCCACTAAAAGTGTTATCATAACGGGTCCCCACACAATTGAATCAATTTTGCCGACTAACGAGCTAAAATTCATAGTTTCACTCCTCTATTTAAAATGATACTTCAATATGTAAATGCGTAATATAGATTAAAATTGCTTTTACATTCACAAATAACCTATTGTATTTGATTAACACAAGGCCTCCTTTATTATAATTAATAGTTCACTGACTTTACTGGAATTTCCACCGTTACGGATTTTTATTAATACCCTTTAAAATTATGCATCACTCTCCTATCTATTAGAAAAAGCCGTCAAGATATCTCCTAGACATCTCGACGGCTCCGTTGCCGAATGTTTTACCATTAGGTGTTATTGCCATGATAGCTGAGTTCGCTCTCTTTGTCACTACCCAAAATGGCCCTCTCCTGTACTAATACTGTTTAATACATCAGTAATACGTACTATATTAGATTGTTACGCCAGTTTACTCAAAATTTGTTAATTACCAATTTTGAGAAATAGTATTTTCTTAAGGTTCATGTGACATCGTTGTTTCTTGCTAAGCCTATAAATTTTGATTAACTTTTTTATATCAGCAAATACTCCTGCAACGAAAGCACCTCTGGAATAGTTTGACTCCTCATCTCTTGCAACGCACGGACCACTGCTTTAGCTGTATCCATGGACGTAAAGCAGGGTACCCCATGCTCAGCTGCTAGCCGCCTCAGTAAATAACCAGTTCGCTCCAGTGTTCCTTTAGTGGGAGTACTGAGGATAAAGGAAAATTCTCTTTGACGAATGGCTTCTCTAAGGGCCTCACTGGATTCACTCACGGCATCGACCGCTACACCGCACAAGGCAAGCACTTTTGCTGTATCGCCCGTTCCTTTGACTCCGAAGCCGAGTTGAGCCAGTTGCCGCGCCAAGGTGACCGCTTCTGGGCGATCCTTTTCCGCCACTGATACCAAAATGTTACCATCTTTCGGAAGTGGAATATGAGAGGCAGCCAAGGCTTTCGCTAAAGCATGTCCAAATTGCGTATCCATCCCTAAGACCTCACCGGTCGATTTCATTTCCGGTCCCAGTGACGTTTCGACTTTGGTCAACTTTTCAAAGGAAAAGACGGGAGCCTTAACCACTACGAAGGGTGCCTCTGGAGCAAGACCATGAGCATAGCCAAGCTCCTTTAACTTTTTACCCAAGGAAACTTGAACGGCCAAATTGACTAGGGGTATCCCTGTAACTTTAGAAAGAATAGGCACCGTACGACTGGCTCTAGGGTTCACTTCAAGCACATACACTTTACCTCGAACCACGACAAATTGAATGTTTATCAGTCCTATGATACCGATTCCTTCTGCGAGACGGCATGTGAAATCCTGAATTTGATCAATTTCAGCAGGTGATAAACTTTGGGGTGGATAAACTGCTAAACTGTCCCCTGAGTGAACTCCTGCGCGCTCGATATGCTCCATAATACCTGCAATCACGGTAGTTTCTCCGTCTGAGACCGCATCAATTTCAACTTCTTTTCCTTCCAGATACCGATCCACGAGTATCGGATGTTCGGAAGATAGATGGATAGCCCTCTTTAAATAATCTTCTAGTTCACTGAGATTGCCCACGACTTGCATGGCACGCCCTCCGATGACATAGGAAGGACGAACGATGACAGGAAATCCAAGTTCCTCCGCAATGCCTTGGGCCTGGTCGACAGAAGTAACGCTTCTTCCTTCGGATTGGGGAATTCCTAATTGATTTAAAAGCTCTGCAAAACGTTCCCGATCCTCTGCCATATCAATCGCGTCGACCGGTGTCCCTAAAATTTTAATTCCTGCCTGGTTCAATCGACTTGCCAAATTAATGGGCGTCTGTCCTCCAAATTGGACCATAACGCCATCGGGTTTTTCCTTATCCAAAACATGAAGTACATCTTCGAAGGTCAACGGTTCAAAATATAGTTTGTCAGCGGTATCAAAATCCGTGGAAACCGTTTCAGGATTATTGTTAATCATAATCGCTTCCACGCCCATTTCTTGTAACGCAGAAAGTGCATGTACGGAGCAATAATCAAATTCTATCCCCTGCCCGATCCTGATAGGGCCCGAGCCTAAAACAACGACTTTGGGTCCAGAGCTAATGGAAACCTCATCTTCTTCTTCATAACAAGAATAGTAATAAGGCGTTGCCGAGGCAAACTCTGCTGCACACGTATCAACCGTCTTATAGACTGGCATAATTTGAGCCGCTTGGCGTATAGAACGCACTGCTGCTTCCGAGCACCCCGTAAGTTTGGCAATCGCTAGGTCTGAAAATCCTTGGACTTTGGCAAAATGCAATAACTCTGTCGTTAACGGCTCACTTTGCAACCGCTGCTCAAGTAACACTAGGTCTCTAATTTTATGCAGATAAAAGGGGTCTATTTGGGTCAGCGTTTGCACTTCACTCACGGTCCAATCCCGACGGAATGCTTCTGCCATGGCAAATAAGCGCTCATGATCCGCTCGAGAAAGCTTATCTTCTATTTCTATCTCCGTCCAACGACCGGAGTCATCAATTCTCAGACCGACTGTCCCAATTTCCAATGACCTCGTCGCTTTCAACAAAGCACCTTCCAAGGTCCGCTCCATGGCCATCACTTCTCCGGTAGCTTTCATTTGTGTACCTAGACGATGATCTGCTGCCGGAAATTTATCAAAGGGCCAACGTGGAAACTTAACTACGACATAGTCTAGGGCTGGTTCAAAACACGCGCTGGTATTGCCTGTCACTGGGTTAGTCAATTCCGGCAGCGTAAATCCTACCGATAAAAGTGCCGCCATTTTGGCAATGGGATAACCCGTTGCTTTCGAGGCAAGCGCACTAGAGCGGCTTACCCGAGGATTGACTTCAATGACAACATATTCGCGACTCAGCGGATTCAAAGCAAACTGGACATTACACCCACCGTTGACCTGCAACGCTCGAATGATCTTTAATGAGGACGCCCGTAACATCTGATATTCAACATCGCTCAGAGTCTGGGAAGGTGCTACCACAATACTATCCCCAGTATGGATTCCTACCGGATCAATATTTTCCATGTTGCAGATGGTGATACAGTTATCTGCAGCATCACGCATCACTTCATATTCAATTTCTTTCCAGCCAGCGACACTACGCTCGACGAGGCATTGCCCTATTGGGCTGGCTTGAAGTCCTCTTTGTAAAATCTCTTCCAGTTGTTTGGCGCTTTTAACGATCCCGCCACCAGTCCCACCTAACGTATAAGCGGGGCGTACTATTAACGGAAATCCCTGTTTTGAGGCGAACTTCTCTCCCTCTTCTAGGGTGGTCACGATCTCGCTTTCTGCCACGGGCTCGCTGAGGGAAAGCATTGTCTCTTTAAAGGCATCGCGATCTTCTGCTTTATAAATTGTTTCAGCATCACAACCAATGAGGTCCACGTCATAACGCTTTAAAACACCGCTATGTACAAGTTCCATGGCTAGATTAAGCCCTGTTTGACCACCGAGTGTTGGCAACAGAGCATCTGGTCTTTCTTTGCTGATAATCGCCTCTAAGTTCTCTGGCAAGAGAGGTTCGATATAGGTAATATCCGCTGTTTTAACATCCGTCATAATGGTCGCTGGATTACTGTTAACCAGGATCACTTGTATTCCCACTTCACGAAGGGCTTTGCACGCTTGCGTCCCGGCATAATCAAATTCTGCTGCTTGACCAATTACAATAGGTCCAGACCCGATAACAAGGACCTTTTTCCACGCCGGGTTAAGTGGCATGTTGAGCCCTCCATTCCTTCATCAAGTCCGCAAACTCCTCAAAGAGATAGAGTGATTCACTTGGGCCTGGCCCGGCTTCCGGATGGTATTGAACCGAAAAGACAGGCAACTCCTGATGTTTAACTCCTTCGACACTTTGATCATTGAGATTGCGGTGTGTTATGTATAATGGGGTCTGCTTTAGACTTTCTTCTGAGATGGCATACCCATGATTTTGCGAGGTAATTGTCACTCGTTTAGAGAGGAGATCTTGGACAGGCTGATTTCCGCCTCGATGCCCGAATTTCATCTTATAAGTATCCCCTCCTAAGGCGAGTGACAAAAGTTGATGCCCTAAGCAGATACCGAAAATGGGTAGTTTACCCATTAGCTCTCCAATCGTTTTAATACCCACTTCGACGTTCTTGGGGTCTCCAGGACCATTTGACAGAAAGACGCCCTCCGGTTGCAATTGCAATATTTGCTCCGCTGAAGTGGTATGAGGAACGACTGTTAGGCGAAACCCGCTCTCTTGCATCGCATGCAAAATGTTTCTCTTAATTCCATAATCTATAATGACAACATGAAATGAACCCTTCTCGATCTCGATCTGAGTTGCGGGCAAGGTGTAAATTTCCGGGGTACTGACCCCAGCTACGACATCTTCCGGCACAATCCATTCTTTCACCCTTGGGATCAACTCACTCAGGTGTTCAACTTCTGTTGTAATGACCCCCCGTAAAACCCCGTGTTCCCGGATCAAGCGCGTTAAAGCACGAGTATCGATCCCTTTAATGCCCACAACTCCAGCCTCTGCCAACGTCTGAGTAAGGTTTTTCTCCATCTGCCAATGACTAGGATTAGGGGCGGCCTCTTTCACGATAAAGCCTTGAACTTGAGCCTTCTCCGATTGGTCGTCCAGCTTATTTATGCCGTAGTTCCCGATGAGGGGATAGGTCATACAGACCATTTGTCCTGCGTAAGAGGGGTCGGTCAGCACCTCTTGGTAGCCGGTCATACCCGTATTGAAAACGACTTCTCCAAAGGCCTCTCCGGTCGCCCCGAAAGACTCCCCCATTAATACTTTCCCTGTTTCAAGTACGAGTGCTGCTTTCATTCCTGGCCTCCTGTGTGTTTCTGATTCTGCTTTCTGAGTTCTGGCTTACCACCACTGACTTCTGTCGTTACTTCCAAAGCTTCGTAAATACTTCATTCAATATCTCCAAGGCTTCATCAATCTCCTGTTTTTTAACAATTAAAGGTGGCAGGAAGCGTAAGATCTTGCCCCCAACACAGTTGATTAGAAGCCCGTTTAGTCTGCAAGCCTCTACAATCTCCGGACCTAACTTAGAAACAGGCCACCCTATAATAAACCCTTGTCCTCGGACTGGGTCGCCTGTCTGATACTTTTCAGCCAGCGCTTCGAGTCCCTTCTTGAAATACTCGGACCGTTCCTGAATCCCTTCCAGGAATCCAGCCTCAAGCATCACGTCTAATGCAGCACACCCGGAAGCAGTCGCCAAAGGGTTTCCCCCAAAGGTTGAAGCATGATCTCCTGGCTGAAAGGCTGATGCTACTTCATCCGTTGCCAGCATTGCGCCAATCGGTACTCCGCCGCCCAAGGCTTTCGCTAAGGTCATGATATCTGGGGCCACGCCGCTCCACTCATAGGCGAAGAGTTTTCCTGTCCGCCCAACGCCGCACTGCACCTCATCAAAAATTAACAAGGCCCCAAATTTATCACACAGGGCACGTGCTCCTTGTAAGAATTCTTTGGTCGCTGGAAGCACGCCCCCCTCGCCCTGAATAGGTTCAATGAAGACTGCTGCAGTATTTATAGTTACATTGGCCTTTAAGCTATCAAGATCGTTCAATTTTGCATAAGAGCATCCCACGGGAAGAGGCTCATACCCTTCTTGATATTTAGTTTGTCCTGTGAGTGTGAGGGTTGCCAACGTCCGTCCGTGAAACGAATTTTCCAGCGTAACGACCTCAAATTTGTGGGTTCCAGACTTTTTTCGAGCGTACTTTCGGGCCAACTTGAAGGCCGCTTCATTCGCCTCTGCCCCGCTGTTGCAAAAGAATACTTTATCCGCAAAAGAATGCTCCACCAACCGCTCTGCTAAGGCGACTTGGTTGGGTATCCAGTACAGGTTTGACACGTGTATAATTTCTTGGGCCTGTTCTTGAATGGCACGGACGACAGCCGGGTGATTATGTCCCAGGGAGTTGACGGCTAGCCCTGTCAGAAAATCCAAATAACGCTTTTCTTCGGTATCCCAAACGTAAGCACCCGAACCTTTGGCGATCGTCATGGGTAGGCGACCGTAGGTATTCATGACAACATTTTTTCCTCGTTCTATAATTGCTTCGGTTGATAAACCTTCTAATTGTTTCATGTTTAATCCCCCCATATTCGATATTATGATTTGAATATTATTTGATAATCGAGGTTCAAACTACGAACCTAACTACGATTAGTTATCTTTAAACATGGTTCCTATACCACAATCTGTAAACAGCTCCAACAAAATAGCATGGCTTAGACGCCCGTCTAGGATATGCACACTTCCAACCCCACCCTCTAAAGCGGACACTGCACACTCCACTTTGGGTAGCATACCACCTTTTAATATTCCTTGCTCTACCAGTGTCGCCACTTCTGCTCTGGAAATTGTAGAAATAAGAGAGGCCGGATCTGTAACATCACGTAGTATTCCGCTCACATCCGTCAGAAGAAGTAACTTATCGGCCTTGAGTTCCTCCGCTATTTTCCCAGCAACTGTATCCGCATTGACATTGTACGTTTCCCCATTTTCTCCGCTCGCAACGGGTGAAATAACGGGGATATACCCATGGGCCAGTAAGGTATTCAAAATATCGGGGGTAACCCTCTGGATCTCTCCCACGCACCCCAAGTCAACATCTTCCAACTCCCCTAGGCTATTAGGCATCTGCATCGGCTTCTTAGCCGCTATGAGTAGTTGCGCATCTTTCCCGGATAGGCCCACACCCTTTCCCCCAAACCGATTGAGGAGGGATACCATCTCTGTATTCAATTTCCCTAACAACACCATCTGGGCGATCTCCATGGTTTGCTCGTCGGTGACTCTTAAGCCCTGTACAAATTGACTTTCGATACCCACTTTCTTCAACATGGAATTGATCTCCGGTCCGCCGCCATGAACGACGATAGGTCGAATCCCCACAGAATGTAACAGCAGGACATCCATGATGACCGATTCTTTCAAAACAGGGTCAATCATGGCGTGCCCGCCATACTTAATCACTACAGTCTTTCCTGCAAATTGTTGAATATAAGGAAGAGCTTCTACTAGAACTCGAGCTTTTCCTAATCCCTGTTCCATCGGTGTCAAGTCTATCCCCTCCTATATTACGATCGATAACTCCCATTAATTGTGACGTACTCGTGAGTCAGATCACACCCCCAGGCAGTGGCGTTTTCTTCTCCCATGTGAAGATTTAAGCGAATATGAACCTCTTTCAACTTAAGAATTTCTTTAGCCTTTTCCTCTGAAAAATCCACCCCTCTACCTGCTTGGGCCACCATTAGATCCCCTAAGAAGATATCCACAAGACCCGGGTTAAACTCAGCGCCTGCATAGCCAGCTGCCGTAAAGATCCGGCCCCAATTAGCATCTTCTCCGAAAAGTGCGGTTTTGACTAAGCTGGAGCCACATATACTCTTGGAAATTTTTCTTGCATCGTCTTTACTTTTAGCTCCAGATACCGTAACCTCCACAAACTTGCTGGCGCCCTCCCCATCTCTGGCAATATCTTGAGCGAGCTGAACGCATATTGTCTTTACCATGTTCTCAAAGTTAATGAGATCTTCTCCGCTCAGTGTCATTCCGGAGGCCCCATTCGCCAATAAGAGAACCATATCATTGGTGCTGGTGTCCCCATCGACGGTGACCATATTAAAGCTTTCATCAACCGCTTCACGTAAAATACGCTGCAATTCCTCAGCCGCAATGTTAGCATCCGTCGTCAGAAAACCCAACATCGTTCCCATATTTGGATGAATCATACCAGATCCTTTAGCCATTCCTCCAAGCGTGATCATTCCTCCCTCACAGGAAAGTTCACACGCCCGTTCTTTGACGATTGTATCCGTCGTCATAATAGCTAGGGCTGCCCGGTGCGCTCCGTCATTTGAAGTCTCCTTCGGTTCACGAATGCCCTTGACCATATTACCGAGAAGCTCTGCACTCGCCGCACGAATTCCCGCTAGAACTCGATCAATCGGCATCTCGACCCCAATTACCCCAGTCGAGGCCACAAGTACATCCTCCGCAGGGACTGCCATAAACATCGCTACAACTTGTGCCATAGCCGAGGCGGCCTGATCGCCAGCTTCTCCCACACAAGCATTGGCATTGCCACTATTAATCACAATCGCTTGAGCCAAACCATTTTCCAGATGGTTTTGAGTCAAATAAAGAGGGTGTGCTTTGACCACATTTCGAGTGTAAACACCAGCCGCCTGCGCTTTAAGTTGTGAAAAGACTAAAGCAATATCATATTTATCTTCAACTTTGATTCCTGCCTGGACGCCAACTGCGTAAAAACCTTTTGGTGCTGCAACTCCGCCCTCAATTGACTTCCAAGTATTCTCCATGTTATTCACTAAGTTACACTCTCCTTATATATAAAACTTAAGTCACTCTATGCCATCAGTTGCCCTTATTTCCTCAGGGCCAAAGGGCCGTTCCTGTAATTCCTTGGTTCTCGGAATATCCCATCGCTAAATTCATATTTTGAATCGCCTGGCCAGCTGCACCTTTGATTAGATTATCAATCGTTGCTACTATGACGGCATTTCCAGTTCTCTGATCCACCGTTAATTGTAAAAAAGCATGGTTGCTTCCACTTGAGAATTTCGTCTGGGGCCAAGTGCCCGTTGGCAAAACATGAATGAACTCCTCTTGCTCATACTGTTCCAACCAACATTGACGAAGGTCTTCCTCTTGAATGCCTGCCGGTACTGCTGCATAAATAGTGACCAACATCCCCCGCGTCATGGGAACCAAATGAGGCGTAAAATTCACTGTGAGCGGTTGCCCTGTAGCCCGTGACAGCTCCTGTTCTATTTCAGGGGTATGCCGGTGATTCCCAACGCCATAAGCCTTAAAGTTTTCATTAACTTCAGCATAGTGCGCACCTATTGATACACCTCGCCCGGCCCCGGATACTCCTGACTTGGCATCAATTACTAAAAAGTTAGTTTGAAGTAACTTTTTACGTAGTAATGGGACTAGAGCGAGTAAGGTTGCGGTTGGATAACAACCCGGGTTCGCGATTAAGGATCGACCCCGAATTTGCTCCCGATAAAGTTCGGGTAAACCGTAGACCGCCTCTTTAAGCAGCTCTGGTGAAGGGTGCTTAATTTTATACCATTCCTCATAAACGTGGTGAGAATTCAGCCTAAAATCCGCTCCCAAATCAATAACTTTTATATTACGTTCTAGAAATGCACTCGTTCTTGCCGCCGTCAAACCATGAGGTAGTGCACAGAAAAGCACATCGAGATCAGGTACGTTTTCATCCTGCAAGATCCCCACGCTTTGACCACTCCAGTGTGGATAGATTGACTCATAATTCTCCCCCGCAACGCTGGATGAAGAGAGATACAGATCCTTGACTTGCTCATGGCGTTTCAATAAACGGACCAATTCCTGTCCTGCGTATCCCGTGGCCCCAAGAACCCCAACCTTCATATCTTGACCCTCCATTTTCCAGTTTAACTCTATTTTCAGCCGGTGCGGCATTGTATCCCTATATAGTTCGGCTAAACAGATGAAGTAAAACTCCATCTGGACTAGGTATACTTATAATTATACATACAAATGCATAATAATTCAATACATAGCAGTAAAAAAGAGGGTTCTTTTCCCTCTTATAACGATCAGTATGTTTATGTTTCCCACTTTTGTAAGTATTAATTATGAATATCTAATCCAAAATCACTTGACTGAAAGAAACTCCCGTTTCATTTGCTGTAAGAGCTTTTTATCACTTAAAACGTCCCAGCCAGTTAAGGCGAGTGTGAGCATTGCCAACACAACGAGACTTTCTCCGTCCGGTGAAAGCGCTGCTTGAGCGAAATCGCGTGTATGTGGGACTTCCGTGCCCGTTCCTAAGGTTAAATAGGGATGAATAGCAGGAACCGCTCGACTCACATTTCCCATGTCCACAGAACCCATCGCGGTTTGTGGCGATGCAATTTGATGGACCCCCATGTGTTTAAGATTTTTTGAAAAACATGCTGCCAAGGCTAGATTCGTATGCATCTCATCATAAGAAAACTCAAATTTCTCCCAAGTCATTTTTGCTGAGACCATAGCGGCTGCCCCTTCTGCACAACGGATGACCTGAGCTCTCAATGCATCCAAGTCTTTACGTTTTCTAGCTCGAATATAAAACTGCGCAACCGCCCGGTCGGGGATAATATTGGGTGCTGTTCCGCCCTCGGTAATAATCCCATTAACTTTCATATCATGGGGAATCTGCTTTTTTAGAGCGTTGATACCAACAAAGAAGTTAATGACAGCATCTAGCGCATTAATGCCAAAATTGGAGGCCGCCACGGAATGAGCAGCGCGACCATGAAACGTAAATTCCAATGCATCCAAAGCTAGGCTGGTAATTACAGGGACGTTTTGACTACCCGGATGAAACATGATAGCCGCGTCGACATCCTTAAAGATTCCTTGTTCAACTAAAGTTACTTTCGCGCCACTGGTTTCCTCTGCAGGGCTACCAATGACTAATATTTCACCCGCCACTTCCAAGCTCTTACTTAAAATAACGGCTGCACCAGCACTGGCTGCGCCAATTAAGTTGTGGCCACAACCATGCCCCACTCCTGGTAAGGCATCATATTCCGCCATAAAAGCGATGCGTGGACCAGGACTTGTGCCTGAGAATCGAGCTAAAAAAGCTGTCTCTACTCCGGCAATCCCACGTTTTACTTCAAATCCATGTTTTTTCAGAAAATCGCATAAAACTTCGGACGCAAAATATTCCTTGTATCCAAGTTCAGGATGTTCACCGATCTGGCGTGCGACTTCCCACACCTCTTTGCGCAAATATTGGGCCTGATCCCTGAAAAACTCCTTTATTGCATCCATGGAGTATCCCATCTCTCTTCTCTTCTTCTATTTTCTATCTAGTTTCCCTAGTGACCCAATGATCAACTAGAACGTTACGCTAATAGTTTAATCCAATTCAAGTTTTTTAGATAGAGGGTTTTCATGGTGAGTTTGATCATTGCTTCTAAATATTACGAAAACAGATAAAACCCCAAAAATTGGCCACGATACAACGCTCCACAGAAGATTCAGCCCTGTTTGTAGCTCGCTTAAAAGTAACGCACCCTCTACAATCCGAGTTCCAACTTGTTGAAGATCAGAAATAAAAGTGAAACCCGATAACATCACCAATAACACATTAGCCCATTGAAAGACTATATTGCGTTCAACCCATAAAAATGCCCCAAAAGATAATCCTGCAACCATTAAGCTAAGAACTAGTCCAATGCCCCATTTTCTACGCTTAGCTAGGCGAATCTCCTCGCTAAAATCTACAGGATGTGCCATGATTTGTGACATAAGCTGTGTTTGGAAATGTTCTAGTACATTGCTGGGAATAGGTTTATCTTGGAACAGTTGAGTCCACAACGCTTTGTCTGTCTTCATGGATGATCGCGCTCCTTTCCAAGTGCTGACGAAGTTTTGCTTTCCCTCGATGGAGGTAGGTCTTGACCCGGCTCACCGGGACTTCCAGGATCAATGCTATTTCCTCGTACGTAAGTTCTTGACGATAACGCAAATAAAGTGCTTGTCCGTAGTGTTCCGGAAGCTCCTTTAGCACTTCAGTAAGCATCGCGGCCTGTTCTTTTTCCAACCAGATCTCATCCGGCAGAGGTTGATGATCCACCAAGTTTTCCTCGAGGACCATCGTCACTTCTCTACGTTGCTTACGCAGAATGTCAAGGGCTTTATTTCGGGCGATCGTATATAACCAAGCACGAAACGGATGCTCCTCTGAGTATCGACTCAGACTACGGTAGGCTGCTAGAAATGCTTCCTGTGCGCAGTCGAAAACGTCCTCATCTGTGCGGAGGGTTCTCCTCAAAAAATTTATCAGTGGTGTCTGGTAACGCTCCACTAGGTCTGCAAATCTTTCGTGATGACCCGCTAGTACTTGCCGAATGATCTCGGCGTCTTCCATACCGTTTTGGCTCCTAACTCGAGTTCTATACTAACTCTTATTATCCTCTTACCCTATGTACGTAAGAGTACCCCTAAAAGTTTCTTTCAGTATTAAAAAATGCGTTTACCGAAAAGCGAGCAAATGAGACTCACCGCTAATTCTGCGGTTTTATTCTGGGTGTCCAAGATCGGATTGACTTCTACTACGTCCATACTTGATACTTGTCCCGAATCTGCCAAGAATTCCATAGCCAAATGTGCTTCCCTATAGGTAATCCCTCCGATAACGGGTGTTCCTACACCTGGTGCCTCTTCAGGATCAATGACATCTAAATCAAAGCTCACATGGATTCCATCCGTTTCTTGGGAAGCAATTTTTATACCCTGGGTGATCACTTCTGTCATTCCTAATTGATCAATATCTCGCATTGTAAACACTGTGATCTTGGATTGGTGAAGCATCTCTCTCTCTTGGGGATCTATTTCACGAGCTCCAATAATCACCGTATTCTGCTCTCTAATTTTTTTTTGTTCCCCTCCAATCGACGTTAGCTCTTGTGCTCCAATTCCATTGGACACTGCCAAGGGCATTCCATGAATGTTACCGCTGTCAGTTGTAGCAAGCGAGTTATAATCTCCATGTGTATCAAACCAGATCAATCCGAAACAACGTCCTTCTGAAGCAAGCCCTGCAAGGGAACCAATTTCTATGCTATGATCTCCACCTAGGATTAAGGGGATAACCCCATCCCTCATGGCCTGGGACACCACGAGATGGAGCTGTTTATTGACCTCTACAATTTCCGGCAAATACTTTAGTTTCTTATCCTTGATTTCACGGGTCTCCCGGACGGGTACATCAATATTTCCAAAATTCTCTACGTCCCATCCTAAAATTTTTAAGCGCTCATTTAACCCAGCACTACGCATTGCACTAGGGCCCATATCCACCCCGCGGGTACCTGCTCCCAAATCAATGGGTACCCCAATAATCCTGATAATATTATTTTTCATAAATATACCCCCTTTTTAATTCTTCATATTAATCCATTTCCCTTTACCTTTTAATGTGCCCCCAAAAAGAAAAAGTTTGCAAATTAATTTTTGCAAACTTTTCACCCAAGTCCTTATTTGACTAATCGTCCTAGCAATTCCTCTGTGGTAAGACCCGCAGACAAAGTAAACGTCCCTGCTCTAAACTTAGTTTCTGCCCCCACTTTATGAACATTTATTAAGAAAGACGCTTTATCCTTAATAAAGCCCTGAGCAACTAACAAGTCTGCAATCTTTTCAGAGCTAGCTCCCTTGGGAATGATAAAAGTCTGCTCAGTTGGGGCTGTGGCCAGTGTTGGTGTTGGTGTTGGTATATCCTCCGCCGGTTGTTGTTGAGGGGGCTGAGTTGTTTCTTGCTGCTGTATGGGTGAAACAGGAAATGTTGCAGGTGGTGTTACAGCTTGTCCTTGTTTTGGGGATATGACCAAAACTAGCATGGCACTCAAAATAAGCCCCGAACCCAAACCAAGCCAATAGGAACGCGTCACTTTCATCGCGCAACTCCTTTTGATTGAGTTTGTAAAACCATCACCACGGCGTCTTGGCTTAACAATAATTGCTGAGCTATTTCGGGTATACGGTGGCCCTTGGCCGCAAGTTCTAATACTTCCTGATATTTCGGAGAGATATTTCGTTTTAGTGCTACTCCAGACCCACTTATGATCTGTTTCTGCTCTTTGGTCTTTATTGAATAAAGTTTGCTTTTACCCTGACACTCTATTTCTAAACGTCCCACTTCTTTAGTGTCTATGTCCTTATGGTTCGATTCCGCGGGATCCCTATCCTCGATTTGTTGCGCGGTTCGTATGTTGTCTTCAAGACTATAAACTTGATTTTGAACCCGTATAATTTCTCTTTTCAAATACGATAATCCTTTTAAAGCGGTCAGAGCTTCTTCGTTCGGTGGACTCTGCCAACGCCAACCCAGGATCAAGAAGACAACTCCTAGTAAGAATAATATAATCGGCAAATAACCCACAAAACCATTCCTTTCTTGATATACTAGAACATTCGCGAAAGGGAATGGTTTTCCTGCTAAATACTTCAGTTTTCGACAATCTCTTGAGATATTTATTTTAGGACTTTAGTCTCTTCCCCCTGTTTGCTAAAAAAGACACTTAAACCCTGATAAATGGCTACAGCTAGTTTCTCTTGATATTCTGGTGTTGTCAGCAACTGCTCTTCTTCAGCGTTCGTAAGGAAGCCTAATTCAACGGTTACTGCTGCTTGATGCGCCTTTTTAAGGACATATATATCCTGATTTCCTTTAATCACTCTTTTTCCATTCGTCATGCTATTCAGTTCCTGCTGAATTGACTGAGCCAATAACTTTGATTCTGGCGAATCAGAATGATAAAACGTTTGTGCTCCAGTCAGTTTGGGGTTAGGGTAACTATTTGCGTGAATACTTATGTAAACTTCAGCCTGGGCATCTTTAGCAAGCTGGATACGCTGTGTTAAGTCCTCTCTTTTCCGCTTTAAAAGCCCTTGTGCCGTTCCTAGGTCGGTGTCATCACCGCGGACCATAATTGTTTTCGCCCCACTCTGCTGAACAAGAATTTCGAGACGTTTGGATACGGCCAGGGTCACATCTTTCTCTAAGACATTTCCTACCCCCACAGCACCCGGATCTACGCCCCCATGACCGGCATCGATCACAACGACTCTATTACCTAAGATCCAACTCCATATTTTCGTATCCTGCCCACTTAATCCCATCCCAAGAGCTATTGTCATAATAACTCCAAGTGCGACACCTAAAATAACTCCATTACGTCGTTTAAAACTTACAAACCAAATTCGTCTCATTCTCATTCTCATCCGCCTCCCCCAGTCTACACGTCTTACTTTATGGGGAAGTTCTTGGGAATATGCATTTGGTTTGTACCTTTGCCTCGCTTTGAGCAAATTACACTATTACTAGTGGTTAATAGAATTTCTATCCTCACCCTACTGATATTTATTATTAAAGTTAATTAACAGAAAATACTAGGTTACAAACTCGATGACTTGCATATAATAGAATCCGGCAGTAATGCTTAGGAATTGATGTAGTTAAGTAAAAGTTTTAAATGATCATTTTGTTCCCCACTTAAGTAGGTAGGGGAATGACTCAAAGTAATCATTTACAACTCTATGTCGGTCGTTGAGATGAACCTCTTGGAGCAACGATGCCCTGGACTTTCAAGAGATAATCCAACAAGAAGGGAGGAGCTTATCGGCTCTTTCCTTCTTAACCTTCTTAATATGAACCACTTACCTTATCAAGGCTATAGGTTCTCATAGAGTCTTAAAATGGAAAACCCCCAAACCGTAATGGTTCGGGGGTTTTCCACTTTCAAACGTATTAACGTTTGGAGAATTGTGGAGCCTTACGAGCTTTCTTCAAGCCGTATTTACGACGCTCCTTCATACGTGGGTCACGCGTGAGGAAACCAGCTCTTTTAAGACTTGGGCGGAGACTGGCATCTGCTTTAAGTAAAGCACGGGCAATTCCTAAGCGTATAGCGCCGGCTTGTCCTGTGGTGCCACCCCCATGGGCAAGAGCAATAACATCAAATTTAGCTAACGTATCTGTAATGTTGAAGGGTTGTTGAACAATCATTTCAAGCGTTTTCTTGCCGAAATACTCAGCCACTTCACGTTTGTTGATGATGAACTTTCCTTCACCTGGAATAAGTCGAACGCGAGCGACAGCATTTTTACGTCGTCCTGTCGCAGCATATTGTAATTGAGTTGCCATGTTATATCCTCCTTCCTTAAACTACTGAATCGTCCAGATTTCAGCTTGTTGAGCTTGATGCGGGTGTGTCTCTCCCTTATACACTTTTAACTTTGTGTACATCTGGGCGCCCAACTTGTTATGAGGAAGCATTCCCTTCACGGCATGTTCCATAGCTCGTTCAGGCATAGTTTGCATTAACTTTTTGTAAGGGACTTCTTTTAACCCACCTGGATATCCAGAGTGACGACGATACATCTTATCGTTCAATTTATTTCCTGTTAACACCAATTTAGCAGCATTAATAATAATCACATGATCCCCTGTATCAACATTAGGGGTGAATGTCACCTTATGTTTACCTCTTAGGAGACGTGCTGCTTCAGTAGCAATACGGCCTAAGGGGATTCCCGCAGCGTCAATGATAAACCATTTGCGCTCCTGGTCTTGCGCTTTCGCAAAAAACGTGGTCATAACTTTCCCTCCAATTAGAAGTTTTCTGATAAATTATCACTCACATGGGGCTCAGTCATGCTTGCGGTATGCCAGGGGCATGGGGCTCAATCATAGCCAAGGCATAAAAACTCATACTGATATTTTATTTTAATCTCCATCAGTTGTCAAGTTAATTCTTATATTCATGTTTAATTTCTGGCAAAAGGTCTTTAAAAACATCAAATGGGCATTCATTTGTATAATTCACGTGAGAAAGCGTTAGACCATGTGCTTGGGCAACCATTTTAGCACGGCTTCGTTGTTGACTGTCAATAATATCAGGTATCTCTTGTGGGAGAATCCGGCCTTTTCCCACGTCCATAAGTGTTCCTACAATAATGCGTACCATGTGATACAGAAACCCATCTCCCACACAGGAAATTGTAATTAAGTCTTTGTCTTTCTTCACGAGACAGCAATAAATTGTCCGTTCGAACGTTTTACTAGCCCCACCGGCTGCTGCGAAGGTTTTAAAATTATGACGTCCCTCCAAAAGACTCGCTGCCATCTGCATCTGTGCCACATCTAAGGGAATAGGTACATGGGCTGCATAAAGACGCGTAAATACATCTGGAATGGGTTTGTTGTCGATCTGATAATCGTAGCGTTTCCACTTTGCTGACCACCGAGCATTAAAATCGTCCGGTACACATTCCGCACTTAATATTTTAATATCTCTGGGTAACATACTATTAAACGCCTTAGGTATTTTTTCTTCGGGAATTCTTGCTGCTGTCATAAAGTTCACGACTTGCCCAGAGGCGTGCACCCCTGTATCAGTACGGCCTGCCGTAGCTAGAGTTACCTCTTCGCCAGCCAATCTTGCCCATACTCTTTCTATATTACCCTGGATTGTTGGGCCATGAGTTTCATGTTGTCGCTGGAAACCATGATAGCTTGTTCCGTCATAAGTCAATTTTAGCCTAATATTCCGCATTAAGACGAGCCTCCACTACATATGGTTTAATGTCTACAAAACTAAAAGTAATAATCCCCAAACTCCGATGACTATAACTCCAACGAAGTCGTCGGTGGTCCGTTCATGGAGGATAAGCGTTCGATACTTGCCCGAACCATATCCTCTAGACATCAGATTTTCTGCAAGTTCTTCTGCCCGTCTCAAGCTAAGTAACAGGAGCGGTACAACAAGTTGAGTTATTTCCCAAGTTTGTTTAACCTTAGAGTGAGGCCACTCGCTTTTTAATAGCCTAACTTTCCATACTAAAAATGCCTCTTCCACAATGAGAGGAATAAAGCGCAGTGTCAACGTGAGCATTAGGGCAAAATCGGCTGCTTTTGGCGTAATATGAATGAGGGGATTAAAGAAATAAGATATCCCCATCCCTTGATCAAGGGGCCGAGTAACGGCCGTATAAAGACGCGTCAGGCCAAAAACCAGGGCAAGGCGCCAAAGCATGTTGCCGGCTTGAAGAAAACCGTCTAATGACCAATGGCCATACCACACTGCTTTGTTTTCAGGCCAAACCCACCCTGCTGCCAAACCATAAAATATGCCCATCCATATAAGTACCACAATGAGCGAACGATATATTTTTATGGGGGTACGACTGAAAACGACTAGCCCGAGGAGGACAAAGGACGTCATCGTTAGACCCTGCCATCCTGCCATGGTCAATAAGAGAGACAGGAAGGCTAATCCTCCCACCTTGACCCTTGGATCAAGACGATGCAGCAAGCTGTTACCCGGGCAGTAGAGTTCAAAGACTTTAATAGTAGTCCCCCCTTTAGCAACGAACGCCTGCGGCCCGAAATTGTTCTTGATGCTCTTTCCAACAATGTGTTGGGCAATCTAAGACTACATGTCCGTTTTCAATAAGCCATAGCCGATCGGCATGCTGTAAAACCTCTCTTAGATCATGGGTCACATAAAGGATGGTGAGCTCGTCCCATCTAGAAATCATGGACCTGATGCCTTCCCTGCTCAAAGCATCAAGTCCAAGTAAGGGTTCGTCTAGTAAAAGAATCTCTGGAAGGGTTCTCAGTGCAGCGGCCAGTGCTACCTTTTGTCGTTCACCGCCGCTTATTCGCTCTGGTGCGTACTCCGCCATGTGTTCAGGTATCCCAAACTCTCCCAAGAACGATAACCTAGTTTGCTTTAGAGCCATGCCGTCTCGTCTAGGGTCAGCATGAAATACTTCGTGATAGACATTACGTCCAATCAAGTATTCTCCCGCTTCTTGAAGAACTAAGCGAGTTTTACGGCGTACTGCTTTTAAAGAAGCTTGGCAAATTGATTCTCCACCTACCAGAAATTGCCCCTGTGTTGGTAGAATCAAACCGACGGCACTGTCCAATAGTGTCGTCTTACCTGAACCCGATGGACCGACAATTCCAATAAACTCGCCTGCTCTTACAACTTTATCCAACGATAGACGGGTTCCATAGTTCGCTTTTTTCCATTCTAATACAGGGGGATTTATTAAATCATTTGATCCTTGCATCCCTAACGCTACAGTTTGTAGTTGTTTAGGTGCTGGCGGGATGGGATCCACATATACCTCCCTATGGGTAGAAAGTGATTGTAGCTCGCAGGGGATCAAGTCCTCTTGTGGCTTACCCAAGTCAATAAGTAGCCCGTTTTTAAGAACCAAGAGACGATCTGCTAGTTTTGCTAACTCGGGGTCATGCGTGATCCATAGTTGCCCTGTTTCAGGTTGAGCTTCGTGTAAAAGGTCCAGGACTTTAGCTTGAGCGCGGGCATCAAGCATCGATAAGGCTTCATCCAATATAAGGAAGGATGGGTGCATCGCCAAAATCGCTGCAGTTACCAGTCTTTGTCTCTCTCCCCCAGAAAGCGTTGATGGAGACTGATCTTCTTTGCCTCCTAAACCTACACAAGCGGCTAATTCCTGCACTCTGTTGCGCACCCATGGGATATCATGACCAAGGTTTAAGAGTCCATAGCCCAGTTCTTCCGCAACCGTTGCTCCAATTGTTTGGCGCCGTGGATGTTGCCCAACAATCCCAATTTCCCGCCACCTAGTCTCCGTATTCCATGCGCCTGAGATGCCGTCAGCGGTAAAAAGGATTTTCCCCGCAGTGGGTTCAATCAAACCCGCGATGAGACGAGCTAACGTGGACTTTCCAGAGCCATTGGCGCCCATAATTGCGATAATCTCACCTTGGTGCCAGTCAAAGCTCAATCCGTTTAACCGATCCTCATAACTGATGTTCTGCACTTCAAGCACTTTCAAAGGCTGAGATCACTCCCCCGATTATCAGCAAAGGCCGGGCGTGCCTAAACATAGTTTAAGCAACCCGGCCTTTAGCAACTCGCATTATACGAGTTCGATGATTACCATTGTCGCAGCATCGCCCCGACGTAAGCCGAGTTTCATGATACGAGTATAGCCTCCCTGACGGTCAGCATATTTCGGCGCAATAGTATCGAACAACTTTGTTACAACATCTTCATCCATGAGATACGCTAGCGTTAAACGACGTGAAGCCAAATCGCCTTGTTTGCCAAGTGAAATCATCTTTTCAGTGATGGCATTCAATTCTTTAGCACGTGCTTCAGTTGTTTGAATACGCTCATGTCTTAACAGGGAAGTGACAATATTACGCAACATTGCCCCCCGATGACCTGTATTTTTTCCCAACTTGCGGTAAGCCAATTACATTCCCCTCCTTTTGCACCGAATTAGTCTTCAACCGGGCGGAACGATAAACCTAAGTTCTTAAGTTTAAACTCCACTTCTTCTAAAGACTTGCGACCAAGGTTACGTACTTTGATCATATCCTCTTCCGTTTTTTGGGTCAGTTCTTCAACTGAGTTGATCCCTGCCCGTTTCAGGCAGTTGTACGAACGGACAGATAGATCTAGTTCCTCAATCGTCATATCGAGGATTTTATCTTTAGCTTCCTCTTCTTTTTCCACCATAATCTCAACATCATTGAGTTTATCAGTGAGTCCCATGAAAAGGCGCAGATGATCACTCAGAATTTTGGCGGCCGAACTGGTGGCCTCTTCTGGCGAGATACTGCCATTAGACCATGCTTCAAGCGTTAACTTGTCAAAGTCCGTGATTTGGCCAACACGGGTATCCTCTACCGTGTAGTTGACCTTATAAATCGGGGCAAATATGGAGTCTATGGGGATCACTCCAATAATGTCGTCGGGTTTCTTGTTCTTGTCCGCAGCAACGTAGCCGCGTCCACGCTCAACTGTCATTTCCATGAACAGTCGACCATCGTTATCCAATGTAGCTATCTTCAAATCCGTATTCAGAACCTCGATGTCTGGATCAGTGATGATATCTCCTGCTGTGACAACTCCACCGCCTTGAGACTCTAAACGAATAATTCGAGTTTCATCCGTATAGCCTTTCAAGGCAAGCGACTTGAGATTCAGGATAATATCAGTAACGTCTTCCAGTACACCGGGAATCGTAGAAAACTCGTGGAGTACCCCTTCGATTTTAACAGATGTCACCGCTGAACCGGGAAGAGAGGAGAGTAGAATACGCCTTAGAGAATTCCCTAAAGTAATACCATAACCCCTTTCAAGAGGCTCAACGACGAATTTTGCATAGGAGTCATCTTCAGAACGCTCGATACACTCGATCCTGGGCTTCTCGATTTCAATCATCGGAATGCACCTTCTTTCTCGAGAGATTTATAGACAAGCCATCCAACCCATATAGGTAGAACGCCAACATTAACGGGAGTATTTCTCCACGATAAGGTGTTCTTGGATTGGGATTTGAATATCTTCACGAGTAGGAAGTGCAATAACGGTTCCAGCAGCAGTATTGGCATCCAAACTTAACCACGCTGGAAGTGCACGAGAACCTAAGTTTTCTAGTAGTAGTTTGATACGTGGCGAACTCTTGCTACCTTCTTTAACAGCAATGACTTCTCCTACACGTACTGAATACGAGGCAATATCAACCTTTTTACCATTAATGGTATAGTGACCGTGGTTCACAAGTTGACGTGCTTCTGGGCGAGATGATGCAAAACCCAGGTGGAATATGACATTATCGAGTCGACGTTCCAGCAGGACGAGTAGGTTTTCTCCGGCCATACCCTTTTTACGTGCAGCTACATCGAAATAGTGACGGAATTGTTTTTCCATAACACCATACATACGACGTGTTTTTTGTTTTTCTCGTAATTGAAGACCATATTCAGTTGGTTTCTTCGCACGAGCTTGACCATGTTGTCCTGGAGCGAATGCACGACGATCAATCCCACATTTTCCGGTATAACAACGTTCCCCTTTAAGGAATAACTTCATTCCCTCGCGTCTACATAAGCGACAGACTGGTCCAGTATATCTAGCCATGATTACACACCTCCTATACCCTTCTGCGTTTCGGTGGCCGACAGCCATTGTGTGGAATCGGTGTCACGTCTTTAATTAAGTTAACTTCTAAACCTGCTGCTTGTAGCGCACGAATTGCAGCTTCACGTCCAGCTCCAGGTCCTTTTACGAAGCACTCAACATCTTTTAAGCCATGTTCCATCGCAACTTTAGCACAAGTTTCTGCGGCCATTTGAGCTGCAAAAGGAGTGCTTTTACGTGAACCTTTAAAGCC
>Ga0209386_1000097_pt1 | contig 45660 bp, 40 predicted proteins | sample NGEPertwo_FD_184510 | JGI IMG/M metagenome (GOLD analysis project Ga0209386, IMG submission 184510) | Arctic peat soil microbial communities from the Barrow Environmental Observatory site, Barrow, Alaska, USA - NGEE Permafrost154B-two... | ecosystem: Environmental > Terrestrial > Soil > Wetlands...
AAAATTAATGATTGCGCTGAAACACTCTTTATGTTAAAATTATTTAAATACATATTGTGACTGGGGAGCTGGAACATTCTGGCTGAGAGGGGCAATGAGCCCGACCCATAACCTGATCTGGGTAATGCCAGCGTAGGGAGAATTAGAGAATAAGTACGCCGCATTACATGCGGTGTTTTTTTATACTCACAATTCCCCTAACAAGCCCTCTCACAAATAACTATTCAAGGAGGAAATATACTATGGCAAAAATCATTATGGCCTTACAGGTGGTTCCTAAAGTTGAAGAATCGCGTATTTTTGAAGTTGTGGATGAGGCAATCAAAGTCATCGCTGACAGTGGTGTTCCTTATGAAGTTGGGCCTATGGAAACGACAATGGAGGGCGAACCCGATCAGCTTTGGGAAATCATTAAAGAAGCTCAGGAAGCTTGCCTTCGTGCTGGAGCCTCTAGAGTGATGGCCTACATCAAAATGGATTATGTCCCGACAGGCTCAACCATCGCAGAAAAAATTGACAAATACCGCAATAAATAATGGGTCGCATAAAGTGGCAATGGATCCCATCTCTAATGTTCTTCCTCTTTGTTCTGGGTACATGGCAAATAGTGGCTGCAGCCACTCATGTGCCCCTTTGGCTTCTCCCCACTCCCGCTCAGATTGTCAAGGCCTTATGGGAGACTCGCCAGCTTATCTGGATGCATACATTTACAACGTTAGTTGAAACAACGGTTGGCTTTGCGTTTGCCGTCGTCTTCAGTTTGATTACTGCGGGTGTAATGGTCCTATCCCCTTGGATAAAGCGCCTACTCTACCCGTTCCTTATTATTTCTCAGACAGTCCCGCTTATAGCCGTTGCACCGCTATTGATCCTTTGGCTGGGTTATGGTCTCCTGCCTAAGATTATGGTCGTCATTCTTGTCTGCTATTTTCCCATTACCATCAGCTTAATCGAAGGACTGGAATTAACCGATACTGACTTCCTTAATTTATTAAGAAGCATGGGAGCCTCCCGTTGGCAATTGTTTTATATCGTTCGGTGGCCTCACGCCCTTCCCTCATTATTTTCAGGTCTTAAAATAGCAGCTACCTATAGTGTAATGGGGGCAGTGATTGCAGAGTGGCTCGGTTCGAGCTCGGGACTTGGCGTTTATCTGACACGTTCTTCCCACTCTTTTATGACGGATCGCGTCTTCGCCGCAATTTTCACGATAACCGCCTTGAGTTTTCTCTACTACGCTCTTATTTCCATCGTGGCACGACTCGCCTTACCCTGGATCCATAGTAAAAACCAAGATTCCATATAGGAAATACGTGAACTCGTTCAGCTTAAGCTGAACATCGAAACTTCAGTAGGGGATTCTACCCCCCCACTGAAGCGACGTAGAACGCTCCCACTTATAGAAGTGGGAATCTTACGAATAGATAAATCACAAGGGAGATAATAGTATGAAAAAGTTACTTTCTCTATTAATTATTCCTATTATTTTGCTTACAGGTTGCGGAGCCGGATCTACCGCACCCACTTCATCTACTAGTCAGCCACTTACCGATGTAACCTTAATGCTTGACTGGACCCCCAATACAAATCACACGGGTCTCTTTGTGGCCCAAGAAAAAGGATATTTCTCGCAGGAGGGATTAACCGTTCAATTCATCCAACCTTCCAGCTCAGGAAATGTAGAGCAACTAGTTGCAGCCGGAAAATCAGACTTTGGAGTGAGCCAACAGGAACAAGTGACAACGGCACGGGCTAACGATGTGCCCATTCTCTCGTTAGCTGCTATTTTACAACACAATACTTCAGGATTTGCATCTTCAACGTCTAAGGCTATTCTCAATGCCAAAGATTTCGAAGGGAAAACTTACGGTGGATGGGGCCTCCCCTCAGAAGATGCTATTCTCAAGACCCTCATGCAAAAGGAAAACGCCGATTTTTCTAAGATTAAAATGGTCAATATCGGAGAAGCCGATCAGCTCACTTCTTTAACTAAAGATATCGATTTAACGTGGATTTTTTATGGCTGGACTGGCAAAGAAGCAGAATTACGGAAACAACCGTTAACTATGATTTGGCTTAAAGACGTTGACACAGCTCTCGATTTTTATACTCCAGTCTTGATTACCAGTGAGGCAATGATTCAAGACCAACCAGAACTAGTACGTCATTTTATGAAAGCTGTCAGTGAAGGTTACCAATACGCGATCAAGAATCCCGCGGAATCTGCAGAGATATTAATTAAGAACGCACCTGAGGCAAATCCAGACTTAATCCGCAGTAGCCAGACTTGGCTCAGCCCCCAGTATCAAGCTGAGGCGACCCAGTGGGGGCTACAGAAGGTAGAGGTTTGGGAACGTTATGCAAAATGGCTCGTCGAGCGTAACTTGTTGCCAAAAATGATTGATCCCGCCAAAGCCTATACGAACGATTTCTTACCTAAATCCTAAGGAGGCAAAATGGGACTATCTCTTAAAGCTCTTTCCAAATCTTACTCAAACCCGCTAAAGAACCAAGCCATGGACGTTTTCCAGTCTCTTGATTTAGAAGTTGAGACGGGCTCCTTTGTTTCCCTTATCGGCCCTTCAGGATGTGGTAAAAGTACAATATGCAATCTCTTAGCGGGAATTGAGGTTCCAGATACAGGAGAAATAATATTGGATGGGAAAGCGATCCATGGGACGCTAGGGAACATGGGTTATATGCCTCAAAAGGATTTGCTTCTCCCCTGGCGGACCCTCCTAGAAAACGTACTCCTAGGCTGTGAGATCCAACACATGGACAAGACCAAAGCTCAAATAGAGGCTAAGGAATGGTTAGATCAATTCGGTCTCTCTCCATTTTCAGAGTATTACCCCCATCAGCTATCTGGCGGCATGCGACAACGCGGGGCTTTACTTCGGACGATTCTCTTTGGCAAAACAACGTTGCTTCTAGACGAGCCCTTTGGCGCTCTAGATGCTTTGACCCGACGGGAAATGCAACGCTGGCTTATAGGCATCTGGAATCGAACTCGACATACGGTTTTATTGATCACTCATGATATTGATGAGGCTATACTTCTTTCTGACAAAGTAGTTGTTCTAAGTCAACGTCCTGCTCAGATTATTGCGGAGTTCCAGATCCCCTTCCCCCACCCGCGTAATCCTGAAGATCTGTTGCTTTCTAATGTTGCGTTAGATCTTAAAAGGCAATTATTACGTCTTCTAGTTCAGTAAGTACACACATCAAGGAGACAGGCACTTAGTTTAATGAAACTAAGTGCCTGTCTCTCTCAACGCAAGGCTTTCTATTCAATGTAATCATGTGCGTTATTTAAGTTCCTCAATTAAAGCTTTAAAGTGCGGCAATGCTTTTTGAATTTTATAATAAGCGATACAATAAGCAATTCGAACATAACCGGGGCAGCCAAATACAGTGCCAGGAACGAGGAGAATGTTTTTCTTCTTAGCAAGATTGCAGAATTCAACATCATTCTCAATAGGAGTTTTGACAAACATGTAGAATGCACCTTCGGGCTTAATACATTGGTAACCGTAGGATGAGAGCCCTTGATACAGAAGCTCACGATTTCGGTTATAAGTATCAATGTCTACCTTTGCATTTAAGCACTTTGCAACGACGTGCTGGAATAACGACGGAGCGTTCACAAAACCTAAAATACGATTGGCAATGTTTGCTGCTGAGATAATATTTTCGTAATCAGCCACCTGATCCGGAATCACCAAATAGCCTATTCTTTCGCCGGGTAACGAAAGGGATTTGCTGAATGAGTACCCAATGATCGTGTTCTCATAATACTTCGAAAGATATGGCACTTCAGCATTATCATAAGCAAGTTCTCGATATGGCTCATCCGAGATGAGATAAATATCTATTCCAAATGCTGTTTGCTTCTCCCTCAGTATTTCAGACAGTTTGATTATGGTTTCTTTCGAATAGATAACACCCGTTGGATTATTGGGAGAATTGATGATTACCGCTTTAGTTTTAGGGGTAATCTTTTCTTTAAATTCCTCAAGATTAGGCTGAAAATTAATCGTATTAGGGGATATAATTACCAATTCACCGTCATAGTTAGACACATAGTTTTTGTATTCTCCAAAAAAGGGTGCGAACGTAATGACTTCATCCTTTGGGTTAAGCAACGTTTTGAAAATGACGTTTAACCCCCCTGCCGCCCCAACGGTCATAAGAATGTTATTATGTGTAAAAGCTGTGGCGAATTTATCATTGATTGACTCTGCAATGGCAGCTCTTACATCTTCATAACCGGAGTTATTCATATACCCATGAATGCCCCTAGCATTTCCAGTATTTATTACCTCTAAGATTGCTGTTTTCACTTCCTTAGGGGGTTCAACATTGGGATTGCCAAGGCTAAAATCATAGACATTTTCCACTCCGTGAATTCCTGCCAGTCTCTTCCCTTCCTCAAACATGGCTCGAATAACAGAACTATTTTTTACCTGCTCTTGCATTTTAATTGAAATCATAAAGTTCACCTTTCTTCTTTTAAATATTTTGCCCAGTCTTACAATTTTAGTTCCGCTCTAAAACCGTGGAAAGCGAAAATGCCCCGTCATCTGGGAAGGCCAACTCTGTAATTGATCGGACTCACGGGGTGTGGGTCCCGCATTATGGAGAATGTAAGGCACACCATCAGGTCTGCGTTTATCGGATACAATGACAATATGTTCATGCGTTGAGCCATAAGTCACGATGTCACCTGGTTGCCAAAGCGTTAGATTCTCAACATCCCCGGGTTTTATATCCCGGGTTAATTCCTGGGCATTACGCCGCAAAAAGACCAAAAGATTCGGAACCCTTCGAAAATCGATATTCGGTTCTGGCTTTCCCTGCACGCGAGGATACTCCCCTATATTGGCCCGAATATCTTGATCGACTAAACCCTTTAGGTCATAGCCCGCATCTCGAAACGCTCGCCACACAACATCCGTACATACGCCTTCACTCTCCGGCGGATACCCCTTTTGATAATAGGCATCGCGATACTGTGGTTTCCGCTGTACCTCAGCTTTCGCACCAACCACAATATCTTTAAGGTCGTCTAAGCCATCTCCATCCTTGTCCGTTGGACAAGCAACGGTAGAAATTTTAAGCGATGGCCAAAGGGGAATCATATTCTCAGGCTGGGATTTCCACAGAATTAAGACTCCGCTGCCGACACCACCAATCAGCAACACCAAAGTTACCCAGACGTATCGTCTTCGCAAAATCATTCCCCCTTGTATAACGGTCACAGTTCTCTATTAATCTAAATTCTTCGCTTTCCTGTTAATCCCTGCCAATGAATCATTTAGCTTTAACATAACTTTTGCGGTTCATCAAATTGTTGAATGGGCCTTCTTCCATTTCTGTAGTGATATCTATTATCTACAGAATGATCGACAAAATATTTGGGCAAAACAGTATTATGTTATATTTGCGACTGGAGGTAATTCTAAATGAGTGCAAAAAGAAAGTCAAGGAAAGGTAAATGGATAGTTATTAGTATATTAACAGTTGCTATGATAGGTATTGGAGCAACTTTACTTATGCGACCAACACCCACGGCCTATGAAAGTGTCGTTGCTGAAATCGGAGACATCGCAACCTACTACTCTTTTTCAGGAAATGTTACAACCAAAAATCGTCAAACTGTTGTGTCTAGTAAGCTGATGCAAGTTGCTGAAATTAAAGTCAAAGAGGGTGATGCTATTAAACGAGACACTGTACTTATAAAAACAACGACTGGAGATCAGATTAAATCTAAAATCAGCGGAGAGGTTGCCAATATTACTGTGGAGGAGAATGCACAGATTATGGCAGGAACTAAATTATTAGAAATTGTTAATTATAATAATCTTGAGGTAGATGTTAAGGTTGATGAATACGACATTACAGCCCTTGAGAAAGGCAAAGAAGCAAGTGTTAAAATAGGCGCCATCAACAAAGAGATAAATGGCAAAATCAGTAGTATGTCTAAAGAAGGGCAGATCGTGAATGGTGTGACCTATTTTACCGCAACCATTGACCTTGAAAAAGATGACAGCCTTAAAATTGGCATGTCTGCAGAGGTAAAGCTGATAAGCAATAAGGTTACGGGCGTTGTTACTTCACCTATGACGGCAATTCAGTTTGACGATAATAACAAACCATATGTGCTCAAAAAAGGTGAAAAAGGCGTAACAGTTAAAACTGAAATAGTTACAGGTATCAACGATGGTACAACAGTCGAGGTTAAAAGTGGTGTGTTAAAGGGAGAAACAATTCTTTATACGAAAGCTAAAACTGAAGCCCCAGGTGGTATGGGACTTCGTGGTGGTGGCAGCGGAGGTAGTAGTAATAACGCCAGTAGTGCCGGAGGCGGTAACTAATGACTGAAATTCTTAATATGCAAAATATATCTAAAAGCTACTATATGGGTGACGAAGAAATTGAAGTTCTTCATAACGTAAATTTAACAATTCATTCTGGAGAATTTTTATCTTTACTTGGCCCGTCAGGCTCTGGAAAATCTACAATGATGAATATAATCGGTTGTCTTGATGTGCCGTCAGTTGGAAAGTATTTTCTGTCTGGTAATGATACTGAAAATCTTAATGAAATTGAGCTTGCAAAAATACGCAACAAAGAAATAGGCTTTGTATTTCAGAGCTTTCAGCTTCTACCGAGAATGACAGCACTCCAAAATGTGGAGCTTCCTATGATTTATTCTGGTCTGTCCTCATCAGAACGCAATAAACGTGCCAAGGCAATCCTCGAACGTATCGGGTTGTCTGATAAGATGCGAAATCTACCCAATCAGCTTTCTGGCGGGCAGCAGCAACGTGTTGCTATTGCTCGTGCGCTAGTTACACAACCTACAATTCTGCTGGCAGACGAACCCACCGGTGCCTTAGACCAAAAAACAGGAGTTCAGGTAATGGAGCTTTTTGAAGAGCTTAATAAGGATGGAAGAACCATCATTATGATTACCCATGATAAAGATATTGCCCGACATGCCAAAAGGGTTGTCAACATTTTAGACGGGTATCTAACTGAGCAGGAGGTGCAATAGGATGTTACTGGAGAGTATAAAAATGTCTTGGGATAATATTATTCATAATAAGCTCCGCTCATTTTTAACAATGCTTGGCATTGTTATCGGTGTAGCATCTATTATTGCGTTGATTACTATCGTACAGGGCGCTAAAAACAGTATTAGCGATCAAGTGAATGCGCTTGGAGTCAATAAGGTCTTAATTAATGCTATGGGTACTCCTCTCAAGCAGGGTCTTAGTCAAGATGATATGAGAAATATTGCCAAGATAGATAATATTAGTGGTATATCTCCAACCATTTCAGGGAAATCTGGAATTGTTTTTAATAACAAGGTCATGAAGAATGTAATAGTTCAGGGTAAGAATGAGGTTTACTTTAATACCGACTCCACTTTACTTAAATCGGGCAGAACAATAAATAGTCTTGACTCAGAAAGTCAAAATCATGTTGCTATGCTGGGCAGTAATATTGTAAGTACACTTTTTTATGGTGTTGACCCCATTGGAAAAGAGCTAACAATGAATGGCACCACTTATACGATAATAGGCATTCTGAAAGCTTCTAGTGGATTTAGTACCGGGTCAAATAATAATACAGTGATAATTCCTTACACAACTGCACTTCGCAGCTTAGGTGTGAAAAACATAACAAATCTTGATGTTTTTTTAGAAGATACCAAAATAGCCGATGACACTGTAACGGCTATTAAGGGGGTATTAAATCCTGCGTTCAACTACAAGGATAATGCCTACACCATCTTCAATATGGGTGATATGATTGATACTTTCCAATCAATGATGTCTATGATGTCTTTACTCCTTGCTGGTATCGCTGCAATATCATTGGTAGTTGGCGGTATTGGAATTATGAATATGATGCTTGTTTCCATAACAGAGCGTACAACCGAGATTGGTCTACGTAAAGCTTTAGGTGCCACGCCAAATACAATCCAGCTTCAATTCATTATCGAGGCAATATTTCTTTCAATATTTGGTGGAGTTATAGGATTAATACTAGGCAGTCTAATTGCATATGTCGCAGCAACTTTAATTGGAATAGGCTTCTCGGTATCATTAGCAACCATTTCACTTGCCGTAGGATTCTCGGCAGTAGTTGGTATTGTGTTCGGATATATGCCAGCCAGAAAAGCAAGTAGATTAAATCCTATTGACGCCCTTAGAAGTTTATAATCAAGTTCTATTCTATATTCCCTATAGTCACTCTTTTTTGAATTGCAGAACATTGGCAGAACTAAACTATTGTTGTTAAAAAGTTGTATAATGAGATTATCTATTGTGAAATTAAATACAATTTAACTCTAATGAAGGTGGTTTTTTTGTGAGTATCTTTGAAATCATTATGTTGATCTGTTTCGGCGCTGCTTGGCCCCTTTCCATTTATAAGTCTTACACCTCCCGATCAACTGAAGGTAAAAGCGTCTCTTTTCTAATCGTAATTCTCATTGGCTATGTTTCGGGGATTTTATATAAATTATTTAATCAATATGATCCGGTCGTATACTTATATCTACTCAATTTCGTCATGGTATTAACAGATCTGCTTATTTACTTTCGCAACAATCGAATTGTTGATACCCTTGCTCACAGATATCCCCCAAAAATGTCCCGCCCCTCAGTATCAGCTAAGTAAAGATGAAGAACTCTCCGGTAGCCGATTTTCTCGAGAATCGGAGAATTTATGCTTTACAAGGTACTATTCATGATATAATTCTATTATGAATGCAGTATTTTATGATCAAACTTAATGAATCACAATAGAAACAGTGCTAAAGATACATGCTAAGAATTACCTTAGGAAAGGTGTGGTCTTAGTGAATAATAAGGATCTTTGGGGAATTATCGCTAAAAAGATAACAACAGCATGCCTACTTGTGATCATAGTTTCTTTATTAGTTCTTAGTTGTGTAGCTCTCTCCTTTCCTATAGCTACTGATAAATTAAGATATTTAAACTACAATACAACTTATTCGAAAATCCGAACAGAATGTCCAAACTCTGCGTTTAAACTCTTGTCTTATAATGAGAATCTGCCTAATACCTTACCTTCTACACCAGTAGTAAAACTAATTAATACTCCAATTTTACTCAAGTTGTTAGTGCTACCAAGTGAGGGCTATGATAAAGATAGGGCTTCTAAAATTATTAAGAATTTGTCTAAAATTCCAGATTGCATTTTACGCAAATTGCTGGTGTCAGGGGGGAAGATCAGACTAATTAATGGAAAACTTACTGATCTACCAGAATACGCGCATCTAAAGGGTGTAACACCTAGAGGGTGGGAAGCTACAGGAAAGACATGGGATGACCTTTCTGGGCTTGGAGGATATCGGGATGTTGTTGTCAAGATAGACTATTGCGAAACAACAGAGGGAACCATTAATTTAGAATTACATGAAACTGGTCATATGGTAGATTGTGCATTTTCCAACGTATCGAAAAGCGCTTCATTTCTTGAACTTTGGAAAATAGAAGTGTTGAAGGTTTTCTCTGACACTTGTATATTTGATTATGTGAATGAATACTCAGAAGAGTATTTTGCAGAAACGTTTGCTATATACTTTTATGATTATAAAGGAAAAGAATATTTAAAAGAACATGCACCCTTGACTTACGAACTATTAAGCCAACTTGGTTTATCTATATAATTTTCTTCATCTATCTTTTGTAACTGCGGCCGTACTAACGGTCATGTTTTGGATGAATAAGTTGTAGATTATATTTCGGAACTTATATATATACTAAATATTTCCAGTAGCCCCTTTGGTAGATGCTTTGTTCTATCAAGGGGGCTGTTGTTTTCAACTTCTGATTATTGCATCATGTTGAGTGTATTATCGCCCCAAATGGTATGAGTCCAAGTTGAGCAAATTTAAAATGCTGGAATCCAAATGGTATGCCTATAATTGTTACACAATAAATTGCACCAATAACAAGATGAGCTATAGCAAACTCCCATCCAAAAAATAATAGCCAAATGATATTACCAATAAAATTCATCAGCTTTCCACAAGATTTTGATTTGAATTTTCATTTAGTTCTCTCCTTATTTCCCAGTTTACTACTCATTAACTTAGTGAACTCGTTCAACTAAAGTTGAACATCGAGACTTCGGTGGGGGATTCTACCCCCACCGAAGCGGGGTAACGGGATACCACTCCCACTTTTAGAAGTGGGAGTCTAACGATTGGATTAACATTTATTTGTAAAAACTGCCCTCTCACTTCGTCCTTATTTATTTTTAATATAATAATGGATGATGTGTGGATTACTCGTTTTCCGAGACTGAATTTCAAATTGTTTTAAGGACGATATAAGGGGAGCTAGCTTTGAGTGCCCGTAATTCCTTGTATCAAAATCGGGGTAACGCTTATTGAGTCTTTTTCCAACTTCGCCCAAAAAAGCCCAACCACCTTCGTCCGAACTCTCTGGTATGATAATTCTTATGGATTCTATCAGCTTTTCCATATTTGCTATACCCTCTTTTGGAGCATCTTGTTTTTCCCGCCTATCACCGGTATGTGATTTATCAGAACTTATTGGGATTGCTGCTAAGACTTCAAGATATTTAAACTTTTCACAAGCCGCTATAAAAGGGGAAGGCGTTTTCTTTTCGCCCATTCCGATCACATACATTCCAGCCTCTCTTAAACGAGCAGCTAGCTTTGTAAAATCACTATCACTCGAAACAATGCAAAAGCCATCCACATGATTTGAATAAAGAATATCCATTGCATCGATTATTAATGCCGCATCTGTCGCATTCTTACCTGTTGTATAGCTATATTGCTGGATTGGGGTTATAGAGTAATTAAGTAACACCGTTTTCCAAGAACCCAATTGGGGCTTCGTCCAATCTCCATAAATGCGCTTATAGGTAGGTGTACCATGGTTGGAGATCTCATCAAATATATACTTTATATATTTGTCAGATACGTTATCTGCGTCGATTAAAACTGCAATTTTCTTATCACCTTGCATGTTGTATCCCCCTTAATCTCTATTGTATTAGCTTCTGCGTGAGAGTTATTTCTCTTTTCTAGATTCCTTAATAATCAGGACTTATGCCGTTGCTCAACTTCTCCACAAATTTAACGAATTCAAATAGTTTTTGTTGGAGATTCGCCGTCAATATGTCTATTCCACTTGCTAGGGGCTCCATCTTTCGCCAGCGCAACTCAGATCCATAGGCATGCCTAAACATGTGTCGAAAACGTCGATATTCATCTAACTCTTCTGCCAGTTCTTTTGAGATGGTTTTTGGACGAATTCGGGGTATTTCCAGTGTCATTGATCTTAATAACTCTCGATGGTAATCACCACCTGATACCAGACCTCCATCAAAGGATCTCGATATCCTCTCAAAGATTGATTCGACTCCTGTATAATAATGATGCAAATACCCAGCACACGCCATCAAGTCAGCGCCAAGTAGTATAACCTTCTCTTTTTTCAATGTCAGAGTTATATGGTTTATTTCTCCAGCAATTTTATGTATAGAAATCAGATCATCCTTAATATCAACAACGAGTTTTCTATATTGCGCACTTTTTTTCTCTTCACCCGTCATAGCCTCACCCCATCCCTTATAATACGTTCTTTCATAGAATCCTGAGCAAATTCAAATTGAATAAAATCAATAGGAATAGGTTGAACAATATTCTCAGCAATACGGTACGCCTTGAAATAATGCTCCTCAAGTAATCCCTTTACTGCCATGTCAATGTCTGACTCCATCTCAAACATATCCGTTGTTAGTGAACCAAAGAGAAAAACCTCCACATTTGGAAATTCATCACGAAGAGCCCTAGCAGCGTTCCTCGCTTTCTTCTGTGCCTCCTTATAGCGATTTTGGCGCCTTAGTTCCTCAGCTTGAATAATCAGTTTATTCCTTGTGACATATGGAGCTATATCCATATCCCTTACCCCCATCACATCTATTTCCTATAAATACCATATCATAAGTAAACCATTCTAACAATAGACGAATATTTGATGGATTTCAATGGAGACTTAGGTCTTTTTCCTCTGTTCTCATGCCATTGCTTTTTTCAACATAACGTGCAATGAAAGTACCGATGACCAAGGCCCATACCGGGGCACTTATGTTGAAAACCGTAAAATTTGATATTGCAATGATAAACGTAAATGCTGCACTCATTTTCATGGTGGGCTTTGAGAAGCCCACAGACAAACTATTTCCGAACACCCCAAGAAGGGCAAAACCAACAAGAATTGAAATGAATGCCTTAGGTAAAGCTTGAATCAAGGGAACCATCTTCCACGAAAACAAGCCAAACATAAGGATAATACATCCTGAGACCACCGCTCCCATATATCGTTTTTCCTTCGGACCAGCCTCTGGGTCTGAACAAATAGCTGACATCATTCCTGCCACGTTGGCGGATTGTCCCCCGAAAACACTAGTGATCATCGAAAAAATACCACTTAAGACAATTAACCGATTCACTGGAGGGCGATAATCATTTTGTTCCAATGCGCCAATTCCTATGGCAGCATCGTTACTCAAAATAAGTAGAGTGAGTGGAATCGAAACGGAAATGAGACTCATGACATTAAATTCAGGAAGTTGAAGAGTTGGAACTACAAATGACGCCGTCAATCCATCGCTATTTAAGGGTTGTGTTAAGAGTAAGAGGAATAATCCTGTCAGTATAGCTGCTACCATAGGAGGAATTCTGGTACGGAATTTACTAAACAGAAAATATGTGAAGAGTGATATTCCACCGATTAGCGGGAGTTGTTGTATAGACACCACAAAATTAACCATATACTTCGTAATCATTCCCGCTAACATTACAGCAATGATTTGTTTAGGTACATAGTCGAGTAATTTTGAAAAAAAACCTAAATAGCCAATCAAAAGCATCAACACACCTGCAAAAAGATAAGCACCGATGAGCTGGTGATAGGTAAATTGAGCCGTAACTGTTGCAAGAAAGGCAACTCCAGTAATCGAGTGGGCCCCCACAATGGGCATGCGATAGTATAGTGGAATTAGAATACTGAAAATCCCACCGAACACATAGACCGCGAACATCCAGAGAATCGTCTGTGTCGTGGTATAGTTAAAGTTCGAGGCAGCCTCTAATATCAGGGCAGGTGGGCCCGTTATCGCCAAGAGTCCTGAGGCAATTCCAGCCCCAATATTTCTATAATCTAAGTCCTTTAATCTACTCATTCTCTCTCCCTATTCTCTTCTATTGTATAGCCCTCATTATACTCTATTCTAAGAATAATGGTTGCACTGTTACATATTAAGAGAAGATACTCAGCGGCGGGCGTAGTTTTCTTAATATGTAAGACATCTCATCATTAATTGCCCAGCGTTTAATATTCCTTCTAAAGTATAGTTTTTCGATTTAGGGGCTACCATTTCTCTATTAAGTTAGCATTGTCATCCATCTATTCCGCCTAATACACGGCCTTCATAGAACTGACTAGAGAATTGATTTCTATGAAGGCCGTGTGTGTTTCCAGCTTGTTCTACCCCTCAATCAACCGTGCCAAATACTCCGAATAATGCGTTAACCGTTCTTTTGGTCGAAGCTGGATAAGGCTAACATTTGTATCCTCCATGTCCTCTACCTCAGGTCCATAACTTGGATGAAGAGCAATCACTCTGATTGCCTTAGATACCCCCACGGGATCCTCCACAAACTTCAAAGAGTTTGAATAGTTTTGTAAAGTATTCATATTCTTCGGACGTTGCTCATCTTCCACCCTGTCATTGTTCCAGATGTTTAAGCGTTTCCGGTATTTGGCATCGACAATAATCGATCCAGAATAAACGTCACTTTCAAAAATATCAATCCTTATATCCGGCTTGTAATTAGTGCCTTCCATGTAGAGAATGCGCTTGAACCTCAAAGCGCTGCGCTTCGCCCTAGCCATTTTTTCATTGAACAACACGGAAAGATGGGTTCTTCCTTTAACCATTTCCACTAATGTATCATCTTGAAGTACTGGAAAGACTAATTCCTGGCTGGCCTTGTGAGACTCATCGTAAATCCAGCCAGAAACCGGCGTATACCCTTCATGCTCCAAAGCAATAATGGTTTTGATGTAACACCAGTATTCATATAAAACATCAGTCCTCTTCCATTGCACATTAAAGTCATGGGATAAGGGAATCTTGTAATCCTGTGTTCTGAGTTCCTTCCACCAAGTGAAAATTTTCTTGTACCGCCAATCCCGTTGAATCTTCAGCGTTAAGTGATTGGAGTCGCTTAACGCTTTGAGCCCTCTGAACACTGGGTGATCAATATATTTACGCACATAGAAAATCCCTTTTTTCATTTCCCGTTCCATCGACTCAAGACTCGTAATTTTACTTTTCAGGACCCTTACTTCGTGGCTTGTCGATTTTTGAAGTACACTATAGGGAGCTCTCGCTTCTATCGCCTTCTGTTCTTCGATAATCGTACACCTAATTGCTTGCAAAACTACTTCCATTTGAGACGACACATAATGAAGGAACCCCAGAACCATCTGATTCTCAGGAGTATCGTAGGTGAGTGAATCTATAATTCCAAGGATGATTTCGGGTTGTACAAGGCTTTTGGCTGCCACATTCGCACGTTGCCCTTGGACTGATAATAGCCAGCGAGAAGACTTAGCGTCCTGCTTACAATTGACATGGGACTTTACTTCACGGTAATGCCGCTTCAGATGTTGATCGGGGCGTCGTGCCAAATCCTCTAGGGTTACCCACAGTTCTTTGATCATGTGCTCCAATATCACATACTCCGCCAACACTAAGGGGGGGAGTAGACCCCTTTCTCCGTATAGTTTTACGCCATGACTCATCCTAGTTCGATCATACGCTAGACCCTGAACTATTTCGTTAAGTTCATCACGCATCACGTCAAGCTGGTCTTCAGTAATATTATTGGGTCTCACTCGAAGCGTCGCTTCGAACGATTCACTAACTTCCCCTTTACGTTTCACAGACACCATATAATCGGCAGGAATCAACGGATAATCCTCATTAACGTCACTATAGAGGGGGAACTTCCCCGTGCCTGGTCTTAAACACGGAATTCCTTCCTCATCGAGGTATATATTAGAAGAATCATAGCCATCTAAGCCGTCAATATAGAGATACACATCCTCTTGATTGGCAGTATACGAAACATAGAGGTTTTCTCGTTCGAAAACCTCTATAACACTGTCCTGAGCGACGTTGCGAGGGATCTCTTGTCGACCTATGAAGAAAACAATCGATATCCCTTTATCCTCAGGATGCATAGCCATGATCTAATAACTCCTTCGCTTTTTTGTGACAGACATCCCTCGAATAACTGAAGGTTGAAACAGTTGGATACTTTTCAAATAACTTCAAGATCTGGCTAGTTGCTTTCTCACGATCCGTATACTTACCAAACAGCTGTTCAAAATCGCTCTCTGGGCCTTTAAACTTCGTCATAATCCGTTGCATTAACTGTAGATCAAAGGCCTTACCTCGATCGAGGAGACCTTGCCCATCTACATTACAGGGAATGTTCTTTAAATAAGAACCGATTTGGCGAATAATTCGATAGCCCACTACGCGGTCTTTGTCAATTTTACGCAAGGCTGAGTTCAATTCATCTAGAAAATCGATTTCATCATCGGTCAATCCAATGTCTGTTGGCGAATTATTACACCATGAGGCAAAAACCTTACCGGGAACAGGCGAGAGTTGAGCACGTTCTTCAGAAGGTTTTCCAACTGCTTTTTCTTCAAACACTTTCTTCCAAGCACGCAGAGACTCATATATTTTCAGCCTAATTACATTTGCTCGGTCAAGCACCTTATCACTAAATTGGAACGACGATTCATCTATGTTTACTGTACCTACAAAAAACACGTTATTCCCGATAGGCACTCGCGGGGAATATTCGTGCCGGTTATACACCTCGGGCGCCAACTTTTCACTATATAACGTTAGGTACCGGTCTTCAGAGAGCTCCAAAATACTTAGAAATTGGCTAAAGTAATGTTCGACGCGCGCCAAGTTCATTTCATCAAAGCAAATGAGATAGAGCTTGTCTTTGTTATCCTCCAGAGATGCTTCAATGAGTAAATCGACAAGCCCTGTTTCCGCTGGCCGATAAATCTTGTGGATCGCATCGTAAAAGCCGATCAAGTCAGCATCGTCATTCCAACTTGGTCGAACTGGGATAAACAAGAACTGTTTGCGTTCTTCACCTGCTTCATCCACTCCAGAGAGTCCTAGGGCTCGAGCATAATTAATAACAAGTTGTGATTTTCCAACCCCAGACATTCCTGCTAAAACCACTAAGGCTCCGGTTTTGACGGCAATATGAAAATTCACGAGGTCTTCCATGTCATAAACAAGCTGATTGGACAAGGCCACCTGATTCAAATCATTAATAAACGTTTGCTCTCCACTATCTACCAGCGCTTCAATATTCGCTGCCTTAACATTTAGTCTAGATTCCACGCTAGGAGAGTTTATTGCGTTTGAACGCTTTGTAGGGTTCTGAGCTACCTGAGAAGGAGACGTAAAGCGTTTAATAAATTCTGTTGCTGGAAATGGCGCACCAAACAATAAATGGTTGCTGATCTCATTTAAATCCTCATCAAGCAAGAATGCTAAATTCACACGTCGTAAGATTTGGCTCTCAGGAATTTCCGCCGGTACACAAGTCACTTCTTCTCCTTCTGGGCAATAAATACGCCAGTGTTGCCTAAGTTCACCTAGCCATCCTGACTTACATCCGAAAAAATGGTCCTGGTATCCAATAATTAAAGGAGGATCTTCTGGATATTGATAGGACAGAAAATCTACTGAAGGGAGCTTCTCATAGAGGATCTTTTGAACTCGCTCTGCTGGAACATCTTTCGATATAATGGGTATTGGGGTGAACTGGGAAGTTGAAGGATTAAAGGTAATTGGGGTATCATGAAAAGCAACGTTTTTGCCATTAAAATACACTCGTTGGGTGTCTTTCTTCACTGCTTCTACAGTGAATGAAAGGAGTCGATTTCTCAAAAACTCTCTTGCCCGCAATTTTCTACTCTCATTAATTTCGAACTGTCGAAAATGGGAGGTTGTCACAAGCTCGTCAGGAAATCCTGCCAGCATTAAATCTTTGCCCCAAATTGTAATTTGACGCCTTCCTTCTAAGGCCTTGTGCAGACTATCTGGTAAGATAGAAATCATATCCACCTGTAAACGCAAAGACTGCGAGTTTATATCTACATCAATACTTTCTATCACAGGTTTTCCGATAACCACGGAATTCCATATCCTACTATCTCTAATCATTAATAGTCCTCCCACTGAAATTCAAAAGTTCATTACATGGGACATTCCAGTACCTGGCAATATCTCGAATTTCGTCAAGTTTAGTAAGCTTCTCGTCATTCTGTTTATATAGTACGAGTTGACAAGTAGACATTCTTCGCCTCGGACGGTTCCAATCAATCTCCATAGCCCATATAGGAATGATTCCCAAGGCATTAAGTCTGTTGTCTACTTCATCATCACGTTCAGCAAAAATCAACGCTTTTCGTCCCTGATAGGATGAAAGTTTAATTTCGCCGCATGGTTCATCGTTTGCTTTTTCAGGAGGCAAGGTCTGTTTCTGCTCTAGTTTCTGTTGTAATAAGTCAATTTCTTTTCTATTTTCTACCCTTTCCACTTCAAGTTCTCTCACTCTATTACGAGATTTACCAGTCTCTTCTTTTTCTCTATCCCATTTAGATTTCAATAATACCATGTGTATTCTTAGCTTTTCTAATTGTCCCTTAGTTTTTTGGCCTTCCGTATTAGCTTTTTGCAATTTGTTTTCCAACCTTTTTATTCTATTATTTGTTTCGCTGACTTCTATCGTCTCTTCGGTATACCCATTTTCTTTTTCTTTTTCTTTTTGTTTTATCATCGTCGAGATCACCGCAACAGTTTCTTCATTCATGTGTTTAGCTAGTGCTTTGTCTTTCTCTAGTAATTGATCTTCTTCAGCTTGACGACAATATAGTTCTTCCCCCAATGCTCTGACCTCTGAGTTAGGGCTTAACGTAAACATGTAACCAACTTTAAATCTTTCCTCTCGAGGGACATCTCCGAAAGTAACCAGAGTAGACGCTTCCTGCGAGAATGCTTCTAATTCTTTTCTTAGGTACCGATTGATTTCTTGCCAAACCTTGACTCCTTTTTCTGGTTTTCCTCTTAGATGAAATAAAATTTCCTGAATGATTTCACGGTTTGTAGGCCTTATTTTAGATTTTAATTTTTTTGCTAGTTCTTTCAGTGCTACCATTGTAAAACCATTCAGAATCCGCTCAGGATCATATCGAATTTTATCCACAATTATTGTGACCTCCCTTATACCCCTCTATACCTTTATATAAATTTTCTTCATCCACGCTCTAATTCCTTCCCAATATCCATAATTTTGTAAATAAATCCAAAACACTAAAACAAATATAATCCATCTTAGTAACCATGAACACTTCCCACGAACAAGGCATAAAGTGTACTGAGGTTGATTGATAATGGTTATCCTTACATACAAGGAGGAATGGTTATGTGTGGTATCGTTGGTTTTGTAGATTGGAGACGTGATCTCACCTTTCAAAAAGAAACTCTGGTCGGTATGACTCAAACACTTACACCGCGGGGACCAGATGCAGAAGGTTACTGGCTTTCTCCCCGTGCTGCTTTCGGTCACCGTAGGCTTGTTGTCGTTGACCCCCAAGGAGGCCAGCAACCTATGATTCGCCAACGAGGGGAACATTCGTTTACCATGATCTATAACGGCGAACTTTATAATACACCGGAGCTCCGTCGTGAACTCCTGAGTAGGGGCTATCATTTCGAAGGACATTCTGATACAGAAGCCCTACTTCTCTCGTACTTAGAATGGGGACCCTCTTGCGTAGAACGTTTGAACGGCATATTTGCTTTTGCCATCTGGGACAGCAGAGAACAGCAGTTATTTGTCGCGCGGGATCGCATAGGGGTTAAGCCTCTCTTTTACAGCAAACAGAAAGGTTCACTTGTCTTTGCTTCAGAACTTAAGGCCCTACTGAAGCACCCAGATATATCCCCCAATATTGGGAAAGAAGGATTGGCAGAAGTCTTCCTTCTTGGCCCCGCGCGTACTCCTGGAGTAGGTGTTTACGAAGGAATTTTCGATCTGAAGCCTGGACATGTTCTATTTTATTCTGCAAATGGCTTGTACATTCGTAGGTACTGGGCCTTACCTAATAATGTCCATACCGATGACCTAAAGACCACAACTGCAAAAGTACGGGATCTTTTTGTCGATGCCGTAGAGCGTCAGTTAGTTTCCGATGTACCACTCGGCACCCTTCTTTCCGGAGGTCTCGATTCGAGCGCCATTACTGCGATCGCTGCAAATAAACTTGCCAAGGAAGGGAAAGGGCCACTTCAGACCTTCTCAGTCGATTATACAGATAACGAGAAATATTTCAAGACCAATGACTTCCAGCCCAGCGCAGACGGCCCCTTCATTGAACGAATCTGTAAAGCCTTCGGAACCCAGCAAACCAACTGTACTTTAACGATTCCAGACCTCGTGGAAGCACTCAAAGCATCAACACTTGCCCGCGATCTCCCTGGAATGGCCGACATTGACTCTTCCTTGTTACTCTTCTCGAGGGAAATAAAGAAGCATGTAACAGTTGGTTTATCCGGTGAATGTGCGGATGAAATATTCGGAGGATATCCTTGGTTTCGGCGTGAAGACGCCCTCAAATCCCAAACGTTCCCTTGGACACTGAGTGTTGAGAATCGTTTACAGATACTCTCCCCAGCACTAACTGAACTTCTTCATCCCCACGAATATTTACAGGGACGCTATGAAGAGGCTATTGCAGAAATGCCCTTGCTGCCCAGTTCTTCGTCTGTAATTCACCAGGACAGTAGGACCTTGACAGGAGATCTACAACGCGCAGCACGAATTCGTGAGATTAGTTACTTAACCATGACCCGTTTCATGCCAACCCTCCTAGATCGTAAAGATCGGATGACGATGTCTACCGGACTTGAAGTACGAGTCCCTTTCTGTGACCATCGCTTAGTAGAGTACGCCTGGAACATCCCTTGGGAGATGAAGTACGCTGATGGTAGAGAAAAATGGCTTCTGCGAAGTGCTCTCACCGGGATCTTACCCGACGATGTGCTTTGGCGCCGCAAAAGCCCCTACCCAAAAACTCATAACCCCATCTACCTGTCAGCGGTCCGCACTTGGTTAGGTCAAATCCTAGATGACAAAACTTCCCCAATCCTTCCCTTCCTGAACATCCCCACCTTACGAGATCTCATGAAGCTCTCAGATACTATGCCTTCAGGTCGTCCATTTTTCGGGCAACTGATGGACATTCCACAGCTCTTTGCCTACCTAATTCAAGTGAATTATTGGTTAGTAGAAAACAAAGTTAACATTCTTTAGGAACTAAGTAGGGGCACGATGCATCGTGCCCTACGATTGTATCAAATTACTGCTTCATTCACGTCGTGCGCTTCACTCATTTTACTTTCGAGAGACTTTTTAACCACCCTAACCTTCGTGATTCTATATCCTAGAACCTCCGTAACTTCAAAGTTAAACCCATCAGAATAAACGGTATCCCCCTTGACCGGCTTTCGACCGATCCGTGAAAAAACGTATCCCCCTATCGTAGAAACGGTATCTTCCTCCAGATGAATATACAACATTTCTGAGACTTCTTCCAATAGCGCTCGTCCGTTCAGTATATATTCATTTTCAGCAATTTTTTGAATTTCTGGCTGTTCTAACTCAAATTCATCATAAATTTCTCCGACCAATTCTTCCAGCATATCTTCAAGCGTGACAAGCCCAGCTGATCCGCCGAATTCGTCCACAATAACAGCCATATGAGTTCGTTGACTGCGCATTCTCTGTACAAGATGCGAAATTGGCATTCCCTCAGGAACTGCCAGGATATCTCGCTTAATTTCAACAATATTCTTCTCGCCAGACTTTTCCTTTAGGCGAAGGACATCTCGCATATGAACTAAGCCTACAACATGGTCTTTATCATCATCACACAGCAAATAACGCGTGTGCCCATACTTTTTAATAACCTCAATAATTTCCTCAAACGTATCCTGTATGAAGATGCATACCATATCTTGCCGAGGCACCATCACTTCACTAGCGTTACGATCTGAAAATTCAAAGACGTTATCTAGTAGTTTACCTTCCATTTTATCTAAATAACCATGCTTTTGACTGGCATCAACAAACATTCGCAATTCTTCTTCACTATGTGATAAATCGGCTTCATTGGCTGGCTGAATTCCCCAGATACGCAGTACTAGGTTAGCTAATCCATTAAGCATACGAATAAGTGGATAACAAATCCAGTAAAAGCCTTTTAATAAACCAGCAGTAGCAAGCGCAGTCGCCTCTGCCTTTTGAATTGCTATTGATTTAGGGACAAGCTCTCCCAAAACTATGTGCAATAGTGAGATGATCGAAAAGGCTATTGTTATAGCAATAGTATGAGTGTAGATGGCATTCCAACCCGCTATCCCCGCAAACAACGGTTGAATTATGGTCGCAACCGCTGGTTCACCAATCCAACCTAAGCCTAAGGAAGATAGCGTAATACCGAGCTGGCAGGCAGATAGATAAGCATCAAGGTGAGAGGCGACATCTAATGCATTTTGGGCTCTTGAAGAACCACTCTCCGCAAGTTCTGCCAAACGTGTTTTCCGTACTTTAACCAAGGAAAACTCAGCAGCCACAAAAAATCCATTTAATCCAACCAACACGAAGGCAATCAAAATCATTACCAAACTCCAAAGTAGACCTTCTATGATTTTCTCCTCCTATATTTCCTATTTTCAACATCACGCGCAAACATATTAGTCTAATTTATTGTACTTATATCAGGTAACAATTATACCCACTATTATCCTATCGATACGATTGACTAGGTGTGGTCCACCTGTCAAACCGCTTCATATACATCCTTCACTTCACTGGCTTTATTATCGAGAGGCTTTTTTACAACCCTAACTTTCGTAATTCTAAACCCTAGAACCTCCATAACTTCAAAGTCAAATCCATCAAAATAAACAATATCCCCTTTGACCGGCTTTCGACCAATCCGAGAAAAAACATATCCCCCTATGGTAGAAACGGTATCTTCTTTCAGTTCAATCTTTAACATTTCCGAGACCTCTTCCAATAAAACACGTCCGTTAAGAATATATTCATTTTCAGATAGCTTCTGAATTTCCGGCAGTTCTGACTCAAATTCGTCAAATATTTCTCCAACCAATTCCTCCAGCATATCCTCGAGCGTGACAAGTCCAGCCGATCCGCCAAATTCATCGACAATAACAGCCATGTGAGTTCGTTGGCTCCGCATTCTCTGTACGAGATGAGAAATGGGCATTCCCTCAGGGACTGCCAAGATATCTCGCTTAATATCAGTAATATCCTTCGCTCCGGTCTGCTCCTGTAGGCGAATAATATCTCGCATATGGACTAGGCCCACAACATTGTCTTTATCATCATCACACAACAAGTAACGTGTATGTCCATATTTTTTTACAACCTCAAGAATTTCTTCAAACGTATCTTCTATGAAGATACACACCATATCTTGCCTTGGTATCATAACTTCATTAGCAATGCGGTCGGAAAATTCAAAAACATTATCTAACAATTTACCTTCCATTTTATCTAAATAGCCATGTTTCTGACTAGCATCCACTAGCATTCGAAGTTCTTCTTCACTATGTGATAAATCAGCCTCATTGGCCGGTTCAATCCCCATGATATGCAAAACTAGATTAGCAATATGATTCAGCGCCCAAATAACGGGATATAACAAAAAGTAAAAAGCCTTTAAAGGTCCCGCAGTAGCAAGCGCAATGCTTTCGGCGCTCTGGATTGCCAGTGATTTAGGCACAAGTTCTCCTAGCACTATGTGTAAGAAAGAGATAATTATAAACGCTATTGCCACTGCAATAGAGTGAGTATAGATTAAACTTTTATCGCCAAAGCTCATAAACAACGGTTCGATCAAGCTTGCAATAGCAGGTTCACCAAGCCAACCTAAACCCAAGGAAGCTAGCGTTATACCGAGCTGACATGCAGAGAGATATGCGTCTAGTTGCGATGCAACATCAAGCGCGGCTTGCGCTTTCCGTGAACCGTTCTCCGCCAGTTCTGCTAAACGTGTCTTACGCACTTTAACCATTGAAAATTCAGCAGCAACAAAAACCCCATTAATTCCAACCAACATGAAAGCAATTAAAACCTTTACGACACTCCAGAGCTGACCTTCGATGGTTTTCTCCTCCTTTTATTTCCAGAAGCCTAATATGGTTATTCTTCCATATTATGTGTAGTTTGTTCAGAACATAATTATACATCATTATATGTGTTAATGTTAGCAGTCTAGAATGGATAATCAGAAAAACGGCTAATAACATCCAACATGCTTTCAATTATATACTAAGGAATCTTTTTAGTGAAATGAAAGGGTTAGCACATGTACTTGAGATAAAAAATAGGTTGTGTTATGCTAAGGAAAATAACTTTATTTTAAATGTTTGCGTCTTCCCACAGCTTGGGAAGCGACGGTGATGACGGTAAAGTCCCGACCACAGGTTTATTTGTGGTCGGGATTTTACTTTTCCTTCATATTACATCAAAATTGAGGGGGATAAAACATGGATAAATCAACGGTAACCCAACTCAACGCACAACTTCAAACGCTCATAGGGAGCATTTCTGAACTTGACGAGGTGAGCATTGAGCAGATCCAAAAACGCTTAGATTTTCTCGCCAAACCACAGGGTAGCCTCGGACAATTGGAATCCTTGGCAAAGCAACTTGGCGGCATCCAACGAACCTCCAGTCCTAAGATTCTCAAGAAAGCCGTTCTATTAATGGCCGGTGACCATGGAGTCGCCGCAGCTGGAGTTAGTGCATTTCCTCAAGAAGTTACCCCCCAAATGGTTTACAATATTACACGGGGTGGTGCTGCGATCAACGTTTTAACTCGTCATGCTAATGCTGAGGTCTTTTTAACAGATGTCGGGGTCGCTTTCCCTTTAGAAGGAGACATCATACACAAGCGCGTAGCCAACGGAACACAGAATATGATGGAAGGCCCAGCAATGACCCGTCTGCAAGCCCTACAGGCACTACTGGTGGGTGCGGAAGTTGCCGAGGAAAAGATCCGTGCAGGCTATAATCTTTTAGCCACTGGGGATTTAGGAATCGGAAACACAACCCCCAGCTCAGCTATCGTTGCCCTCTTTACAAATTCCTCCATTGAATCGGTCGTCGACCGGGGAACCGGGATCGATGATGCCGGATTAATAAAGAAGCGTCATGCCATTGAAAAAGCAATTGAACTAAATCAGCCCGATCCAAAGGACGCCCTGGACGTCCTAACTAAAGTAGGCGGCTTAGAAATCGCTGCAATCGCTGGTTCTATCCTTCAAGCTGCTGCTAGCCGTGTCCCTATCGTGATCGACGGCTTCATCTCGACTGCTGGCGCACTCATAGCCGCAAAACTCGCCCCGAAAAGTATCGCCTTTATGATCCCCTCTCATGGTTCAGTGGAAGTAGGTCACCGCAAAGCCTTAGCGGAGCTAGGGCTAGACCCGGTACTTAGCTTAAATATGAGACTTGGCGAAGGAACTGGAGCTGCCTTAACCTTTCACATTGTCGAAGCCGCTCTGCTCATTTTGGAAGAAATGGCTACTTTTGCCGACTCTGGAGTCAGTGAGTCAAATTAGCTTCCTAATTGTTAATAAATAAATCCAATACATTTAAGTAGGTGAAATGCAATGTCTGAGTTTACGTTCATCACAGGCGGTGCACGGAGCGGCAAAAGCCGCTTTGCCGAACTCCTAGCCGCTCACGCAAAACGTCCCGTAATTTACATTGCTACTGCTCAAATTTGGGACGAAGAAATGGCCTTGCGAGTCAAAAAGCATCAACAACAACGTCCACCCACTTGGCGACTCATCGAAGAACCTCGCGCCATTCGTGATATCTTAGTACAGCTTAAAGACGAAGACGGGGTCATTCTACTCGACTGTGTCACGCTTTGGCTTACCAATCTTCTCCTAGCAGGACAAGCTCAACCAATGACGCCTTCCTGCCCTGATAGGGAAGAATTTCCGTTAAACCTAGGGCATGGACATGATTCCTTCAATAACGAACTTGAACCTCAAATCCTAGATATGGTGAAGGACGTCGCCCAACTAGCGCGAGAAATTAAACCGAATGTTATCTTTGTCTCCAACGAAGTAGGTCAAGGTATAGTCCCTGAAAACCCTTTGGCCCGAGCTTACCGAGATTTAGCGGGACGAAGCAATCAAATTCTGGCTCAGAGTGCTGAGCAGGTTTATATGGTTGTAGCCGGTATCCCTATGGAAATTAAACACTCCGGTGAGAACTTGCTTACTTCTCTGCGTAAGGAGTGATTAAGACGCGTGGATTTCTTATTGCCCTTACATTTTTGACTCGCCTCCCTTTACCTGCACCCAAAATAGACGTCACCTCGGAAGAATTCTCGCGAAGTTATCGCTATTATCCCTTGGTCGGACTTGTCATCGGACTATTCCTCTGGCTTCTGGCACAAGGATTAACACCCTACTTCCCCCCCTTGGTTCTAGGTGCTCTCTTGTTGGTTGCCGAGTTAATGCTGACCGGAGGGCTGCATCTCGATGGATTCATGGATAGTATGGATGGATTGTTGTCCGCCCGAACTCCGGAACGGATTCTGGAGATCATGAAGGACAGCCACATTGGAGCTCATGCCTGCATGGCCCTCATCGGCTTACTTCTCTTGAAATTCGCCTTACTTGCTTGTCTAACTCCCGCTCAGTTTCCCATACTCCTGGTTATGCCCATGCTCTCACGCTGGGTATTTCAGATTGGGGTAGTCGGTTTCCCTTATGCCCGCTCCCAAGGACTGGGAAAAGGTATTCACGAAACAACTCACTGGATTCCGTTTTTCATCAGTGGAGGCTTAGTTTTAGCAGCTTCCTTTTATCTCGCTTCATTTGCCGGACTTATCGCCTTTGGCGTATGCGTCATTATTGTCACCCTATGGGCTAGTAAGATTTCCACTCTCCTAGGTGGGTTAACCGGTGATCTGTACGGAGCTATTATCGAAATTTCAGAAGTTGTGTGTTTACTGGCTGCTTTTCCATTTCTACACTAACTAAAGGGGGGGCACGATGCTTCGTGCCCCCCCTTTAGTTAGTGTCTAATCCTGGATGGCTCGAGCTAACCGTTGAATACCCTCATCAATGATCTCGGGAGTTGAACAAGAATAATTCAAACGCACCTCTGCTGTCACTCGCCCATCTGGGTAAAATAACGCACCTGGAACATAGAGAACATTTTGTCGAATTGTCTCTTGTACAAAGTCAAAACTGTTATTTATCCTTTTAAATCGTGCCCAAAGAAAGAGACCTCCTGAGGGAATAATCATTTCCACCTCGTCTCCTAAGTGCCTTTCGATGGCTTGTACCATGGCGTTCCTGCGTTCTTTATACACCCGGCGTAAGTTCAAGATATGCGTGGGAAGCAATCCTTCATTTAAAAACTCGAGTACAGCCCGTTGAGTGAGGTTATTACTGTGTAAGTCCACTCCCTCTTTGGTTTGACAAAGATGATTAATGATATCGGAATCGGCTACAACATACCCAACCCTCAGCCCAGGAGAAAGAACTTTGGAAAAAGTACCCAAGTATATTACATTATCCCCTAGTTCTATGAGATTAGGACATCTCTCTCCTTCAAATCGCAACTCGCCGTAGGGATTATCTTCAACAACCAGTAAATCATAGGCTTTCGCCATACGCAACAGCTCTAACCTTCGCTCAATCCCCATAACCTTGCCAGAAGGATTTTGATAATTTGGGATAAGGTACAAGAACTTTGGAGTGGTTAGTTTGAGCCGTTTTTCCAGTTCTTCTGGAATAATCCCCTGCTCATCACACGGTATCATCATCATCTGAGCTCTAAACGATTGAAACGCCTGAATCGCGCCTATATAAGTTGGTGTCTCTACAAAAACAACATCCCCTGGATCTAGAAAGGTCTGGGCTAACAGACTCAATCCCTGCTGGCTACCCGTTGTCACCGCAATCTCTTCAATGGCAATACGATTACCATTTCGCTTATGCTGCTGCGCTAACCACTGCCTGAGGGGGGGATGACCCGCTGTTTGAGCATATTGCAAGGCAGCTTTTCCTTGCTCTTCAAAAACGCGTTGGAAACAACGTTGTAATGCTTGATCTGGAAAAAGCTCCAGCGCAGGTAATCCCCCAGCGAAAGAAATCATACTGGGGTTCTGCGCAGCTTTCAACATTTCACCGATAAAACTTTCTCCCGACTCTTCCATCCAATTCGCATACTTCATCAGATTTCCTCCTCATGTTTTTTCCCAAGGCACTCCACCATCATTCCTGATTATAAAAATACTTTATTATGTATTTATTTCGACTTTTTGTAAAAAGTTCCTGCCCAAAGAAATAATATTGCAGCTTTTGATGGATATAATAATTCTAATTCCTTTTTTTATAAATGTACAATGATGAATATTTAGAGTACACTTAGATGGTGCCTCAAGGTAATTTACAAAGTATACTCTAGGTTAACAATAGAGCAACGAAAGGGAAATCCAATCCATGATCATTTTTATACTCACTTTCTCTTTTTACGCATTTGCTGGTTGGGTGATGGAAACCCTGTACCGTTCAATGCGACAACGAAGATTAGTAAATCCTGGCTTTTTAGCTGGACCTTTTCTGCCAATTTATGGATTTTTTACAACCATGGTGATTTGGTCTTCTGGAAAATTATATCTCCTTGCTTGGGAATGGCAATTTGTTTGGCTTGTGTGTTTAAGTAGCGTGTTAGAGTATGGTGCTGGTTGGTTTTTTGAACGTTTTTTTCATTTACAACTATGGGATTATCATACAACGCCCTTCAATTTTCAAGGACGGATAGCTCTTCCGTATTCTCTGATATGGGGAGTATTGGGCCTATTTTTTCACCACATCATTCATCCTGTAGTTCAAATTAATCTTCTGAGTATTCCATTTGCAGCTCGTTATATTTTCGCTGTTATATTGACCACTTATGTTATTTGGGATATCATTCACTCAACTCTATTACTTCGTCGCCTTGACTATTTTGTAGCTGTATTTCAGGAACGATATGAACGATTGGAACTGACACCGTTTCAAAAGGTGTTTTCTCCATTTAGGCGCCTCCTGCAGACCTATCCACAAATGCGGCATACTATAAGTGAGAAAATGGATCTGCTTTATGCAAAACAAGAAGCTTTAGAAAAATTCTTAATACTTCAGCGTAAACGATTTTACGACCCCGATAGAGTTGAATAGGAAGGTGAAACGCTTGAGTCTAGAAGAATATGTTGCTGACATTTTAAATCACGCTGAGTATAAACAATTGGCTTCCTTTACTCATCACCGGCCTTTTACAACGCTTGAACACTCTCTCCGGGTTGCTCAAATTTCTTATGACTGGTCAATTCGGTTAGGGAAAATACTCAAATTAGATACAAATGCAGTTACGAGGGGTGCCCTTCTTCATGACTTTTTTTTGTATGATTGGCATCACCTTAGACCTGATGGAACAAGATGGCATGGTTTTCGCCATCCTCGTATTGCCTGCCAGAATGCAGAACGTTGTTTTATCCTAAGTGAAAAGGAAAAGGACATTATATTAAGCCATATGTGGCCACTCACTGTTCGTATGCCCCGGAGTCGAGAAGCTTTTATCGTTATGGTAGCAGATAAAATGGCATCGATCCAGGAATTCAGATTTAAGTTCAAACGCGACCTCCCGTCCTCTGAACGATATACAAGTCTCAGTCTAATAAAGCACGAATAGAATAATCACTTGCTTCCCTGAGAAGTAAAGATTCACAAATAAATAGCATGTTTTATTACTAGCATGCTATTTATCTTGTCAGCCATGTAGCTTTCTGAGTAGCGCTGCATTAAACTAGATTAAGAATCTTATCTTGTGGGGAGGGTAACCGTTGACCAAGAAGCACTTCTCCTTTATGACGTTGATATTTTCGCTCGCTATGGTGATTTTTCTATATCCTAAATTGCAGCACCCTGCCGCTTTACAGGAGTTTGTCGCGCAGTGGGGAATATTAAGTATATTTATTGACCTTGCTATGGTCACAATTCTGGCTCTTTTTCCAGTGGTACCTTTTGTCTTAATGGCAGGGATAAATGTCCTTCTATACGGTTGGGTGGGTGGTTTTGTACTTTCGCTGTCGGGAAGCTTGTTAGGTGCCTCTTTAGGCTTTTGGTTAGCTCGAACGCTTGGACAAGGTTGGGCACAGCCAAAGGTTCAGAAGCTAGGAAAATGGGGTGCTCTACTAAGAGGAAATAGCTTTTCAGTGATTTTCCTTTCACGACTTATTCCGGTACTTCCCGCTGCCGCGGTGAATTACGCAGCTGGCTTATCCCTTATGTCCTTTCCCTCGTTCTTGTCAGCCTCACTGCTAGGCAAAATCCCCATGATTGTTTGGGAATCGTGGGTCGGGCATGACTTATGGCGAATCTCACACCATCCAGGTAGGCTATTGTTAGCCTTAGCAATTGGTGCCCTCATTTTCGGGTCAGTGGGACTCTATTGGTATTTTACTAATAAGTACCCTGAGACCCCTCGCGTGCTCTAACTCCCCAAATTCTATATAGTAGTTCAGCATACTTCAGTGGGAGTTAATCCTCCAACTGAAATATGCTTCTTTTTTCTTATAACTTCGGAATATCGTTCAATACCTTGCAAATGCCTTTGCAATCACGCTATACCCTGCCGCGCTGGGATGTACATAATCTGGCCCAATCAGATACCGTTCTTTTCCTCTTATCTCACGATCAATGTCAACTACCACAAACCCATATCGTTTTGCCCAGGTGATAATGAGGGCATTAGTGGTATCAATAACCTTTTGTACCTGCACAGTATATTGGGCGTATAAACCCACCGATAGAGGATTATACAGAGTAGCTACTTTTACGATTGCCATAGGATTGAGCTGCCGAACTACTTCTCCTACTGAAGCAAGATTTTGTGCGATGTTACCCAGAATCATAGGTAACTGAGACGTGTTGACCGCTTGATTAGAGTTCCTTATAAGATTGAGTAAATCATTAGATCCAATGGTGATTGTGATCACTGCTGCCTGAGCCACGAGCTGCCGCTGGCTACGATTAAACTGTAATTGTCCAAGTAGCCCCTGTGTTGTTAGACCGTTTACGCCCAGATTATAAACGATCAACTGCTGGTTATGCCTCTTAAGAAAATTGCCATATACAGTTGGAAAAGTATATATGCTTCCAACACCATACCCTGCAGTAATGGAATCACCCAATGCCAAATATATACTCACCCTTATCCCTGCTTTCAATATATTCATATTAAATACAGTATAGGGTATGTTTACCATTTATCATTCGTCACACTCTAGGAATAAACATCACCGATAATGGGATGCTAATAAAAAAACGAGTAGCTTTTAGCTCTCGTTACTGACGTATGGTATCCTGATAGAGGAATTAAGGAGATATAATGGTTAAAGCTTGGGAATTTATTAGAAAAGGCAATACTTCATCTTTTTACGCTGCCTTAGGCAATCTCTTCCTAGTCATTCTTAAGGGAATAGCAGCCTTTTCAAGTGGAAGTGGAGCTATGTTTGCAGAAGCAATGCACACAGGAGCAGATGCCATCAATCAAATCTTTGTTTTTATAGGCAGTATTCTTTCTGAACGGAAACCAACTCTCCGTTTTCCAACCGGCTTTGGACGCCTGATCAACGTGTTCTGCATGGGGGCTGTGATTATCGTTACGATCATGGCCTATGAGACTATTCTCGAAGGAATTCATTTGATCCAACACCCCGCGTCTATCGGTAATCTAGGGCTGATCATTTTCAGTTTAGGTGCCTCCATGGCTATTGACGGGTTTGTCTTATTCAAGGCTATGCGTGAAATCGCACGTGAAACTCGTTCTGAAGGAAAGGGTTTTAACCTATTTCCAGTAGCGCTTAAGAATGTGAACAGAGCCTCTCCAGCCACTCGCCTCGTCTTCTATGAAGACCTTGTTGCTACCTTCGGGGCAATACTTGCCCTCTTGGCTATACTCATAACACGCTTTACTGAGATCAAAGCTTTAGACGGGGTCGCAGCGATCATCATCGGACTTCTCATGGGCGCGGTTGCCTATCGAGTTGGCTATGACAACATGGTGGGACTCATTGGGGTTTCTGCTCCTAAAGAAGTAGAAGACAAAGTTTCGTTAATGATCTTGTCCGACCCCGACGTTACGGACATCAACAAAATGCGCATCCTTCAAGAGGGGCGTTTTTATCACGTCGAATGCTACATTGAATTATGTTCTGGATTAACCTTGGCTAAAGCAGGCAATATTAAAGCTAGAATCAGGGATCAACTCTTGACTTATGAAGATATCACAGATGTTACTTTGGGAATTATTGAGGATACCGGTATCCAAGATTGGCGACCTACCTCAAACTAATAGTTTATCGTAACAATAAAAGGGAATTTCTTTTCCTAAAAAGCTTATTTCCCCAATAAAATGGTAACCACATTTTACAAATAATCTCTTCATTTTTTCGTTAATTGAATTAGTGTCTATCTTTAAATAATCAATATTATTTCTCAAAGCCAAACCCTCCGCAAAGCCCATAAGTTCCCTACCAATACCCTGTCTTCTGCACTCTGGATCAACAGCCATTCTGTGGATCACCATGACGTCTTTTCTCGAAGACCAACTAAGCCCACTATATTCGGAAGGCTCTTGTTTGTTAACACAGATAAAAGCCACAGGCCGTCCATTTCTCTCTGAAACATACAAAGTCTCTTCTTGTATATCATTGCTGAAATCCTTTTCCTGTGGATAGAATTCATCCCATTGATTATTATGGTACGAATGCATCTCCTTAATTGTTTTCCTCAGAATACTCATTATTTCCTTAATATCCTCTAAATTAGCTTTTCTCATAATCTTACATAATCCCCCTATTATTTGTCTCCACCAATTACTTCTCACGTATATCGTAAGTAATACCATAGTTCGCCTGTTCTGTCCATCAACGAAAATGAGACGCAAAGATTAGGAGCTGAATAATGATTGCTTTTTTCACTATTACTCTTGTCAATATTCATTGCTTGGAAATGGGGTGATTGGCGAAATTGGAAATTATATTACCCTACAATTTTGTATATGATTCTTGGCGACTTATCTTATATCATATTATCAGATTTCAAACTTCTTTGGCAGTATGAATCACCAATTTTCAGCACCCATTTTGTAGAAGCTTTAATTGCTTTTGTAGTTTTCCCATGTACAGCTTTAGTGTTTTTACCACTCTTCTCGAAGGTTAGTAAAAGCAAATGGATCTTATATATCATTTTTTGGGCCTTTGTATACACTTCCGTCGAATGGACTTCATTGAGTTTAGGGTACTTCTCTCACCATAATGGATGGAATCTCTACTGGTCTTTTGGTTTTAACTGTCTAATGTTCCCCATGCTTATACTACATTATAAGAAACCACTCTGGGTTTGGCCCCCATCAATTGCTTTTGCCTTTTTAATGATCTATTTATTCGATCTACCATTTACATTACTTAAATAGAGTAAAAATAATAAGAAATGCAGGAAAAATGGAACAACATTGCCAATCTATTGCACTGAAAGCGCCCAAAGATACAATGAAGCAACTGAACCATAGGGTGAATACCTCTTTCTATATACCTCAAACTTTTCCTTCGGAAGTTCCTTTAGTCCGTATAGATTCATCATTCCTCTGCAGATCGCTAAATCCTTAAAGCTTACTACATCAGGGCGGCTAAGTGAGAAAATAAGTAACATTTCTGCAGTCCATACGCCGACTCCATGAAGTGAAGACAACTTCTTTATTATCTCTTCGTCAGTCAAAGTATTTAGACTATTCACATCCATAACGCCTGATATTGCAGCCTCTGAAATACCCTTAATATATCCCGCTTTCCTCACAGACATACCGCAACCTTGAATTTCTGACTGCTCCAACCGGGCAATGCTTTCAGGAGTAATAGTTCCAAGCAGGGTATGTAATCTGTTCCATACCGTTTCCGCTGCCTTTTTGGAAATCTGCTGGCTGACAACACTTGAGACAAGTGCTGTAAACGGATCGGGAGTAATCTCTCGTTGTATCATACCTATCTTGTCAATAGCCGCACCAAGCTTTTTGTCCTTGCGTTTCAAGTAGTCTATTTCCTTTTGCCCATATTCAAAAATCCGCATGATATTTATCCTCTCCAAATCAAGCAATGCTATTTATCCAATCGTTAGACTCCCACTTCTATAAGTAGGAGTGGTAACCCCGTTACCGCGTTACCCTGCTTCGGTGGGGGTAGAATCTCCCACCGAAGTCTCGATGTTCAACTTTAGTTGAACGAGTTCACTGCTCCTTAGCAACAGCCTCCACTGCCGTTATCCGAACAATCGCAGCTCGGCTCCGTTCCTGTCAGCCAGCCCATAATGATAGCGTAGGCACAACCAACACCTTGCTTTACTTCTAGTGCTTTAAACGGACAGTTCTTGACACATGCGCCACATTCCATACAACGGTCTTTATCAACAATGACTGATCTACCGTCATTTATTCCAAAGACATTATGCGGGCAAACTTCAATACACCTTCCACACCCAGTACATCGATCAGACTTCAGTTTCAACGTAGAAACATCTTTCAAATATTGAGTCTTCATAAACGGCAACTCCTTAATACTTAATAAAGCTGTTCACCAGTAACAAGACTATCCCTGAGAATATTGAGATAGCAATCATAGGAACTGCTATCTTCATCTCTTTCAAAACACCCGAAAAGGAAGTGAACGTTGAGGAACCCGTAAAGTTCATCGCATAAAATGCAGATACGGGAGGCAGGATGAGTAAATATCCCAGAGCTCTTAGCAAACTATATTGAGGTGCATCTGGCCATCCATTTAGCACCTGAACTAAGACGGCCCATATAATTCCCAATAGCCATCCCTTCCACGCGAAAGCTTTGCCTGGAATCCATGGCAGCAAGACTGGAGTTAAGACACATCCTACAATAACTGCCCCTATATAGGCGTAAAAATCAATGAAACCAAAAGGACCGACTCCGAGGAGATTTAACAAAAACAGGACACCGAAAATCATCAAGGAGACCTTGAAGGATAAGACCAAATCCACAGGAGTCAAAACCAGTCGATCATATGCATGGAACCTGACTGTCCGCATTTCTGCAGTAGCTTTCATCCCTGAGTTGATAAACTCTTTTACATCCTTTGCCTTCACCGGTCCATAAATTACTTTAAAGCCAGAAAACTTTGAGACCTCGTGTGCCTTTATACCCGGTGCGCCCAGTTGTGGTAATATGACGGTCCTGTGAGACACAATCTTCTCCAGTTGCACTATAGCAATACGATTTATTAGCTCTTGGGTTCCAAATGTTCCTTTTCCGGCAGCACACCATACATTAATACCCTTGGTATCAAGCACTAGAATCCATACATCCATTGCCTTCAATTCTTTTCTTAATTTATCGAAGCTCATTTTATAATTAGCCGAAACCAAGACAGATGAATTGCTGCTGGGATTTCCTACACTATAAAGTCCGGGTTCTACTATAAAGTTCATTCTGTTAATTCCCCATCGGGCTTTCCAAGAACCTATGACATCGTTAAATGTCAATTGAGTTGAAGTTGGAATGATCTTTAGTTCTCTACTGGTAATTTGCATTATTACTGCCACCGCTCCCTATATGTTACAATCTAAATTGTTGTTTCTATGCTTAGGCACATTCAAAAAAATAACCAGTCAGTCTGCAAGTCTATTTTACGTAATACTGCGTCGGCATGTTCACCTCTATAGAAGTCAGAGGTCAGAAGCCAGATGTGTCAGATCGTTGTATTCCCTTTCTGATCTCTGGCCTCTGTTATCCGACCTCTGGAGAAATCCCTCCTTGTCTAACGCAAAATATCCATTGCATCTTTGACTTGTTATTTTCTTTCATATGCCTTAACTTTATTCGATTTAATTTCAGATAAAAACCCAGAGATATTTTCTATTAACTCGTCATTGTTGCTATAATACATCCATAGGTAATTATTGCGGTCACAACTACGCTCATTTCATTGTTAAAGGTTCTGCAGCACTCATACATCGCCCTACTGCTCTTTCACCGATCCATCGCGATATGCTGCCAAAAGGCTTTTCAACGTAACGATATCCGCTTTAAGACCCACTCCTATGTCTGTGTCACCCACCAGCATGCGAGCTTGGTTTTTCTCGATGAATACGCTGGTTGGCAATATGTCCAAGTCCTTTCGAATAGCACGCTCTTTAGATTCAAAAGGCTTGTGGGACACCAAGTGCATCCCCTGGGAATTGAAAATGAGAGTATACCCAGCAATACCCGTCTCTTTCTGATAGGCTTTGGCAAACCCGCCGTCGATGGTAATGAGCTTGCCATTAGCTCTGATTGGCTCCTCGCCTGCTGTGACCTTAACGGGCACATGACCATTGATGATGTGACTGGTCGCTGCATTCAGGCCGAATTCACTCAGAATACGCACGCATACCGACTCGTCGTCGCGCAATCTATAATAGGAGTTTTTCACTTCTTTGTGCGTCTCTTTTTCGGCGATAAAATACCGCTCGAAGGTGGCCATTTTGCTCTTGCCGAACAATGGTGAATTCGCACCGCACCATAAATACCACACCACATCCAGTGCCTGAGCCTTCTCCTGAGAATCCTGAGCGTAATATGCCTTTCTGACCATCTCATCGAATGCATCCAGCAGCGCCTTGCCCCTGAGCGGTCGACCACACAACTCAAACTCCTGAAAATCGCCCTCCTCCGTCAAGGGTATACACGCGTGATAGAGCAGGTTACCATTGTAGACCTTGTACATGCTGCCTTTGTCGATCAGAAACCGGGCATGCTTCTGCAGATCCGTGGAATGCTGAAAAGACGTCTTAAGCTTGTTCACCACATTCTGTTCATCCTTCGTCAGCTCATAGGGATGCAGTGGATCCACCGTAGGGAAATCCGCATCCATCATCTGGTACACCTGGCCTTCGAGGGTGACGGTACCCGCCTGGAAGTCAATCAGATGCAGGAACTGTCGATCAGCCAGTTGTAGTTCTGGGCGCCGCATAATTAATTGTCCTTCTAATTTCATCTGGATCACGGCGATAGCCTTTTGCATCCGGGACAACAAATCCAGGTCTTTTTCCCGCAAATTAATCTGTTTGACTTTTACTTGAAATGTCGGTGCGTATTTCCCTTGATAATGATCCAGCGCGAGGCGCACTAGCGGCGTGAGGTTCAAGCCGTAGTTCTCCTCAATCGTCTCCAGGTTTGCATAGCGAAGCGACACTCGAAGTGCGTCTGCCATACACACCTCTGAACCGCAGGCTGCACCAATCCAAAGCACATCGTGATTGCCCCATTGGATGTCCACAGAATGATGCCTTATCAGTGTATCCATCACATGATACGCGCCATAACCGCGGTCGTAAATATCGCCAACAATGTGCAGATGATCCACCACCAACTTGCGTATCAGCTCCGCAAGTACCACGATAAAATCTTCTGTACGGTCAATCGCGAGTATACTGTCGACAATTCCTTGATAATATCCCTGTTTCATGACGCTGTGCTCATTTTCGTGCAAAAGTTCTTCGATAATGTACTGAAAATGCAGCGGTATAGCTTTTCTTACCTTGGAATGCGTATATTTATAAGCAGATTTCCTGCATAAACGGATCAGGCGTATCATAACGATCTCGTACCATTCCAGCAGCGCAGTGTCGTTGGAATTCTGTGCTATCGCGCTTTTTTGCAGGGCGATTTTCTCCTGGGGATAGTAAACCAGTGTGGCCAGTTCCTTTTTCTGAGCATCTGTCAAGGTATCGCCAAACGCATCGTCGATCTTGCGCTTGACCACTCCAGAGGCGTTTCGCATCACATGTTCAAAAGCCTCGTGCTCGCCGTGAATATCGGCCAGAAAATGCTCTGTGCCCTTAGGCAGATTAATGATGGCGCTGAAATTAACGATCTCGGAACTCACAGCGTCCACAGTCGGATATTGATTGGAAAGTAGTTTTAAGTAGTTCAAATTATACAATATGGCTCCACCTCAGAACTTAGTAATTGTCTTATTTCTTTTACAAAACGCTCTTAACTAACAATTGGTAGGATCACGCACCTCATCCATATAAAACTGCGTAATGTGATGTAATTCACCTCTATAAACTAACGGTAGCTGTCAAGATAGTTGTCGTATTTGACCAGAATTTATTGTTCACTGAAAATGTATCATCTCAGCGCCTTGGAAAGCCGTCCCACGAAAAATTTGTTTGTTACGCATCATTGTGTAAAATAACATCCCTACGACTAACCATGTAATAGCGTTTATAACTGCAATGGTTAAAATAAGGACATTCATAGCGGAGTTCTTAACCTATAATATATGTAAGTAGTTTGCCTTCCTACTTATCCCCTCCAAAGTTGTTTTTCTTAACTGACGCACTATAAGCCCTGATCATGAATTATCATGCCGCCCATTTAGATGCTTGTGACATTTACACAGTGAATTTTGATACCAGCTTAATTAGATTATCTGAGCTATCCTTTGCCACACCAGCCTGCTTCGATGCCTCATCTGATTGCTCGACTACCATTATGCTTTTCTGAGCAATGTTCGTAGTACCTTCAGCCCCTTCATTGGCGGCTACTGCAATTTCTTCGATTACTTTCGACATCTCCTGTATTGAAGCGGTAAGTTCCTCTGAAGTTGCACTGAAGTCAGACACCAGATTATCAACAAACTCTGCATCTTTATTATATTGTTCACCCGTATTAACCATGGTTTCGTAATCTTTAATAACCTGCTTATCTATGAACGCTAAAACTTCCGCAGAGCTTTCTGACAAATTTGCCACGGAGGAAATAACGACCTTTGTTACCTTCTGTATCTCCTCTACAGTATTTGCCGAATTCTGCGCCAACTTCCGTATTTCTTCTGCAACAACAGCAAAACCCCTTCCTGCTTCGCCAGCCCTTGCAGCCTCTATTGCTGCATTGAGTGCAAGAAGATTGGTTTGTGATGTGATTTGTAAGATAGAATCGGATAATACATTAATCTGATCGACTGCCTTGGACTCTTCGATAGCTTTTATCATTTTCGCTTGAGTTGCTATATAAATATCCTGGGCGCTCCTCGAGGAGATAATTGAATTTTGTTTAAGTTCGCTTGCTCTTCTGCTTATTTCGCCCGCAGATACGGCTCCCTCTTGTGCTTTTAACGCGATGGAACCAACAGCCCTTTCGATTTCTGTAGCCGTTGCACTCATTTCTTCGCTTGATGCAGCTGTTTCTTCCATGCCGGCAGACAGTTCCTCTGTGGTTGCGGACACTTCTTCAACCTGGTGGATCAATACAGCCATAGCTTGCCCCGTAGCTATTACCGACGTTTCAACATTTCGTGATTCATTAATAACGCCTTTAATCACGTCTTTGACTGATTGCTGCATTGTGTCGATAGCTTTGGCAAGTACTCCTAATTCATCCTTCCTCTCCATGTATTTCTTTGGAGTCTCGCGAGTGAAATCCCCTGTTGAAATGACTCTTAGATGTTCTGTAGCCGAACTGATGGGGGTGGCGATTAATCCTGCCACAAAGTACATCACTCCTAAGCCTAGTAATAACAATATTGCTGATGCAATAAGAACTGAACTACGCATGGTTTGTACCCCCCCCATAACTTCATCACTAGGGACTGATACTGCTAACGACCAGTCTGTTCCTTCTACAGGCGCATATCCAAGAAATTTCGCCTCCCCTTTATACTCATACGCACCCGCTCCAATCTTTCCCGCGATCATCCCTTCTTCCAATTTGACCAAAGGCTCGAGTTTGGGGTCCTTCTTGAAATTTTCAAAAATATTGTCCATTTTCATAACAACTTCTGGGTTAGTATGGGCAATCGTAGTACCCTTTTTATCTTTCATGAAAGCGCTGCCTGCTTTGCCGAACTTAATATCATTGGTAATTTTACTTAAGTTATTACCGTCTCTCACTGCCGCTAAAATCCCAACTATGACTCCCTCTTGTCTAATTGGCACAGCATAGACAATGGATAAGGAACCGTCCACTTTACTTACTAATGGTTCTGATACAGCTCTATTACCGGCGATAGCCTTCTGGAAATATTCACGATCCTTTATATTAGCCTCTTTTCCTGTTGACATTACTGCAGCTCCATCTATCCCAGCCATCATCATGTATAAGTGTCCGCTTCTTTTATTCTCATCTTGAAGGATCTTGTTTTTGTCCTCCCAAGAGTTGTTCTTATCTTTTATCCGGTCAATATTTGCGACTACTTCGAGAGTTCCCAACAAAGCATTCAGGCGTTCGGAAACAACCTTTGCCCCTTGACTCGCTAACTGTGGAAGGGTCTCTTGAACCTGGACTGTCATGGCCTTAGCAGCAGTTATGTATGAGATCAGGCCCAAGCTTACACATACAGTTAATAAAATAGTCCCAATGTGTAAAACCATTTGAAACTTTATACTTTTCATAAAATTAATCCCTCTCCCCATTTGAATTCTCATTTGACTTTAACGCTAACTGTTCAAGATGGTTAACCTGCTAATCCTTGTAGACAACTATATATCAGATTAACGGCAAAACATATAATATTATTTTTTATGAGAGTCCACATATACGGTCCATCTACCCGACAAGAACGGGCCCTTAGCACTTTCTTTAGGTATATTAAACATTTTTTAATTACGTTTGACTGCTTTTAAACACTTAGGCATATGAAAGAAAATAACAAGTCAAAGATGCAATGGATATTTTGCGTCAGACAAGGAGGGATTTCTCCAGAGGTCGGATAACAGAGGCCAGAGATCAGAAAGGGAATACAACGATCTGACACATCCGGCTTCTGACCTCTGACTTCTATAGAGGTGAACATGCCGACGCAGTATTACGTAAAATAGACTTGCAGACTGACTGGTTATTTTTTTGAATGTGCCTTAATCAATTAGAGCGATAAAAAATGTCTAATTATTAAGGAAAGCTGCTGGATAATCGTTGAAATCCATATCGTAATCATGGTTAAGAAGTTGTCCACAATGCCTATAATCCTAGCACTAGTATCAGATAGAGTAGCTGGGAGGTTTGCTTCAGAGGGTTTAGTAACAATGGGGGTATTTACAGCTTTCGCCCGAGAAGACCCTGTGGTAGGTGCTGTAGGAGTTATATTAGACTCTACAGGACGAAGAAGCTGGGCTTCATTCCAGGCAAACCCCTTTTCTTTCATAAATGCGCTACCCTTATTAAAAAACATATGGCTGTCGGGATTATTCCAATCATTAGTAGCATCAACGTGATACCATTTGTTATTAATTTGAACTAAGTTCCAAACGTGATTTTCCTTCTCTGTGTTAGGTATATTGGAACGTGGGTCAGAAAGGTTTCCAGCAATAATATAGCTTTTAATGCCTGCTTGATTCAACATTTTTTCCAAAAGCATAGCGTATCCAGTACAAACTGTTTTTCCCGTGGTTAATGCCGTATAAGCTGTTCGTTGTTTTAATGTTGAGTCATAAGAAACATGTTTAATGAGCCAATCATGTATAGCCTGTTCTTTAGAAATATCACCCATATTTGAAGATATTAACGTTGGAACTAAAGCCTTAACCTTTTCATCGATATAGTCTTCTTGGGTTTTTGTGGTTAGATAGCTGACGGTAAATTTCAGAGTTGCCTTTTTTGTTGTCCCACTTACTTTATATTCCCAACTAGTCAAAGACGTCTTTAGGTAATCATTGGTTGTACTAGCTTGTTCAAAAACTGTTTGGAGATTATCCGCCATTTGAGTCGTATTTCCTGTGTAATAGAGCGTAAAGTTAGTTTCACGGTTCGTCAAATCAAGTTGTATAACATTCTGAAGCTCTACTAAATTAGTTAGTGTTTGCTCATTGGCGACTGTATTTGAGGGAGTCACTAGGAGCGATAAGGTCAGTAAAATAACGACGACCCAAAACTTATGACAGGTGAGTTTTGAAATTTTCAAAGCTTTCAATTTTATATAACGCCCCTTTTGCCTTTTCATTACGCGTATCAAGCACAGTAACAGTGAACTCGTTCAACTAAAGATTAAATCTTACCGTCTTACCTGTCCGAACTAATAACACTAAACCATTCGTCAGAAATAGTAAATTCACCTTTATTAATTCTCAATCATCTTCCTTGATACATATAATCTAACCAGTACCTCTTCAATAGCAAACAATTATCGTTACCAAAGGGAACTACAAAAGATGACTCCTGTTCAATAACAGAAACCATCTTTTATTCGTAATTTATTCCCTGATTCAACGAGGAGGCTGTCATAATAAGGGCTGATTTCCGCTCCAGTGAATCCGTTGCAGCCATCCAACCTGATCCCGAATCCCGAGCCAGTCCTGTAAGATTCGATCTTCCCCGTGTCAGGAGCAAAATTATTCGAGTGATCCTCCGTTGTGATTCTGCATTGAATGGAATACCCGTTGAGATCTTACCACTGAAAAAGGTAAAGAAGTTTTACGCTTAGACCTTGAAAGAATGCAACATATGATTCGGATAACTGAAGGCCCCTTAGGAAAGCAACCGATGGGTTCCCGAAGCCACTATCCCTTTAGGGTAGTGGGTAGTTCAATCTCTTTGAAATACCATTGAACGCTTTTCCGTGCTGATACCCTGTGTGCATAGCATTCTGGTTATTGGCAGTATATCTAGAGCTCGCTTGACCCTTTCTCAATTCAAGGTCCTCATAAGCGCTAATCACTAAGCTATCGATCACTAATACTAGCCCCCAGTTATTTTTCTCAACTTGTTCTTCGTATTGAGCGGATAAACCTGATAACCATCCCTGCATATAATCGTTCTTATGCCCCGTGTAAGCTTGATTGCGGTGATTCTTCTTAAAGTCCTCAACATAACGACTCGTCCCATAAGCAATCGCTTCTTTAGCAAACACATAAACTGTTTCAGCCAATTCAACATCCTCTTTTAGCCCTAAAAAAATCAGACCTCCGTTAACGCTAGACCTTTGAATATAGGACTTTACAGCAAAATTATTTGCAATGATTGTTGCTAGATTTCTTTTCCACCATATCAATCGCTCGCCTTTTGTCACATTCTCGCGGACTACTTCTCTTGGTGTTTTATAAATTGAGAGTCTCTCAATTTTTGACTGTTCTATTCCATTTTCCACCATAAGTTTTTGCGCGGTTAACAAGGCGCTTTGTGCCTCATGGTGGTTTTCATTGCCTTCCGCTAACTTAAATAACTTCTGAATTCTTTCTAAGAGTTTTTGATTATCCACCGTTGATTCACCTCTTCCGAAAACATCATTAATTCTCAATGAGCTCCAGCCTTATTGAAAAACCTTACCCAGCTTGTCCAACTTCGTCCAACTACCGAACCCTGTCTAACCCCGTTGAGCCTCGTCGCACCTCATCAATTATTAACTTTAGTATTAAGTGACGACAGATTTCCTTTATAAATCTTTGGTTCTTTCATACCTGTATGTCAACCTTTTCAGTTCATAAATCCCTTCGTAGAATTGAATATGCAGTTGGTCGAACTTCTTATCTTTTATCCAATAGTGTTCTCTCAACCTGCCATCTAGCAAAAAGCCTGTCTTTTCAAGAAGACCAATGGATTGGATGTCCAAGCAACAAGACAAACGACAAAACAATACTTAATTTTTTTACCATAAGCTTATTCCTCCCCTCTCGGAAAAACCGCAAACTTAACCTGCATTTGATTATACACTGTTTTTCCAATTTTCGTCATAAACTAAACTGATTATATATTCCAAAATAAAGTATTTAAGATATTTTATTCCTTGAAATATGTTTTAAATGTTAATCACCACAAAAAACAAAAAAAACAAACAAACGATACAAAATTAAGCCGATAACACAATAAAAGCAGCTATATACTCAATGGTAAAGGTATAATTGGGACATTAATGCTTCTCACCGCAAGGACTTTTAGTTTTAAGTTTCAAGAGTTGAACTTGACAGCTTGAATCACGGAGTTTGTTGGAACATTATGGAATATTAACCGCACAGTTTGAATTAATTTAAATTACCTTCATCAGGAGCACTTCATTACCTTTGGTATTATAAATTACTTTATCAAAAAATATTTTCATAAATAAAATACCACGCCCACCTTCCTCTTCCAGTATTCCCTCAAATTCCTCTTCATACTTCTCTTTTTTTCGTCCGACATTAACATCTTTAGTATTAAAACCCCCGCAATCGTCTTTAACCCTTATTATTAGTTTGCTACCCACCCGCCTAGCCTTGACGCGAACTTGCCCACAGGCAAAGAAACCATTGTTCATCGCTTCATTGACAGCAACCTCCAGGACGGGGGCATGGCTTGAAGCATTCCGTTCAAGGAATTCACTAATAATTACCTGAGCGCGTTCGAGATCACCATTATTTTTTACGTCTATCACGTTTGTCCCTTTGTATTCATCAAGAATCTCAACACAAATAACAGAAAAGTCATCATTTCTTTCTGGGCATTTGGCTAGTTTCTCAAGCCAACTCTTGTATTTGGTAAAACTTTCCTGTTTACTAATCCCATGTAATTCTATGAGATCAGAAGCACCATCACTCATCAAGCAATATATCTCTCCCGGGTTGAGTGGTATCATCTTTGTTTCAATTTCCGGATTATCAATAATACCAAGATAACATCCGGATATTGGCATTAAGGAGCACTCTAGGGGATTGGCCGCTAAAAACAGAGTTATGCCCGCGCAGATTAGTTTAAGCACGCTAGCTTGTAAATCAAATTCGAAGTACAACAAGGCTACAAATGTGTCTTCATATAAATACTGCATTATTTTCCGATTAATAACCTGAAGAACATCTTCTTCGATGTTCTCTCCTGTAAGTAGATCGTTGTCTAGCATCATTTTGAATGTTGCTGTTTGCAAAGCTGTAGCGACACCACGTCCACTCACATCCATAATGTAACCACACAGTTTCCTTTGGCCTTCAAACCACTTGTAGTTAAAAAAGTCTCCACTAATCGTGCTTCGTGGCTCAAAGATAGTACGGACGCGAACTTCGTCATTTGCCAGAGGGCGAGGTAGGGCATCCCTCTGCACCTTTGCCGCCAACATAATTTCCATCTGGGTTTGTTGTTCTCTTTCCCTGAGCTTTCCTTCGGCCTTCTTCCGGTCAGTTATATCAACGATACTGGTGGCTTTCAAGGGGGTAGCATTTCCTTCATCTCGCATAAGATAGCTTTGCAGCCAAAGCCATCTTATTTCACCGTCTAGTCGGATAATTCTAAACTCTTCACTTGTAGCTCCTTTCATAGTTTGTGGATCCTGGAAGAAAGAGACTTGCATTCTCTCTCTATCAGCCGGATAAATCAATTCGAGGAGTGAACGTTGATTATCCAGCAGGCTCTGGCAGGACATCCCACTTATTCTTTCGTAGGCCGGACTAACGTAGACAACCCTTTCTTTGTCGGTGATCATGAAGACCTCATTGATCGTTTCAGCAAGCTGCCTGAATTTTTCTTCACTCGCACGCAACTTGGCGTTTAAGCGTTTGCTTTCTGAAATATCCATCATGACTACTAGCTTAGCCTTTTCTCTTTCGTAGGTTATCTCAGTACCCTTTAAAAGCACATTGATGATTTCACCAGACTTTTTAATAAGTTCTATTTCACATGAGACACAATGTTCTCCCTTTATACTATCGAATAAAGCAGAATGATCGGACCCTAATAAAGTTTCTAGCTTAACACCCTTCATATGATGATCGACAGTTTCATCTTTATACCCCAAAACTTCTATGCCCACATTATTGACAAATTCGATCACCCCTTTTTTAGAAATCAAAACAATCTGGGGTGCATTATTTACAATTGCTGCATATCTCTCTTTACTCTCTCTTAGTTCTTCCTCCATTTCAATTATTCCTGTAATATCTTCAAAGCACTCCATACGCTCGCTAATCTCGCCAAATTCGTCTCGTAATACTGCCACACTCTTTAAAGCATGCTTGATTTTCCCATCTTTAGTAACAAGCTTACACGTTTCGTTGATTAGTGGTGAGTCGGTAACCATGAGGCACATCGCGCACCCACCTTTATCGGTTCCATGTAAACCTCCATTCCGCCGCTAACGCTGGCGGCACAAATAGTAATGAAAAAATTGTTTGTAGTTTTCACCACTCGGTTAAAATTAACTTAAGGGGAAGATATACTACAAAGCACGGAGAGGTGAGTCGTAGACTGCTGTTCTCAGCTTAAATCAGTATGTAAACCAGTGTAAGAATCATCTTTCGTGAGTAGACAAAGCCGTTACCGACCTTGCCCCTCTTAGAACCGTACGTGCGCAATTAACGCATACGGCTCTCCAACAACTTTACGAGTAGTTTGCAATTAGG
>Ga0209386_1000098_pt1 | contig 45525 bp, 36 predicted proteins | sample NGEPertwo_FD_184510 | JGI IMG/M metagenome (GOLD analysis project Ga0209386, IMG submission 184510) | Arctic peat soil microbial communities from the Barrow Environmental Observatory site, Barrow, Alaska, USA - NGEE Permafrost154B-two... | ecosystem: Environmental > Terrestrial > Soil > Wetlands...
TCGGCAATTTCCATATCTTCCTTCTCTTGTAAAGAAAGAACAATAGCTGCTTCTTTAAAGTATTCAAGAGCTTTTGTCTTTATTCTTTCTTTTTCTTCTTCTCTCATTTTTCTCCCTTCTTTACTCTCATTTATTTTTAAAATTTAAAAATGATCATCTAACCTGATCTTCAGGTCCCTTCCAGATTTTATAATGATAATCATACTCCCAGTTGTCCATCGGGATAGAAAGGGATAAGCGCTCCCACCCAGAATTTATCCTGCTTATCACTTCGGGTAAAGGCTGAATCCCTCCGGTAGCATCAATTGCTTCTACAGAACAGGCACCTACAGCAGTAGCTAAGGTAATAGACTCTTCCGGTTTCCCTCCACCTAAAAGTTGAGCTAAAAATCCGGCAATAGTGGCATCTCCGGTTCCGGTTGTTCCTTTAACTTCCGTAGCAAAGCAAGGAGATAGAAGCTGACGATAATTCCAGTCTTTGGGCTTAATTAAAGAGGGTAAATTACCTTTTTCTATCTGGCGTGTCTTCAAATATAGACCCTGGTCACCCAACTTTATTGCTACCACATTCGTCCCATAACCAATTAATTGCTCGGCTAATTGATCTAATAATGTAATATCAAGTTTTTCTTTCTTTAAGGAAATTCTATAATACTTTGCTGGTCTTAACATATATAACAGCTCATCAATGCTAGGTATGAAAACATCTACCAGGGGTAAAACATTTTTAAAGAATTTTAACCAATCTACTTTACCGGCAGGAGATTCCGGGTCCGGCATAGCCATATCCAGGCTGGTTATTATTTTCATATCTTTAATCCTCCGAAAGATTTTTAGCAGTTCTTCTCCATTGTTCTCATAAAATTTCCGCATTAAAGGAGGATATCCAAAATGGAATATTCGGCTGCTTTTTATTTTTTCATAAGGAATATCATCCGCATTAAAGGTATGATTTGGTCCAGGATAATGTAAAAAGACCCGATCAGTATCTGGCGGGTTTAAAACAATAGTATAAGAAGAAATCTCATCTTTACTAATAATCATATTTTCTACCAGAGTTTTGTCTTCTTTCTGTAAAATCCCTAAAATAACCTTCCCCAGGACATCTGACCCAATTTTTCCTAACAAAGTTGTACTAATGCCTAATTTTTTAAGAGTTATCCCGGTATTAGCTACTGCTCCCCCGGTGGATAATTTCAATCCTTCCATTTCCAGAATATGTCCCGGAATAATAGTCTTAATACTCCCTGTCCTCCAATCCGGAATAATATCTAAACAAATATGACCGGCAACCACTATATCCATAAAATTCTCCTATCATTAGAGTAAAAAATTATGTCCTAATTTATCTTTTTTTAAATTAAATTCCCTTTTGCTATTTCTTTCATAACTTTTGCTTCTTCATTCTGATGGCTGGATAAATGACAAATACTTCTTAATATATGTCTTAATCCTTTGGGATATTCTCTTTGAAAAAATATTTCATCTTGAGGATACATATTTCCTTTTTCGTCTTTTGCTTTAAAATCTAAAGCAGTATAAAATGCTTTTTTAATCTTATTATAAGGAGTGCCTTGACTTTGAGCCAAAAGCATTGGCCCTACTAATCTTTCATTTTTATCTAACTTACGATACAAATCTCTACCTACTCGAAAAATAGTATCTCCTAATGATTTATTTTGAAATCTAAAAAGTAGATCATCAATATGGTTTTGTAAATCTGGTAGAGTAAGGTCATTGGGATATACCCCATTTAAAGCCACAGCTGATTGCTTCATACATTCCCGAACAGTTTTATAAATTTCTGGCACTTCTAATGCTTCATATATAAAAGTCATTTCTGAATTATATTGATATCCTAAATAAGCTGAGGCAGAATGACCTAAATTATGGATGAAAAGTTTTCTATCTACATAGGCCTTGATATTTTCAACAGCCCAAAGATTCTTAATAGGAGGGAGAGGGTTCTTAAACCCTTTTTTGTCTACAATAAGAGTATTATAAGGCTCGGCAAATACCCATAACAAATCTTTTTTCTTATCCTCTTCTTTCATTAGAGGAACCATCTTTCCTATACTTGATTCTATTAACCCAACTAGCTCATCGAAAGGATATTCTTCGGGAAGAAAATTTTTTAATTCCTTTCTTAAATAGTCTGCTCCGCTCCTTATATTCTCGGCAATAATAATATCTAAAGGATTTTTTCCTTTTTTTTCATATCTTAATTGAAGTCCTTGAGCAATTACCGGAACAATTTGAGGTAAGGCATGTTTTCCTACTGCTGTAGTGATAATATCCGCATCTACTATTTCCCGAATAACTGCCTCTTTATCAAAACTATCTATAGCCCTTATATTTTCTATTAAAATAATTTCATCGGGAAGTTCATTTCTCTTTATTACTAATCTATATACTCTTTTTTTATTGAGTTCCTTTACCAATTCTTTATTAATATCAACAAAAACAACTTCATATCCCGAACGGGAAAATAATTGACCGATAAATGATCTCCCAATATTCCCTGCCCCAAATTGAAGCATCTTTTTTTTGTACATCATTTTCTTCCACGGCTCTATATAAACTAATTTTTTACCTTATAAATGGAACTACTTTTATTAATTTATATTTAACTTCTTTAACTTCGATGAATTTATTAAATTTTCTGTCTTTTTTTTACCTTTTCTCTTTACTAGCTTCTATATAATCCCCGGGCAATGAACCTACAATTAAACCGACTACTTCATCAGGATTAGTTTTCTTGGTAATCCTTTCCGCTACTTTCTTGCCTCTTCGCATGATTAACAATCTCGTAGCCACTAAAAATACATCATGCATCTGATGGCTAATAATAATGATAGAAACCCCTTGAGAACTCAAAGTCTTTACCAAATTTAATACTTTTTTCTGTTCAGCCACTCCTAAAGCTGCTGTTGGTTCATCCATAATCAATAATTTCGCATTCCAGTAAATTGAGCGGGATATAGCTACAGCCTGTCGTTCTCCTCCAGAAAGTGTGCTGATCTTATTTTTCAAAGATGGAATGTTGATATCTAAGCGATTTAACACCTTTTTAGATTCATTTAGCATATATTCATGGTCCAAAACGTCAATGAAATATAAAAATTTCTTTAATTTTTCTCGACCTAAAAAGACATTAGAATAAACGTTCATATTTTCAGCCAAAGCTAAATCTTGATAGATAGTTTCTATCCCAATTTTTAATGCTTCCGTTGGATTACTGATTTTTATCTTTCGGCCTTCAAAAAATATCTGACCTTCCTCAGCGTGATATACACCGGAAATTACTTTAATTAAAGTCGATTTCCCTGCTCCATTATCACCTAAAATACCAACAACTTCCCCAGGAAATATTTTCATATTTACATTGTCAACTGCTGTTAAACCACCAAACCTCTTGCTAATGTTCTTTACTTCTAATAAAGGTTCCATTATGCCCTCCTTATCTAATCTCCTCTTCTTTATGTATTATTTCAGGTGAAAACTGATCGACTAATACAGTAAAGATAAGTATACAACCAACAGCTATATGCAAATTATAAGTAGGAATGCTCAAGTTTACCAAACCTATTTCTAATGCACCAATAACTAGAGCACCAATAACTGTGCCCATTATTGTGCCTTTACCACCACTTAAACTGGCTCCACCAATAACTACAGCCACCACGGCGTCCAATAAACGGGCACTGCCCGCAGGAGCCCTGCCGGTAATAAATTGTAATACATACATAACTCCAGCAAGAGAGGCAAAAAATGAAGATATCATATAAACCTTAATTAAATGGACTTTTACATTAACTCCTGCTCTTTCTGCCGCATTAATATTTCCACCAATGGCATAGGTATGTTGACCAAATTTAGTTTTAGCCAGAATAAAAGCAAAAATACCAATAAAAATAAAAGTAATAACTGTTACATTAGGAATAATCGATATTAAATGTTTTAATTCTTCTCTGCCCAGGTTTTCTGGTTTGCCTAAAAAGCTAAAGATCTTTCCTGGTAGCCAGTAAAACAAATAACCATGTCCCAGTGAACCTAAAGAAGTAGGTAAATTATGAACCGGTATGTTATTACAGATAATCTCTGCAAACCCATAAGCAATACCATACATACCAAAAGTTGCAATAAAGGGAGGTACTCTTAATTTAGCCACTAAAAAACCATTAATAAATCCAGGAATTAGTCCTAATAAAAGGGCAGTTAATATACCTATGGTTATCGCCAAAGTTTGAGAAAACCCTGCTGCCCATAAATTAACCATTACTTTTGCGCTTACTACCGAGCTAAACCCAACCATAAATCCAATAGATAAGTCAATACCCCCGGTAATAATAACAAAAGTTTCTCCAGTGGCTAATAAAAGCACAGTTGTCGAGGCTACCAGAATGTTTTGTAAATTATTCAAACTAAGATAATTCGTTCCGACAATACTAAAAAACACGATTTCCCCAACTAAAAATATTAAGATCCACCTTCTGAGTATATTAATTCCTATTTCTTTTGTTTTATTATAATTAATCATTCGCTATGCACCAACTCCGGAAAGAACTGATCAATCAAAATGGCAATAATTAAGATACAACCGGTTGCAATAAATCGATAAAAAATAGGTAACCCCATCATCATCAATCCGTTATTTAAAGTTCCAATTAACAGTACGCCAATAATGGTACCCCAGATTGTCCCTTTACCACCTGTAAGACTTGCTCCACCTATAATTACTGCTGCAATTGCAAAAAGTTCATAACTGGAAGTATATTGTGTGTGAACACCCATATTTAATTTAAAAACTAATAATATTCCTGCAACAGATGCAAAAAATGAAGATATCATATAAATTTTAATTATATTTAAGGGAACATTAATACCTGCTCTTATTGCAGCATCAACATTTCCGCCAATAATATAGGTATGCTGACCAAACTTGGTGCGAGACAGAATAAAAGCAAATATAACCAGAATAAAAGTTATCAATAAAATAGGTATGGGAATAATTTTTACTAAACTTAAAATATCCCCCCTCTCGGTCAGCTCAGGCTTTATCAAAAAGGAAAAGCCCTTCTTGGGAGAAAAATAAGCTAGATAGGCATTACCAATGTCTCGTACCTGCAAAGGTAAAAAACCAATAGGGAATCCTTCGCAAAGCCGCCAGGCTAAACCATTGGCAATTCCCCACATACCTAAAGTTGCAATAAAGGGTGGCACTCTTAATTTAGCCACTAAATATCCATTAATAATTCCAGGAATTAGTCCTAATAAAAGTCCTCCGAATGAACCTGCTATGATAGAAATAATTGGAGAGTAACCTGCGGCATTTAAATCTCGCATAATAATAGAAGAGCTGATGCAGACAAAACCCATAACAAAACCGATGGAGAGGTCAATACCTCCACTGATAATAACAAAAGTCTCTCCACTTGCTAATAAAAGCAGAGAACTCACTCCCAGGATAATATTATTAAAATTTCTCAGACTAAAAAAATATTTCCCCAAAAAACTGAACAAAATTAACATGGATATGAGAAAAATGAATGCCCAATTTCTACCCACTAAGAGTATCGTTCTATTTCTGCTAAGTTTTTCAAAATCGATAAAAAAATCATTATTTGACTTAGCCATAAAAATTTCCTTTTATATAAGATAGAATATACGACAGGGAGTATTTTACCCCCTGCCGTATATGTTAAATCTAAAAACTTTCAATCTTTAAAAAATTATTTGTAAATATACTTCTGTGCTTCTGGGTCGTTAACATTCTCCTGGGTAAAAACAAAGAAACCTGGAATTACTTTCTTGGGAATTTCTGCTCCTTCAGTAAGATATTTAACACCCCATTCTACACATAAAGCTCCCATCTCTGCAGGCATCTGAGCTAAAATTAAATCTACCTCACCTCTTTTTAAGGCTTCAATTAGTGTTTCCGTCGCATCCCAGGTTGCAACTTTAACAGCTCCTTCTAATCCCGCACTGGTTATAGCCTGATAAGCCCCTTGAGCACTAAACACATTGACACCAAATACTGCTCCTAAATCAGGATTCTTTAGTAAAGCAGCATTGACCTGAGCAGCAGCCGTTTCCTGGACATCAAGGCAATATTCTACTCCTACCAGCTCCATATCGGGGAACATTTTTATTCCAGCTCGGAAACCCAATTCTCTACCCATTACACTGGATACATCCGGGTTAGTATTTTCTAAAAATACTTTCCCTTTTCCACCCAGCATGAGTGCTAATTGACCAGCAACTACCTGACCACCCAAGAAGTTATCTGTCCCGATAAAGGCAAGAGGGAAATTATAATTACTAGGTTTAGTATAATCTCCATCACCAAGATAGGTATCAACTGTAATAATTGGAATACCACTATCAGAAATTTCTTTCAGAACAGGGATTAAGGCTTCTGTAGAAGTAGGAGCTGTAAAGAGTAAATCAATATCTCCTCTTGCGACCAAAGCTTTCAATATCGGTACTTGATATTCAGGTCCCCATGCTTTAGGATATTCTCCAACAATTAATTCTACTCCTAATTCTTCTGCTTTAGCTTTGGCACCTTTCTCCATAGTAAAGTAGAAGGGATCAGCAATACCAGGCATAAAGGCAATTTTCAATTTAGCTGCACATGCCACAGACACAAAAGATAAAACTAAACAGATTAACAGCATACCAATAATAAGTTTTTTCATTTTTTCTTCTCCTTAATTAATAATAAATTTACTTTCTTTAACAAACTTTCAAAAACGTTTTTGAAAAACAAGATAGTAAATTACTATTTCTTCTCCCTTGCTTTCACCCCCTTATTTTTTTTAATCTCTACTCGATGTGAAATTACCTCACTTAGTCCTTCCTTGCTTTACCTGTATGTAGTAAAATACAAAAAATTTTCTTAAAACTATAAATTCTTATATAGATTTTACATTTTTAAGTAAATATTTTTCAGCTTCTATCGACCATAAACCATTATTCTTTTCTAATATTTTGTCCAAATGAGTCAATAGAGGGTCAGTCTTTCCTTTTTTCTTAAAATCAGAAATAGCGGTAAGCTCCATCTCAATATTAGTATAGATTAGCTTTTTACTACCTGGTATCTTGGGCAAATTTAAAGTAGTACTGACCACACTATTTAATCCACCGATATGAGTAATCATGGCAGCTGGATTGATAATACCCTTCTCCATCATCTGAAGAGCTTCAATCATATCCTGAGTATTTCCGCCACTTGTTCCCGCAATATGGGTCGATGCATAATGGACATTATAAAAATTAAGCATTGCTGAGAACTCTGGGTCACTTGGACCAGCAAAAAAATTCAAACAGCCATCTTTTGTTAAAATTCTATCACCCTGTTCTACAACTTCTTTTAGCGGTGCAAAAACAAATACATCATTGTATTTTTTACCTCGAGTTAGTGAAATAAGATATGCTTCCGGATTTTCTAAATCTTTGGTGTTTATGTATTTTAATTCAACCCCTCTCTTTTTTGCCTCATCTACACTGTGAATCGAGGAAGCTCTTTTCAATTTTGCCTTATCGATATCAGTAACCACTAATAATTTAGGTCTTCTATCACTATGTATGGCATAATCTATTGCTCCAAGACCCATTGGACCTGCTCCGGCTAAAATTGCCATATTCCCGTTTTCTATTATTCCCATATTATGAATATATTTACCCTGAATTGTATGATAGGCAGCGTGAAAAGCTCCTATTATGCAAGACATTGGCTCTGCTAAAGACCCGCCGTAAAAGGCTTCTCCCTTATATTCTAATAAACAATCCATCTCCATCACTTCATTGGGGATAATGATGTAAGTAGCATCTCCGCCTATGTAAGGAAAAGAATATCCGGGAGCATTAAGGCTCTCTTGATAATTTATAGCAGGTTGAATAGCAAACTTTTGACCCGATTTAAATTTGTGCTGCCACTTTTTGCCCACCTCTACAATTTCACCACAAAATTCATGACCAATTATCACCGGATTTTCTGCCACATTAGGCGGTACTCTTTTATGATTAGCCCCCTGAACTGCGGCTTTATAAGAAGACATACAGAGACTATCCGAAATAATATGGGCAAGAATTTCATTATCCTTAATTGCCGGGAGCTCAAATTCTTCCAATCTCAAATCATTTTTTCCATATAACCTTACCGCTTTGGTCTTCATTATCATCGCCTTCTAAAATTAAAAATAATTATTTCAGCATTACCTGGCCACCGGTTACCGGAATAGCCTGCCCAGTTTCATACTTTTGATCAATTAAATAATAAATTGCTTTTATTACATCTTCACCGGTACAGCCCCTCTTCATCGGGATTTTTGATTCATAAAATCTCTTCACATCTTCAATAGTTTTTGCACCCGGAACTTTTCCAGTCCTAAGATATTGGACAAAAAGCCCTTTGTCTGGATCAGACCATAAATGACCTTCAAAAAAGTTTCCCGGACAAATTGAATTTACTTTGATGTTGTCATCAATAAGTTCTAAAGCAAAGCTCTGAGTAAGACCTAAACTTCCAAACTTACTCCCTGCATAAGCACTGTTTTTATTGGAACCTTTGAGCCCGGATTTCGAGTTAACCTGAATAATATCAGTAAAATATTTTTTACTGGGTATATTTTGAAACGCCATAACCTTGGAAGCATGTTTTACGCACAAAAAATAACCAAAGTAATTAACTTTATTAACGAAGGAAAATTCGCTAAATTCCATTTCTTTTACGCTGCCAGCCTTCAATACCCCTGCATTACTTATAAAAATATCGATGCCACCAGCTTTTTTAACTATCTCATATATCATTTTTCTAATAGAATTTTCATTCGTCACATCTACTTTTATTGCTAAAGCTGTCGTCCTTTTATATTTAATATTTAGCTCCTCTGCCAGCCGGCCAGCCCCTTTAATATTAATATCGGCAATAAATACCAAGCATTCTGATTTCGCCAACTCTCTCACTATGCTCTCTCCAAAACCCTGAGCACCTCCGGTTACTACTGCTATTTTATTTTTTACTATATTATTCTTATATAATTTTCCCCCATGACGATACTCTTCCGAACTTCGATCGCAGCCATTATCGGTTATTATCTTTGAATTTTTTCTCTCTCTGCAATCTTGAGGTTTAGAGAGTTCAGATTTAACTTTTATATTTCCTAAGACATCTTCGAAATTATTTTTTATATTTATCGCGTGATCATAAGATTCCCCCAAGTAAAAGATACCAATATTTTCAAGAATTACGATTTTTGGTTTTTGTTTATATTTCTTAATGTAATCTTTGAACTTATTAATTGTATTAGAAATTATTTTTTCTACAAGTTGTTCCTTATTGAGTAAATGATGGTTTTTTATTTCTTTTAAATAAAGGGGTAAGGTCTGTTCTGACACTTTCTTTGAATCGTCCTCAAATATACTAATATTACCTTTTTCCCCATCAAAGGTTAGCCCGCGTAAAAGCGGGGCAATTGTTTCTATATAGGTATTTTTCATCTTTCTCCTCCGAGAAATAATCTTAAAAAATTATTTAAAAGTTTATTTTTTTGTAAGCAAGTTCAGGATGTCGACTATCTATTCTCCTACCAATTTCGCTATATGTTACAATCCGCTCTTTAAATGATTTGCCTTTTAAAGGATTTCTATTATTAAACAAAGCATATTTTTCATCATAATTCGCCAGTTTTTCGTGGGCGATAAGCGCCCAGGTTGCTTCAATTAGATGAGCAAACTCTGGTCTTAGAATTATGGCGTAATTAAAAGATTGTCGTGGACTGTTTATATCCACACCACTTATTTCCATAAACTCATATTTTCTGCAGAGTCTTTGCAAATGTAAAAGCTGGTTAAGAGTATTGCGTGGCGGCATATAAGTAATTGCCTTAAAACCTATTTTCTTTAATTCAGGAATCAATTCCTCTAAAAAATCATCCTCAAACTTTTCAGCTTTCTTATCACCTGTGGGCGAATCAGTCACATCTCCTAAATAAGCATAAGCAGGAATAGCATTTATAGAATGACTGAACTTTACAGCCTCATATACTGATATGCACTCCTCATAATCAGGCTGAATAAAAATTTTATTTAAATAGGCGCTTTTTAAAATTCCCAAAAGGTCATATAAATAATATTGATTATTTTCTTCTAAGAGAAATTTTTTAATCTTTTCGGAAAGCAATATATTAAGATTATCTTTTAAAAATGAAATAAGTTTTTCCCCTTTTCCCGTTTTTTGAATAATTTTTTTAGCAAAGGCATAAAGAATATGACGTTCGGTAATACTCCCACCTTCTTTCGCCTGGGAAATATCATAAACCTCTTTTTTAAAATTAATTTCGTCTATCCCGTAATTTTTAATTAAATTATTTAGTTTAGCCAGTATTTTTTTATTTCTCTTATTCCGAGCAATCTGTATTGGATTTAAAAATTTCTTAGCTTCAATTAACTTTGATTCAGGAATGCCATGAATAGCAATATAACCTATATTTTTGGAATCCGGGTTATTTAATTTTCTCCCCTCCATTTTGGTTCCGGAAAAATTTACCCGTAATTCAAGTCCTACAGTTGAGGCAATACCTATTATCTTGCAAGCTTCTATTAGCTCTTTACAACCGGAAACAGAATCATGGTCCATAACCCCCACAGCCTGAAGACCAGCCTTCCAGGCTAAATATGCAGTCATTGAAGGTGAATAAGGACTAAAAGAATAGATAGTATGCACATGATTATTCACCTCTTCTGTTTTTTCAAATTGCTCTTCTCCTATTTCTATTAATTTATAGATTTTCTCTAATCCAAAAATTCTGGACTTTTTATTACTGCCATTTAGTTCATGAATAATTTTATCCCTCATTTTTTTATCTCGAAACTAATTTTAATCTTCAATAAAAATCTTATACCCCAAATTTATTTCTCCTTTTCTGCTCAGTTGTAGACTGATCAGTTGTAGCTTGATGCCCTTCTAAAGGATAAAGACGTTCATGAATTGCATCGATAATCCATTCTTTCTGAGGAAAGAAACTAGATTCCATCTCTGCAGATGGAGTAATCCAGTTACGGGAACCAACGACTACTACCGGACCATCCAGATAGTCAAAAGTAAATTGGGTAATATTGGAAGCAATAGTATGAAGAAAAGAACCACGTTCACAGGCATCAGAGACAAGTACTAATTTCCCCGTCTTCTTTACAGATTTGATAATCAAATCATAGTTTAAAGGATTAATAAATCTCAAGTCGATTACTTCTGTTGAAATTTTATATTTCTTTTCAAGTTCTTCTGCGGCTTCCATTCCTTTATAGAGAGCTGCACCCACAGCAAGAATAGTAATATCATTTCCTTCTTTCCTAATTATTGGTTCACCTTCCGGTACCTCGTAATAATCTTCGGGAACTCCGGTGGAAATAAATAATTCTCCCATATCATAAAGTCTTTGGCTTTCAAAAAATACTACCGGGTCTGTACCGTGTAAGGCAAGATTTAACATTCCTTTGGCATCATAAGGGGTGGCTGGAAACATTACTTTAAGACCTGGGATATGAGCAAGCAGGCTAGTCCAGTCTTGAGAATGCTGAGCCCCATATTTATTCCCTACCGAAACTCGAATAGTAAGTGGCATATTGAGAACACCTGCTGACATTGACTGCCATTTGGAGACTTGATTGAAAATTTCATCTCCTGCCCGTCCGATAAAATCACTATACATAAGCTCTACCACAGCACGGCCACCGCTTAAGGCATACCCTGCACCTGATCCCACAATGGCTCCTTCAGAAATAGGCGTATTGAATAATCGATGATAGGGGAGAGCTTCGGTTAAGCCTCGATATACCGCAAATGCCCCACCCCAGTCACGGTTCTCTTCTCCGTAAGCTACCATAGTCGGGTCTTCATAAAAACGATAGAGCATAGCCTCAAAAAGGGCATCACGGTAGGTAAAGACTTTTACTTTCGGGTGAGCTTTACCATTTTCATCTAAAGCAAAACGATATTTATGGGAAATAGATTTAACCCGAAGGTTATCTTCTTTGGGGATAAGGACTTCTGGTGTTCGTTCTTCCATTTTATCTTTGTACTGATTAGAAAACATTACTGATTCAATAAAATCAGCCTTAACCCTGGGTGAGATTTCGAGAGACGCCGCTAACTTCAGAGCTTTAGTAATTCTCAAAATCACTTCCTGTTTTAAGGCATCTACTTTGGTAGAGGTTATAATTGTGTTTTTCTTAAGGTAATCCTCATATCCCTTAATACAATCAGCCTCTTGCCAGGCAGAAACCTCTTCTTTGCTCCTATAAGATGATGCATCAGAGGGTGAATGCCCGGAAATTCGATAAGTAATGGTATCCAGAAGAACCGGACCATTTCCTTGGAGAAGAATATTTTTCTTTCTTTTTATAGCATCGGCCACTGCCAAAGGATTATAACCGTCAACCCGTTCAGCATGCAGGTTTTCAGGGTTTACCCCTGCTCCTACCCGGGCAAGAATTTTATAACCCATAGTTTCACCTGAGGTTTGGCCACCCATGCCATAGAAGTTATTAAAGAAATTGAATAAAATAGGAGGAGCACCTCCAATATCTTTATCCCAAAGTGTGCGGTATTGATCCATTGCGGCTAACATCATTGCTTCCCATACCGGGCCACAGCCCATGGAGCCATCACCGATATTACAAATTACCATGCCTGGTTTTCGATTAATCCTTTTAAAAAGAGCAGCACCTACCGAAATATCCGCTGCTCCTCCCACAATAGCATTATTGGGCATACTGCCAAAGGGAGCAAAAAAAACGTGCATTGAACCACCCAAACCCTTATTGAAACCGTTAGCTCGTCCGAATATCTCGGCCAGAACTCCGTATAGTACAAAATCTTGAGCAAGTGATTTAATGTTGCCTTTATGTTTCTTTTCTACTACTTTTAGGCAGGCCCCATCCATATAAGATTTCATTATCTTAAGAAGTTCACTCTCATTAAGTTCATCTATAGAGGAAAAACACTTGGCTAAAACTTCTCCGTGGCTGCGATGAGAACCGAAAATAAAATCTTCGATATCTAAAGGTAGGCATTGACCTACCGCTGCTGCCTCCTGACCGATAGATAGATGAGCAGGACCTTTGTGGTCGTATTCAATTGCCTCATAAGAACCTTGGGTTTTTATAGAATTAAGCATGGATTCAAATTCTCGGATTATAAGCATATCATAGTAAATCTTCAGGAGTTTTTCTTCTCCGTACTTCTTTATCTCTTTTTTTATATCCGGTTTGTACTGATTTATGGGAATATCGTTTATTTTTAATATTTGTGGTTTTCTAACTTCTTTGGGGTCAATAAAAATAGATTTAGGCATAATTTTCTCCTTTCTATAAAAATATCTTGCTATTTTCTAATAATATAATCACATATCTTTCTCTATTATTGTAATTTTATATCTGTCAAATTAAAATTAGCTATTAGTCTATTAAGTTCCTGCAGGAATTTAGCTGCCGGAGCACCGTCTACCGCTCGATGATCAAAGGTAAGCGATAAACCTATGTGAGGAATAAATTGTATTTTATTATCTTTCATTATTGGTTTAAGAGAAATGCTGCATATGCCCAGAATTGCCACCTGAGGAACATTTAAAATAGGGGTAAAGCTTTCAATTCCCATTGTTCCGAGATTGGTTACTGTAAAAGTTCCTCCAGTAAGCTCATCCGGCAAGATAGTGTCCTCTTGACAGGCAGTACTTAATCGTCTTGCTTCTTTGGAAATTTCCGCTAAGGATAAGAGGTGGGCATTATGGATTACAGGTACCATAAGTCCTCGTGATGAGTCCACGGCAAATCCCAGATGTACCTGTTCAAATTCAAGTATCTTATCTTTAAGGAAATGAGCATTCATATTTTTAAATTTGGGAAGGATACGAGCAACGATATAAAGTAGAAAATCATTAATATTGATTTTACTTAACCCTTCCATTTCTGGACTGGATTTTAGCGATTTCCGACAGGCCAATAAATTAGAAGCATCGGCTGAAAAATTTAAGGTGAGTTGAGCTGTACTTTGTAGGGACATAAGCATTCGTTCAGATATAATCTTCCGCACTCCTTCTACTGGAATCTCTTTTACCGGCCCAAGAAAATTTTTACTAACCATACTTGGGGTAAGTGGCACACCTTCAGATAATGCTTTTTCTATATCCTTTTTAATAATCCTTCCTCCAGGCCCTGAACCGACAAGCTTGGAAAAATCAATTTCATTTTTTTCTGCAAAGCGTCGTGCAACCGGAGAAATAGGTGTTAAGCCGTCTCCAATAGAAGGTTTTATTTTTTGAGGGGATCTATCTGGAGTTATAGCCTTCTGTTTTTCTGCGTATTCACCTTTAGAAACAGAGATAGTTTTTTGGGGAATAAGATGGTCAATTTTTTCTCCCGGTTGCCCAATTATGGCAATAGTATTAAGAACCGGAACATCGTCTCCCTCTTTATAAAATATCTTAAGTATTGTTCCTGCTTCAGGAGCTTCTACTTCAAAGACTGCCTTATCGGTTTCCACTTCACAGATAGGTTCTTCAGATTTTACTTTGTCCCCTGCTTTTTTGTTCCATTTGATAATGAGACAGGATTCGACAGATTGTCCTTGTTTGGGCATAAGTATTGCTACCGCCATTTTTAATCCTCCTTGCTAAACTTTCCAATTTTTCTCTATAACCTATAAACAAGATAAACATTTGGCATTTTAAAAATAAATATTTAATGTTTAATTACTCCTTGTCCTCATTCTTTAGGTAAGTACTTCTTGATATCAAAGGATTTTCTGATTATGTTTCTACCTTCATTAATTGATTTAATTTGTCCCATAGATTTTGCCTGAATCATTAGATTCCCAATGGCAGCTGCTTCAACCGGTCCAGCATATACTGGCAGATCAGCGGCATTAGCAACAAGTTGACACAGGAGAATGTTTCGACATCCTCCTCCAATAATATATATTTCTTTGATAGATTTACCTGTAATCTCTTCTATCATCTTAATAGTCTCTGTATATTTCTCTGCTAAACTTTCGATGATACCTCTTACAATTTCTGCAGGTGTCTTGGGAATTTTTTTCCCTGTTTCGTGGCAATAGTTTTTGATTCTATCTACCATGCTATCATCAATTAAAGCGGGCTTTAAGAATCTTAAGTCATCCGGATCGATCCTAAAATTTGCAGGACCATATTTTAAGGCCATTTCAGTAAGCTCATCATAAGAATATGACTTTACATTCTCATCCCAGAATTTTTTACACTCCTGAATAATCCAGAAACCGGTAATGTTTTTAAGAAATCTGAAACCACCATCGGCAGAACCTTCATTAGTAAAATTATATTTAAAACTCATATCGTTAATAATTGGTTCAGGAGTTTCTATCCCTAATAAAGACCAGGTACCTGAACTAATATAGGCATAATTAATATTATCTTCAACTGGAACAGCTGCAACCGCAGATGCGGTATCGTGGCAGGCAGGAACTACAACCATTACTTCTGAATCAGCGCCAATTTCCCGTGCAACAGCCGGTAAAAGTTTCCCGATTTTTATTCCAGGCATAATTATTTCACCAAATATCTCCTTTTTAAATCCAAGTTTATTCAATATCTTTGTTGACCAGTCCTTTTTTATGGGATTATAGAGCTGAGTAGTGGTAGCGATTGAATATTCATTTTTTATAATTCCGGTTAACCAGTAATTTAAAAGATCGGGAATGGTCAGAAAATATCTTGTATTTTCTAATATTTGAGGTTTTTTCCTGGCAAATGAATATAGTTGATAGATAGTATTAATCTGCATAAATTGGATGCCGGTCTCGGTAAATATTTCTTTTTTGGGTATTATCCTAAAAATCTCCTCCATTATATTATCTGTTCTCTTGTCTCGATAGTGGTAAGGATTTCCCAGAAGATCGCCATCATCATCTAAAAGAACATAATCAACTCCCCAGGTATCAATGCCCATACTCACTATCTGATTGGGATATTTTTTAAAAGCTTTCTTTAAACCTTTCTTTATCTCATTGAATATGCCAAGAATATCCCAAAAAATACTATCTTTAACCCTTATTAAATGGTTGGGGAAACGATATATTATTTCTATTTTAGATAAATCCCCAACAATTACTCTCCCACTCTCTGCACCCAGATCAATCGCCACAAACTTTTCCATTGCATAACCCCTTTTGGTTTAGTTACAAACAAAGAAAAAATTGATTATATTTTTTATAGAATTTTGTTTAAGCACTAAATTATCACTATTTTTTAAACAGGTTTTCTCGGTATTTTTCATCGGGTCTTTTCGATATATGTGTTACCATATCCTTAGGAAGAGTATTTATTCCACCTGCTAACAATGCACCAAAACGAATTTCCGCTGCCTTATTAGCGGTTAAGGTAATGTTCTCTACTTCAGTCGGGGTAGAACCCAAAGCAATAAATCCATGATTCTGAATATAAATAGATCTGGGTCTCTCTCCATGTTTATTTAAAAATATTTCAATTTCTTTTTTTGCTCTTTGGGCAAGTTTAACCCCCGGGTCTGTATAAGGGATAAAGATTGATTCCTTCCCTAATAAAACAATTTCATCAGGATAAATTCTCCCTTTAAGATTCTCCGGAAAACTCTTTGAACAGGTTAATCTGTTTACTGCGGTGGGATGAGTATGGCCGACAAAATTTACTCCCTCCAGATTAAGGCAAATAGCATGTAATAGGGTTTCTACAGAAGGGTTAGCTCGATATTTTTTATCCACCTTGGCTTTTTCAAAAATATAATTAATTTCTTCAGCATTAGGATTCTCCATATTTATAAGCTGCACAATTGGTTCAAAATAAATCTCAATAAAATCATTCCCGGTTACGGTTGCAAGCTGAGTCCCGCTTGCTTTTATAAAAAAACTATCAGCAATATCTTTTATCTCAACTTTAGCTGAAGTGTTACCTTCTCCAATAATTGCAAGATGATAGTCTGCTCTTCCCAAATTATTAGAAAGCTTTACCAATTTATGTAAAGTCTCCGCTTGAATATCCTGTCTTTCCTTCATTTTCCATTCCTCTCTCATAGTGATTAAGTTCTTTTATTTTTTATCTTTTCTTCTATGATAAAAAACTTCTTCCACTTGTAAAATATTTTCCAAAATTATTATACTCTTATATTGGCGGTTGACATTTTTAAAATAGATAGAACTGTTTTGCCTATTTTCTCTTCATATATTTACTTAATAAAAATATCTTTAATCCATATGAAAAACCTCTTCTAAAGAGGTGATAACCGGTGAGTTATCTGGGTTGGTTTCCATAATATCTTTCATATAATCCCACCATTTTTTCATTATCTCTTTCGAAGGAAGTTCCTCAACCGTATTATTATCTTTTAATTTTTGCACCGCGAGAAGAGTAAGTGTTTCTTTATCAAGAAATATGGAATAATCATAAATTCCTGCTCTGGATAATTTTTCTTTAAGTTCAGGCCAGATTTCATTATGTCTTTTTTTATATTCTTCTTCATATTCCACTTTTAATTTCATTTTAAATGCCACTCTTTTCATTAACTTGCTCCTAAAAACTATTTTTCAACATTAGCAAAACTATTTTTAGGCTTCAACCTCTTAAGTAATTCAGGAAGCATAATTGCTAAAATTAATAATAATCCTATAATAATATTCATAACTTTACCGGGAACATTAATTAAGCCCATTCCGAATTTAAGAAATCCAATTATAAAAATGGAAATAACTACTCCAAAAATATTTCCTTTGCCACCGGTAATGGCTACCCCACCCAGCACAACAGTAGTTATAATCTCAAGCTCCCATCCATAAGCAATATTCGGACGGGTACTTCCAATCCGCGAAGTAAGCAAAATTGAAGCTAATCCTGAACAGAGACCGGTAACTGTAAAAATAATAAGACGTATTCTGTTTACGGGTATCCCTGAAAAACGAGCAGCAGTAGAATTATTTCCAATTGCAAATACCTTCCGTCCTATAGTAGTTCTATGTAAAATGATGCCAAAGATTATTGCCAGCATTAAAAAAAGGACCAATTCAAAAGGAACCATGGTGTTTCCGACGTATCCCTGCCCAAAATAAGCAAAAGAGGTTGGGTACTTGGTAAATGCCTTATCTCCGAGAATGACATAAGCAATCCCCCTAAACAAAGACATACTTCCCAGAGTAACAGCGATCGCAGGAATCCCAAATTTTGTTATAATGAAACCATTTAAAAAACCTGCCACCGAACCTGAAAAAAGTCCTATTGCAACCAACCCAAAAGTATTAACTCCGGCGTGGGAGGCCATGCCCATAAAAACCGAAGATAAGGCTATAATAGAGGCAACAGAAATGTCAATATCACCACATATGATCACAAACATCATAGGAAGAGCAATTATGGCTTTTTCTATAAAATTGAAAGTTGTGTTCATAAGATTGGTATAATCTAAAAAATAAGGAGATAAATTAGAATTTATTATTATCACCATGATAAAAATAAAAAGGAGAATGATTTCCCACTGCCACATAATATTTAGCAAGGAAATTTTTCTGATATCAAGAATATCATTTTCTTTATTCATTAAAACTTCTCTTTCTTAGCATCAGCTGCTGATTGCGTTTATCCATAACAGTATTTATTATAATTGCAAAAAGTATAATGAAGCCCTGAATTGCCATCTGCCAGAAGGGCGAAACATTAATCATAGTAAGAGCATCATAAACAATTCCCATGAAAAAAGCTCCCAGCACAACACCGATAATCGTCCCGGAGCCACCAGTGATACTTACCCCACCAATTACACAGGCCGCAATAGTCTGAAGTTCGAAACCGATAGCAGTTTCACTTTGTGCAGCAGCATAACGGGCAACCCAGAGAAATCCTGCAAGACCAGTAATTCCTCCACATAAGGTAAAAACAAGATAATTAATCTTCTTAAGGTTAATGCCCACATATTGGGAAGCAATCTTGTTGCCGCCTACTCCGTAAATTTCTCTTCCAGTCCTGGTTAAATTCAAAAAAATTAAAAATAATATCGCTATTATTATCGATATATATATAAGGCTGGATATACCTAAAAAACTTCTTCTGGGAAACCCCCGAAAAACCTCAGTCATCTCATGAGCACTAACCCAGGTTCCTTTGCAAAGCACGAATACCAATCCTCTATATATACTCATAGTTCCAAGAGTAGTTATGATAGGTGGAATTTTAGCCTGAGAAACTAACAAGCCATTTATCGAGCCAAGCAGGAGTCCGATGGCTATTGAAATTAAAATAATCATAAAGATAGGAATTCCAGGGTGATATTGATTTAAAAGCGCCACACTCATACCGCTTAAAGCGATACTGGAACCGACAGATAGATCTATGCCCCCCGTAACAATAATCATAAGTTGCCCAATGGCAACCATAGACAGAATAGCAGTATCATTCAAAATATCAACAAAGTTATTAACATATAAAAAGCTGGGGGTTCTCAAACTAACCCCAAATATTATAAATAAAATAAAAATAAAAAGATTAAATTCTCTTTTCCTAAATAAATCCCTCATTTTACAATTGCCTCACTTTGAAATACTGCTAATTGCAGCTCTAATTATTTTTTTAGAATTTGCTTCTTCGCGAGTAAATTTAGCAGTTATAACCCCCTCATGCATTACTATAACATTATTAGACATACCGAGAATCTCAGGAAGTTCAGAGGAAACAAGGATTATTGCTATGCCTTTTTTTGCGAGTTCAGAAATAAAATTATGTACAGTAGCTTTGGTTGCCACATCAATTCCTTTGGTTGGTTCATCCATAATTAATATTCGCGGCTTAGTGGCAATCCATTTAGCTAAAACTACCTTCTGTTGATTTCCTCCAGAGAGGTCTTCTACCAACTGTTCCCAACCTGAAGCTTTTATTTCTATATTTTTTCCATATTCATCAGTAATTTCAAATTCTCTATTACGATCCAAGAAAATATGTCTGCTGGTTCTATCTATTATTGGTAGGGTAATATTCTCCCGAATATTCATAGCTAAAATAGCACCTTGTATCTGTCGGTCTTCGGGGAGAAAAGCAAGACCATAATTCATTGCATCAGAAGGATTAGTAATACTAATTTTTTCACTATTTATAAAAATTTCACCTGAGGTTTTGGTATCAATTCCAAAAATTGTCTGCATTACTTCTGATCTCCCCGCTCCCACCAATCCAAAAAATCCCAGTATTTCCCCTTTGTGCAAGTCAAAAGATATGTTTTTAAATACGCCTATTCTGGTAAGATTTTCAACCTTTAGGATAATGTCACCTTTCTCTGCTTCTAATTTCGGGTACATCTGTTCAAGGCTGCGACCAATCACCATTTGTACAATTTTATCTACGGTAATATCGGCAATCGTCCCTTCTCCGACATACTTCCCATCTCTCAGTACGGTAAAATAATCTGCAATTTCAAAGACCTCTTCAAATTTATGAGAAATAAAGATGATGGCTTTTCCTTCTGATTTCAATTTTCTAATAATTTTATATAAATACTCAACTTCTTTAAGGGTAAGAGCAGAAGTTGGTTCATCCATAATGACTATTTTTGCATCCAGTGAGAGTGCTTTTGCAACCTCTACCATATGCCTTTGAGCTACACTTAAATTTCTTACTTTGGTATCAGGACGAATATCCAATTCAAGCTTATCAAGAAGTGACTGGGTTTTATCCTTCATTTCTCTCCATGAAAGCAGACCGTTGGATTTATTTCTAATATGATGGCCCATGAAGATATTTTCCATAACGGAGAGATCGGGGAACATCGTAGCCTCCTGGTGTATAGCGGATATCCCAGCTTTTTGCGAGACTTGGGGAGATGGAAATTGAGTAGGTTTATTGTTAAGAATAATAGTACCAGCAGTAGGTTGATATACACCGGTTAAAATCTTTACCAGAGTAGATTTCCCTGCCCCATTTTCACCAATAAGAGCATGTACTTCTCCAGTTCTTATTTTAAAATCTACTCCATCAAGTGCTTTAACACCATAAAAATATTTTTTAATCCCCTTCATTTCAATAATGCATTTATTCATTAAACCAAAATTCCTCTTTTGTTTTGAGGTATTTATAAGTAAAGCGGGATATGATTAATCCCGCTTTACCAAACAGATTTTTTTAATTTAAATAGTTAACCATTAATAAATCTCAGCAAATTTGTCTATATTATCTTTGTCAAATATATAGGGCTCACCCATAACTGCTTCGTTGCCTGAACCTATTTTAATTTCTCCCATTCTGCCGACCTTCATTACTTCACCCTCTTTGCCCTGAAATTCACCCTTCACCAATTTATAGGCAATATAAGTTGATGAATATCCTAAATCAATGGGGTTCCAAAGAGACATTTGTCGGCAAGTGCCATTTTTGATATATTGCTTCATTTCAGATGGTAAACCAAGACCGGTAAGTTCAATCTTTCCTGATTTTCCAGCATCTTCTAATGCCTTCCCAGTTGCCGCGATACCAACAGTTGTAGGTGAAATAATCCCTCTTAAATCAGGATGAGATTTAAATAGCCCCATTGCTTCCCGGTAACTCTTGTCGGAAAGATCATCGCCATATACCACTGCAACCAAACTCATATCTTTGTAAGCAGGTTCTTTCAGTTCCTCTTTCATCCATTCAATCCAGGTGTTTTGGTTGGTAGCCTGAGAAGAAGCACTTAAAATAGCAATTTCACCCTTGTAGTCAATTAAATTTGCCAACATTTTTACCTGGCTTCTGCCAATAAACTCACTGCTGGAAGGAGCTAAGTGAAGTATTCGTCCTTCTGGTGCAATTCCTGAATCAAAAGAAATTACTGTAATTCCGCTCTGCATTGCTCTTTTACAAACAGGAACCAGGGCATCTACATCATTTGCTGAAATGACAATTGCATTTACTTTTTGAGCAATAAGCGAGTCAATAATTTCTATCTGACCCTCGGCAGTTGGTGTGGTGGGTCCTTGAAAAATAAATTCAATTCCACCAAGTTCTTTCGATGCTTCTAAACCTCCATCTCTACAAGCTTCAAAAAAAGCATTCCCCAAGTTTTTAACTAACATAGCAATTCGGATATTTTCTTGTGCTCCTGCAAAAGAAACCACAGATGAGAGAAGAATTGCGATCAAAAGTATCATCAGTATCAATTTTTGTTTTCTCATTTTATTTACCTCCTTTTGTATATAAAATGAACATAACTTGATAATATTTTATCTATTTATTATCTTTTTGTCAAGATATATTATCAAGATATTTTCATATATTGACTTTATTTTCATCATATAATATAATATTACCCAGTTAAAACCGATACAATATTATAAATAAACAGGTGGAAATAATATATGGGTAAAGCAGAGCGACTTGAAAAAATGTTAGATTTAATCCAAAATAGTAATTTTATCTCTCCGGTAGAACTTGCTGAAAAAATGAATGTTTCTCTGGTTACCATCAGGAGGGATCTAAAAAAATTAGCAGACCAAAAATCTATAATAAAAGAGTACAACACCATTAAAATAGCTCGGGATTACGATAAAAGGTTTCATGAAAGACTTAATGCTAATCTCGAACAAAAAAGAATGATAGCAGAATTAGCCAAAAGATATGTACAATCAGGAGATACGATTTTTTTAGATACTAGCACAACTTGTTACGAATTTGCTCGTACATTAGCCCTTTCCTCACATAACCTGCATATTATAACCAATAATATATATATGGCGGTTGAGTTAATGAGTATTTATAAAATAGATTTGGTTCTTGTTGGAGGCAATATAAGACACGGCTACTTCTCAACGATTGGTCCACTCGCAGAAAAAATGTTATCAAATATAAAGGTTACTAAATTCTTCTTCTCCTGCACGATGTTGGATACAAGAGGTATCTATGAATCGAGTGTCCTGGAAGGGAATATTAAAGTAAAGATGTTCGAAAATTCCAGGCTTCATTATCTTCTGGCCGATTCCAGTAAATTTGATAAGGCATCAGTCTTTAGGACAACTGGTATTGAAAACCTAGATGCAATTATAACAGATAAACCATTGCCAAATGAATATCTCGATATATTGAAAAGTAAAAAAATTGAAATTATTTCCCCAACTCAACGTCTAACTTTACAATAATCAATAAATTTATAAAAAAATTTTATTTACATCTCTTTATGGTAGAGAGAGATAAATTCTTCTGCTTCTTGAAGCCAAGGCATAGAATTAGATGCTCCATATCGTGTGCCCACAATCGTAGCTACTCCATTTGCAAAAGTAAGAATTTCTATTAACTTTGATGTTGAAAAATGTAAAAAGTTTTCACATTTTAATAGTCCATGTATAACGGCAGCCATAAAGGCATCTCCGCAACCAGTTGTTTCTTTAATCCTTACTTTATCAAAAGTAGGCGTATGTATAAATTGTCCCTTATAATAACTTAGTACTCCATTCTTGCCAAGAGTAACCAGGATTAAAGAAGAATTAATTTTATTCAATATTTTTCTTAAGCCTTCTTTTGCATCTGTTAAACCGGTAATATATTTCAGATCATCATCACTCATCTTTAAAATATCAACTATTTTAGATATCTTAAAAAACATATTTAAAAAATCTTTTTTATCTTTTATTAATGATGGTCTTATATTGGGATCGAAAGAGGTAATTACCTTCTCTTTATAAAACATATTCAATAGTTCCAAATAAGCATCTGAAGCAGGTTTTTCAAGCAAAGAAATTGAACCAAAATGATACATAGAATAATTCTTGGGATTTATGTCTCTTACCTCAGGAATGGTCAACATTATATCAGCTGCGTGATCTCTGTAAAATCTAAATTCAGGTTTTCCTTCTTTATTAACTGCTACAAATGCGAGAGTGGTTTTTAAGTTAATATCTCTTTTTAGACATTCGGAATTTATTTTCTCTCTTCTTATAATATACATCAGCTCTTGGGCAAATTCATCTCCCCCTATTTTTGTTAAAAAGGATACTGGGACTCCCAGTCTTCTCAAAGCAACAACAACATTAAAAATAGAGCCGCCAGGCCTTTTTTCAAATAAGACACTATGATCAAGTCCTTTGCCCACTTCTTTTGAAATAAAATCAAGCAATATTTCTCCTCCACAGAGGACTGGTTTCAACATCTAATTACTCCCTCACTTATAAAATATCATTTTCAAATTACACCTGGGGTAGGATCATTACTTTCATGGATGGCTCTTTTCCATCCAATACAAGGTGTAAACCATTCTCTAACTCATTTAATGGTAGCCGATGAGATATTAGATCCTTTACTACTATTCTCCCAAAAGAAATAAGATCAATCGCTTGTTTTGAGTTTCGTAGAGATGTATAGGATGACATGATAGTTAATTCTTTATTAAATAATCTAAAAGGCTCAATAGTCATAAGTTTCCCTTTTGGTGGTACTCCAAAGAAAAGGATTTTCCCAGCAGGACGAGCATATGATATACATTGCTCAAGCACAGAGATCACTCCGGTAGCATCAACGACAATATCATAATGCTCCTTTTTTACCTGGCTGAAATCAGAGAAGACTTGTCCAATTCTCTCTGTAGCAGCAAAATTTCTTCGACTTTTATTTTTTTCTACTATATCCAACTTAGCAGGTCCTATGTTCTTAAGAGTTCGTAGTAAGAGCATTCCAATGGGCCCTGCTCCTACAAGCAGTATATGGGCACCTAATGCAGATCCAATCAATCCTACTCCGTGGATCACACAGGATAGAGGCTCCATAAATGCAGCTTCTTCAAATGATAAATCCCCAATAGTAAACGCAGCCTGCTGTGGGACTATAACATGTGTTGCCATCCCTCCTGGCATGGTCACTCCAATAGCCTGCCAGTTTTCACAAAAATGCTGACGATTATGCAAGCATGCATCACAAATCCCACAGGATAAATTTGGCTCTATTGCTACTCTATCTCCAATCTGAAATTTATCCACTTTATCACCTATCGCGACAACATCTCCCGAAAACTCATGTCCAGGAACAATAGGATAATCACCAAGATATTCACCAAGAAAAATATGGAGGTCTGTTCCGCAAATTCCACTCGCACTAACCCGAATAGTTATCCAACCCTGGGAAGGGTTCATCATCTTTTGCTTATCTAATACAAGCTCCTTTATAATTTTTGGTTTAAGAATTTGATAAGCTTTCATTATTATTAACTCCTTCTTACTTTATCACTTAGAAATCCTCAGATTATCGGGTATAATAAACTCCTGTCTCATATAGCTGCTCCTTATCTCCTCTAGAGATAAATTTGAATCTTCACAATATCCGGTTGGTGTTTTGCAGCTAATTCAAAAGCCTCAATAGCTTTACTAAATGGAAAACGACGAGAGATACAGGGTTTTAGGTCTACTTTCCCAGATTCTAGTAATGCCAACGTCTTGGGATACATATTAGCATATCGAAAAATTGGTATTGTAATTGCTTCTTTAGCCTGAGCCGCAGGAACATCAAATAGTGCCGGTTCGGATGGGATCCCTATGATGACGACCTTTCCTCCAGGGCAAACATAATGAAATATTGTCGAGAAAGCTTTCTTATTTCCGGAAGCCTCAAAGACGATATCCACACCCCATCCATTTGTCTCATGTGCTACGATATCTGCAAGATCATTTTTAGTAATATTGACTGTTTTAACAGGAGCTATGGATCGTATCAGATCAAGTTTAGGCTGCTGAATATCCGATACAATCACCTTACTGCATCCGCCTGCTAAAACAGCAAGTGTAGTAACAATACCTATAGTTCCAGCTCCTAGCACAAGAGCAATATCTCCCGGTTTTATTTGTGCTTTAGTTGCGGCATATATACCAATCGCCATAGGTTCAACCATTGCAGCCTCTTCTAACGACACTGAGTCTGGAACCTTGAATGTCAAGGAAGCAGGATGAACTACCGATTCACGTAGGCAGCCGTGGATTGGAGGTGTAGCCCAGAACCGTACATTAGGATCAAGATTGTACATCCCTAATCTTGAAGCCTTGCTGGTAAAATCGGGTATCCCTGGTTCCATACAAACCCTATCCCCAACTACAAGATGAGTAACTTGTTTACCAACCTCAATAACAATTCCGGATGCCTCATGGCCAAGAACCATAGGTTCAGTAATAATATAAGGACCAATCTTCCCTTCTTCATAGTAGTGCACATCACTGCCACAAATTCCTACATGTTTCACAGCAATGCGAACATCATTAGGACCAAGATACTCTTCTATTAAAAAATCATCTACAATAGCAATATCTTTAGTTTTGTTTAATATAACAGCTTTCATTTAAATTTCCTTTTTATTTTTCTTTATTATATAGTAATTACAATTATTATATATATTTCATAATATAACACAAGTCACGAAATGGGTGATATAATCTAAGGAATTTCTCATATTGTATCTTATACTGAGTATGGGCTTCATTATTAGACTCAATTGAGTGACTGAGTGATATTATTTGTGCCCCGCTCTCATAATTCTGAAACAATCCACTCCCTACTCCTCCTGCTATAGCAGCTCCTAATGCTGTGGCCATCCTTGGAGAATCTATTAGATGTTGTTTAAACCAAATTATTTTTGGTAAAGTAAAATGCGAATCAACCCTATTCCCGGTTATAGCAAAGAAATTATCAAGCGATATTCGATCTAATATATAAGAACAATATTGCTCACTTCTATTATCCGAGTGGATTATTTCGTTATAAACTGGTTCACCCTGTGCATCAACAGGAATCATACCGTTCATGTGGCCGGAAAGTCCAATTCCAACTATATCAGTAGTATCAAAAAGTCCCTTATCTTTTAAGTGACGAATGCCTCTCAAAACACCCTGCCACATCCCGTAAGGATCCTGCTCTGTCCAGCCCACATGAGGATAGATCGTTTTCATTTTCTGCGTAGAGGTACCCATAATTTTTCCTGTCTCATGAAACAGAACACTTTTGACCCCTGTTGTGCCTATATCAAATACCAATATGCCAACTTGTTTGCTCATCATTTTTTCAATACCCTTTCAGAGCACTATATACAGGTAAATCCACCATCAATAACAAGATCAGCCCCAGTAGTAAATGAACTCGCACTACTAGCAAAATAGAGCAATGCCGATTGAAGCTCTTCGGGGTTACCCATTCGTTTATAAACACCTTTTTGGATCCACTCGTCTTTCCAATCGGCTGGAGCTTTCTTTGTCATCTCTGTTGCAATATACCCTGGACTGATACTATTGACCCTCACATGATAGGGAGCCCACTCTACAGCCAACGATTTTGTAAGTTGAATAACTCCAGCTTTTGAAGCATTGTATCCACATTGAGGTTGCGGCGTATTGACAATATGGGCCGACATGGATGCGGTATTAATTATCGATCCATATTTTTGTCGTATCATTATCTTACCGACCTCTTGCGCGACCAGGAAAATACCTGTAAGATTAATATCAATAACACGCTTCCATGAAGCAAATGACATAGTCTCTGCAGGCTCGTTGATACAGATTCCCGCATTATTGAATAAAATATCTATCTTACTAAAATGGTCCAAAACTTGACGCACCATTGCCTTTACACTTTTAGGATCAGTTACATCTGTTCTTATTGCAATCACCGTAGAATTTGTTGCCTCAAGCTCCTTTACAGTCTTTTGCGCGGCATCCATGTCAATATCCGCTATAATTACATTCGATCCTGCTTCAATAAACGCTTCGGCTCCTCTTCTACCAATTCCTCTTGCACCTCCTGTCACTATTGCACAAGTATTCCTCAGATCAAAGATATTCATTTTCATATTTCATAACCTCCCTTTGAGTTATTTATCTGTGACATATCATGGTATGTATTTCCATTAAAGAATAAAATTTATCCTTTCACCGCACCCATAGTAAGTCCTTCAACCAATGCTTTTTGAGATATAATTCCAAAAATGACTGGTATTAAGATCGTTATGGTCGATATCGCACTTAGCTTAGCCCAGAACAATCCTTCCTGTGTCATAAATGAGGCCATATATACCGGTAAGGTATTTGCTTTTACTGCCGTAAGATTGACGGCAAAGAAAAATTCGTTCCAGATAAATACGAAAGTAAGTAGTGCTGATGATATTATTCCCGATTTTGAGAGAGGAAAAATTATTTTAAAGAAAGCATTACATTTAGAACACCCATCAATATCTGCTGCTTCCAAAATCTCAATAGGAATATCTTTGAAAAACGATACCACCATCCATATAATCAATGGTGTGTGAATACCTACATATAAGAGGATAAGTCCGGTTCTCGTATCCAATAGATTCATCCAACGCATGATAAGAAATGCAGGAACGAGAACTGCGCAAGGTGGTAGTAACTGTGTTGAAATAAACCAAAAATAGAGGTTGGCTGGATTCTTCATTTTTCCAAATACAATTCTATAGGCTGCTGGTAAGCCAATAGCAAGACAAAGCAAAACTGAAATAACGGTTACCGTTACAGAGTTAACAATATGAGAAAAAATCGTTTTATCAAAAATGATAGCATAGTTATTTAAAGTAAATTTATGGATAAATAATGAGGGTGGAATAACACTTTCTTCGACCTTAAAACTGGTTACAACCATATAGTAAACTGGAAACACCCATGCAAAGCAAAGAATATAGGTCAGAAAGGTGATCATAGAGTCTCCTACTTTCTTATTGGTTGCCCGTATCATAATCATATCTCCAATCTTTTGATTTGTTTTTGAATAAAATTAAACATAAACATAATGATAATAAGAGACATTACTACCATAATAGTTGCATAACTCGCAGCCTGACCAATATCCCACTTATAATAACTGACTTTAAATACCTGATATGGAAGATTCGTTGTAGCAAATCCAGGTCCTCCACGAGTAGTAACATAAATAAGACCAAAAACTTTAAGTATAAAGATCATCCCCAGCATAATTACAACTTGAATATGATAGCGCAATGCAGGAATTTTTATCTGGAACAGAATACGTATACTACTGGCTCCATCAATCATAGCACTTTCAACCATTTCATGATCTATGCCTTGCAATCCCGCCAATATAATTAATACAAAGAATGGAGTCCACTGCCACACAATCATAATAATAATCGAAATAAAGGCGTGTTGACCAAAGAAGTCAATTGGAGCTGAATTAGACATTTGTGAAATATAACCAGCAATGCCAAAAGATGGATGGAGTAATAGAGTTTTCCAGATAATACCGATTACTGCATCCATCATAAAAAATGGGATAATAATGCAGGTCCTGCACAGTTTTCGTAATGGAAATCTTCTGTTTAACAACAGAGAAAAGCAAAATCCAAGAATGAGGCACAAAATTAGGGAGAGTGCGGTTATTAGGATGGTGTTACCAATAATCTGATAGGTCTCCGGCGCCGTAAAAATCCATACATAGTTCTTTATGCCTGCAAAAGATTTTCCCAAATCTGGACGAATTACGATCCATTTGACAAAACTTAAGAAAATAGTAGCAAGAAATAGAATCTGGGTAACTACTGCAACAATAATAACTGCTGGTAAAGTAAGTAACGAATTAATTTTTAATTTCATAGTTTATTATGGCTCCATGCATTTATAGAATGAGAGATATCAGCAGATTTGATATCTGTTGATATCTCTCATTACTACCTCATTAATAGAAAAACAATTTTAAATAGTTAACATTGTTACTCTTTATAGTATCCTCCATCTTTTGAGACCTCAAGTGCGGCTTTTTGACAAGCTTGAATTACAGATTCAAGGTCTTTAGTACCTGAAAGATATGCAGCAAGTTCTTGTCCCACTTGTTCTCCAAGTCCTTGGAATTCAGGAATTGAAACATATTGTACACCTTTATATGGTACAGGATCATATGTTGGTTTGTCGTAATCTGCATTCTTCATGGAATCAAGTGTAAGAGTAGCAAAAGGAGCTGCAGCCTGATAACTGGAATTTTCATAGGTAGAGATACGTGTTCCTGGAGGAGCTTGCTGCCAGCCAAGAGTCTCCCCTACCAGCTTGATATAATTTTTACTTGTAGCCCATGTTATAAACTTAAATGCAGCATCTTTATTTTTAGAAGCTGACTCGATGGCAAGTGACCAAGCCCAAAGCCATCCATCATTCTTCTTCTTTGCAGAAGGGGCAAGAGCATACGCAACTTTACCTTTCACCGTTGAGTCGGCACCTTCAAGAAATCCTGCAGCTACAGTTGCATCATACCACATGCCAGTTCGTCCACTTGACATCAGAGCAAGAGCTTCGGTAAAACCTACACTTGTAGGACCTGGTTCACCTACTTCGGTTACAATCTTTTTGTAAAATTGAAAAGCATTTCGCATTTCCTGCGTATCAAACTGTGGATGCCATTTTTCATCAAACCATCGGGCTCCAAAAGCATTGATCATAGTTCCAAAAACAGCCATATTCTGACCCCAGCCCGGAAGACCACGAAGTACAATACCGTAGATATTGTTAGCAGGGTCATTAAGCACTTTTGCAAACTGATAGATTTCTTCCCATGTTGGAGCCTTTGGCATCGTCAAACCATGTTTTTCAAAAAGATCCTTTCTGTAGAAGACCATACTGCTCTCACCATAAAATGGAATAGCAAACTGTTCACCACTTAGTGAAAGTGCACTGATAACTGGTGAAAGAAAATCATCACGGTCATATTCTTTCAGTTCGGTTGCTGCCATTTTTTTAAAATATGGCTCTAGCGAGACAATCCATTTGTTTGCAGCCCAGAAGGGAGTGTCATACGTACCAATGGTTACAATATCAAATTTTCCTGCACCGAGAGCAACATCCTGAGTGACTTTCTGTCGAAGTTCATTTTCAGGCAATACGATAAAACTTAGTTTGATTCCTGTGTCTTTAGTAAATTCTTCTGACAACTTTTGCATAGTTATCATATCAGGATTATTTACCGTAGCAATAGCTAACTCCTCGGCGATTCCGATTTGAGAAAACAATGGAGTAAGCCCAAGAAATAATACAGCAACTAATAAAATAACAAAACGTTTCATAAATTTTCTCCTTTCTTTCCCCTCATTATAAAGAGGATATTTTAATTTTTTAATCTTTTACACAATTACCCAACAGACAGCATTTTTTGATTTAGATATATAGATTATATCTTCTCTCACAAATTAAGATAATTTTTTATATATAATACATCCCCCCTTTGTTTACCCCTCCTTATTTATTCGAAACTTTGCCACTTTAATTAAAACGATTCTCTAATAACAAGCTCTGTAAGTAAACGGTATTCCTTATAATCTCCGGTTTCTTCTTTTTTAATTCTTCTAATCAATAGTTCAGAAGCTTTTTCTCCTATTCTACGACTTGGTTGCTTGACCACCGATAATGGAGGGTTAGTAATTGAAGCCCATTTATAATCATCAAATCCTATGATTGCTAATTCATCTGGTACTTTTACATGTTTTTCCTTTAAAAATTGTATAGCACCGATAGTCATTAGATTATTAACAACAAATAAAGCAGTTATATTTGAATTAAGTAATAATTCTTTCATTAATTTATAACCACCATCATATCTGCTATTGCCTATTTTTATTAAATTTTGATCAACCTTTATCCCATAATCCACTAATGCTCTTTCGTATCCTTCAACTCTTTCTTCGCTAGTAGTTAATCCTGGTACCCCAGTAATAACTCCTATTCTTGAATGCCCCTTGTTAATTAACGCGCTAACTGCCTTATATGCACCTTCGGCATTATCAACTAATACACAATCGCCTGGGCAATAACCTTGCGGCTTGCGATCGATAAATACTACGGGGCTATTCCTGTTTAATAACTTCTCTAAAAAAGCATGGTCGCCAGATGCGGGGGCTACAATTAAACCATCTATTAATTTGGCATTGAAGACTCTTACTTGCTCTTTCTCGATTTCTAAATTTTCATCGGAATCAGCGAGTACAAGAGTGTATCCGTATTTTTTTAATGTACTTTCTACCCCTCTAATCAGAGCTGTAAAAAAGAAATTAGCAATATCAGGCACTATCAAGCCTATTACCTTGGTTTTTTGGCTACGTAGACTTTGCGCAGCAAAGTTTGGGTAATAATCTAATTTTTTCATAACTCTTAAAACTTTATCTTTAGTTTCTTTTTCAACAAACCGAGTTTTATTGATCACATGGGAAACTGTTGCCGTTGATACCCCTGCTTCCCGAGCTACATCCTTCATGGTAACTTTCATTTGCATAGTAACTCCATTTAGTTTGAGTTAAACGATTACGTAATCGTTTAACTCAAACTATCACATTTTATAAAAGTTGTCAAATTTTTTAATACATTTTTTTTATAATTCTATATAAATTAATATTTCGAGCTCTGTCTACCAAAAAATGTGCTACAATGCCACAATTTCTTATCAAAATATTTTAAAGAATGATATAGATTATAACTAAACAATCGTAATATATAGAGTGAGTTTTTAGTTGGAAAACGAAGATAAAGTGTGTATGAGTGTGGGAGAAAAAAAAGAAAATATATCCTATTCTTTTGGTGTTAATATGACCTCTACTGGCAGTTGTGTACTTGCATCAATCACCATTTTTGCTTTGAATCCGAGAGCAACGAAGTTTTTAGTAATTAATTTTACATTAGTTTCATCTTTAGAGTGCTTCTGTTTTTTATTACACTTACACCTGCTGCCACTGCAATTGCAACTTTTCTTTTTTCCGTTATTAGAATGTATTACTATATGGACTGTGTTGCTGCTAATATTTATTTTATTTATTGTGGCGGCAACTACTGTTTGGGCTATTAGACGGTGTAAGATTTTATAATAAATATCTATTCCAATTTTTTTCCTGAAGTAAGAAAAAGTAGAATGAGCGGGGGTTTTAAGAAAATTGTTAAAACCACAAAGAACACAAAAACGCGAGTCAAATTGTAAGCTCTCAGCCAATTTTCGGTTTGATTTTACTTCACCCAACCAGATTAAAAGTTGGGCTCTAAATAGAGACACCGGGTCATAAACCAATTCTCTGTCGGTGGTGTATTTATCTTTGATTATAGGATAAATAAAGCTCCAGTCTATGGATTCAAAAATAATCTTTAGAGAATCATCTTTTTTAATTTTCCGGGAAGCTTCATAGGTAACAAAAGAAAGTTGCCGGCTTTTTGCTTTTTTCATAAGAATAATTACACCAAAATTTTTTTTGAAGAAGTGTAAGTCTATAAAAGTAAACCAAAGGTGCCTGGCACCTTTGGTTTACTTTTATAGAAAAAATAGTTGTGCATCTTAATTGATTACTTACTTACTTACTTAGTTAGTTTGGTTAATTGGTTAAGATTTTAATTTTTTAATTATAAAGAGTTTTTTAAAATAAGCTTTTTTTCGGTTTTGGAGAATCTGCCGGTATATTACCTTTCATCTTTTTTCTTAAAAAAGCAGGGATTTCTAAATCTTTATCATCTATCAATTGATCTTTAATTTTAAATTTATCTACTGTCTTCAGATTATTTTTTTCTGAATAATTTTCTTTAAATAATTCCTTTTTATCTACTTCTTCCTTTTCTTCTTCTTCAATATTTACTTCGCAACTTGTTGCAATGACAGATACTCTTATTTCGTCCTGCATTTCCTCATTAATAATTGCGCCAAAAACAATATTTGTATCTTGCCCAACTGCTTTAGATATAATATCAACTATTCCGTTTACTTCAAACAAGCTCATATCTAAACCGCCGGTGACATTAATCAATAATGATTTTGCTCCTTTTATGGATACTTCTAATAAGGGACTGGAAATAGCCATTTTTGCTGCAGCAGCTGCTTTCTTTTTCCCTTTACCTGTTCCAATGCCTACCAAGGATAAGCCAGCATCTTTTGCTACGGTTCTCACATCAGCTAAATCTAAATTTATCAATCCAGGAATGGTAATTAAGTCCGCGATAGCTTGAACAGATTGGCATAATACCTTATCAGTCATTTCAAAGGCATTTTTCATGGAAGTATCTTTAGAAATAATTTTCAATAAACGGTCATTAGAAATTGTAATCAAAGCATCTACTTCATTTTTTAATTCTTCTATCCCGACTTCTGCTTGTAGTTTTCTCTTTTTACCTTCGAAAGTGAATGGTTTAGTTACTACGCCTATGGTTAGAATGCCATGCTGTTTTGCTATCTTTGCCGCAACCGAAGCAACTCCAGTTCCTGTTCCTCCTCCCATGCCTGCTGTAATAAAAATTATATCTGCACTTTCCATGGCCTTAGATATTTTATCTTTATCCTCTTCAGCTGCTTTCTTGCCCAATTCGGGATTGCCACCGGTTCCTAAACCATTGGTTAAAGTTTTACCAATTTGAATTTTTTGTCCAGCTTGAGATAGGGATAGGGCTTGTACGTCTGTGTTTATAGCAATTAGATCAAGATTGCTCATTCCCTGCAGAGTCATTTCCCGAATCGCATTATTCCCTCCTCCTCCAATGCCAACCACTTTAATGTTTACAAATTTATCTACATCTTTTTGAGGAGGGCTTATTGGCTGGCCTAAAAATTCATCTTCTTCCCTGTTCTGAATTTCAACTCTTTCGTTAATCCCCCCTGATGTGTCCCTAATTAATTCTTCTTTGTAATCTATAATCTTACTAAATCCTCGCGCTAATCTCTTCTTTTTCAAAAGCTATCACCTCTTGAGCTAATTTATAATAATCAACAGCCCCGTGAGAATTGGGACTATAATGTAGAGCCGACACACCCTGGCTGCTGGCTTCTACTAAAGTTATATTTTTTCTTATTATCGTTTTAAATAACTTATCCCTAAAATATTGTTTTATTTCCTCTATGACTTCCTTAGCTAAATTGCTTCTCGTATCAGCAATGGTAATTAAAATATTTATTTTTAAAAAATGGTTTAAATTCTTCCGTACGATCTCGGTTGTTTCTATAAATTCTTCTATTCCCCTAAGAGCAAAATAATGTGGTTGCATAGGGATAATGACTTCATCACAAGCCTTTAAAGCATTTACAGTCAAAATCCCTAAAGAAGGCGGACAGTCAATAAGAACATAATCAAAAGGAACTTTGCACTCTCTGATGCTCGCGCTTAAAAAATCTTCTCTGCCTATTTGGTCTATAAGTTTGTATTCTGCGCTGGCAAAGTCAATATTAGAAGGAGCTATAAATAAATTATTCTTGTCATCTGATTTTATCTTTATTATTACTTCTTCTAACTTCAATTTATTTTTAGAACGATGCGGTTCTAAAACATTTAATATAGTTTTTGATAAACTATCCGGTTCAATACCCAATCCTAAAGTAGTATGGGCTTGAGGATCTAAATCGATTAATAAAACTCTTCTCCCTAATGATGCCAGGCTTGCTCCTAAATTTATGGTTGTGGTAGTCTTTGCTACTCCGCCTTTTTGATTAGCAATAGATATTATCCGCACGCACCCTATCTCCCTAAAAGAATAAAAGTAAATTTATTTTTTGTAAAATATTTGGTATAATTATATCATAGTTTTTTAAATATAGAAAAGAATTTATAAAAATAGCAAACATTTTGTCTTTTTGGTTAGCTTCTTTATATTTTATTCTACATTATTTTAAAAAATCCTTCTTTTTTATTTATTTTTTTTAAAATATTTTTTATCTCAACAAAGTAAGATTACTTTTTTCTATCTTTTCTTTCTTAGCTCAATACTGTAATTTAATAATTTGACTTTATTAAAATTTATATATATACTTGGTATTAATATCTGCTACTAATGTTAACTAATACTTATTTAAAAAAGATCATGGGGGGATATTTTTATGAAATTACAAACGCTAAATGAAATGCTAAGAAATAGTGTAAATCTTTATGGTGAGAGAACTGCTTTTAAAGTAAAAAAAGATGGAAAATTTACCCCAATTACTTATCAAGAATTTTATAAAAAGGTAGAAATTTTTGGTACAGGATTACTTAGTATTGGAATGGAAAAATTTGACAATGTAGGTCTGGTCAGTGATAATCGTTTTGAATGGATTATATCTGATATGGCAATTATTGGCTCACGGATGGCAGATGTCCCCTGCAGCGGAAATAGTTCACCTCAAGATATCTATTTTAAACTCAACCACTCAGATGCCAAAGCTACTATACTGGAAGGAGAAATGCAATTTTCCAATTTTTATAAAATCGCCAAAGACTTGCCAAAGATAAAAAACATCATCCTCTATGACAGAGTTAAGGTATTCTCTGAAAAAGAAGATACCCCGGAATGGGCTATTCCCATTAATTTTGAAGAACACGAAGAAATAAGCAAAAAATTTAAATCTGAAATAGAATTATCGATAAAAAATAAAAATAAACATATCTTCTTATCATCTGAAGCTAAAAAAATCTTAGAAAAATACCTGGAAGAAAATATAGAAAATCTTCTAAAAGAAACTCACTCTAAAGATACAGCCAATTCCATTAAAAATAGTCTTATAAATAGAGCAGTGGTAATAGACGGACAATACAATAAAACTCATTCCCATAAAATTTATTCCTTCGAAAAAATAAATAAAATCGGTGAAGATTTATTAGCCCGGGGAGATGTTTCCTTTTCAAAGATAGCCAAAAGTGATCAGCCCGATGACCTGGCAACCATAATCTATACCTCGGGAACCACTTCTGATCCAAAAGGAGTTATGCTTACTAATGCTAATTTTATGCATAATGCTATAAACGCTCCCATAGCCATTACTATAAATAAAGATGATAATTTTTTATCAGTTCTTCCCTCCTGGCATGTCTATGAAAGAACGGTAGAATATTGTGCTCTAATTGTAGGTGCCTCAACTGCCTATAGCAAACCTTTTAAACAAGTTCTTCTGCCAGATCTAATTACTGAAAAACCCTCGGTGATGGTAAGCGTCCCCCGAATATGGGAAAGTTTATACATAGGAATTTTAAGTAACATTAAAAAAGGTAGTAGTCTTCAACAGCATATATTTAATTGGGCCATTAATTTGGGAGAAAAATATAAAAAAGCAGAAGGAATTATTAATGGTACCTGGCCTTTATTTAACCGACCAGAATATACTCCCGAAGAATTAGCTCAAGCCAGAAGAACAGTTCAAAGAATGGGATGGAAATATCGCTTAGCTGATAAAATAGTCTTTAAGAAAATTAGGAAATTAACCGGGGGAAGATTTAGATTTGCTATAAGTGGCGGGGGAGCACTTAATGAATCCATAGACAAATTTTTTAATGCCATTGGGCTAATTATTACCGAGGGTTACGGATTAACTGAAACCTCTCCAATACTTGCTGGCAGAACTAAAAAGGATAATATTATGTTTACCGTAGGACCTCCCCTTCCGGAAGTAGAAATAAAGATTGTAGATAAAGATAATCTTGAAAAGGAATTGCCTAATGGTGAAATAGGTATCGTGCTGGTTAAAGGGCCTATGGTAATGAAGGGCTACTACAAAAACGAAGAAAAGACCAGGGAAGTTATTAAAAATGGCTGGCTTAATACCGGAGATTTGGGCAAAAAGACTTATAACGGAAAATACCTTAAAATTATGGGCAGAATAAAAGACACCATAGTATTAGGGGGAGGAGAAAATGTCGAACCTCTTCCTTTGGAAGATAGATTAAAAGAGAGTGAATATATCAATATGGTTATTGTAGTCGGGCAAGATAAATCTCGTCTAGGGGCACTAATTATTCCTGACTTTGAATCTCTAAAAAGTTATGCTAATAAAGAAGGCATTAAATACAAAGATACTAATGAATTAATCAATAACTCCAAAATAATATCTTTGTATCAAGGGGAACAAAAAAGGCTAATCTCTAAAGAACATGGATTTATGCCTTATGAAACAGTAATGGGTATAGCTTTACTGCCACATGAGTTTACTGTAGAAGCAGGAGAAATGACTGAAACTTTGAAGATGAAGAGATTTGAGATACATAAGAAATATAAAGAAGAGATAGATGGGATATGTGGATAAATCAATTGACCGATTGACCAATTAAAAGCATAAGATGCGAGATGCAAGGTGCAAGTATTTACAATTGACCGATTAAATTAGTTAGCCAGTTAACCGGTTTACCAGTTTGCCGGTTAAATCAGATAAATTAATTTATTACAAATAAAGCAAATAATCATTTTGTAAATTATAAAATTAAATATTTAAATTATAATTAGGGGGATAAAACTATGTCTTTGCAAACACTAAATGAAATGCTAAGAAACAGTGTAAATCTTTATGGTGATAAAACTGCTTTTAAAGTAAAAAAAGAAGGAAAATTTGAGCCGGTCACTTACAAAGAATTCTATAATAAAGTAGAGAAATTTGGAACAGGATTGCTTGATATCGGAATAAAAAAATTCGACCATGTTGGTCTGGTAAGTGAGAATCGTTTTGAATGGATTATATCTGATATGGCAATTATTGGTTTACGTGCTATTGATGTCCCCTGCAGCGGAGCCAGTTCCCCTCAAGATATTCATTTTAAACTTAATCATTCAGATTCTACAGCTGTTATTCTGGAAGAAGAAAAACAGTTTGCAGAATTTTATAGCATTGCCAGTGATCTTCCTAAAATAAAAAATATTATCTTAATAGACAAAATCAAACTGTTTTCAGAGGAAGAAGATGCTCCGGAATGGACGTACCCGATTCAATTTAAAGAGGGAGATAAAATAAGCAAAAAGTTCCTTGCTGCCATCCATTATATGATAATAAATCAACGCAAAGTATTTTTCCTATCCGAAAAAGCTAAAACCTTTTTAAAAGAATATCTAGAAACAAACATTAATGAGATTGTAAAATTTACAAAATCTAAAGATAGTGCAGATTTCATCCAAAACAGTCTGCTAAAAAGAACTGTGGTAATAGAGAAAGATTACAATAAAAAACATTCCCCTTCTATCTTCTCCTTTGCTGAAATAAATAGGCTTGGCAAAGAACTGTTGGCCAAAGGAGATACCAGGTTTTTAGAAATATCTAAAACTGCCCTACCAGAAGAACTGGTTACTATAATTTATACCTCAGGAACTACCGCTGATCCCAAAGGGGTTATGCTTACTAATTCTAATTTTATGCATCAAATAAGAGTCACTCCTCCAGCACAAGAACTGAATCAAGAAGACGGGTGGTTATCAGTTTTGCCCTCCTGGCATATTCTTGAACGAACAGCGGAATATCTCGTTCTTTCTACCGGCGCTTTGACTGCTTATAGCAAACCCTTTAAACAGATTCTTCTGCCTGATTTGATTACCATAAAACCAACCGTTATTGTCAGTGTTCCCCGAATATGGGAAAGCGTTTATAAAGGAATTATAGATAATGTAAAAAAAGGAAGTAAGATTCAGAAAACTATATTTAACTGGGCAATCAAAATAGGGGAAGAATATAAAAACGCAGAAGAAATTCTTAATAACAGCATACCTCTATTTGACCGAGACGATTATACCCCTGAAGAATTAGAGCAGGCCAAAAGAACGGTTAAAAGATTGGGTTGGAAATATAGGCTTGCCGATAAGATAGTCTTTAAAAAAATTAGAAAGATAATCGGGGGAGAATTAAGATTTGCCATTAGTGGTGGAGGAGCGCTTCTTGAAAATGTAGATATATTCTTTGCTACAGTTGGAATTAGAGTCTGTGAGGGATATGGCTTGACTGAAACTGCTCCAAGTTTAACTGCAAGAAATTCTAAAAATTGGGCTTTATCTACAATAGGCACAGCTCTTCCAGAAGTTGAAATAAAGATTGTGGATAAAGATAATCTTGAAAAGGAATTACCAAATGGCGAAGTAGGTATTCTGCTGGTTAAAGGTCCTATGGTAATGAAAGGCTATTACAAAAATGAGGAAAAGACTAAAGAAGTGATTAAAGATGGTTGGTTTAATACTGGAGATTTGGGTAAAAAAACTTATAACGGAAAATATATCCAATTAGTAGGAAGGATAAAAGACACCATAGTCTTAAGGGGAGGAGAGAATGTTGAGCCTCTTCCTTTGGAAGATAGACTAAAAGAGAGCGAATATATCAATATGGTTATTGTAGTCGGGCAAGACAAACCTCGTCTGGGAGCATTAATTATTCCTGACTTCGATGCTTTAACGGAATATGCTGAAAGAAAAAACATTAAATATGAAAACACTGAAGAATTAATAAAGAAGCCCGAAATAATCGCTTTATACCAAAAAGAACAAAAAAGGCTAATCTCCAGAGAACACGGATTTATGCCTTATGAAACAGTAATGGGAATAGCTTTACTACTTCATGAATTTACTGTAGAAGCCGGAGAAATGACTGAAACCTTAAAGATGAAGAGATTTGAGATACATAAGAAATATAAAGAAGAGATAGATAGGATTTGTGGATAAAATAATTGACCGATTTGCCAATTGACCAATTTACCGATTAAAACACAAAATGCAAGATGAATTAATTAACCAATTATTCGATTAACTTTGTATCGAGTATATAGTAAAAAAATAAGGGGTAGACCTGACGTCTACCCCTTATTTTTTCTTCACGCGATACGCAATACGTGATACTCGATACTGTATTATTATTCTTTAGGAATAGTAAATCTCTGATAAGGATAGATCATGCTAGGATTTTTTATTATATCTCTGTTTGCTTCCAAAATTCTTATCCATTTTTCTCCTGTACTATAAAATCTTTCAGTAATATTCCAGAGTGAGTCTCCCTTCTCTACCTCATAATATTCTGGTATGTTCTTTTTTATTGCCTCTGCTAATTTAGCCTCTATTGTATCCTTAGCTTCTTTTAGTAAAGCTAATCTTTCAGTATATTCTGCTTCTTTCTCTTTTCCTTCTTGAGTCATCTGTTCTTGTATTTCTTTAACAAGATTTTCATATCCTTTTATACTTTCAGATAATTCTACCATTATTTTATCTTTATCGGAAATAACTTTTTCTGAATCTTCTTTTTGTTGTTTAAGGAGCGCGATGGTATTCTCTCTTTCTGAAAGAAGCTCTTGAGAAACTTTTAATTGAGTTTCAAGTTTGCTTTTCTCTTCTGTTAATAAGGATAATTTATTAGAATATTCTGTCTCTTTTTCTACTTCTTTTTCTTTTTCTTGTGCCATCTGATCGCTTATTTCCTTAATCTGATTTTCATATCCCTTTATACTTTCGGATAATTCTGCAATTGTTTTATCTTTGCCAGAAATAACACTTTCTGAATCTTCTTTTTGTTTTTTAAGGAGCGCGATGGCATTCTCTCTTTCTGAAAGAAGCTCTTGAGAAGTTTTTAGTTGAGTTTCAAGTTTGCTTTTCTCTTCTGTTAATAAGGATAATTCTGCCACATAATCTTTTTCTCCTTCAATTTCTTGTTGAACTAACTTTTCTTTCACTTCGTTAATTTGATTATTGCAATCCTCTAATTTGCTGATAAGCTCCTCTTTCTCTTGATCTTTAGTTTGCGAGATTCCTTCCTGTTCAATTAATAAAGCTCCAAGCTTTCCTTTTTCCTCCATTAATTCTGATAATTTATCAGCATATTCTTTCTCTAAATCTTCCTCGCCTTTTGCTAAATTTGTTTCTAGTTCTTCAATCTGTTTTTCTTTTTCTTGTAAATTCTCTTTCAGTTCGGAAATAACTTCATCTTTTGAAAGGGAAATCTGTTCAGATTCTTCTTTTTGCTTCTCAATGGTTTTAATTGTTTCTTCTTTTTCGGTTAACAAAGCTTCAAGTTTGGCTTTTTCTTCTGTTAGTTCTGATAATTTATCAACATATTCTGTCGCTAAATCTTCCTCGCCTTTTGCTAAACTTACTTCTAGTTCTTCAATCTGTTTTTCTTTTTCTTGTAAATTCTCTTTCAGTTCTAAAACAAGTGTGTCATTACTTTCCAGTTTAAGATTTTTTTCTTCTACTTCTTTCTTTACTTGATTGGATTGATCATAAGTATAAATACCAAAACCGCCAACAATTAATAAAAGTACGATAAATAAAACAATTAAATTTTTTGACATTTTTACCTCCTTTACTTTAAATTTTTACTTATATTACTATAATTCGATAAAAATTTAAAAAATCCTCTTCTATGAATAAAATATATTTATTTTTTTTCAATTATTTGTATTAACTTTAATTTTTTTTCTTTAATCTATTACTTGCCGTAAAATATCTATCCTTTTTTCCTGAAAGTCTGGCTTAACAGGAACAGTTAGCAGGAATCCATAAGAGAGCTGCTGCCCCGAGAACCCCCGCATTTCCTCCTAACTCTCCAATAACAATTTTAAGAGATTTATAATTGGAATAAAATGCTCTCTTTTTTACTTCCTTTTTAAGGGGAATAAGTAGTTTATCACCTTCGTTAGTTATCCCTCCAACCAGTACCACCATTTCAGGGTTCAATATATTGGCCATATTGGCAATAGCTATACCTAAGTATGAAATTGCTTCTTCGACTATATCTTTAGTTAATTTATCCCCTTTGCGGGCTGCTTCAAAAATTGATTTTAGTCTGAGTGACTCAAGTAACTCATCATCATTATCAAAATTTAAGAATTCACTCTTTATTCCCTCTTTTATTCTATTTTTTATTCTATTTTTAATCCCGGTAGCAGAAGAATAGGCTTCCAAACAACCATAGTTTCCACAATTACAACGAGGACCATCTTTATTTACAGTCATATGTCCTAACTCTCCTGCACCACAATTATTACCATGATATATTTTTCCGTCAATAATTATTCCACCACCAATCCCGGTTCCCAGGGTAAAACATACTAAATTGTCAACTCCTTGGCCTGCCCCAAAACACCTTTCCCCCCAGGCAGCTGCATTGGCATCGTTTTCCAAAACAACTTTCACGTTAAATTCATCTTCCAATATTTTTTTTAAAGGAACATCTCTCCATCCGGAAAGATTAGGAGCAAAATTGATGACTCCCCTTTTAACATCAAGAGGGCCGGGTGCTCCAATCCCTATTCCTATTATATCATAAGGAGTTATATTGGATTGAATAATATTTTCATGGATAGTTTCTATTATCCTTTTAATAGTAGCTTCTTTACCTCTTTCAGCAAAAGTTGGAACTTTCAGGCGGTTTACTATCTTCCCCTGGTAATTCACTGTTGCACTAACAATATTCGTTCCTCCCAAATCAACACCGATAGAATATTTTTTTTCTAAACTTTTTTTATCTACCATCATATATACTGCCTTCCCATCATTGCCACATCTTTTCTTTGTGTTCCTTAAAAGCTTTTACTTGCTTTTGAATTACTTCTTCTGATTGTTTCACATCTAAATCTTTTGCTTCAATAGCAAAACTGGCTAAACGCCCCTGCCATAAAATTCTTAATACCTCGAAAATATCCTCTTTTCTATCTCTTTTCTGTTCATAATAGTTTAAACTATAATATACTGTTTGATCCTGTAAATCTATAGGAAATTTAAAATCCTCCCTTCAAAGATAAATTTTCTGTCTTATTCTACTTGGGACTTTACTGTCTCTTTGTGATAGGTAACAACTCTTTTTTATTTTTTAATTTTGTCCAAAAATAAAATTACCTCTTCAAAACCGAAGAGGTAATTTCTTATTAGAACAACGCTATAACAAATAAAAATAGACATAAACATAAGAAAAATTTAATCTTTTTTTAGGGAAATACTATTTAATTTTTCGTAAAACAAAGCTAAGCCCCCATGATCAATCTCTGACTGTCCGTCAGCCATAAGGGTCTGCATCATCTCCATCACCTGAGCGCAAAGAGGCATTGCGGTATGTAATCCCCGACTTGTTTCTAAGGCATTATTCAGATCTTTAACGTGTAGTTTTATTCTAAAGCCCGGATCATAATTTCCCTCAAACATTCTCGGAGCTTTATCAGTTAAACACTGACTGCCAGCCAAACCTCCCTTTATAGCTTCAAAGATTCGTTGGGGATCCACCCCTGCCTTCTTTCCTAAGAGTAAGCCCTCTGCTACAGCAGCAATGTTAATGGCCACTATTACCTGATTGACCAATTTAGTAGTCTGACCTGCTCCAATACTGCCAACTAAAACAGGCTTACCCATAACCTCTAAAATGGGTTTACACTGGTTATAAACTTCTTCCTTGCCTCCCACCATAATGGCCAGTGTACCCGATTGGGCTTTTTCTTGGCCTCCGCTCACCGGGGCATCAAGCATTTCCACACCTTTTTTTTCTAACTCCTTTGCTACCTCTTGTGATACAAGAGGGGCAATAGAACTCATGTCGATTAAAATCTGCCCTCTTTTTACTCCTTCAATAACTCCTTCTTTGCCCAGCACAACTTTCTTCACATCTGGTGAATTCGGTAGCATAGTAATAATAATATCACATTGAGAAGCTACTTCTTTGCAAGAAAAAGCCCTTTTTGCACCATAAGAGATAATCTCCTCTAAAGCCTCTTTATTAACATCATAAGTTACTGCCGGATAACCTGCATCGATCAAGTTTTTGACCATTGGTTTTCCCATAATACCAATTCCAATAAAACCTATTTTTTGCATATCTTTACGCTCCTTTTAAAAATTATTTTGTAACGTTCTTTTTCTGGTATATTTAATTTAAAATTAGATAAATTTATTGTTAATTCTAAGTTTTTCAAAAAATATAATCTAAACCATATTTTAAAGATAAAGAAGGTTCTAAATTATGTCTAAGTATTTTCAAAAATCAGACTAGCCCCTTCGTACAGCACCTTTGTCAGCGGGCCCTACAGAATCAGTGTAATATTTCAGATAACCTGATTTTATTTTAGATTCAGGTAACTTCAATTTCTTTAATCTTTCTTTAATCTCATCTTCTTCTAATTTAATATTTAGTTTCTTCTCTGGTATATCGATTTCGATTATATCTCCTTCTTCTACAATAGCAATTGGACCTCCCATGGCTGCCTCCGGAGCTACATGCCCGATAGAAGCTCCCCGAGTAGCACCGGAAAAACGACCATCGGTAATCAAAGCTACCTCTTTATCTAACCCCATACCAGCGATAGCAGAAGTAGGGGTCAACATCTCTCTCATCCCGGGACCGCCTTTTGGTCCTTCGTAACGAATTACTACTACATCTCCCTTTTTAATCTTACCATCTAATATTGCTTTGGTACTCTCTTCTTCTGAATCAAAGACCCTCGCCGGTCCCTGATGTATCAACATATCAGGATGGACTGCTGAGCTTTTTACCACTGCACCTTGAGGAGCTAAATTACCTTTTAAAAATACAATACCACCTTTGGGGTTATAGGAATTTTCTATGCTTCTTATTACCTTATTATTTAAGATGAGAGCATCTTTAATATTCTGACCAACGTCTTTGCCGGTTACGGTAATCTCTCCTAAATTAATTATCTTCTTCTTGGTTAATTCTTTAAATAGAGCGGAAATGCCTCCTGCTCTATCTAAATCCTGGATATGATAAGAGCCAGCAGGAGAAAGGCTACACAATTGGGGAACTTGTTCTCTTATACGGTTAAAATCATCTATACCAAAGGGAATACCTGCTTCAGAAGCAATAGCAA
>Ga0209386_1000099_pt1 | contig 45479 bp, 36 predicted proteins | sample NGEPertwo_FD_184510 | JGI IMG/M metagenome (GOLD analysis project Ga0209386, IMG submission 184510) | Arctic peat soil microbial communities from the Barrow Environmental Observatory site, Barrow, Alaska, USA - NGEE Permafrost154B-two... | ecosystem: Environmental > Terrestrial > Soil > Wetlands...
GCCGGATCGTAAGCAATTGCGTTCACTTCCACTTTCCCATCTGCCAGGAATGGCCCGGCATATTGATTTGACTCCGGGGTCGGTTCGCTACCATCCAGCGTATAATAAAAAATCGGACCAATATCGTTGGTAGTTATCGAAATTTCTCCTGATTGGTTTCTGGCTATGGAAGGAGCATTCAGGAATACCGGTGCATTGTAAATTCCGATATTGGAGATGACAGGGCAGCTTTTCGAATCGGTAATATTAAAACGAACCTTTGTTGCCTCAACACTCGGGAAACGAATTATCCGCTTATAACCGATAGTGGTTGCTATTGCTATTTCTTTCCAGTTTCCGTCAACGAATGCTTCAACAGTAAAAGACTTTACACGTTGCCCCAGCCGGATATATTCCTGTACCATAAAACGATTGAACATCGTTGGCTTATCAAAATCGATGGTCAACGAAGCTGTAGTTATATCATCGTCAGTAGCCCAATAAGTATCTTTATCGTTGTCAATTGCATTAGCAGCTCCAAATTCATTCGCGCTCCCACGAATATTCGATGCTTCAATCTTCGCATTTTCAGCAAGGTTTACGTCAAAAGATTCTTTTACAGCTTTGCCAAATTCAATGGCCATTTTTTCGTCAGTTGGGTGAATCAACCCATTTGGCATTATCGGGAAGTTAAGCAACAATGTACCGTTACTCCCAATAGAGTGATAATAGGTATCCATTAGCTTTGGTACTGTTTTCACCTTGTCATCTTCGCTTGGATGGTAAAACCACTCCGGCCTGATGGAAGTATTTACTTCTGCGGGCACCCACGCATTGCCGTTTTCGACACCAAAATGCAACATATTCCATGGCACATCTCCGGTAGCATTCAACAAACTCCAGTTTGTTTCGCCAACAGAACCTTCTTCGGTACCCACCCAGCGCAGATCGCCACGGTCGCCACCATCGTTCCAAATCACAATATTGGGCTGTAACTTACGGATCATTGCATAGGTATTCTTCCAGTCATAATAGGTTTTACGATCAATTTTGCGGGTTTCATTGGCGCCACCGTAATAACCATCGCCACCATTGGCTCCGTCGAACCATACTTCGAATATTTCGCCATAGTTGGTGAGGAGTTCGGTAAGCTGATTCCTGAAATAGGTAATGTATTCAGGTTTTCCATAATCAGGACTGTTCCTGTCCCATGGCGACAAATATATTCCCAACTTCAACCCATATTCTTTGCAGGCATCGGCCATTTCGCGAACAACATCGCCTTTGCCATCTTTCCATGGAGCATTTTTTACTGAATACTCCGTGTATTTCGAAGGCCAGAGGCAAAACCCGCAATGATGTTTTGCTGTAATGATGATCCCTTTCATACCTGCTTCTTTGCAAATACGCGCCCACTGACGGCAATCCAGGTCTTTAGGATTAAAAAGGTTCATGTCTTCATTACCAAATCCCCATGATTGGTCGGTATAGGTATTTAGCGAGAAATGGACAAACGAGTAATATTCCATTTCCTGCCAACGCAACTGGTTTTCGGTTGGTATTGGGCCACAAGGTTCAGGAGCTTTGGTCTGCGTACAGCCTGTGAAGATTATACTTGCTGTAAGAACTATTCCGAATAAAAAATACTTAGTCATATGATTGAATTTATTTCGTTTATCTCATTTTTTGCTTTGAAATTAATCGATTTATTTCACGTTAAGAATAACCTCGTCACCTTTAAGTGAGTCAGAAGAAGCTCTTAACCGAATCTCACCGATTTCATTATCTGATTGTACCAAAATTAAGCAATATCCGTTGAAAGCCATTCGCTGGTTGGCTTTATCCGGTTCATGACTGCTTGGATTACCATTTCCTGTACCAATTATCTTTCCTGGTCCATCAATCGAAAATGTCACAAGATTATCAGCAGTTGGCACCACCCTATCCTTCGAATCTTTTATAGACACCCTGATAACGGCCACATCACAACCATCGGCTTTGAGGGTAGTAACATCACTATTTAAAGCAACCTGCGCCGGAGCTGTGGTGGTTTCCACAATATCTTTAGTTATCAGCTTTCCTGCTTTGTAACCCCGCGCTTCAAGTTTTCCGGGTTGATATATCAGCGGCCAAATCAGTTTAGTATTTGGAATTGCTTTTTGCTTTCCAACGCTTTTGTTATTCAGGAATAATTCTACTTCATCGCAATTGGTGTAGCAATGCACTTTAATACTATCACCTTCTTTGCCGGGCCAGTTCCAATGCGGGAAAATATGTACTGTCGGGATATCTGTCCAAGCCGATTTATAAGCATAATAGCCGTCCTTGGGGAAACCGCATACATCCATTATCCCAAATTGTGATGAAACGAAAGGCCATTGAAACGGAGTGGGTTCACCCCTGTAATCGAAACCTGTCCAAACAAACAGGCCACCGAGATAAGGATATTTTACAATGTCGGCCCAGTCCTCGCCGGGATAGGGTCCCCAACCGGGTTGCCAAATAATGCTATTTGAACAAGTACCTTTTCCCCAATTGTTTTCATATTCGCCACGGGTTGAGACGAAACTGGTTCCTTCAGTACAGAAGATGACACGGTTCTGGTAATTTTCATGATCCTTCACGTATGCCAAACCTTTGTCGCCATAATTGTATCCTACAACGTCCAATACATCGGCATATCCACCATCATTGCGGGCGTGGTTCATGGCCGCGGTAACTTTACGCGTTGGGTCAATCGGTGGGTTGTTTCAACCATGGTTTCGAGTATACTTGCCCCGGTTACCGTACCTTGTATTGCTTCTTCGTTCTCCATGCTCCATATAAATATAGATGGGTGGTTCCTGTCTCTATAAAGCATGGTCTCCAAATCTTTTAAATTTTCTTCGGAACTCGACAAGTGGCGGTTTTCATCCAAAACAAGCATCCCCATGCTATCACACATATCCAGTAACTCAGGAGTTGGTGGATGATGTGAAGGTCGGTACCCATTGCTTCCCATTTCTTTAAGTAACTTGAGTTTGTACCAGTTGATTTTATCCGGAAGTGCGACACCAATGCCAGCGAAGTCCTGATGGTTGCAGGTTCCTTCTACCGGGTACAATCTGCCATTGAGAAAAACGCCGTTTCGGTTGATTTCAAAGGCACGTACACCAAATGTAGTTTCGTAAGTATCAACAACATTTCCCTCTTTAGAAACTTCAGTTATTACCCGGTATAAGTTGGGCGTTTCGGGCGACCAAAGTAAGGGCTTTTGAATCGATCCGGTTTGGGATATTTCTACCGGGTAATAAGGAGCTATTGTTTGTGTAGAAGTTTTAGTATCGAGCAAATTACCTTTGCTGTCAATTATTTTTGAAACGAGTGTAACATTAATAGCTGTTTTGTACTCGTTTTTCAAGGTGGTTTGAATGTTTACAGTGGATTCAGCATCAGAAACAGTCGGTGTTGTAACATAAGTGCCAAACCTTGCAACATGAAGCCTGTCAGTTTTTATAAGCCAAACATGACGGTAAATGCCTGCTCCTTCGTACCACCAGCCTTCTGGCTGAGTAGCATCAACCTTAACAAGAATAGCGTTTTTGCCTTCGTTGCCGTATCGCAAAACATCAGTCAAATCGTAGTTCGATGGCGTGTAGCCACTTGGGTGGTTACCTAAAAGATGCCCATTCACCCAAACGGTGCTATTCCTGAAAATACCATCAAATTCAATGGATATTTTTTCCCCTTTGTCTTCATCCGGTATTTCAAATTCCTTCCTGTAAAAACCTATCCCAGTGGGCAAGTATCCGCTACCGGCGGGTTGGCTGCCCAGGTTATTGTCATGAACAAAAGTTCCCTCAACTGCCCAATCGTGCGGGAGGTTTACTTCTTTCCAATCGTGTGGAAAGAAAATTTTGGCGCTTTCAACATTTGAATAATCAATAGTTGTATCACCCTTTGAAATAATTTTTACGTTGATATCCGTCAAACCGCCCTGTCCGCCGGCTTTTACCACTCGCTTCATAGCGATGTCGCCTTTGTGGAACTGCCAACTGAAATCAAATTTCTCTCTATCCCGTTTTCCTGAAATAGTTGGTTGCGAATTTTGTGCATTTCCTTCAAGGTAACCTAATAATAACAAGGCAAATGCTACGCAATAGAATGCTACCAACCTTATTAATCTCTTATTCATATGTTGTTATATATACTAATTACTAATTTCAACAAATTCCGGTTCATAAGGTGCAATTGTGAAATTGCCGTTATAATCTTTATCAAAAAGAATACTGCGCGAGTTTCCTTTCATTGGAATTTCTTTGGGGTTCCCACTTACATTCAGATACAGAAAATGGTTTTTATCGATTTGCCGGGCCATAACTCCGGAAGGCACTTCAGGTCCTTTTTTAATGTTCAGTTCATCTATCAGTTCATCCACCAAAGGATTAAGAACATCGCCATTTGCCGGCAGACCAACATAAATTGCCTTTCCTTTGCCATATTTATTCAAGGTCATAATAGGATAATCCTTGTCGAGGCTGGTTACGCTGCCAATGACTTCAGCTCCTTTCGGTTCTACAATATCAAAGCGGGATGATTCAGTATCAATGGCTTTTCCTTTATAGGCAAATTCAAGTTTTTTCCCTTTATATGATTTCCTGGATACTTCATTCATCATTTCTGTTTCTTCGTAACTTCCTACCCGGATGCCAAATACATCGCTTAAGCGACCGGGTCGAGTTGTTGCAAAAACTTGTCCGGATTCATCAACAATAGCGGAATTGCTTGTCATGACTACTGTACCGCCCTTTTTCACAAAGTCACGGATTTTGTTTGCTGTTGCTTCATCCATTACAGCAACTCCGGGAACAAATAGAATTTTGTAATTCAGTGAACTTCTGCTGATTTCAACGATCCGGGTATCCATGTTGCGCCAATAGAACAAATTGAAGCAAGTTTGCAACTGGCTATCATGCTTTTCAGGAAAATAACTGCTTGCAATCTGGCTTGGAAATGAGAATGCCAGGCCAACTTCTGCCTGAAGCTGATATGGGAAAAATTTCTCGATTTTTTTAAATTCCGTAGCAATTTTCTTGTACTCATCGTACTTGCGGTTTGGTATGCCGTCCCAATCAATCATGCCTTCCAGATATTGTTCTTCACCGGCTTTCATACTTTGCCAGGTCCAGCCGCAAACCATCTGGTTACCATACATTAATGTAGAATAAGCCTGTTTCCTTATGGCATTCGGAACAGCCGTCATGGTTGTAAATTCGCTGCACCAGAATGGATTTGTGCTTTCGAATTGAATTCGTGAAATTCCAAACAAGGCATTCATGACACCCCAGTTGGTAGTTAACGTTGTTCCAGGATAAAAACCGCAGCCTTCACGCGTCATCTTTCCGGAATAAGCAATTTGGGAATAGTCGAAATACTTCAATGGGCTGAAATACCAGGCATTGGTATTTGTTAAGGCTTTGGGATCATTCTCATTGACCTTGTCGATCACTTTTAAAAGAAGCTGGTTCACTTCATCTGAAACAAAACGTCTGAAATCGAGCATCCGTTCGGGTACATCGGTTGAGTGAGTAGCCACCGGGAGGCCAGTTTCCTCGAACTGGTTGATTTTTCTCGACCAACGCTGTGTTGCCCAGGCTTTATTCAGGTCTTCAAGATTGGAGTATTTCTTTTTTAACCATTTAATGAATCGTTGCCGGACTGTTTCGGAATATGAAATTGGTCCGTCACCCGATTCATTGTCAATCCCGAACGCCAGTAAAGCCGGATGATTTGCATAACGTTTGGTGATGGCATCAGTGAACAACAAGGCATATCTCTGGTAATTCGGGTCACCGATATCTTCCATGTACCTATGGTTGGGGTATCGCGCATCGCCATTGGCATCGACTATATCGATAGACGGGAACTTGTGATGCAACCAGATAGGAGCCGGGCGAATGGCAATATCAAGAACAACCTTAATGCCAGCCTGATTCATCATATCCATCGCCTTATCAAACCATTCAAAGTCGAAATTACCTTCCGAAGGTTCATAGCTATCCCAAGCCAAATGGCCCATTCGGACAGATGTAAATCCGGCATCTTTCATTAGCTGAATGTCACTTTTGATTTTTTCAAGATTCTTATCATCATGGGGATGGTAATTGGCTCCTACATACAACACCTGAGCATTCAATTCGAAGCTTAAAAAGAAAGGGATTGCAATTAGAAGCAAAATTTTAATCTTACCTGGTTTCATGTAATTATCAGATTAATTATTTTTCAATCAGACATAGTTTTAGGACGCAATATAGTCAATGGATTTTCATAAAATACAAAAACGACAATCCGATGTTGGCTAATTTATAAATATCTTTTAAATAATCGTTGGGATTATGTGGCTAACTGGGTATCCTTAATATCAGATTTTATAAGCGGGAAAGATACTTACAGATTTCACTTCTGATAGTGCACATGAATGACCAACCCTTTAAATACATTAACGCTTTATCAAATTAAGTAAGAAAACATCATTTTCCCGTATTTCAAGTTCTTTTGAAAAGGGTTCATTTGCTTTAACCTCAATTATTTCGATTGAAACAGGAGAACCGTCATTATGTTTTTTCAATTTCTCAACCTGCTGTTTGTTAAGTTGTTTTGGCTTACCCATATCCAAATAACTGGTGTATGCATCATTAACACGATAGCCTACTTTATAAATCTCCAGTGTATATGTTCATGCCGGTGCATGGGATATATCTATTTTCACTTTACCCTTTGATTTCGATCGCAGATCTTTCACGTAATATGTCTGATTATTTACAGAATCAGGAAGTGTAATTGTAAAGTTCCAAAGAAGCATTTGAATACCGCCATTATCGGTTTTAGTCGCCCATGAACGTGTATCTGTATTAGACAGTTCAGTTTTTCCGAGTTTATTCATAAATTGGTAAGCATAAAATGCCGATTTTGGAATCCCCTGAATAGTAAGCAGTCCAAATCCTCCGTGAAAAGGTGTAAAACGAGGGCCTGCTTCTTCAAAAATATCAGTAAATACCCATTAAGACATTGAATTGGCCGCATTTCCTACCTGTTTGATTTTTTCTAATATGTATGCGGCTTGGGGATAAATGCAGACTGATCTCCTTTGAAGTTTTCTGCCTGATGTATTGAAGCCTGCCATCGATAATATTGCCTGATTTAATATTTGCAATATCAGTAAAATTAATCCCAACACTTAGGTAACTGAATACGAAGATATCCCAGACAAAACTGACTGATTTTATCTCCCCTGTGAGATCAGCTTTTATGATATTCAGCATATCATACTTCTTAAGTGCCCTCTATTTTATTTTTACATCAAATTTGATGATCTTAAACTCATCGAAGGGATAATTGCCCAGGCACATTTGGCTTCTATGGCCTTATTATACGCACTCCTGAAGGTACATAATAACAGACTTATCGTTGTCTCTTTGTTGTCCATGGAGCGTAACCACATCTCATACCTGTTCAGTCAATTAATATCAATATCAGTAAATAAAAATTAAGCCGTCCTTTAGAGAAGGTTTTGAGAGAGTTATACGACATTTTGTAAATCAACCCATTTCCTGTTTTGTTAGTCTGCCTATAATGCAAAAGCATCTCAGTATAAAACTCACCAACAGTTTTCTCATTAATGGATGTTTTCTTACTCTCTACAAGCTTGGTTGGGTAAATTCTTTCTGGTTTGCATTGAGTTCCAAAATGTGCCTTTGTAGCTCAGCCATTTTATCCAGGATTATCCTCTGAATCAACTCACTATTAGGACAGTTGGGTTTAGGTTTGCTTTTGGAAAAATCCCAATGAATGGGATTAATAGAAACTCCAAGACTCTAATATTTACGTTTACCATTTTGTGATATTTGAAGCATTAATGGATTTTCACCATTGGAAAGAGTCTTTGATTTGTAGCAAACTACTGAAATTGAGGCATTCATGTGTGTAAACTGGTTTACATCCTGGTTTACATGCATGCCAAAAAACGTAAGAAAATTGCCTAAAAAAAGAAAATCAGCTATTCACACTTTTGATGTAATTAGCTGATTTATAGTATTTTATCAGTGACCCAATCTGGGATCGAACCAGAAACCTACAGCTTAGAAGGCTGTTGCTCTATCCAATTGAGCTATTGGGCCAGCTAAATTGTGGTGCAAAAGTAAAAAAAATCCCCATATGCTGTTGCATCATGGGGATTTTTAGTTAAAATGATTATTATACCATAAAAATATTTCGTTCCGCACACTGACGGATCATCTCTTCTGGCCACAGACTTGCCTGTACCTCACCAATATGAGCCTTACGAAGCAGGTACATACACAGACGGGATTGCCCGATACCACCACCAATTGACAATGGCAATTCATCACGTAAAAGCTTTTTATGGAACAAGAGTTCCTTCCTTTCGGACAAACCCGTGATTTCAAGTTGTTGTAAAAGTGCCTCTTTGTCGACACGGATTCCCATTGATGAAAGTTCCAATGATTGCTGTAAAATCGGATTCCAGATAATTATATCACCATTGAGCCCTTTATACCCATCCGAATTTTCAGATGTCCAGTCATCATAGTCTGGAGCACGGCCGTCATGTTTTTCACCATCTGAAAGCGCACCACCAATTCCTATAAGAAATACGGCACCATGTTCCTTAGCAATTTCGTGTTCACGCTCTTTTGGTGTAAGCTTTGGATATCGTTGCACCAACTCCTCAGAATGCACAAAATAGATCTCTTCAGGTAGCTGAGGTTTGATCGCCGGGTAATTTTCGTAAACCATAAATTCGGTACGAAGCATCACCGAGTAGATCTGGTTGACCACCTTTTTCAGGTAATCAAGATTACGTTGCTTTGCTGTAAGCACTTTTTCCCAATCCCACTGGTCAACATATAAAGAGTGAATATTCGTAAGTTCTTCGTCGGCACGAATGGCATTCATGTCAGTATAGATTCCATAACCGACAGGAATTCCATATTGGGCCAACATCAGCCTTTTCCACTTTGCCAGCGAATGAACAACTTCTGCCTTTGCATCATTCATCTCTTTTACGGCAAATGTTACCGCTCGTTCGACACCATTGAGGTCATCATTGATACCTGTTCCTTTTAAAACAAATAATGGAGCTGTCACCCGGCGCAGGCGCAATTCAGCAGAAAGACTCTCCTGAAAGAAATCCTTTACAAATTTTATCGCCTTTTCAGTTTGTTTAAGATCAAGTTTCGGTTTATAATTTTCCGGGAAATAAAGTTTCATTTATATGCGATTTATCAGTTTTTCGTTGCAATGATACTAATTATTGATCTATTTTTGGCGAATTTATAATCCAAATCACAAAAATTCGATGTCAATCAAATTTGATAGCCTTATCGGGCTCAATCCTTGAAACATACCAGGAAGGTACTAACAACATCAACAAGGTAATAATAATTGTTCCTGCGTTGAGCAATAAGAGATGTGTAATTTTCAAATTAACAGGGACTGTATCTAAATAATAGGAACCTGGATCTAGTTTGAATACTCCAAATTCAGACTGAATCAGACAGAAAGCGATTCCGGCTAAATTGCCCCAAAACATCCCTTTAAAAATAAGGAAGGATGAGATATAAATAAATATTTTTCGGATACTCCAGTTTCCGGTACCAACTGCCTTTAAAACGCCAATCATCGTCGTACGTTCAAGAATCAGAATCAGTAATCCGGATACCATATTAAACCCAGCGACCAGAATAATCAATGCGAGGATGATCCACACATTCATGTCAAGCAGATTCAGCCAATCGAAAATCTGCGGGTATTTGGATGTTATTGTAACCGGCCGAAGTACTGATTCATTGTCTTTGGAATAACTTAAAGTGATTTGACGTATTTCGCGATTAATCAGGTCAAGATCATTAAAATCATTAATGGCAATCTCGAAACCGCTAATCTGGTCCGATTTCCAGTCATTCAATTTTTGCACATGCGAAATATCGGCCAAAACAAACAACTGGTCAAACTCCTCGAGACTGGTACTGTAAATACCGCATATCTTAAACTTACGCATTTTCTGAGCCTTGGTCTCTTCATTCAAAAAATAGGTAAAAAGCGGATCACCAACTTTTAATTTAAGCAATAAAGCTATTTGTTTTGAGATTAGTACATCATCGGTTTTAACACTGTCAGACACGGTAAAGAGAGTCCCTTCAACTAAATTCTCCTTAAAAAATGACCAGTCAAAATCAGATCCGACCCCCTTTAAAACTATTCCATGAATCTCATTATCCGTTTTAACAATGCCTGGTTTTGTAGCAAAACTCTGAATACTCTTTATTCCCTTTATCTTTTTGATATCCTGTAACCATATCTGATCTTTCGAGACCGGAACCGTTTCATAAGATGAGTTAGAATCAAAATTAACTATCTGAATATGTGAACCAAACCCGATCACCTTGTTCCTCACCTCTTTCTTAAAACCAGTAACGATAGCTACTGAAAGAATCATCACAAACAAGCCGAAAGCAATTCCAAAAACTGCGAACGAAACAATTGATTCAGAAAACTTTCTGGAAGTTCCTTTGGCGGAAAAAATTCGGCGGGCAATAAATAATTCGGTATTAAATAGCGACACTTTGTTTTCTTTTGCGTAAAAGTAACGATTTTTTCCACCGCACAAACCCGGAACAATTTCGTACTTTTGCAGCCAATTCCCGGAAGTCATTGATTTTTTGAATACTTCCTGACTTTTAATGTTTAATCAAAAAATATAGAATGCAAGTAAGGGCAAAGAAAAGTCTAGGTCAACATTTTCTCATTGATAAAAATATAGCACGCGAAATCGTCAATAGTTTGAAGGCAACCAATGTGAATAAAATCCTTGAGATTGGGCCAGGGATGGGAGTATTGACAAATTTTCTGCTCGAAAATGAAAACTACGAGACTTATGTTATCGAAATAGATCATGAATCAGTTGATTACCTGCACAAACATTTTCCGCAACTTAAGAACCGCATTATTGAAGGAGATTTCCTGAAACTTGATCTTGCAGCTAGTTTTTCGGATAAACCTTTCGCGCTGATTGGCAATTTGCCCTATAATATATCCTCGCAGATATTTTTTAAAGTTCTTGAGAATAAAGAGTTAGTTCCGGAAATAGTTTGTATGCTTCAAAAAGAGGTTGCAAAAAGAATTTGCTCAGGACCGGGTTCAAAAGTTTATGGAATTCTAAGCGTATTTCTTCAGGCATGGTATAATGTTGAATACCTGATTGATGTTCCTGAATATGTTTTTGATCCGCCGCCAAAAGTACAATCTGCGGTAATACGTCTTACCGCTAACGGAAGAACAGATTTGGGATGCGATGAAAAATTATTTTTTAAAGTAGTAAAAACTGCTTTTAATCAGCGACGTAAGATGCTAAGAAACAGCATAAAAAGTTTTTCTCCACGAATAGAAGAATTAGATGCTGTATTATTAACACGACGTCCTGAACAACTCTCGGTTGCTGAATTTGTTGAATTAACAAACAATATCGAAATATTGCTACTAAAAGGCGAACATCCAATAGAATAAGTCGTTGTAAATTAATTATCTAAACGGCATTCATCGCAGTCACAGGATCAAGATGAGCAGCCGCACGGGCAGGAACTAATCCGGCCACTAAGCCAATTACAATACTTATCATCAGTCCGGTAATTATATTTCCAACAGTCAGGACAAGATTAAAATCGAATGTTTTGCTGACAACAAACGTCAATGCGTAGATAATCAACAAGCCGATAGCTCCGCCAATTAAAGAAAGGACACTCGCCTCAAAAAGGAACTCGAGTAGTATAAACTTGCTTTTCGCACCAAGCGCTTTCTGTAATCCAATTATCTTAGTCCGCTCTTTTACAGACACAAACATGATATTTGCGATTCCGAAACCGCCTACAAGGATTGCAAACCCTCCTATAATCCATCCGGCAATGTTGAATACTTTAAAAAGGCTGTCAAGCTGTCCGGAAATAAGACTCACCTCATTCAGGGCAAAATCATTTTCGGCAGAAGGTTTTATCCGTCTGATAGAACGCATGATCCCCTCTAGTTCTTCTGAAAGCCTGGATGCAGGGACGTCCGCCTTACCTTTAACAATAATACTTTGGCCCATATCCATTCGCGAATCAACCATTCGGGCAATAAGTTTTACCGGAATTAATACCCTCTTATCCATACTTGTGCCAAACATATCCTCACCCATTTTCTCGAAAACACCAACAATGTAGACAGTAAAACCCTGCAATTTTATCGATTTTCCAACCGGGTTATCACCAGGAAATAACTGCTCAGCAATTTCAGATCCGAGCATTGCCATATTGGCGCCAGCGCCAAACTCTTGTTCAGTCAATGGCCTTCCATTCGAAATTTTGAGGCTCCAGGTTTCAATTAAACCACCTGAAGATCCGATAATCGCCACATTTTCGGCTATATTTCTCCCGTTTTGAATGGTGCGATTAAATCCATAATTATAAACTGCATATTGCGTTAATCCAGACCGGCGCAAGATTTCCTGAGTTTCAGTAAGTGTTGGAATAGGTCGGTTCAGGTATTTCCACCATGGATATTCCGATTCACCGGGAGGGGGCGTCCAGGGCCATTTCTGTATATATATTACATTGCTCCCGAGTTTCGACATGCTATCTCGAATGGTCCGCTCAAGCGAATCGATGATTGTGAATACAGAAATGATACAAAAAATCCCTATCGTGATTCCAAGCAGCGAAAGAAAGGTTCTTAACTGATTAACTACAAGAGAATTATAAGCAAATCTAAAACTCTCTATGATAAGACGCAGAATTAACATGACATTGAGTTATTACAATCTAAAAGTAGGAATTATTTGGTTCCATCACGAAAAATGTGTTAAATACTCATAATTTAATGAAATTTGTAAATATTGGTGGCATTCAGCTACTGTCAAAAGGAGATATATATTTTTCTAATTCAACAGCCAAAAATAAGCTATCAATCGCGCTCAATGCATTAGGACCACTGACTAATAACTATAAAATTCACTTCTCAGACACGGTCGATCATGAACCAAATATTTCCAATGACCATTTTTATATTAAAATGTTTTAATAAAATGTGACAAAACCATAACATATACGGCCCAAAAACTTGTAGGTTTTTATTAGCTTTGCACAAAATTATTAAGAAATTTATAATGAGCGAATTAAAAAAAATAAAATCTGCTTTAATATCTGTTTATCACAAAGATGGACTGGACGAACTTATTACTAAACTTGATAATCTTGGCGTTAAACTTTATTCAACGGGAGGAACAAAAGATTTTATCGAAAGTTTAAATATTGACGTAACAGCCGTTGAAGAGCTGACTACCTATCCATCGATATTGGGTGGAAGAGTAAAAACATTGCATCCAAAAGTTTTTGGCGGAATTTTAGCGCGTCGCGAAAACGAAGCCGATATTGCTCAACTAGCACAATATGATATCCCTGAAATCGATCTGGTTATTGTTGACCTATATCCTTTTGAAGAAACAGTCGCTTCAGGTGCTCCGGATGCAGACATCATCGAGAAAATTGATATTGGCGGTATCTCATTAATCAGAGGAGCTGCTAAGAATTTTAATGATGTAGTAATTGTATCCAATCAAGGACAATACAGTTCGTTACTCGAATTGCTTGAAACAAGGAACGGTTTTACCGCATTAGAAGACCGCAGAAAATATGCTATTGAAGCATTCGCTACATCATCTCACTACGATTCTGCAATTTATAACTACTTTGCCGGCGAATGGCCCGCTCAGTTCAGACAAAGTTTCAATTCTTCCAAACATTTACGATACGGCGAAAATCCTCATCAGAAAGGCGCTTTTTTTGGAAATTTTGATGCAATGTTTAATCATTTACATGGAAAAGAAATTTCATACAATAATCTTCTGGATATCGATGCAGCGGTCAATCTCATTGATGAATTTTCGGATACAACATTTGCCATCCTGAAACACAACAATGCCTGCGGCTGTGCCTCACGCGAAACAGTATTCGATTCGTACCTAGCTGCTTTAGCCGGTGACCCCGTATCAGCTTACGGAGGCGTTTTTATAACGAATGGAACAATTGACAAAGCTACTGCCGAAGAAGTTGGAAAAATATTTTTCGAAGTAATTATTGCACCTGATTATAATTCTGATGCGCTAGAGATTCTGAAATCGAAGAAAAATCTGATCATCCTGATCAGAAAGAATATCGATCTGCCAACTCTTCAATACCGGAGTGTCCTGAACGGAATTATTCTTCAAAATCGCGACCAAAAGAAAGAAACTGCTGATGATCTTCAGCCAGTGACTAAAATTGCACCCGATCCTGAAATAATTAATGATTTATTGTTTGCCAATCGTTTGGTTAAACAATCAAAATCAAATACTATTGTACTCGCAAAAGGAAAGCAGTTACTATCCAGCGGCATTGGACAAACATCGCGTGTCGATGCTTTAAGGCAGGCTATAGAAAAAGCGAAATCTTTTGGGTTCGATTTAAACGGAGCAGTTATGGCTTCAGACGCGTTCTTTCCATTCCCGGATTGTGTTGAAATTGCTAACAATGAAGGCATTAAATCGGTAATTCAACCTGGCGGTTCAATCAGGGACAAACTTTCAGTCGAATACTGCGACAACCACGAAATGGCGATGGTTATTACGGGCTTCAGACATTTTAAACATTGATCATTTAGTATAAAATATACATAAAGACATTAATATGGGTTTCTTTACATTTCTGACACAGGAAATAGCTATCGACCTTGGGACTGCAAATACAATTATCATTTACAATGGAAAAGTTGTAGTCGATGAGCCGTCAGTCGTTACGATTGATATGAAAACTGAGAAGTTGGTTGCAATTGGTGAGAAAGCAAGGCAGATGCAGGGAAAAACGCATGCAAACCTGAAAACTATTCGTCCTTTACAAGATGGGGTTATTGCCGATTTCAATGCTGCAGAACAAATGATTCGAGGGATGATTAAAATGATCAATCCCAAAAAGAGATTCTTTTCACCAGCATTAAAAATGGTAATTTGCATCCCATCAGGCTCAACAGAAGTTGAAATCAGGGCCGTACGCGACTCATCAGAACATGCCGGAGGACGTGATGTTTACATGATTTACGAACCAATGGCAGCTGCTATTGGTATTGGGCTTGACGTTGAAGCGCCTGAAGGAAATATGGTTGTTGATATCGGTGGCGGAACAACTGAAATAGCGGTTATTTCACTTGGTGGTATTGTTACTAATAAATCGATTCGAATTGCGGGGGATGATCTTACTGCTGATATTATGGAATACATGCGTCATCAGCATAATATTAAAATCGGAGAAAGAACAGCCGAAGATATAAAGATTAATGTTGGAGCTGCGTTATCTGAACTTGATGAACCGCCTGGAGATTATATCGTACGCGGGCCAAACCAAATGACTGCGTTACCAATTGAAATTCCTGTTTCATACCAGGAAATCGCACATTGTCTCGATAAATCCATTTCCAAAATTGAGACTGCTATTCTAAGTGCGCTCGAACAAACTCCCCCGGAACTTTATGCGGATATTGTCACCAGGGGAATCTGGTTGGCAGGCGGAGGCGCATTGCTTCGTGGATTAGATAAGAGATTGTTCGACAAGATCAACATTCCTTTTCATATTGCAGAAGATCCATTACGGGCTGTTGCACGCGGTACAGGTGTTGCTTTAAAAAACGTTGATAAATTTTCATTCTTACTTCGATAAAAATGCGGAACAGGAAGGGTAAAATCCCTTCCTAATTTGCTTATGAAGAACTTATTCAGGCTCATTTACCGATACCATGTTGTATTGTTGTTTGTTCTATTGGAAACATTGTCGCTATCAATGGTGGTAACCTACAACAACTATCAGCGAGCCACTTTCTTTGATTCAAGTAACTTCATTACAGGCACTTTATTTGAGAAATTCTCCTCTTTCTTCCAGATTTTTCAGTTTAAGCAGGTAAATATAAAAATGGCTGAGGAGAATGCTATTTTGAGAGCTGCACTACAAGAGCAATTGTTAAAATCAAGTCCAGGAACATATCGGGCTTCAGATTCAATATACCTTCCACAAATTGCAAAAGATTCTTCGATCAGAGCTGTCTATCGATTTACCACCGCGCGGGTTATCAATAACTCGGTAAATCAGCAACACAATTTCATTACTATAAATAAAGGTCGACATGACGGTGTTAAGCCAGATATGGGAGTTATTGCTAATGGTCAGGTTGTCGGTTTAGTAACCAATGTTTCCGAAAATTTCAGCACTGTTATTTCGCTGCTGAATAGCCGCTGGAAAATTAGTGCCAAAATCAAAAGAAACGACTACTTCGGATCGCTCTCCTGGGATGGAAAAGATTACAGAAGAGTCCAATTGAACGAAATACCTTATCATGTTCCGGTTCAAAATGGTGATAGTGTGGTCACTACAGGTTATTCGTCGAGTTTTCCGGAAGGTCTTGCGATAGGTACAATCTCTGACTTTTCAATTGGTACTGGAAGCAATTTTTATAAGATTGAAGTTTTGCTTGCTGCCGATTTCAAGAATCTAGTGATCGTCGGATTAGTTGAGAATAAACAGACATACGAAATCAAACAATTGGAATCATTAAGCAAAGATGGTAATTAATCTGCTCAAATATGCGCTTGTATTTGTAGTGTCTGTTTTATTACAGGTACTTATTTTCAACAATGTTCTGATTGCCAGGATGATCTCACCATTTTTCTATATTCTGTTCATCGTTTTGCTACCATTTGACACACCTCGTGCGCTACTCTTGTTTCTCTCTTTTTCGTTGGGTTTAACGGTGGATATCTTTACAAATACGCCAGGAGTGCATGCTTCGGCTTGTCTTTTAACAGGATTTATTCGTCCTGGTGTTCTTTCATTGATCTCATCACGCGAAACACTTGAGTCAGTTGCTGCACCGAGGGTTGAAAACATGGGAGTCCAATGGTTTGCAGGTTATGTTACATTTCTGGTGCTGATACATCATTCGTTTCTCTTTTTTATAGAAGCCTTTACATTCCAGAGTTTTCCATTAACATTATTAAGGATCATTCTTAGCTCAGCATTATCTGTCATCTTAATTGTATTGAGCCAATTTATAATTTTCCGGAAATAACCGGATAACTTAAAGAAAGTGGACGTTTATAGTAAACGCAAATATCTTATTATAGGGTTGTTTTCACTCGCAGCCTTGATTATTGTTATTCGCTTGTTCACCATACAAGTGATGGATCCATCCTATAAAATATCGGCAGAAAATAATGTACTACGTCGGGTGGTCAATTTTCCTGCGAGAGGATTAATCTACGACAGAAACGAAAAACTGCTCGTTTTTAATCAGGCTGCTTATGATGTTCTTATTACGCCCAGAGAGATGAAGGCATTTGATACGCTCGCTTTTTGCAGAATTGTTGGCATAGAGAAAGAGGAACTTGCAAAGGAGATTAAAACTGCGAGGAGTTATTCAATGTATAAACCCTCGCCGATTATCAAACAGTTGTCATCACAAACCTATGCTGTCCTCCAGGAACAGCTCTTCAAATACCCGGGATTTTTCATTCAGGCACGAACCCTACGACAATTTCCCTCTAAAATGGCTGCGCATGTATTGGGATACATTGGGGAAGTTGATCAAAAAGGAATTGACAATAATGCTTATTACGAAAGTGGCGACTATATTGGAAAGAGCGGAATTGAAAAATCATATGAAGCTGAACTGCGGGGTGTGAAGGGGATCTCTTATATGATGGTTGATGTTCACAATATGCTGAAAGGATCATTTGAACAAGGCCGTCTCGATACCGCGGCTGTTATCGGCAAAAACCTCATATCAACGCTAAATGCCGATCTGCAAAGTTACGGAGAGCAATTGTTAGCTGGAAAGGTCGGGAGCATTGTGGCAATCGAACCCGAGACAGGCGAGATACTTGTTTTAGCCAGTTCACCAACCTTCGATCCCGGACTATTTATTGGACGCGAACGCTCAAAGAATTACTCGATGCTGTTGAACGATCCATATAAACCAATGTTAAACAGGGCGATCACTTCATCGTATCCGCCAGGTTCAACTTTTAAAATCGCCAATGCCTTAATAGGACTTGAGGAGGGAGTTTTGCAAACTGCCCGTTATTCCTGCCAGGGTCCTGGCACCTACCCTATCAAATGTACACATAACCACGAAACACCACTGGGATTAATTTCTGCAATCCGTGAATCTTGCAATGCTTACTTCTGGCAGGCATTTAAAGCAGAAATCAACCATTACCCAACTCCGGCCGAAGGGTTGGAAGCATTCCGAAATTATCTCTTTGAAATGGGAATCGGTAAAAAAATCGGAGGCGATCTTTATTCCGAAACTTCAGGAAGTATTCCAACTATAGCTTACTACGACAAGTATTTTGGAGCTGGCAGATGGAATTCACTAACAATAAGATCCTTATCAATTGGACAAGGCGAATTATTATTAACACCGCTTCAGCTATCCAATATGGTATCTTTAATTGCAAACAGGGGTTTTTATATTGCTCCACATCTTGTGAGAAGTATTCAGAACAATGATGGCACCCAAAGAGTTTTACAATTCGACAAGCATACAGTAAATGCAGGTCTTGAAAATTACGAGATGATTGTTCAGGGAATGGAACAGGTTGTTGAAACGGGTACAGCACGCTTAGTAGCGAAGATCGACAGTGTGATTATTTGTGGAAAAACCGGAACTATTCAAAATCCTCATGGTGAAGCGCACTCGGCCTTTGTTGCGTTTGGGCCAAAAATTAATCCCAAAATAGCTATTGCCGTCTATATCGAAAACGGTGTTTGGGGCGCACGTTATGCTGCTCCAATAGCCAGTTTGATCATCGAAAAATACTTGAAAGGGAAGATTTCACCTAGAAGACAGCACCTTGAAGATGAAATGTTTAATTCAGATTTAATATCCACCATGAAAGTAGAAGCCGGAGATTGAAAGCTAGAAACAACATATTACTAAATCTCGACTGGATAACAGTCTTTCTATACCTGGTACTCGTAATGCTTGGATGGATAAATATATATGCCGCTGTTTACAGTGACGAGCATCAAAGTATTTTCGATATGGGACAAAGGTATGGTAAGCAATTAATATTTATAATTGCAGGAGTTATTCTTGCCATTTTGGTGCTTACCGTCGATAGTAAATTCTTTGCAGCTTTTGCAACACATATCTATATCATCACAATTTTACTTTTAGTCGCAGTACTCCTCTTTGGAAAAGAGGTAAACGGAGCTCGCGCCTGGTTTGAATTTGGAAATATTGCATTGCAACCCGCTGAACTAGGTAAATTTGCAACCAATCTTGCAGTTGCGAAATGCATTAGTCAGTTTGATTTTAAAATACAGAAGCTAAGGTCTTACCTAATACTTGGTGCCATAATCGGTTTACCTGCCATTCTGATTATTATGCAAAACGATACGGGTTCAGCATTAGTCTTTGCAGTATTCATACTTGTATTTTTCAGAGAAGGATTGTCAGGAATGGTGCTATTCTGGGGATTTGCTGCTGCCGCTCTATTTGTTCTCTCGCTCCTTCTTGATGAGTTCAAATTGTTGATATTTCTTCTTTCAATATCTTTGGCCGCTTATGGGGTATTGCGTTTAAGCCTTAAAGAAGCATTGATTGGACTACTTGCCATTGTTGGAACATTTGGTTTAATCTGGCTGATCGATGCAATATTAGGACTTGGAGGCACACCTTTTCAACTACTACTTATAACCACAACAATAATTGCGGTTCTCTTTATTGCCTTTGGAATTCTTCGTCATAACAAGCAAGTTTGGAGAATTCTACTGTTTTTTATTTTTGCAATTGGAATCTCGATGTCGGTAAACTACTTCTATAAAAATGTACTGATCATTCACCAACGTAACCGTATCGATGAAGTACTTGGCATTAAAACAGACAAGCTGGGTGCAGGTTACAATGTTAATCAATCTAAAATTGCCATTGGTTCGGGAGGTATAACCGGGAAAGGGTTTCTTAACGGGACTCAAACCAAATACAATTTTGTGCCAGAACAAAGCACCGACTTTATATTCTGCACAGTAGGTGAAGAATGGGGATTTGTTGGTTCAACATTTGTTGTTGGCCTATTTTTACTACTGCTGATCAGGGTCATAACTCTGGCAGAACGACAGCGATCACAGTTTAGCAGGGTTTATGGTTACGGAGTAGCCTGTATCCTCTTTTTCCACTTCGCGATTAATATCTCAATGACAATAGGACTTGCACCTGTAATTGGTATACCTCTCCCATTCTTTAGTTATGGTGGATCATCACTTTGGGCATTTACAATCCTTTTGTTTATCTTTCTTCGCCTCGATGCAAGTAGAACAGAAAACCTCCGATAACAATTGAACTTCTCTTCATAGTATCAGAAATGAGGATCAAAGAATAGTCACCTTTTAAAAGTGTGAATAGAATTCTATCTTTAAACTTTCTGTAAACGTGGTTCGTATTCCGCTTCGCTCCCTACTCCGGCTCAGAATTTGGTCGGGTAATGATGAAGTCGCCTTTCGCTTCTACAAAGTGGATCATTTCGGGAAAAAACTGATTAAAAGCCCGATTAAAAAACTCATATTCATCATCAAGAATTTTCATCGCGAATTCAGTTTCGGAGGGTAATGAAGTGTGCGAAACCATAATGCTGAGTGTTTTTTCAATCCCATCAAAGGAAATGTATGACTGAAGTCGTTTATTCTGAATCAGAAAAGGTAAAAACATCTTCACTTGAGTGGGTAACTGAAAAAAATTGGACAAAAGTACAGCATGAAATCTTTTTGTAAATGAGGAAAGCTTCTCATGGGAATAATGGTTCCAATTCACTGCCAAAAAATGATCAAGGAAGATATCAATTACAATTCCAGAATATTTTCCAAATCCCGGCCTCAGTTTTTTAATATACTCTTTTACTGAACTATGAGAATCAGTGAATGAATCAATTTGCCGATGGAGCAGTATTCCTTTTGCCACATCCGGAGGAAATCTCATAAACTGCTGCCCTTTCACAAAATCACCAATGAAATTTCCAAGCTTAATCTCTTCAGAGTCGCCCGACAGATAAATATGTGACAAATAGTTCATGACAATTATTTTGATATTATATGAAGTTCGGTAAACTTTTATGGGCGAAAATTAGTCATTTTTAGGAATATAGGTTCGACAAAAATGAGAAGGAATATAGGCTGACGATCAACACCAAAATATTTTTCGAAAAAACATTTTCACCAAACTACTGTTTTCCAATAGAAAAGAAGTAAAGTATTTAAATTTTATGTATTTCAGCAATATTTATTGAAACTATCTGGCGTGGTTTATCGTTAATAGAGTTGTTTAAATTAGGTTAATAATTTAAACGCGAAACGTTAGGTAGTTTATTTAATCTAAGGTTTCACAATTAAAGTTTTAAATATTCGAAAAAATTCAGTTATGTGACTGACAATAGCGAAGCTGAATCAAATAGTAGTAAATATCAATTTCTCAAGCCAAAAAAATATGAAATTCATCAATATTTCTTCCTCTCATTTTAAATTGGATCGTGAAATAAGTGCTGGACAAAGATCGATTATGTTTTTCAGTAATAATTTTGAAACAATATAGAGCTATTTTACGTATTCAAGATTGTTTTCAATTAGGTTAATAATGCAGACTAAATATTAACTGCGTTTATATCGTCTAAAGTTAATTAAATAAGTTCACAAATAATTTTAGAAAAAACAGACTAGCAACAAAAAATATGAAGTTAATATTAATGGAAACAGTAAAATTTTAAATTTTCATCTCAAAAAAATTAATAAAAATGAAAAATCATCAAAAATTATTTAGAGCATTTCTGCTGAGTGTGTTAATAACATTAATTCTTAGTTGTAAAAAAGACGCAGAAATTATTCCGCTTCCAACTTGGGAACACTCCACATTTACCGATTCCCGCGATGGTAAAACATATAATACCATCAAGATAGGCAATCAAGAGTGGATGGCTGAAAATCTATCCTTTAAGGCAGAAAGTGGATCGTGGTATTATGGTGACGATGAGCGCAATGGAATTAAGTACGGTGTTCTTTATACACAAGATGCAGCCATCCTTGCGGCACCAACTGGTTGGCACGTAGCTTCAGATCTGGAATGGAAACAACTTGAAATTTTACTTGGAATGAGTCAAGATGAAGTTGATCGCATCGGTTCTAGGGGAACTAACGAAGGGACTAAATTAAAAACTTCAAGTGGGTGGCTCGAAAATGGAAATGGAACAGATGATATTCATTTTTCAGTTGTCCCCGCAGGAATTCGTTTAAATGCAGGCAACTTTTTGTTAATTAATTGGCATGGCAATTTCTGGACTTCAACACCAAATGATAATACAACTGGATGGATTAGATCCATCATCTATAATCATTCAACAATTGATCGAAGCTATAGTTTTAAGGGAGATGGATACTCAGTTAGATGTATTAAGGACTAACTAGTTGCGTATCAGGTATTGATAGATTACCAATATATTGTAATTTGCTCATAATTTAATTTGAACAAAACATAGCCCATCATTATATTAATTTGACCTTATTAAAGAATGAAAGGTATTTACAATATTGGCATAACATGTATTGGAAGTGGAATAGGACAATCAATAATTAACTCTTTAAGACTATCACGATTACCCATTAAAACTTTCGGTTTGGGGACCAATCCTTTTGCATATGGATCTTATGATTGTGACGTATCTGATTACACTTTAGGTATTTACGAAAAAGGATATATAGACAATTTGATCAGCAAATGTCATGAGCATAAAATTGATTTGATTATACCTGGACATGATGATGATGCATTGATCTGTTCACAAAATTCGGATAGGTTAATGGACGAAGGAATAAAGACAATAGTTTCCAGTGAGAAATTGATTTCGATTTGTCGTGATAAGGAACGGATGAGTAATGAATTAAATAAAATTTCGGACGTCTTCGTTAAGTGTTATGATAAAAATACTATCGGAATTGATATTGAAAATAATAAAGTGAAGTTTCCGTTTATTGCAAAACCGCGTAGTGGATTTGGTTCAAAGGGTATAGAGATTATTAGAAGCATTGACGATTTAAGAAAAATTACCGAAGATCATATTTTGCAAGAACTTGCAATTCCAGCTGAAGATGATACGAATTATATCTTTTACATGTCACAAATCAGCCAGAAAATAAATCCTCAAGTATCTGAAATTTCCATACAACTTATTCACAATCAAGATGGTATTTCAATGGGACGTATGCTCTCCTATAATAAATTACATAATGGAGTTCCCATTGAAATAGTACCATACGAAAATGAGTATATATGGCGTATTATAGATTTGTTAACCCCAACTTTTATTCAATTAGGGTTAAAAGGACCATTAAATATTCAGGGTAGACTAACGGAACAGGGACTAAAGCTTTTTGAAATGAACCCACGCTTTACCGGAATAACTGGGTTGAGAGCATTAATGGGGTTCAATGAAGTTGAGGCCTGCGTGAAAGAGTGGCTGGGAATAGACAAAGGAACGAATCAGTTACGATTCAACTACAACAGATTTGGAATTAGACAGACTGAAGATAAATCGATTCCTATTGAGCGTAATAACAAAGTTAAAATTTTATCCGAAAAATTAAATCAAAAGATTAACAAAAAGAAAAAGACAATCCTAATAACCGGCGCATGTGGATATTTGGGGCAAAATCTAATAAATCAATTAATTGAAGAGGATGAATATGAACTTTGGTTATTTGATTTAGAGAAAGGAAGGATGTTAGACACGTTTAACGGAAAAATAGAGAATATATTTGACAAAAGGGATTTGGAATATGGGAAAATTCAACTTGGGAATGTGGATATTTTACTGCACCTTGGTTTTGCCCGTCCACATCATTCGAATGAAGAAATAGCAGATAGTCTGAATTTCACAATTCAACTTTTCACGCGTGCAAATGCCCATCAAATACCAGCAATAATTAATATTTCCTCTCAAAGTGTTTATTCGACTGAAACAAGACAACTTCGGACAGAAAATACCCCGGTTGCCCCATCAATCCCATATGCCCAGGCTAAATACGCTACAGAATTGTTTTTAAGCTCATTAAAGACAATTAATAATCAACTGCACTTTTCATCCTTAAGGCTGGCCGCTTTATCCGGTGGGGCAAATGGATTGGTTGCTGAAGCCGATTTTTTAAATAAGTTCGTTCGGAATGCGATTGAAGGAAAGCGCATCAAGGTTATTGGAGGGACTCAGCAAATTGAACGTTTGGATATTCGTGATGCAGTAAAGGCGATTATAAAAATGTTGAAAAGCAACTCACTGGATTGGAAACCTGTATATAATTTAGGATCAGGGCAAATTACATCATTGATAGAAATTGCACATAAAGTAAGTCAAATCGCAATGGAATACAACGGAGGAATTCTATCGGAGATTGAAATAGAAGATATAGAAACAAATTTGAACTTTGGTATGAATAGTCTTCTATTTTATAATGATATGCAGTGGCAGCCAGAAAATGACCTCAACAATACAATAGTTTCTTTATCACAATACTATTTGAAAGGAATAAAATCATAAGAAAAAATCAATAATAACAAATCCATTAATTGAAAATTTTTCAGTGGTTCATTTTTATAATCACATCATGACATTATGCATTTTAGATATATCTGATTTAATAACTTCAGCCATATATTTTAGTTAACCATGTTGTTTAACTCAATTCATTTTATTGTTTTTTTCACAGTGGTAACAACACTGTATTTTTTGATCCTGCATCGGTATAGATGGTTGTTATTATTATTAAGCAGCTGTTATTTTTATATGGCATTTGTTCCTGTTTATATTCTAATATTAGGCACCACAATTATAATTGACTATTATGCAGGCATTTATCTTGAAAGGACAAAAGGGAAACGCCGCCGTTACTTCCTGGTCGCCAGCCTTATTGCCAATATAGGAGTCTTGGCTATTTTTAAGTACTATAATTTTCTAAACGGAAACCTTTCCGATTTTTTAAATTCAATTGGATATATTAATAGAATTCCAAATCTTAGCATTCTTTTACCAATCGGACTTTCTTTCCATACCTTTCAGGCAATGAGTTATACTATTGAAGTATATCGTGGAAATCAAAAGGCTGAATACAACTTTGGAATTTATGCTTTATACGTAATGTTTTTCCCTCAATTGGTAGCGGGTCCCATTGAACGACCACAAAACCTTTTACATCAGTTTTATGAAAAGCATTATTTTGAATATGAACGCATTGTTGACGGTTTAAAGTTAATGCTTTGGGGATTGTTCAAGAAAATCGTGATTGCCGACCGACTTGCACTTTATGTCAATGTAGTATATGATAATCCTAGTGAGCACAGCGGATTGTCCCTTTCAATAGGAACAGTATTCTTCGCTTTCCAAATCTATTGCGATTTTTCAGGATATAGTGACATGGCCATCGGTGCAGCTAAAATTTTAGGGTTCAAATTGATGACAAATTTCAACAGGCCTTACCTGTCTCGCAATATATCGGAATTTTGGAAAAGATGGCACATCTCATTATCCACTTGGTTTAAAGACTATTTATATCTATCACTGGGAGGAAACCGTGTTTCAATTCCGCGATGGTATTTCAACCTCCTTTTTGTATTTACAATTAGTGGTCTATGGCATGGTGCAAATTGGACATTTATCATATGGGGTGCATTAAATGGGTTTTATCTTGTTTTTGCTATTTTAACGGCAGATTGGCGTAGACGAATTAACCATTACATTTATTTGGATCGTTTACCATGGCTGCATAATTTTCTCCAAATATCTATTACATTTATATTAACCTGCTTTGCATGGATTTTTTTTCGCGCCAATACATCTTCAGATGCATTTTTGGTATTGACAAAAATCATTAAAATGAACGGGCCGTTATTTATTGATGAAGTAACAATGGTTTATTCCCTATTCGGAATTATTTTACTAGTTTTAGTTGAAACCAATACCGAATATTTTAAAGGATCCTTTTCTTTAATAAATCACCATAATCAAGCAGTAAGAATTTGTACTTACACGTTTTTGATTCTTACGATCCTACTTATTGGGGTGATTGATGGAAGTCAATTTATATATTTTCAATTCTGATATGGAAAAGTTAGTAAACAAATATAAAAGATTCTTTGCAAAGGTTTTTTTATTGTTTATTATTATAGTTTTAACAGATCAATTGATTGGAAATACTCTTCGCTATTTCTATTTTAAGGAGGATTCTGGAGGAAATTTCCAAACAATATATTCGATTGAAAGAGCCAAAGAAGATATTCTTGTTTTTGGATCATCTCGTGCAAGTCATCATTATGTACCTGATGTTTTTGAAAAAAATCTTAAAAAGACTTTTTTTAATACTGGACGTGATGGACATTACCTTTTATTTAATTACGGAGTTTTAAAAGCAACACTTAGCAGATATACTCCTAAAATTGTAATTTTTGATTTGAGACCAAATGATTTGTTCTATTTAAAGACAGATTACGACAATCTTTTCTCCCTCCTTCCATTTTACAAATTGCATCCAGAAATCAGAGATTTGATTAACCTTCGAAGTTCAGTCGAGAAAATAAAACTATTTTCAGAAATATATCCATTCAACTCTGAACTCATTTCCGTCATCTTAAATAATATTAGATTTTTAAAAAAGCAATATATTATTAGGGCAGGTTACATCCCTATTTATGGCATTTTAAATGGTGCTTCGGTAAATAATTATTACAGCCAAGCTAATGGCATTATTGATGTAAATAAAATCAATGCGTTGAAGGATATTGCTGCAATTTGTAAAATGAAAAATATTGTACTCATATTTATTTGTTCACCAATCTATAGAAATGACTCCAATTTAAAGAATTCCCTGGAAATCAAGAAAATTGCAAAAGCATACCAGAGTCAATTTTGGGATTTCGAAAATGATTCTGTATTTACTAAACATCCGGAATATTTTGAAGATATTACACATTTAAACGATACCGGCGCAAATATATTTTCGAAAAAAGTCGCAGAAAGAATTGAAAATTTGTTATAAATTGTTAAAATTTTAATGAAGGAATCACTAAAGGGGAAAACGGTTTCCGCTATGATATGGAGTAGTGTGGAACGGTTCTCAGTACAGGGAATTCAGTTTTTAATAATGATCATCATGGCTCGTTTACTTTTGCCATCCGATTATGGGTTAATAGGTATGCTAGCCATTTTTATTGCAATTTCTCAATCATTTATTGACAGTGGCTTTTCTAATGCGCTCATTAGAAAATCTGACAGAACAGAAATTGATTTCTCTACCGTATTTTACTTCAATATTATTGTAGGGGTGTGTTTTTATCTGCTATTATTTTTTGCATCTTCAAAAATTGCGCTTTTTTACAAGGCGCCACAACTGGAAAATATAACCAAGATTGTCGCTATTAATCTACTTATAAATTCGCTAACAGTAGTTCAACGGGCGAAATTTACAATCGAAGTAGACTTCAAATCACAGGCAAAAGCGTCCGTTTTATCTGTGATAATTTCAGGAGTATTAGGTATTTGGATGGCATATACAGGATATGGGGTTTGGGCTTTGGTTACTCAAACTGTCGTGAATAGTACCATAAATATGATATTTTTATGGTATTACGCCCACTGGATTCCAGCCTGGATATTCTCATTTAAATCGTTTAAAGAGATGTTTACTTTTGGCTCCAAGCTTTTACTAGCCGGATTGCTTGATACAACCTATAAAAATATTTACACAATTGTTATAGGCAAGAAGTTTTCTGTTCAAGATTTGGGCTATTTTACACGTGCTGACCAGTTTGCTCAATTTCCATCTTCGAATGTAACAGGAATCATAGGTCGTGTTACCTTTCCCATACTAAGCAGTATCCAACATGATGAACCACGTCTGCAATCGGTCTACAGAAAGTATCTTAGGATGTCTGCCTTCATAGTTTTTCCTCTAATGGTTGGATTGGCCGCCTTAGCGCATCCTTTTGTTTTAGTAGTTCTTACGGCAAAATGGGAAGGTGTGGTCATATTACTTCAAATCATATGTTTTGCGGCTATGTGGTACCCAATTCATGCCATTAATTTGAACCTATTACAGGTAAAAGGCCGGTCCGATCTATTTCTACGACTTGAAATCATCAAAAAAACATTAGGGGTCATTACTCTTTTAATTACAATTCCTTTGGGAATTGTAGCCATGTGTATTGGAATGATCTTTTCATCTTTTTTAGCATTGATTGTAAATACCCATTATACTGGCAAATTGATTAATGTCGGTTTCTTAAAGCAAATGGGCGATTTACTCCCGATTTTGGCCTATGCATTTTCAATGGGTGGATTTGTTTGGTGGGTAATCCAATTTTTAGGATCGGACGAAATGAGACTTTTTATGGGGTCGGTCATAGGTGTCGTTTATTACTATATTGTTACATATTTCACGCGATCTGGGGAATTAAAAGAATTACTTTTATTGGTTAAACAATAATAAATTATAATAAATGAATCCTTTAAAACCAATTACCGTTACATCTCCGTTAATCCCACCACTGGAAGAATTTACTCCATATTTGGAAAAAATATGGAAAAGCAAATGGCTGACTAATAATGGATATTATCATAAAGAATTGGAAAATGTGTTATGTGAATATTTGGGGGTGAAACATATATGCCTGTTTTCGAATGGAACATTAGCCTTAATAACAGCATTACAAGCACTCCATATCTCTGGCGAGGTAATTACAACACCATACAGTTTTGTTGCTACTACCCATTCGTTATGGTGGAACGGTATCAAACCGGTATTTGTCGATATTGATCCGCATACATTCAATTTGGATCCTGACAAATTAGAAGCTGCCATAACACCTAAAACAACAGCAATTTTGCCAGTACATGTTTACGGGAATCCATGTGCCATGGATAAGATACAAGCAATAGCGGATATCTATGGTTTACGGGTCATTTACGATGCATCACACGCTTTTGGCGTTACAGTAAATGGTATTTCAGTCTTAAATGATGGCGATTTAAGTATCTTAAGTTTTCATGCCACAAAAACCTATACTACAATTGAAGGTGGAGCCATTGTATGTAAGGATCAGAAGATGAAACAGCGGATCGATTACCTTAAAAACTTTGGATTTGCTGGAGAGACAACTGTAGTTGCTCCTGGGATTAATGCCAAGATGGATGAAGTGCGAGCAGCATACGGCTTGTTAAGTATTAAATATGTAGATGCTGCAATTGAACAGAGGCGTAAGGTCGCTATTTTTTACAGGAAAGCACTTAAAGATGTTTCAGGAATAACATTTATGGAAGACATGCTTGGTATAAGGCATAATTATTCCTACTTCCCAATCTTTGTTGATGAACAGTTATATGGAATAAGTCGTGACGATTTATATCAGAAAATGAAAGATGACAATGTGCTGGGAAGAAGGTACTTTTATCCGTTAATAAGTTCTTTTTCAACTTACAGAGGTTTAACTTCAGCTAAACCAGAGAATTTGCCTGAAGCCACTAAAGTTGCTAATTCTGTAATTTGTTTGCCAATGCATCATGAGTTAAGTGAACCAGATTTAGATAGAATTTCGAACATAGTTATAAAAAACATATCTATCAAACTATTTAAAAACAATAGTTTGTGAAAAAAATAAACATCAACAAACTAAAGTACTGGGCTAAAGACTTATACAATCTTGGATTTTACCATGTATTGTCTGTCAACATGTTGTTAAAACTGTTTGGTTTTGCATCTCAGTTATTTGTTGCATGGTGGCTGACAACTGAAGAGATAGGTCAATTTGGCATTATGCAATCGTTCCTGATGTATGTTGTATTGTTGGGAGGGCTTGGATTTAACACTTCAACCCTCAAGTTATGTTCTGAGAAGCGAAATTTTGACGAGAAAATACTGATCCATAAAAAAGCATTACAATATTCTCTGTTTTTATCTATAGCATCAGTAATTATATTCCTGATTCTTAATTATTTTGGATTATTGGTTCAGAATATAAAGATGCGTTTCCCTTTTGCTATATTTTTGCTATCAGCGATTCCGATGGTTCTGAACGGGATAGATACCTCCTATTTACAAGCATTAAAAGAGTTTAAAAAATTAGCATCGATTAATTTTTATTCACGAATATTCTCTTTGATTCTGATATTTATTTTAACCTATTTATATGGTCTGTATGGTCTTATCATTGCAAACGTATTAGGGAATATTGTAACCAACGTATTGCAATACAGATCAATTTTAATAATTAATAAGAAATCCAATACTGAGACAATTATACAGGGAAACAAAGTCGATGTCTACAAGTTGCATATAAACTATTCACTGGTTTCTTTCTTTGCCAATATTGTGTATATGGCAAGTGCTTATTTTGATTTGTTAATTATTAACTATCTTGCAAAAGATATACCTTCTGAGATTGGCCGATATGCTTTTGTTTTATTAATTGTTTCATTCTTTTTGATGATTTCGGATTCAGCACGACAAGTTTTAACTCCCATTTTTTCAGAAAACTCAGACCAATACAATTCCTGGATTGGGGTTTATGATAAGTATAAAAAGATTCTGATCATTTCTTATACTATAATTGCGATTGTAGGATTCCTTGTCATTCCATTTCTAGTAGGCGTTGTGTATGGAAATAAGTTTGGAAATATTGAATTATTACTTTCTATTTTGATACTAAGTTGGCTTCAAAATAGCATGACAGCATTTCTATCTTCTGCTATTTTTGGAGCCGGTGAAATAAAAGTGAATTTATATAATGGAATAATTATCCTGCCGGTTGCAATTGCTTTAAAATATTTCATGATTTTAAAACTAGATATAATGGGTGCTGCCATATCTACACTGATCGTAAGTTTTATTTCCGTTTGCGTTTATTACATATCGTTTAAAATTGTGGCAAGAAGAAGATTTAAAATGATTAATATCTAATCAATAAAATAAGTGTCATGGTCCCATTAGTTTCGATAGCTTGTACAACTTACAATCATGCAAATTTCATTCGTTCTACAATCGAAGGTTTTCTAATACAGAAAACTACTTTCCCATTTGAGATTATTATTCATGATGATGCTTCAATTGATGGTACTGATCAAATCATTAAAGAGTACGAATTAAAGTATCCCAATTTAATATTTCCTGTTTACCAAAAGGAAAACCAGTGGTCGAGAGGGATTAAAAGAGTATTAATAACATTTGTTTTTCCAAATTGCAAAGGAAAATACGTCGCTTTTTGTGAAGGTGACGATTATTGGACCGATCCTTATAAACTGCAAAAACAGGTCGATTTTCTGGAAGAAAATGGAGATTATGGATTAGTGCATACAGAATATGATATTTTAGTTGAAGAAGGAAAAAAACTAAATAGAATCGCATGCTATCACAATGCAAAAAATGAAGTTATTTCGGTTGGTAATGTTTTAAAAGCATTGATAAAGCAAAATTATATAGCAACCGTAACCGTTGTTGCCAGAAAAAATATTATTGATCAATATGTTAATAATTTACCTATTAAAAACATTTTCAGGTTCACGCAGGGTGATTATCCGCTTTGGTTATATTTTGCCAGACAATCTAAAATCGGCTATATAAAAAGTTCCACCAGTACTTATCGGGTTCTTGAAGGATCATTAAGTCATTCTAATCAAAAAAGCAAGAAAATCGCTTTCTTATTAAGTGAGTATAAGATTAAAATCGCTTTTTTACGTAAATATCGAATAAAAGATCTCGCACTATATTGGCAAATTGCTAAAAAATTTCAGTCAAGACTATGGGACCAAATAATATAATTGGATATCGTGACTACAGAAGATGGATTTTAGATGCTATAAATTAATTCTTTGCTAACATTGATGGGAGTTCAGTTTGGAAAATGGGTTTTAAAGATGCCAGAGTTAAGCTCCTAAAAGAATCGCTTTACCCTGTTTTAAAGCATTTAATCATATTTCAAATGAATTAATGCAATCTCTTTAAGAATGGTTCGAATCTTATAAATACGAAGAAATATGCAGCCTTTCAACTCATTTTCCCAGAGATAAAGAACTACCAGAACAATTTATATTTAACAATTCAGTTATTTTGCATATACAACATTACATTATTACTTATTAATTCATTATGATATATACATTAACAGATCTGTGATAATCTGGCAACTTAATAAATTTATTCACTATAACTCAGTAATTAAATAATATAAACCTGGTTTAACCTAGTATGAAAAATATATTACAACTTGTAAAATCTTTTATTTCAATATATCCTGAACTTGAATGGTTTCGTGAATTCAGGCGTGCGAATAAAGAGACTATACAAAGTCAAGGAATTAGAAAGCAGATTTGGGCATTCCGCAAAGGGTTTTATCTTGAAACAATAAATCTTTGCGGCATAACAAATGAGAATGCTCATGAGTATCTCTCAGACAGAGCCTACCTGGAATTTCATCCTATCAATAATGAATATTCCAAAATTATAGACAATAAACTATTTCTGCCATTCTTATTAAAAGATTATCCGGAAATTGTACCGAAATATTTCTATTTAATAGAAAAGGGAAGGTTAATTAATATTGATTCGAAATTATCTGACAAAAATGAACTGTTACTGATTTGTAAAGAACGGTTTAGCCTTGCAATAAAACCTTATTCCTCAACTATGGGCGAGGGGTTTTACAAGTTGGAATGGAAGAACGACCAATTTCTTCTGAATAGTAAACCAATTGAGGAGCCAGAATTAATTTCTTTCATTAAAACGCTTGATGGATACATAATAACAGAATATATTGGACAAAATAAATATGCTGCTGAGATTAATCAAAGTAGTGTTAACACTATCAGAATAATTTGTGTCCGGGACACCTTAACCAAAAAGTTTTTTATTCAATCATCTAATCATCGTTTTGGCGTTGAAGGTAAGTTTGTAGACAATATGGGAGCCAAAGGTGGAGGCATTGCAGCATATATAGATATAAGTACAGGAAAAATAAAAAATATTGCTTGCATTAAAGAAAATGGTAAGTTAATAAAGATAAACAAAGTAATTAAGCACCCGGATAGTAAAAAACAAGTTACTGGTCTTATCATCCCAAATTGGTCAAGGACAATAGAAAAAGTTTTAGAAGTAATGAACCACTTATCTTTTCTAAAATATGTTGGGTTAGATATTGTAATTACCGAAAATGAATTTAAGGTGATTGAGATTAACTCTTTACCTACATTATTAGGAATTCAATTTGAAGAAGGAATTTTAAAAGACGATCGGATGAGACGTTTTTTTTCAGAACTGACGAAACAAACAAACGCTTATTATGAAAATAGAAAATAAGACAATAAAGTTTCTTTGTCTTGGCGGAGCCTATAGTCAAATTCCCTTTTTAAAGGAAATAAAAGAACGTGGTTACCATTTAATTTTATGCGATTACCTTCCAAATAATCCTGGCCGGCAATTTGCAGACGAATACTACAATATTAGTAGTACAGATAAAGAGGCAGTATTAAAACTTGCCCAAGATGTGAAACCAAATTTTGTTGTTGCTTATGCAACTGACCCCGCAGCACCAGTAGCAGCATTTGTCTCAGAAATACTAGATCTTCCCGCAAATACATATGAAAGTGTTCGAATACTTTCTGAGAAAGATAAGTTTCGCAATTGCCAGAGAGAGAATGGTTTTAACACACCTGAATTCGTTTCATTCACTGAAATGAATATTACCAATGAAACGTTTAGTTTATTAAAATTTCCTTTTATTATTAAACCTACTGATTCATCCGGAAGTAAAGGAATTAGCAAAGTGACAAAAAAGGAAGATATTGATACTGCTGTTAAGTACGCATTCCATTTCTCTCGTAACAAGCGGATTATCGCTGAAGAATTCATTGACAATAATCTGGCAGATTTACATGGCGATGGTTTTATATTGGATGGGAAGTTGGTATTTTCGTGTCTGGGTGATCACATATATAACAAACTTTCTAATATTTACAATCCAATAGGAACGATATGGCCCAGTAATAAACCAAACGAGATAATAAAAAAAATTGAAGACGATGTTGAGGGTATTATTAAGAGTAGTGGTTTTAAAAATGGGCCTATAAATATTGAAGCACGTGTAAATACCAAAGGCAAGCATTATATAATGGAAATCGGACCACGGAGTGGCGGACACTTTGTACCTCAAGCCATTCAATATTCAACAGGTTTTGATATTGTTAAATATAGTCTTGATTTGATGTTAGGAAAGAAGATAACAATATCCGACCAACCCAGAAAATGTACTGCATATTATGCCATACATTCTGATTTTGACGGCAAATTGTTGCATTTAACTATAAGTAACAAATTAAAACCATTTATTAAAGAATTTCACCAGTATGTAATGAAAGGGGAAGCGGTCAAATCCTTTCGGATGGCAAATCTAGCGATTGGTGTAATCATTTTAACAACTAGTAATCGGAATGAAATGGAGATTATTCTGGCAAAGATACAGGACTATATTAAGTTGACCATAGAAAAAGCCAAAATAGAAAAGCATTTTGGAAATATCTCGAAAGAATTAGCTTCTTTTACTCCAGATGATGTTAGAGATAGTTTAAATACATCTAACAACTGCTAATTAAAAAATCAGATATGATGAAATTAAAAAGTGAATCGCAATCCGGATATTTATCAGATTATTCACTGACGGATGTATTATTTGTTATTTCATGCATTGTTATGATTTGCACAGCAGTTGCATATACAGTGGCTACATCAAACAGTGTTCCTTTACCGTTAAGACTTGTCTTTTTTGTATTATTTGGAATCTCTTTCTTTAAAATTGACTTTTTTCTGCCATTGATCAGTACTTTATTGATTATAGATTATTTTTCAGTTACCCTATTAGGCATTCTACCCACGGACAAAAACTACATAATATACTTAATAATCATAGCTTTTGTTTTAAACTTCAAATTTTGTATTTTAAATTTTAAGGCAAACAGCACTATATTGGTATTCGTATTAACGTTTCTATTATATGCATTTTTTGTCACTTGGATGAATGGCCTTGAGGAATCTGTATTTCTGGATGTTGCTATAATTTTCACGTTATTGTTAGGGTTTGTCAAACCTTCAAAGACAATTACCCTTTTGTTTGGATCATTTATTCTTTCAACTTTTCTTTTATCATTTCAAGGCTTCTTTCTTAGAAAAGAACTTCTCGATATAACATATGGCACTTTAGGCAAATTAAAGTGGACTGACCCTAATTATATGTCCTTAATTATTGATTTTGGAATCCTTCTTTCTTTTTATTTGTTGACGGTTTTTAAGAACAATTATATTCGCTTTATAACAATTTGTTTTATATTATTTCAATTTTATATCGTATTATTACTTGGATCAAGAGGCGGATTAATTGTATGTTTTATCTCAGTATTGTACTTATTTAAAAAAGATCTATTTTCTTTCAAATTTGTCTATTACTTAATCGGCATAATATTTGTCTTGCTTGCATTTTACTATTTAGGCTTTTTTGAAACCATAATAGTCCGGTTTCAGGAAAATAATTTGAGCACAGCAGGATCCAGAACACAAATTTGGAATCGTATTTTTAGTGCTTTATCTCAAAGAAGCTTCTTCGGATTACTTTTTGGAACTGGATCCACCTCTTCATGGTATGCATATTCGATTGTTTATGCGATGAGATCACCTCATAATAATTATTTGGAACTCTTTTTTGATTTTGGCTTTGTCGGATTATCCCTATTCCTGGGACTTATGAGCTACATTTATTTGAAAAGTAAAAATATTCTATCGCAGACAGTGATTCTTTTTATACTATTAGGTGCATTATCATTATCCCCATTTAATTATGAATTTCCATGGTTATTTTTATTATTCGCCATATTAACATATAAACAAAATGCAATTTTCGCGCATGAAGAAAAACAATAGGAAAATTAGTATTTGGGGAGATTATCCACCTCCTTTAGGAGGACTCTCAATACACATCCAAAGGGAGGCAGAGCTTTTAGCCAAAGAAGGCACTTTAGATAAAGTTTATTACTTTCATTATAATCAAAAATTACTTGGGAAGCTTCAATTCGTTGACTATGTTGTTCCTTTGAAAAATGCATGGAGATATACTATTTTAGAATATTTCAGAAGTTTGTTTATTTTCATTATCAAAAATAGATCTTCGACTGTTCATTTTCACAACTCGTTAGATGGAGCATGGATGATCCAGTTTATAAATTTAATTCTGGGAAAAAAAATTGTAATCACAATTCACGATCAGATGAGAATACCAGCCTTACCCAAATCATTTGATCTCACCTATATTTTTATTAATTCACTTTTCCGAAATGCAAGAATCAGATGGATTGCTGTTAATCCGTTGATAAAGGATCAGCTTATCCATAAAGGAGTTCGAACAGATAATGTAACAATTATACCAGCGTATCTTAGACATAATGGAAAAATCGAATTGCCAGTTAGTTTAACTGATTTTTGTACAAGAAAAACGCCCGTTTTAAGTGTTTACGCTTGTGCTACAAATCTTTATAAAGGAATAGATCTTTATGGCATCGATTTATCTCTTGCTCTTATTGCTAAGTTGAAAAATAAATATAATTCTATTGGTCTCGTAATTTGTATTCCAGGCAGAAAAGATAAATCTATTCTCGATCAATACAATAAATTTATTGAAATCAATCACTTACAAAACCATGTTTTTTTTCAATTCAATGAAATTGCTGATTGTTCAAGTTTGTGGTCCCTTTCGAATATTTATTTACGGCCAACGAATACTGATGGAGATTCAGTCGCCGTACGTGAAGCGCTAGATGCTTCATGCGTGTCCCTTGCAAGTGATTGTGTTATACGCCCTGCCGGTTGTGTCCTTTTTTCAGATCGTGATATAAACGATTTTTATAGAAAGTCTGTAATGGTGTTAGAGAAAAACGATGAATTTGTAAAAGCAATTCCAAAATCAAACGATTTCTATTCCGAATTGCATAAAGTATTATTTGATCATGCAAACTAAAAATCTCATCATTCTTAGCGACTTCAATCTTTTCTATGGAATTGAAGCAGGAGTTAGCAGAATGAATAATTATGCAAAAGCTATTACCAGAAGTGAAATGGTAAATGTATACTTAGTTTCATCTCTTAATTTCAGAGAGAAAGAGGAGATGATACAATGTGGCGAAGGAATATACACTTCTGTTGAGAAAAAAAATGTAATAGAATCTAAAGGCTTTCGTCGCGTATGGGACAATTTTGTATTTGCAATTAAAGTAAAGCGATGGCTGAAAAAGCTTAATAACGATGCTGTTGTTTTGCTATATCCATCGGCAAACTCGTCGTTTGAATTTTTCTTGGTTTTATTATTGAAAATTTTGTCATCCCATAAGTTGTTTTGCGAAATTAACGAAGTTCGAAAGACCGCTAGCTTCTTAAACATATTTTCTTTTTCATCAACTATACGATGGTTTACAAAATATCTTAGTTTTACGATCAATGAATTATTCTGGTCCTTTTACGATGGATTAGTTTGTATTTCTTCTAATATTGAGTCTTATGCCCGAAAATACAATAAGAACACGATTATCGTTCCAATCTTATCCGATTTTGATGGTCAAAAATTCACATTTAATCCACCTAAAAATGGATTTGTAATCTTGTTTACTGGATGGATATTTTTAAAAAAAGAAAATCTTATTGAATTTTTGTTAGCATTAGTTGAATTAAATAAATTGCATTCTGAATGGATATTTAATTTGTGCGGAAATATTCAACTGGCCGACAAGAAAAATTTAGACGAATTTATTATAAATCATAAAATTGATTCTAAAGTACATTATTTAGGTGTAGTATCACATATTGAAGCAATTGAAATGCAAAGAAATGCTTCATTACTCGTTTTGCCTCGTGATAATCAAAAGCAGAACTATTATGGATTTTCAACTAAATTATCTGAATATGCTGTTTCGGGAACACCAATTCTAATGACAGATACCGGTGTTGTTTCAGATTTTTTTAGTGATAATTTTAATTGCTATATGGTTGATGGGTATAGTCATCAAGGTTTTTATAATAAACTTTTAACTGCATTTTCGGCAGAAAGTTCAGAACATGAAAGAATTGCCCGCAATGCATACAATACTGCCCACAAAAGTTTTGCATATTTTAGATATACTGAAGTTTTAAATGATTTTTTTAAGTTAAAAGAATGAATATATTATGTGTAATTGATAGTTTGAACCAGGGAGGGGCGCAACGACAGTTAATTGGATTGGCGCTGGGCTTTAAGGAGAAAGGACATGATGTTTCATTCCTCACCTATCACGACATTCCCTTTTTTAATCACTTACTTGATAATTCTGGAATCAAAATCACATGTATTGTAGAACCGAGATACCTTATTCGCATATTAAAAATGAGAGTTTTTATTCGGGAAGGTAAATATGACGCAGTACTTTCTTTTTTGGAAGCTTCCGGTTTTATATGCGAAATTGTGGGATTTCCAATTCGAAAATGGAAATTAATAGTAGGTGAGCGTAGTACTAATCCTAACATTGTCAAATCATTTAAACTAAAAGCATACCGTTGGTTCCATATTTTTTCAGATTATGTAGTGGCTAACTCAAATGCCAATATGCAATTAGTAAGATCAATTAATCCATTACTTTCTAAATCGAAATGTAAAGTTATATACAATACAATAGATCTTAATTTATGGAAACCCTCCTTGGTTTACACTCCCCGAAAAGATGGAAAACTCAAAATAATAGTTGCAGCACGTGATCATCCGTACAAAAATCTGCATGGACTAATTGAAGCTCTGTCAGATTTAAGCATTTCTGAAAGAGAGGCAGTGAAAATTGAATGGTACGGTATTGATAAGATGGATCAAATTCAAAAAGAATATTCAAAAATAAATGAATACCATCTGGAAAATGTGATTTCCCTGTTTCCTGGCACAACTGAAATGATCAGGATTACGCAAGATGCAGATGTGGTAGGGTTATTCAGTTTTTATGAAGGGTTCCCAAATGCAGTATGTGAAGGCATGGCATGTGGTAAAACCGTTATTTGTTCATCGGTCTCTGATCTACCCATTTTTTTATCTGGCAATAAGAATTTATTGTGTGACCCACACGACCCAATTTCTATTGCGAATGTCATTCGATACGCAATGCATTTAACAAATGAAGAGTTGATACAAATGGGTCAGGAAAACAGAAAATCTGCGGAAATTCATTTTAATAAAGACAGCATAATTTCCCAATATTTGACATTATTTTCGTAAGATTATAGCCAAAAGCATACCGAACAACACACCTGAAATTTCAAAAAAAGAGATTGAAATTATTACTTAGCCCTAATCGAATTAGTAATTACAAAACTATGAATTTAGTACTTTTATTTCATGCAGTCGACAATATTGATTGGTTTGAAAAAACGATTATTCTTCTTAAAAAGAAATTTCAAATGATTAGTATTCACCAACTAAATCAGTTCTACAAAGGGGATCTAAAGCTGAATCAAACATGCCATATTACTGTTGATGACGGAGACCTATCATTTTACAATATTATTTTTCCCATACTAAAAAAACACAATGTTCCTGCAACATTATTTGTTTCTCCTTCAATATGCAGAGATTCTTCGAATTTTTGGTTCCAGGACTTAGAATATCTAAATGAGGAAATCCTTATAAAGCAGATAGAAAAAAATAGAGTTTTGCCCAATAGTTTCATTAAGAATAAAAGTGATGCTAAATTTACACTAAAATGCCTTCCTATAAAGGATATTTTAGCTATCATTCATAAAACAATGTCATTACAAGTATTTTCTAGTCCACCCAGAAATATAAGTTTAACTCAACTATCAGAAATTGCAGAATGCAATTTAGTTGAAATAGGTGCACATACTTTAAATCACCCAATTTTATCTAATGAAAATGATGAATCTTGTGCCTTTGAGATTTCTGAATCAATCAGATTATTGGAATCGCATCTTGGAAAGAGAATCCGATTTTTTGCGCTTCCAAATGGAACACCTGATATTGATTTTGGAAGGAGAGAGATTGAGATTCTGAAGGAAAACAAAATAGAGCTTTGCTTTTCCACAGAACCTAAAACCCTGTCTTTAAATGACAATAAAATGAGCATTCCAAGATTTTCAATTTCATATGGAACACCATCATTCATAAATATGAAATTATTTTTATTCAAATATTGGGATTGTATTACACCGTTTTGGCATCCTGAAATTAAAAACCGCAAAAAATTTCGCAAACTTATAAACGAAAATTACAAAACCGCTAACACAGAAGAATAATCAAAAGTGTATTTTTACCGCATTTTTCAAATTTTTCAGTACCTATTGCCGTAAAAACATATAACTTCATCGTTATATATTTCGAAAAAGAGTCAGTTTTCATTCTGGCGTTCAATCACAAAAATTCACCCGATCAAATTCAATTTGAGCTATTTTGTAATATGAAAAAAGTCTTATTTATCGGATCGTTTAAGCGACCAAAAGAAGGGGCATTTGGCGGAGTTTACTTTGCAAGTACCACACTAAAATCGGCTTTGGAAGCAAAAGACATTGAAATCGTAAAATTAGATACAACACTCAAAAGCATAAAAGAAACATCGGTTTTTAAAAGATTCCCATCATTGATTATTCGGAATATTACTTTTCTTTGGAAAATCATGATGAATAGAAAAACAAAAAGTTTAATTGTTTTTTTAAGTGCAGGAAATTCCTATTTAGATAAATTGCCTTCAATACTTTTGGCAAGAGTGCTTCAAAAAAAAATAGTTGCTTTCCCTGTGTCAGGATTCATCATTCGCGATTATGAAAATTGGGTTTATAAAATTTTTATCAGATGGGTTATGAAACTCTCAGATATTGTAGTTTGCCAAAGTGATTTCTGGAAAGACTTTTTTATTAGCCACAGTGTATCAGCAAGTAAGCTAGAAGTGATTGAAAATTGGGTGATGGATGCTACAATAGAAAAAAGCAATGATATTTCGTTCCAGACATATCCTCCAAATATTACTGAAGTATTCAAATTAATATTTGTATCCAGAATTGAGGAGGCCAAAGGAGTTAATGATATCATTGAATTAGCAAAATCACTCAAAGATATTTTTTCACTCGAAATTAATATCTATGGTGACGGTAGCTATGTTAACAAACTACAAATGGATATTGAAAGATATCATCTAAATAATTGTGTGAAGATATGTGGATGGCTGGATCACAGAAATATGCAGGAGGTAATAAACAAACATCATGTAGCTCTATTCACCTCAAGGTTTGAAGGTTATCCCAACGCGTTGCTTGATTACATTTTTTCAAAGATTCCCATTGTGGCGACAAATATTCCGACTGTAAAGGCGGTAGGCAGAGACTTAATTTCCTACTACGAACCGGGAAATATTGTTCAATTTGCTGAAAAAATAAAGTGGTGTCATGATAATTATGCGACAGCTTCAAAAATGGCAGAAAAATTGATAGTTGAAAAAGGAATTAAGAACAATTTGCAGACTCAAACGCAGATCGTAATAAACTTACTTCATTAACATTGATACCTATAGTGATGATTAATATTTTCGTTGGCACAGTCTTAATTTCTTGAAAGTTGTTCCCAATATTAATGCAATTCACAAATTCAAGGATCGTATTTAGATGTAATGCATTGTATATATGTATATTAGCATATATAACCACTCTTATTTTCACGTGGATGTTCGCCTCTTTTTTATTTTGAACTCTGGTTATTACACTTGATCGAGAATAATGAAAAAACTTTACCAATACTTACAGATCGTCTTTAAATTGGGAATAATTAATGTTACATATGTAATATGGTATCGTATTTCTCTAAAATCTGGTATCCGTAAATACTTTTTCCCGGAAAAAGTATTTACAAATAATGAAGAATTATTTCAACCGTCCAATCCACGTACTGATTATCCAACTTCATGGAAGATTAAAATTTTAACATCTGCCGACCGAATAATAAAAGGTGAATTTTACTTTTATACTTATCATTGGATAAAAGCAGGTATTCCACCAGATTGGTTCCGGAACTATTTTAATAGTAAAGTGTATTCAGACTCAAAATTACACTGGACAAAATTGTCAGATTTTTCAAATGTTGGAGATATAAAAAACGTTTGGGAGTTATCAAGATTTGAATGGGTCGTAACTTTATCAAAAGCCTACGCAGTCAGCGGAAAAAATGATTATCTTGAAGTTCTAAATTTATTACTTAACAATTGGAAAGTTAAGAATCCCTTAAACATAGGACCAAACTGGAAATGTGGACAAGAAGCATCTATCAGAGTTTTTAATCTAATAAATGCCAGTCTGATTCTTAATCAGGAGTTAATTCCTTCAAAATCGTTATGTGATTTTATTTATGCACATTTACAGCGAATTAATTCAAATATATTATACGCAATTGCACAGGACAATAATCATGGTACAAGTGAAGCCGCAGCATTATTAATTGGTGGACATTGGTTAAAAAGTTCTGGATTCGCTTATCCGAAAGCAAGTACATTTTCCAAGAATGGTCGTAAATGGATAGAAAACAGAATAATGAAGCTTGTAGAAGATGATGGCAGTTTTTCTCAACACTCTGTAAATTACCACCGCTTACTGCTCGACACTTTGATATTTACAGAATACTGGAGACAGAAACTAGAAGTAAAAACATTTAGTAAAGATTTTTATAGAAAAGTTGAATCCATCATGGAATGGTTGTCTTCTATGACAGATGATATTTCGGGAAATTGCCCAAATCTCGGGGCAAATGACGGAGCATTATTTCTTAATCTACATTCATGCGAATACAGAGATTTTCGTCCATCTCTCCAAACTGCTGCCGCAATATTTAATACTGAAAAAATATTTGATGATGGTAATTGGGATGAACCACTTTATTGGTTTGGCAGACTATCCAAAACACGGGAAAGGATAATAAAAAAGAAAATTTCGAAACTTTTTACAGGGGGATATATCATTTTGTATGCCTCAAATTCATGGAGCTTAATCCGCTTTCCAAATTACCGTTTCAGACCTTCACAAAATGATGTTTTTCATTTTGATCTTTGGTTCAAGGGTAAAAATATCATTCACGATTCAGGGAGTTATTCCTATAATCCTCCAAAAAATGAAAAAGTGATGGATTTTAACTCTGTTAATGCACACAATACGGTTTCATTTGACAATCAAGAACAAATGCCCGTCATCAGTCGCTTTCTATTAGGGAACTGGGTTGAGGCTAACGAGATAGGGGCAATAAACAATCAACCGGGAGGAGATTTAAGTTGGCAGGGAGCCTATACTGATCGACGAGGGAATATTCATAAACGGATCGTAAAAAACAAAGGGAATATTTGGATTATCGAAGATCAATTATCCGGAAATTTCAAAGTAGCGACAATTGGATTCAACCTTTTATCAGAGTATTTATTTTCTAAGGGATGTACAATCAAAACATCATGGGGTGAGATCATATTTAAAGATGGTACTTCTTTTGAAATAATTGAAAGCTATTCCTCTAATTATTATATGGAAATGCATCCGACAAAAAGAGTTGAAATATACATTGAAAAGCCTCAAAGTTTTATTACTGAAATCCATTTAAAACCATGAGAATACTTTATTTTCATCAATATTTCAAAACTCCGGAAGATACCGGAGGAACCCGCTCATACGAAATGGCCAAATATTTTGTAGAAAACGGACATCAGGTAACAATGGTATATGTTAATTCAGAAGAAAAGGGTTCGAGCAATATTACCCCATTTAAAAATGGACTAAGACGTGGCAATTTTGATGGCATTGATCTGATTGAATTCAACCTAAGCTATTCAAATAAATTAAGTTTACTTCAACGCACAAAAATATTTATTGATTATTCGTTTAGAAGTATAAAACTCATATTCAAGGAGGATTATGATATAGTCTTTGCGACTTCCACCCCTTTAACTGCTGGCATTCCAGGGATTGTCATGAAGATATTTGGGAAAAAGAAACCTTTTGTTTTTGAAGTTCGTGATCTTTGGCCCGAATTACCCCGTGAGATGGGAGTAATTAAGAACAAACTTGTGTTATGGTTGATGTCTGTCCTGGAAACGGTTTCTTATAATAAAGCTGATGCATGTATTGCTCTCTCTCCAGGAATCTTAGCTGGAATTAAGCGAAGATTAAAAAGTGAAAAACCTGTTTATATGATCCCCAATGGATGCGATTTAGATTTATTCAAGCCTGGCAATGCTCCTAAATCGATAATTCCAGGAGTGAATGAAAATCAATTAGTAGCAGTCTTTACAGGGGTCCACGGCCTAGCCAATGGATTAGATAATGCTTTAAACGCAGCGGCTCTTTTACTAGATACAGAATATGCAGATAGGATTAAGCTTTTATTCATTGGAGATGGAAGTATGAAAGCAAAACTAATTGCCAGAAAGCATAAGGAAAAATTAATAAACTGCATTTTTCTTGATCCGGTACGTAAAAAAGAACTGAATAAAATACTCCAAGCTTCAGATGTTGGACTTATGCTTTTGGCAAATGTTCCAGCTTTTTATTTTGGCACCTCCCCGAATAAGTTTTTTGATTACATTTCAATGGGGCTTCCCGTACTGAATAACTACCCCGGGTGGCTTGCAGAAATGATAAAAACTAACAATTGTGGTATTGCCGTTGAACCCGATAAACCTAATTTAGTTGCAGAAGCATTGATTTACTTCTATGTTAATAAAGACAGTGTTATTGAAATGGGAAAGAATTCCCGCAAGCTCGCAGAAAATAATTTCGACCGAAAACTATTGGCCAGAGAATTACTAAATGCATTATCAGCAACATTAGAATCCGTTTCCAAATCTGCTTAATGAGTATTATCGTAACTGTTAAAAATGAGTTTTTGACGCTTTAAGTTCACAGTTCGCATCTGTTGATATATTCCGTTTCCCATTTTATTTATTTAGTCATTTTTTGATTCAATGGTTCGGTAAATTTTAATACAAATATTTGAATATCAGTAAAATAAACAAAAAATAAATAGGAATTTATTTGGTTGAGACCTTAGAAATCAGTAATTTAAAAGATTATTCCGTAATTTTTTAAAAATGATTCCTAAGGCCAACAAATCGGTTAAATATCTAATATTAAGTGTGTTAGAAATTGAAGTTTTCGAAAAGCTGATTAAAGAATCCACCCTCTTAGAAGGTGGACTTGATAAGCCCCTAAAAGGGGCCTGAGCCAAAGTCGATATTTTGTTGCTCTTCCATTCGTTCTTGCTTTTCCTGGTGCATTACATACTTCTTGATT
>Ga0209386_1000100_pt1 | contig 44971 bp, 48 predicted proteins | sample NGEPertwo_FD_184510 | JGI IMG/M metagenome (GOLD analysis project Ga0209386, IMG submission 184510) | Arctic peat soil microbial communities from the Barrow Environmental Observatory site, Barrow, Alaska, USA - NGEE Permafrost154B-two... | ecosystem: Environmental > Terrestrial > Soil > Wetlands...
ATAACACGATGTTTAGCGATAGAGGTCTAACGTGTCAACTAATTAATCTGAACAATATGGTGTGAGTTATCAAAGAACGTTCGAGTTGGGTTTGAACCATCAACCCTAGCTCTATCTTACAAGGAGGATAAAATAATGATTTCAGAAAAGGAATATATTGATAATTTGGCAGAAGCGTGTAGCTACCTTCAGGAACGTGTCTCAGTGGTACCAGAACGCGGTGTTATTTTGGGTTCAGGGTTAGGTGGATTTGCGGAGCTTGTTGTGGAAAAACAGGTGATAGACTATAAAGACATTCCCCATTTCCCGACTTCGACCGTTGAAGGGCATGCCGGACAACTGGTTTTCGGTAAAGTAGCCGGTCGCAACGTCGTGGTCATGGAAGGCCGTTTTCACTTTTACGAAGGGTACACCATGCAGGAAGTCACCTTCCCAATTCGGGTCATGCAAGGATTAGGCGTCACAGGTCTCATTGTCACGAATGCAGCCGGTGGGATAAATCCTGATTTTCAGCCGGGCGATCTAATTCTAATTAAGGACCATCTCAATATGATGGGAGACAATCCACTGAGAGGACCAAACTTGACGAATTTAGGTCCGCGTTTTCCAGACTTAAGCGAAGCTTATAGTAAGGATTGGCGTCAAAAGGCTTTATTGATCGCCGGAGAAATGGGGATTAAGCCTCAGGAAGGGGTATATGCGGCCATGAGCGGCCCCAACTATGAAAGTCCTGCAGAAATACGTTTCTTACGCACGATTGGCGCTGATATGGTGGGCATGAGTACCGTGCCGGAAGTGATTGTAGCCAACCACGGAGGGATTCAGGTTATGGGCATCTCGTGTGTGACCAATATGGCAGCAGGTATCTTAGGGCAAAAACTAAGTCATGTGGAAGTTATGCAAACAGCGGCACGCATTGAAAAACAATTTGTGCATTTTGTTCAGGCGTTAGTTAAGGTGCTTTAAGGAATCTTGTATTTTCATATGGTGCTACAGATTAAAGAAAGAGTGATTTCATATGCGTATGGTTGACCTGATTGCAAAGAAACGGGAGGGGGAACCCCTTTCTAAGGCGGAAATCCACTTTATCATTCATAACTATGTTCAGGGAGATATTCCCGATTATCAAATGTCGGCGTGGGCTATGGCGGTCTATTTTCGCGGCATGTCGCTCGAAGAGACGACCGAACTCACGCTCGCAATGGCCCAGAGTGGAGATCAGCTGGATCTTTCTTCGCTCGGGGAACGGTTTGTGGATAAACATAGTACCGGAGGGGTGGGGGACAAGACGACCTTGCTCCTCGGACCGATGGTTGCGGCGTGTGGTGTGCCTGTGGCGAAAATGTCAGGGAGAGGTCTTGGACATACTGGCGGCACAATTGATAAACTCACTGCGGTACCCGGTTTTCGGGTGGAGCTTACTCAGGAAGAGTTTTTGGCACAAGTCAAGAAAATTGGGCTTTCCGTCATTGCTCAGACGGGAAACCTTGTTCCTGCCGACAAATTGCTGTATGCGCTTCGAGATGTAACGGCGACGGTAAGTTCTATTCCCCTGATCGCCTCTTCGGTCATGAGTAAGAAAATTGCTGCTGGAGCACAGGGAATCGTCTTAGATGTAAAGTACGGATCCGGGGCCTTTATGAAGACTGTGGAAGAGGCACGGATGCTGGCGAAGACCATGGTGAATATTGGGAAAGCACTGGGACGTCAGACGATTGCCGTGCTGAGTAATATGAATCAACCGCTTGGGCGCGCTGTAGGCAATAGCCTAGAAATCCTTGAAGTCGCTGACGCACTACAGGGTAAAGGCCCCAAAGATTTAATGGAGGTCAGCTTTGAACTGGGGGCCTGGATGCTTGTGGCTGGAGACGCAGTACCGAACGTTGGGGCAGGGAAAGCATGTTTACGACAAAGTATAGAAAGTGGGGCGGCGTGGCATAAATTCTTGGCATTTTTGACGGAACAAGGGGGAGATGCTCAAGCGGTCATTGAGCGTCGTCTGAGGGTTTCACCGTGGAACCTTCCAATCCTCGCTGTTGAAACGGGTTATGTTCAGCCGTTTGATGCGCAGGATATCGGAGTCTTGGCTATGCGACTTGGAGCAGGTCGAGTGACAAAAGACAGCCCGATTGATTTAGGCGCGGGCGTAGTTCTCACACGAAAAGCAGGAGAGTGGGTGGAGGCAGGAGAACCTCTTATGCAACTTTATGGTAGTAATAAAGAAATGTTGACGGAGGGAATAAAGCTCGCTCAAGACCTAGTTACGGTGGGAGAAGGAGAAGTTGAGCTGCCTCCGCTCATTGAGGAAGTTATCCAGTAGGGCGGGCTCGTGACTTGCATGCCAGAGGGTCCGCGATGACACTTGTTCAGCCATGCGGTCGTCGTGCCAAACTAGGGCTTTAACCCGTGATGCAGGAGGAGGGTACCCGGCCAATTCGACATCCTTGTCTCAGGGCCGGAGGGGAACATCCTTGTTCCCCTCCCTCTTTATGAAAGCGGGTTAAAGCCGAGTTTGGCTACGCCGACCGCAGAGGCTTCTCGCTGTGTTATCGCGGGCCCTCCTTGCTTGAAAGGGAGGCAATCCCGCTAGACAAAGGAACGGCTCTCTGTCTTTTCTTATCTTTGCTGGTCAGATACATAAAATCCCCCACCTTACGTATGCATAGAAGGAGGGGGATTTTACATATGGCGCGAGAGAAGAAGATTTACCCTTTGGCAGAGGGGTTAACGACTGCGGATACGTTTGCGGTGCTTGGGGATGAGCAGAAATTTCAAAAGCATAAACATGCTTGGAAGGTTTGGCGTGCCTTGAAGGATTTCGGGTGTGTGGTTTATCCAGTTTCAGAGGATTCGAAGCGCGTTGACGGGACGAAGGTTTATCCGAATTTAGCTGAACTGGCAGGCAAGGTGACGGTGGTGGTACCGTGTCTGCTCCCAGAGAAAATCAAGTCTTTTGTCTCTGATGCCGCGGCAGCTGGGGTCAGTAAAATTTGGTTTCAAGAATTGACGTGGTCTGAGGAATTTCAACAAGAATGTGATGACGCCGGGATTATGGTGGTGCGCGGGTGCGCGTTACGACATAAGGCTTATCCAATCGTCGGTGTGCACTATTTCAATCCCTGCTATTGGCATGGTCTTAGAGCCCCTAAAGTCACTGCTAAGAGGTATGGGAGGTAGGGGTTTCGGCTGTGAAAGGCCCAGGTATCTTGTTTAATAAAGATACCTGGGCCTTTATTTGAGTATGTGATTCATTAAGGAAGAAGTCGATCGTTTCTTAGAAAGGGTAATCGTCATCGTCATCGTAATCATCCTCGTCTTCAAACTGGTCAAAGGATAGACAACTAGAAACACCAACAAAGACATTAAATGATTCAACCTCTAGCCCCAATGAATCTATTAATTCCATTTGTATAACAACCTGCAGTTCTTTTACGGCGATCTCATCAATTTCTGGAACAATGACTAATGTCGCCTGAATTGTTTCGTTTATGTGGAGATCCAACGAGCCTAGGGGGAGAAAATCATGCTCGCTATCGTTAAGTATTAAAGAATATCGTTCGCTATGCGGCGTTCTTACCTCTCTAATAAACCGGGGCGAAAATTTTGGCGGCTTTTCTGTTTTTGCATTTCCTTTATGCACTTTAAAGTCTCGAACATTATCCTTATTCTTATCTTTTTCCTTATCCTTCATTTCTTGAACATCCTTTCTAGTGCGGGTTCAATGGGTGATATTGCAGTGGACTAAAGTGGCTTGAAGGGTCTCTCAACACAGAGGAAGTGTAACATATCTGAAAGAACTACGAAAGCGCTAATAACTAAAGGGAACTAGAGATTAATACTAAAGACCTTGGGTGACCGTTGATCGGCAACCCAAAGTCTTTTTTGTTTTTATACCTGAGTGCACATGGCATTGATCTAGTAAGGGGGGTCTGAACCGGTTCAGAAAGTTGGAGCAAGTGAGCATAATATATTTAACCCAAATATATTTATCCCAATTTTATTTCGTTCTTACAATATAATTTTCCTTTTCGGGAATAATAAAAACATATTAAATAAGGGGGGATCAAAATGCGGAAAAGTTTAGTTTTTGTTTTAGCCCTGGTGCTTATACTTGGAAACATAGGCTTTGCTAAAGTACAACCAGTACAGGCAGCTGAGATCGAGACAGAAGCCACAAGTGCCATTCTAATGGATGCGGCCACCGGTCAAATTCTTTATGAAAAAGAATCCCATAAACAACTCGCACCTGCAAGTGTTACGAAACTTATGACGTTACTCGTGGCGGCAGATGCTGTGGCTTCAGGAAAAGTAAAATTAACGGACACAGTGACAGGCAGTGCGAATGCCGCCAGCCTTGGTGGATCCCAAATTTACCTAAAACCTGGGGAAACGTTCACTTTGGAACAGATGTTGTATGCTATTGCCGTTGGGTCAGCCAATGATGGCTGTGTCGCAGTGGCAGAACATATCAACGGAACCCATGAAGCTTTTGTGGAAGAGATGAACAAAAAGGCTCAAGCATTAGGCTTGAAAGATACGCATTTTGTCAATGCATATGGGTTACCGGCTCAAGGGCATTATACGAGTGCTTTCGATCTAGCGATCATCTCCAGAGAAGCCCTCAATTACCCTTTAGTCCGGAAGTTGACTAGTACCAAAGAATATGATTTAAGAGACGGGAAATTTAAACTTTGGAATACAAACAAATTACTTTGGTGGTATCAAGGGGCTGATGGCTTCAAAACAGGTTGGACGAATGAAGCCAAATATTGCCTGGCTTCTACTGTAGAAAGAAATGGTTTAAGACTCATTAGTGTTGTGATGGGAGTCCCCCAAGTGAGAGGCCATTTTGCAGAGTCTATGAAAATATATAACTATGGTTTTGCGAAATATGAATTCAAAGAGTTTGCCCCAGCCGCTCAAAAACTTGGAGTTGTGAAGGTAACCAAAGGAATCGATGCTGAAGTCAATGCGCTCACTGAGAAACCCTTAGGCGCGACTGTGGAAAAAGGAAAAGACAAAAATTTATGGGTCGAGACTAAGCTCAACCCAAATACTAGTGCTCCGATTCAGAAAGGACAAAAGCTAGGGGAAGTTCTGCTATACCGTGACGATCAGTTGCAAGCTAGTGTTAATCTAATAGCTGATCACGCGGTGGCCAAGGCTGGTCTGGTTGAGCAAATGACACGCACGGTCAAAGGGACTTTCGGTTTTTAAAATCAAAAGTTTAGTCCAAGGGAGTGGAGTCTATCTCTGAGCTGTCATTAATCTTAGACAATCCACGGATTCTAAGGAGCGCCGCCCGTTCAATACGAGAAATCTGCACTTGTGAAAGATTGAGAAGAACCGCAATCTGGCTTTGCGTCTTATCTTCAAAAAAACGCATCATGAGTACGCGTTTCTCACGTTCAGGCAGTTTGTCCAGGACTTCATTAAGAGCAATCTTATCGATCCATGTGGGATCAATACCCTTTTCATCTGAGAGTTGATCGAGTACAAAGATCGGATCAGAGTCGTCTTGATAGAGCGTATCATAAATTGAGGTAGGACTTTGGATGGCTTCAAGTGCGGTGACAATGTCTTCGCGGTCAACACCGATGTTGATCGCGATCTCGCCGATCGTTGCCTCTCGACAGAGCGTTGCAGATAGTTCGTCCCGCGAACGATTCACTTTATAGACAAGTTCCTTATAAGAACGGGGAACCTTCACTGGGTGGTCATCACGCAGGAAACGCCGGATTTCACCGATGATCATTGGAACCGCATACGTCGAAAATTTTACGCCGTAGGTGAAGTCAAATTTATCAATGGCTTTAATGAGTCCTATCGTTCCGATTTGAAAGAGGTCTTCCATTTCATAGCCGCGTTGCGAAAAGCGATGTACTAAATTAAAGATGAGTTTTAAGTTGCAATTGATGAGACGCTCCCGTGCCACAGTATCTCCATCTTTGGCAGCATGGAGGGCAAGCATCATCTCCTTATCAGAGAGCAGTGGGAAATGGGGGAGATTCATTTCAGTGAGTCTTTGAATCATAACGCGCCCCCCTTAATGCGAGACGATGGGTGTTTGCTTAAGATGCTTAATCATGGTCACTGTTGTTCCCACTTCAAGCTTAGAATCTACTTGAAGCTCATCCATGAAAGATTGCATGAAAACAAAGCCCAGGCCCATTCGCTCCGGATCTGTACTAAAAGCAGGTTGCATGGCTTGATCAATATCAGTGATGCCACACCCTTCATCTTTCACAACAATCTTGAGGCGATCACCAGTGATGTTGAGATCCAGGTATACGATGTGACCAGGGTTATTCTGATAGCCATGGATAATGGCGTTGGAAACAGCTTCGGAAACTGCGACCTTAAGTTCTTCAAGGTCATTCAGAGGAAGATCCAGTTGCGCTCCTACTGAAGCAATGAGCAAACGGGCAATGCTCACATTTTCTGCGATACTTGAAAATGTGAGGTTTAATTGATTGGTTTTCATTTAGGCGCCCCTTCCTTCCTCGTAAGCGTGTGCTTCGTCAGCATAGAAATTAATAATTTTAGGGAGTCCCGACAATTCCATGATTTTATAAATATGCGGTGGTACGTTGGTGATTTTAATATTTCCCCCCAACGGGAGCAGTTTCTTGTATCTTCCAATAATCACGCCAAGTCCGGAACTGTCCACAAATCGAACGTCTTGAAGATTAAGAATGACCGAGCGAATTCCGCGTTTCTCAATCTCAACGTCAATGGCTTGTCTTACCAAAGAAGCTGTGTTCATATCCAGTTCTCCATCTAAGCGCAAGAGTAAGGTCAGGCGTTCTATCTTTTTATCAAGCTTCAAGACCATTCCCCCTAAAATTTTCCCGTACTTATGATTTCGAGATGACCCATTATTTTCCTTCTTTTATTTTATAAGATCCATGGGAAGCTATGTCGAAATTAGGGACCGCAATAATGTCAGGGTCGCTTAGTATAATTTGCGTCGTTCGGATTAATAATACAAATTGGGAAAGAAGGAGGAGTTATGGTGGAGAAAGAGACATTGCGTCTGCCTACGATTGCAGTAACCCCTGAGGAATATAAAGTGTTAACGAAACAATATACTCCCAAACCCACTATCCTTAAAAACGTGGTACGGGCTTTTATTGTGGGAGGCATTATTTGCTCAATCGGTCAGGTTATCATTAATGTATATGTGAACTTTGGGATGCCACGCCTCGAAGCATCAGCCGCGGCAACTGCAACGATGATCTTTATTGGAGCCTTCTTAACGGGCATCGGGGTTTATGATAAAATCGGGAAATTTGCAGGAGCAGGTTCCATTGTACCCATTACTGGGTTTGCGAATTCTATTGTCTCTCCTGCAATGGAATTTAAGCGGGAAGGTTTTGTGTTGGGGGTTGGAGCAAAGTTGTTCACGGTTGCGGGTCCTGTTCTGGTGTATGGAATTTCCGCGTCAATCATTGTAGGAATCATTTTCTATCTCTTACACTAAAAAAATGAGGATAAAATTGACAACAACACAAGCATAAAGTTTAAATATAAGTTTGTGAGTTTCTAGAGGGGGATATCTAAAATGGATTTAAAACGAAGGGGAAACCAAACGGTGGTGTTTGCCAACCCCCCGGTTATATTATCAGCATATTCTGTGGTAGGTCCTAAAGAAGGGGAAGGGCCTCTCGGGAAAACATTCAATAAGATACGGAAAGACCAAATAGGCGCTGAAAAAACCTGGGAAGTTGCGGAGAGCAAAATGCTCCAAGAGGCGATGCAGGGGGCCATTGATCAAGCGGGCATTGCTAAGGAAGAGATTGATTATATGTTAGCGGGAGATTTACTTAACCAACTCATCTCCTCTAATTTTGCAGCGCGTCAAATGGCATTACCGTTCATAGGCTTATATGGAGCTTGTTCTACGATGGCTTTGAGCATGGCGGTTGGAAGCATGTTAATTGACGGAGGCTTCGCCCGTAATGTTCTAATTGGAGTATCTAGCCACCATGATACAGCGGAGCGACAATTTCGTTTGCCGACGGAACAGGGTGCGCAAAGGGCCATGAGTGCCCAGTGGACAGTGACTGGAGCAGGAAGTCTGCTCCTCGGAAAGAGCGGGAATGGGCCACGAGTCACCTCAGCTACGATTGGCAGAGTCATAGACTTTGACGTAAACGATGTCAATAATATGGGCGCGGCTATGGCTCCGGCGGTCGCGGATACCCTACTGAATCATCTCCATGATTTGCAGCGCAAACCACAAGACTATGACTTGATTGCCTCTGGGGATCTAGGCACGGTGGGATTAGCACTCGCGGGGGAAGTACTTAAGAAAAGTGGTGTAAATATGGGCGCTCAATTCACGGATTGTGGGGTGTTGATTTATGATTCTAGCCAGGATGCTCATTCGGGAGGTAGCGGATGTGGTTGTTCATCCGTGGTTTTCGCGGGGACTATTATGCAAAGAATTATAGCTGGGGAGTTAAAACGAGTTTTGTTTGTGGGGAGTGGTGCCCTTCATAGCGCAACGTCTATGCTCCAAGGAGAATCCATTCCCGGTATTGGTCACGGAGTTGTTATTGAAGCATAAGGGGGTGAATCGGTTTGTTGGAGATGATTATTCCATCGTTTATTGTTGGAGGGCTAATATGTGTTATTGGGCAACTCCTTATGGACTTAACAGCACCAAATATTACGCCAGCGCATGTTCTGGTTTCATTTGTGACGGGCGGTGCGATCATTGGAGCGATGGGGTGGTACGAGCCCCTGATTAAAATTGGAGGAGCAGGGGCCACTATCCCCTTATCCGGCTTTGGTTACGCCCTTGCCAAAGGGGCCATGGAGGCGGTAGGAGAGCGGGGCTTTCTCGGGGTATTATCGGGCGGTGTTGAAGCAACGGCCGTCGGAATCGCTGCGGCGGTGTTTTTTGGCTATATGATGTCAGTAATGTTTAACCCTAAAGGGTAAGAAATGTTTGATATTCGTTGTTCGAACCACAACCACGAACTACGAAAGGGGGAGTTGTGAAGTATGGATGATAATTCAAGCGAGAAAAATGTTCCAGTCAGTAAGAATTATCAGGATAATGTTGATTATCTTAATAAGGAATTAGGCGTTCCCGATAACTTCGATGTAGTCCTTCGGGAGATGTCCATCGGTGGTAAAAGAGTCGCCATTTATTCTATTAATGGGATGGTCGATTCGCATGTAGCCAGTTATATATTAGATGCCTTGATTGACTTGGAACGATCTGATTTAATTGTTAACGCCTTAGACAAGTTAGTCAAAGGACGTATTGTTGCTTTACAGGTTAAAGAAGTTGAAACGATGGATAAGGTGTTCTATTTTGTTTTATCAGGACCCATGGCGATTTTTATTGATGGACAACCTAAGGCCATCATTGTTGATGCGCGGACCTATCCCTCTCGTCAACCTCAGGAACCAGATATTGAGCGCGTAACCCGAGGATCTCGTGATGGTTTCACGGAGACACTGATTACGAACACAGCCTTGATACGTCGGCGTTTGCGTGATCCGAAGCTGCGCATGCAGCTGATCCAAGTGGGCGGACGCTCGAAAACCGATGTGTGCATTGCCTACATTGAAGATATTACCAACTTAGAGATGGTAGCTAAGCTGCAGAAAGATATTCAAGCCATTAAAATTGATGGCATTCCCATGGCAGAAAAGAGTGTCGAAGAATTCATTCTTGGGAGCAAATTCTGGAATCCCTATCCACGGGTGCGTTATACCGAACGCCCGGATGTTGCAGCGATTCATCTGCTTCAAGGGTATGTCGTAATCATTGTCGATACATCTCCCTCGGTGATCATTGCGCCCGCGACGTTTTGGAGTCATGTTCAGCATGCGGAGGAATATAGGCAAGAGCCGATTGTGGGGGCATATCTTCGTTGGATACGGTTCGGCGGGATCTTTGCAGCGCTGTTTCTTCTACCACTTTGGCTTGCTGCGGCCCTTAATCCGCAATTATTACCAGATTGGCTACAGTTTATTGGCCTAATGAAACCTACAAAAATACCCTTACTTATGCAAGTCTTGATCGCCGAGTTTGGTGTAGATCTGTTACGCATGGCCACCATTCATACACCCGGTCCCTTGGGGTCAGCTTTGGGTATTATTGCTGCCTTTATGCTGGGGGATATCGCGGTTAAAGTGGGGCTGTTTGCTCCGGAGGTCGTCATGTATATTGCCATTGCTGCGGTAGGAACCTATGCGACGCCCAGTTATGAATTGGGTTTGGCCAACCGCTTGTCCCGGCTGTTTATGATCGTCATGACTGGTCTCTTTAATTTTATTGGTTTTGGAATAAGTGCTGCGATGGTGTTCTTCCTATTATGGCGGACAAAATCGTTTGGAGTACCGTATCTTTGGCCGCTCATCCCCTTGGATATCAAGGCCATGTGGGCAATTATAGTGCGTTCGCCAGTGCCCATTCAACATAGCCGTCCAAGTATCTTAAAGCCCCAGGATGCAGACCGTCAGCCCAAGAATGGCAATAAATAACCGAGATGTATAATACATTATTATTTTTGTAGAACCCCAAGAATTCTGATATAATAAACAAAATTAAATAATGCCTCATCTCTTTGGAGGTGTGGTAGAGGCGCGGATGACATAAGTACCTTGGAGAAAGTTGCGGAAGCTGATGAGTCCATGGGAAAGGGGATTTCGCCGAAGCCCAAAAATACGTAGTTTTTGGCGCTGGGTCTGCAGTTAAGAACTGCAGGACTGTCATACGATGTATTCGACTTAGCATCGTGTGGTGAGCTACTCCCAACAGGAGAAGAGGGTCGATGTTTACGTGCATATTGTACGGTAACTGAGGACCTCCTTCTGTTGCCGTTTTTATTTTTTTGAATAAGTATATAGAAAGGGAGGAAGAGAAATGAGACTGCATGGTACACAAGTGGTGAATGAACAAGGGCATTTAGAAATTGGCGGCTGTGACACTGTAGTATTAGCCAAGCAGTTTGGAACGCCACTTTACATCATGGATGAAACCCATATTCGGGATATTTGCAGACAGTACCATCAATCGTTTGTGGTGGGCTTGGGAAATGCGGAGGTTATTTATGCTTCTAAAGCGTTTTCAACGCTCGCTATGTGCCGGATTGTTGATGAAGAAGGGTTAGGTTTAGATGTTGTCTCAGGGGGGGAACTATATACTGCTCTTGAGGCCAAATTTCCTGCTGCAAAAATTTACTTTCATGGCAATAATAAATCTCGCGAAGAATTAGAGATGGCAATAAACGCTGGTGTTGGCCGAATTGTCGTTGATAATTTCTATGAGATGAATATATTAAATGAGCTCGCGAAAACTTTGAATCAACAAATTGACATCCTTCTTCGGGTGACACCAGGTATCGAAGCGCATACCCATGAGTACATACAGACGGGTCAGATCGATTCTAAGTTTGGTTTTACATTATCAAACGGAACGGCAGATCGGGCGTTAGATTTGGCGTTATCCTATTCCAATCTCGTCGTTAAAGGGATCCATGCTCATATCGGATCACAAATCTTTGAGCTGGACTCCTTCCGCCACGAGGTTCAGATTATGATTAACTACATGGCAGCTATCCTCAGTCGAACGGGTTGCTTACTCAACGAATTGAATCTTGGTGGAGGATTCGGAATATATTATGCGTCTGGAGACGATCCCGCTCAGATTTCAGATTATGCCAAAACAGTTGAGACTGCGTTGAAGGATGCCTGTGAGGATCAAAAGTTTCCACGACCTAAAATTATTGTTGAGCCAGGACGTTCGATCGTGGGAACAGCAGGCACCACACTCTATACCGTAGGCTCTATTAAGGAGATTCCCGAGGTCCGGAAATATGTTGCAGTGGATGGGGGTATGGCGGACAATCTGCGACCTGCCCTGTATCAAGCGCGTTACGAGGCTATTCTGGCCAACCGCGCTAAGGAAGAAGCGGTTGAATCTGTTTCCGTGACCGGAAAGTGTTGTGAATCCGGAGATATGTTAATTTGGGATATTGATTTGCCCAAAGCCGTAGCGGGTGATCTACTGGCTGTTTCGTGTACCGGTGCTTATAATTATTCTATGTCCTCGAATTATAATCGGCTTACAAGGCCTGGAGTGGTTCTAGTGGAAGGCGGTCATGCCGACGTGATCGTAAAACGTGAAACCCATGCCGATTTGCTGCGAAATGATGTTCTACCGGCGCGCTTAAAGTACTTGCAAATGGCAAGTCGGTAGACTTACCATAAAAAATGGCCCGTGTGCGTTGTCTGACGCGTCCGGGTCATTTTTTAACGTTTCTGCGGGCGAACCATCACAAGATCAAGTGCAACCAAGATAAGAATTGCGATCAGAATGAGCGTCAACCCTTTCGAAGAGACGGTCGAAGCATACGTGACAGAAGGGATATAATAAGGCAAGGGCATTAGTGAAGGATTGATCGCTTTAGGCATAGCACTGTAGTAGGGATATGATTGAGGACTATAGGGCGTTGGAGCATGGGCGGTGTATCGAGATTGACATCTATTTAGGGAAGTTGGCTGGAGAAAATATGAGCGAGTGGGTGGCGGAGCGACCCATGGTTGCGGTCGATTATTGGTAGCGCTGTAAAGTCCACTATGATGATGGAAGAGTAATGGACTTCGTAATACCGGGGCATAGACACGATTGTATCCAGGATTCAAGGTCAGTCCCCCCTTTTTGTTATATTGGTATTATATGTAAATTATTTTCAGTGGTGCTTTGAGGGAGAGAAAATGAATGCTGGGATTGGAATAGTATCTAAACGCCACAAATATTTACATTGTTTTCTATATATTGCATATTTAGCTTTGAATATTATAAAGCTGATTGATTGATGCTAAAGAAAGAGAAAACTTTGGAAATGGAGTGGGCTCGGATGCAGGAAAAAAAATCCTCTGGCCGAATAATTCTCTCGGTCTTAACGGCTTATAAAAAAGCCCTGCTGCTGGGTTTATTAGTCATTAGTTTGCTTTTAAGTACCACGCTAGTAAGTCAAGTAGTAGGACACGAAAAAAATATCAACCTCCAGACAGAGCAAGGTCAAGAACAAACCAGCGCGATCAAAGACGCTCCAGTTGAATCTTCAAGTTATTATGTCGTGGAACCAAATCCTGAGCCAGCTCCTCAGCCAGTTTCTAAATTTAAGGGGGAAAGGTTTACCGTTCTCTTAGTCGGGGTGGATCGTAGACCTGGTGAGACAAACCTCAGTAGTAATACGGATACGCTCTTATTAGCTAGTGTTAATACCTTGAACGGTAAAGTCGCCGTGCTCTCCATACCTCGAGACACACAGGTCATAGTGCCGGGCCATGGAAAGATGAAAATTAATGCAGCTGCACGGGTGGGTAAAGGAATTAAGACCACGGCAGCTTTAATTGAAGGTCTAACAGGTCAGTCTATTGACGGTTATGTTATCACAAACTTTAATGGATTTAAGTCCATTATTGATACCCTTGGAGGAATTACGCTCAACGTTGAAAAAGATATGTATTATGTTACAGGAGATGCATCCGATGGCGTGATTAATCTAAAAAAAGGGATGCAACGATTATCTGGAGTACAGGCTTTGCAATACGCAAGATTCCGGCAAGATGCCTTAGGAGACATAACAAGGACGGCAAGGCAACAGGCCATGATTAAAGCCATAGGTAAAGAATTTATGCAAGTTAAGACCGTGCCTAAATTGCCCTGGCTAGTTCCGCGAATCGCGAAGTCAGTGGAAACGAACCTTTCAATATCTCAGCTATGGGGAATAACCAACTTTCTGTTGCACAACGAAAATTCGGAGATTGCATCCCAGACCCTGCCCGGCAATTTCTTACTCGAGAAAGAGATTAGTTACTGGAAAGTTAACCGTATGAAATCACACGCTGTTGTTAAGAAGCTCTTCGAAGAGGGAGAGACGACTAGCACGTTTTTCGCCCAATAGCGGGAATTTGCGATACAACGCTCACTTGCTTGGTCTCGCAGATCAAACTAAGACTCAAGAGCTTGCTCGTGAGAGGGCAGGGTTCCCGGCAAACCAGACTTCCTTGTCTGATTGCCGGTAGAACAGAATGAGAGCGCTGTCCATGGATGGACGAGTGTCCCTGTAGCCAAGGATGGCGAGAAGGGACCCCCGCCATATGAAAGCGCTCTTGAGTCAAGTTTGATGAACTGCTCGACCAAAGAAGGTTCGCTTTTGTAAGCGCAAAGTTCCAAGTTAGGGACGAGAACTGGGAACGACGCAGGAGGGGACCTTGGCTCGGTTGGCGGCAGCGCACGTCCTTGTGCGCTGTCCCTAATTTGGGGTCGCTTACACGGAGTTTGCTATTCTGCTTTCGTATAGACGTCGCGCTTGTGTCATACAAGTCCCACGTTTAGAACAGGGGAACGCAACTCCGAGATGAAGAGAAAGTGATCTTGTAGACTAACTGGCACGCAGTCCAGGACCAGGACCTAAGGAGAAGGTTAATGGCATCAAGGCAAGAAATAAAATATTAATATTCCAGCAAAGGATCACAAACCTATGTAAAAAGTTCTTGACATTTCCAGCCTCTCTCTTATAATATAATGTAAAGAAGTTTTTACATTAAGAGAAGGAGGGATTTACATGAGATTTCAAAAAGCGGATGAAATGGAAATGTCAATAAACTTTAAATCTATGAGGTTATCTTGGGTGTTTGGGAATATCGCGTTACTTATATGGCTAACCGTAGCCTTGATAAAAAGCGGTGAGCTCCCGCTGGCTCTTTTTAGTGTTATTTCCTTACAAAATGTCATTTTCTTTGGCAGCAAAGTTTACTTGAACCACAAGATGTCCAGCAATGATAAATAAAATTAAAATTCTACGCAAGGAATTGGGATTACGTCAAGAAGACCTTGCCAATGAAGTTGGCGTGACAAGACAAACTATTATTGCCGTTGAAAATAATAAGTATAATCCTACGCTTGAATTGGCTATGAAACTTGCAAGATTATTAAACACTCCTGTTGAGGATATATTCCAGTTAAATGATCGTTAATTTTTAGAAATGTAGGTCCATCATTTCAAGCGTAAAATGGGCAAAATCGGGGATAATAAGATCTGCTTGTGTTAGGTCTTGTACGGTGGCAGCGTCAGGATTTGGCACGCCGATGCACCATAGACCTGCTGCTTTAGCAGATTGAACACCTACTTTAGCGTCTTCAAAAACGATCCCTTCTAGCGGGGAAATCTTTAATCGTTCTGCGGTTAAGCGATACGGTTCAGGGTTTGGTTTGCCATGTCTAACGTCTTCACCACAAATAATTTGGTCAAAGGCATCCCGAAGGCCTATTTGTTCGATGACTAATTCCACTCTTGGACGCGATCCTGAAGAGGTTAACGCTAAGAGATAGGGGTGAGCCTGTAAAGCTTTAATGGCTTCAAGAACGCCGGGCATGGGCTGGATAATTTCTGCGTTCATCATGTCGGCAAAAAGATTTTGCTTCCTTCTAATCATCTCTGATAAAGAAGCCGATAATTTTAATTCGTGCTTAATACGTTCCAAAATATCATTTTCTCGACGTCCTGAGGAGTTAAACCTGAGGTCTTCGGAAAGGCTATCAAAGGATTCACCGTAATCCAGACAAATTTGACGTTCTGCAGCTTTATGGATTTTCTCCAAATCAATAATAAGTTCGTCTAGATCAAAAATGGCGGCTCGGATCATAGTTTTATAGGCTCCTTTCTTTAAGATTCAGTCTATAGTTTTAACTATATACTGAGAATTTATTATTCTAATGTATTTAGTTGCGACGTTCTTTAGTCCAGCGGGTCTGCGATCACACGGCGAGAAGCCACTGCGTGAATCGCACCCTGCCTGCTTGCATCAAGGGTTTATAGCCCTAGTTTGGCACGATCTGCGCATCACGGAACAAGTGTCTGGAGACCCTCCAATATGATATAGTTGTAAAACAAGAATCTAGATAAGTTGGCATCCTGGAGGAAGGGGAATGTGGTGAATGCAAGAGCTTTATATTAGCCAACAGGGAATAGAAATTATGGCGCGAAATCAGTCCCAAACTAAAGGAAAAGAAGGGTTCAAACTCTCAATTCTAGGCGCCGAAGAATGGGATCAGATTCCACTCTTGGGGGTCAATTCTATAGAAGAACAAGTAGATTGGATTAAACGGATACGAGAGAAAGACGACGAAGCGAAGGTGAGGGCGAAAGTTAGAGAGGGTATTTTAGTCTATCAACCTCGTTTTGAGCGATTGGGTAAGACCGTACATTACATGAGGTTTCGAGATATGGATAAACAACAGAATGAATACCCAGTACGTTTATTTATAACGACCGATCACTTTGTTTTATTAGGATGGAATGGGGTCGACCGAGAACGTCTGACTGAATGGGCTGAGCGCGGTATTTTGACAAATCCCATAGAGCTTGCCTGCGCCTTAGGTTTAAGAGTATTGCGCCACCATCAACAACTACTTGATATTATTGAAGATGAAATGGATGTTCTCGAAGAGGAGATTCTGACCGCCACGCGTCTTTGGCATCTTAAACAGATTATAGCGTTGCACCGTCAAATACTCAAATTGAGACGTTCATTAAATGCTCATCAAGGTGTTTTCGGGCGAATGAAAAATATTGAAAAACCAGAGCTCGGCGATCTGCAGGAGGAATTAATGGTTGAGATGCAGCATGTCATCAATAATGCTCACCAAACCCATGAAATGATTGAAAACTTAAGAGCGGCATATCAGTCCGCAGTTGATAATCGAGCGAATGATATCATGAAAGTCCTGACCCTGGTAGCGACTATTATATTACCTGTGACGCTACTAACCAGTTACTTTGGAATGAATTTTGAGTTCATGCCATTTATTCATCAGCCCCATGGCATATTAATATTTTATGGGTTCTCATTCATAATTATTGCGATCGCTATGATTTTTTTGAAGATTAAAAAGTGGATGCTATAAACAATTCTCTTGTTTTTTGGATTAAAGAGTTATACAATAGTACGAGTTATTAAAGACGGTATTTTATGGAGGGTTCGCATTGGATAAGCTACTAGACAAGTTAAAAGAATACTTGAAAATGGAGGCCGAAATTCCTGCTGACGAGTTTTCAGAGTATTTTCGCACTCTAATTTCGCAACTGAACCAAACATTTAATGACCTTGATCGGGAAAATCGTCTGACAGCTCTATACATTTGTTCCATTGTACAATCGAACGCGGATGCTAGAGCCAAAGAGAGTAAAGCGACTGCCAAAATATTTAAGAAAATTAGCGCTAAATGTGCTTTTTGGACCGATGCTATTAAGTTTAATCTGGGAAAAGACGGAATGTCCCCAGAGGATATTGAACAAGCAACGGACGCCATTAACACTAGTATCTAAGTCATTGTATTTTCGTTAAAAAGAACATCAAGCCTGTTGGCTTTGATGTTCTTTTTTTTAACTTGAAACATTTTAACGCCTAGGATCGTATTAGAAGTGTAGACATAAATTTAACAAAGAAATGAGTGAAATAAACATGCCGGAGAAATTATTCCGTTCTACACAAGACAAAATGCTTGGAGGGGTTTGTGGAGGACTTGCTGACTATTTCAGTGTTGATGTTACCTTGGTGCGATTAATTGCCTTAGTTGCTGGCTTTGCTGGCGGTGTAGGCATCCCCGTTTACGTGGTTGCTTGGATCATTATTCCTGTTAATCCACTTGAACAAGGTGGGCAAGGCTCGCATCATCATCGTGATGTGGGGGAGTTCGCAGAGGGAATGGCCTCCGATGTCAAAGATGCCACTAAAGGAATCAATTTGAAGAAACTGGAGCAGCACGAAACTCATAAGAACCGCTCGAAAATGGCGGGTGTGATATTAGTATGCTTAGGCGTGTACTTCCTCTTCGAACGTTTTCTCCCCAATTGGTTTGATATAAGTAAGTTGTGGCCGCTTGTCCTGGTGTTAATAGGAATCGCAATTATTTATCGGGGGGGAAGAAAATGAGGAAAGTATTTGGCTCCATTAGCCGTGGGCTACTTCTAATCACGATTGGGGTTATCTTTTTCCTTCTGAACTATGATATTTTATCTTGGGGTTTTTGGCTTCACGTCGCAGACCTATGGCCTCTCATTCTCATCTTGGCAGGGATCGGGTTGTTGTTTAGCAAAAGGATTCCACTGAGTGCCGTTTTACTGGTGTTTCTCTTGAGCATGGTTGCTTACTCCATGGTGATGGGGGATAGACCTTTACCAGGTCAAATGAATAACCTCTTTAATGGAGGAACAACAGAAACCAGACCAATCGATGTACCGTTACCTCCAAACGTGAAAAAAGCACGTGTGAACCTCAACTTAGGAGGCGCTAAGATAGCAGTTGCTGCGCTTGATTCAGGGGCCAGCGAGAATCAACTTATGACAGGAAATTATCAAGCTCAAGAAAAGAGTCGCTTGAGTGGGTCTCTCAAATCGGGTTTAAGTACCACTCAGTCGGGAGACACCCTTAATGTTACACTTTCGTCCACCCCCTTCGGGAGAAACACGGGTAATATTAGTGGGAATGATTTTGAGCTCAACTTATCTGACAAGGTACACTATGACTTAGATATGTCGGCAGGTGCGATCGACGGCACCATGGATTTAAGCCGCCTTTTAGTGGATAGTCTTAAAATAAGTACGGGTGCAAGTGACTTCAGTATGGAGTTTGGAGACACCGGGATTGCCACCCAGGGAAAAATTGATAGTGGGGCTTCCCAAATAACCTTAGTAATCCCTGAAAATGTAGGGGTGAAAATTCGCTTGAATGGCGTGGCAACAAGTACGAATTTTATGGGCTCAGGATTGCTTTCAGACGATAAAAATTGGGTCAGTCCAAAGTATGATGAGGCGAAAACAAAAATCGATTTAGATATTTCCATGGCTGCAGGGTCAGTACAATTGCAACGTCCTAAGAGTAACCTTCAATAGATGGTTAATTTAATTAGAAGAAGCAAGATAGGAGAGCGCGCGTTGCTCTCCATTTCTTTGTTAATGGGTGTATCTTTTTGAAGTTGCTGTAAATGGACTTATGATGGTATAATTTAGAAAAAACCTTAGGATAAAGAATTTGAGGATGGTCTTATGGATATCATTTTGGCTCATCGCCAACTAGATTTTGATGCGTTAGCATCGATGATGGCAGCCCAAAAAATTTATCCGAACAGCGTATTGGTGATGGACGGAAAACCCAACGTTTATGTTCAAGATTTTTTGGCACTATCTAAGGATCAATTGCGGTTTCGCAAGGCTCAAGATATTAACGTGGAAGACGTTTCTCGGATTATCCTTGTAGATACCCATGAACTGCGACGAGCGGGCTCATTGGGCGAAAAGGTCGCTAAGATCCCTAGCGTTCAGGTGTTGATTTATGACCACCATCCCTATTCAGGGCAACTCAAACCAGGTATGGTGATTGAAACGGTCGGAGCGTGTGCCACTATACTCGTTGAAAAATTGGCAACGCTGGGTTTACCCTTAAGTACTTTTGAAGCAACCTTGATCGCCATCGGAATCTATGATGATACGGGGAGCTTACTCTTTGATAGTACCACAGTTCGTGACGTTCAAGCTGTGGCTTATTTATTAGGGCAAGGGGCGAATTTAGGGGTTATTGCTGAATATTTACGACGTCCACTTGCGCAGGAGCAAAAGCACTTATTACGACAATTGCTAGACCAAGGACAGACCGAATTATTCGATGGTTTGCCAGTGTATATCACGTTCGCTGAGACAGAAGAGTATGTCGGAGGACTGGCTTTGTTGGCTCATCAAGTTGGGGAACTTGAAGGGGCCGATACTTGGTTTCTAGTAGTCAAAATGGAAAATCGCGTCTACGTCGTTGGCCGTTCAAGAGGTAGAGGCTTGCCGGTAGATGGGTTAGCTAAGTTGTTTGGTGGGGCGGGCCATGCCAGGGCTGCTTCTGCTACCGTTAAGGACAGTGAAATTTCGCCAGTATTGACACAACTACGTAAAGAGCTCCAGAGTCGGGCCATACGCCCTCATCTTGTGCGCGATATGATGAGTTATCCGGTTAAGACGGTGAACCCGGACACGTTACTGGGTGAGGTTGAACAAATTCTATTGCGTTATGGGCATACGGGAGTGCCTGTGACTAAGGATAAGTACTTAGTGGGGATTATTTCAAGGCGTGATGTAGATAAGGCGATTAAACATGGCCTGAGGCACGCACCCGTAAAGGGCTTTATGACTACGAAAGTGACGACGGTGGATGTCGATGCGCCTTGGGAGGAAGTCCAGCGATTGATGGTCCAACACGATATTGGTCGTCTCCCAGTCGTTGAAGAAGGAAATGTTGTGGGAATTGTTTCCCGGTCAGATATTTTACGTCTCTTGCATGGTGGCTCTGTTCCTATGGAAACCCAACTTGTTCGCGAGCGGAGTGCCGCGATGCGACAGGATATCTTAGACTTGATAGAACGCCTACCCGAAGGGATACGCAAGCTGCTTGAAGCAGTCCGAGATACAGCAGAGGAAGAAGGGTATTCCGTCTATCTTGTAGGAGGGTTTGTTAGGGATTTGCTCCTCTATTTCCCCACACAAGATCTAGATTTTGTGGTCGAAGGTAGCGGGGGCCAATTTGCAGAAGCCTTGATAAAACGCTTGCCGGGCGGGAAAATCACCCAACACATCAAGTTCGGAACGGCTCAAATCTTGTTTCCTGATGGAAGTCATGTTGACATTGCTAGTACGCGGTGGGAATATTATTCCTTCCCTGGAGCGCTCCCACAAGTAGAGGAATCCGGCTTGCGACATGACCTTTTTCGACGCGACTTTACCATCAATTCTATGGCAATCTGTCTGAATGCCGTGCGTTTTGGGGAGCTCGTGGATTATTATGGTGGAATGCGGGATTTGCAACAAGGAGAAATTCGCTTTTTGCATAATATTAGTTTTATAGATGATCCGACTCGGATGGTTAGGGCTATACGGTTTTCAGAACGTTATTGCTTTAACTTGGACAAAGAAACTCATGAGGCTTTACATACCGCGATTGAATCGGGCGTCTTATCTAAGCTGAGCATTGAACGTTTTACAGAGGAAATTTTGCTTATATACAAAGAAAATAACTATTTGGCTATGGGTCAGGCCTTAATCAGGAGTGGCTTGTTTAAGGTCTGGTTTGGCGAAGATTATGATTGGTATTTTAACTCAGAGGACCTATTGGACAGTGCTACTTGGTCTTTGAATAGTCGATGGTTAATTTCTATTTCTAAAATGACCTCCCTGACTATTGAAAAACTGCTTAGCCGCATATGCTTAGATAAATCCCTTCGGGATGACACCACGACCTTCGTTCATATGCGCGAAGCGTTAAAGGAGGAATTAACGTTGAGCAAGATGGATCAATTGCTCCATAAAGTGCCCAAGGGAGTGGTCTTGGCTTTAACTAGGGATGATCGATTTAAAAATAAAGTTATGGAATGGCTGGAGGCGGGTCAAAGGATTAAAATGTCTCTAGATGGCAAAACACTGCTGCAAATGGGCGTTAAAGAGGGGCCAGAGGTTGGACAAATCCTTGGTCATGTGCGCATGGCTTGGCTTGAAGGCCACATTAGCACATTAGAAGAAGAGAAAGGTATGGTTCGACAGTGGGTTCATAACCTGCGTTATTAGAAGGAGGAAGGCTCTTGTTTGGTTTTGATATGAACACCCTCATTGCGAATATTCCTGCGTTGCTGATTGGGTTTGCTTTTCATGAGTATGCTCATGGCTGGGTAGCAGACCGATTAGGTGACCCGACTCCGCGTAGTCAAGGGCGTTTGACCTTGAATCCACTCGCTCATTTAGATGTCTTCGGAACTCTGATGGCTTTCTTATATCAATTCGGATGGGCTAAACCGGTGATGACTAATCCCTCATATTTTAAGGGAGATAAGCGGCGAGGAAGTATGTTGGTTTCTTTGGCGGGTCCTGTTATGAATTTAATCATTGCCTTTGTGGTATTTTTCTTGTGGTATCTGACTATGCATTGGATGCACGGTTCGGAATGGAGCGGCACCATCGCTTTGATCTTTAAATCGACGGTGCTTATGAATCTAGGCTTGGGAGTGTTTAATCTTTTGCCAATACCTCCTCTTGACGGCTTTGGTATTCTTGGAGGGATTGTGCCTGAACGGTTTGCACCTCAGCTACAGGCCCTAGAGCAATATGGAATGATCATCTTAGTGATTCTCCTCTTTACAAATATTATAGGCATCTTACTTTTCCCAGCGGTCAATGGGATAGCCTACATCTACCAGACAATACTAACCCTAGTGTTAAGTCCATTTCTCGGTCCGTTGTGGTTGAATTGATGATCGGATCATCAATTCTCAGATAATAAAAAGGGGTGTTAGCGTGAAAGGAAGAATATTAAGTGGAATGCGTCCGACGGGGGCGCTACATATTGGGCATCTAAGTGTGATCCAGAACTGGGTCACCCTTCAAAAGGACTATGAATGTTATTTTTCTATCGTGGATTTACATGCCTTGACGACGGGGTATGAAGACCGCTTAGACTATCCTGCTCTAAGACGGGAAATTGCCTTAGATTGGCTTAGTGTGGGAATTGATCCCCAGAAAAGCGCTATTTTTGTACAATCTCAGGTCAGAGAACATTCTGAACTTCATTTGTTATTGTCTATGTTTACACCGTTATCCTGGTTGGAACGTGTTCCTACGTACAAAGATCAAATTCAACAATTAGCGAAACAGGGAAAAGACCTGGGCACGTACGGCTTCTTAGGGTACCCTCTCTTAATGGCAGCCGACATCTTGCTGTATAAAGCGAGTGTCGTACCAGTTGGGGAAGACCAGCTCCCGCATGTTGAGCTTTGTCGGGAAATTGCCCGTCGCTTTAATTTTCTTTACGGAACGGTATTTCCTGAACCCAAAGATCTTATTGGGGAAGTGCCTCTCTTACCAGGCGTCGACGGTCGAAAGATGAGTAAAAGCTATCATAATGCCATATCCCTTACAGCCTCTGCTGAGGAGGTAAAAACTAGAGTTCAGCAAATGGTGACGGACCCAGGCCGGCTTCGCAAAGACGATCCCGGGCATCCTGAAGTCTGCATTGTTTTTAAATTCCATCAGATCTACACCCCTGAAGTCGCAGAAGTGGAAGTGAATTGTCGTGCCGGCAAAGTCGGCTGCGTTGCTTGTAAACGGCATCTGGCGGAGAATCTAGAGAAGTTAATCAGTCCGTTCAGGGAACGCCGAGCTTATTGGGGAGAACCAGGTCGTGTGGAGAAGGTCCTTGAAGAGGGTGCCGAACGTGCTCGCGTCACTGCCGCGGAAACCATGAAAGAAGTACGCTGCGTCATGGGGCTGTAAATGGAAAGCGAAAATACCGTTCAATTTGAACTTCCTGCTTATAAGGGACCTCTTGATTTACTGTTGACCCTCATTCAACAAGAAAAAGTTGATATTTATGATATTCCGATTGCCCGAATTGCTGACCAATTTGTGGAAGCCATACGACACATGGGACCGATGGACATGGAAGTCACCACAGAATTCCTAGTCCTCGCTGCCCAATTGCTCTATATCAAATCAAGGGACCTATTGCCAAAACCTCCGAAAAATGAACAAGGTGAAGTGGGAGAGGAAGACTTGCGGCAGGAACTGGTGGAACGCTTACTCGCTTATCGGACGTTCAAGCAGGCGGCTGAAGTGTTAGAGGCGTTAGAAACCTCTTCAGGACGATCTTACTGCCGTGAGGTTGACGTGGCATCGTTAATGGCCGACGTTATTCCAGAGGATCCACTCAAGGGTATTTTTTTTGATAATCTGTGGCAGGCGTTTTGTCAGGTGATCGAGCGTGCCGAAAAAGGGGAGGAAATCCTGGAGGTTGCACCGGATGAGATCGCCATTGATGTGATGTTGGCCGATGTTTTGCGCAGGGTTCTTCTCCATCCGAAAGGGTTGCGTTTTCGACTGCTCATGCGGATTGGCTCGCGCATGGAAATGGTGGTCTCTTTCTTGGCGTTGTTAGAACTTTTGCAAGTCGGAAAAGTACGCGCTGAACAAGCGACAATATTGAGTGATATTATGATATTTCCTACTGAAAAAGCATGGGAATTCACGGAAGAGGAGTCGATATAATGCTTTTTCGAGAACGGGAAACAGCAGCGTTAGAAGGCCTTTTATTTGTAGCCAAAGAGCCACTATCGCCTGAACTGCTCGGAGAGATACTTGATTTGGACGTGGCGAAGATTGAAGAACTGTTGAGCGAGTTACGAGACCGCTATAACGTGGAAGCCTGCGGCTTGAAACTTCTCGAAATCAATGGTGGATTTACTCTTGGCACCAAGCCAGAAGTTGCCCGCTACGTCGAAATTCTCTATAAACAACCAACGCACGCCCTTTCCAATGCAGCGCTTGAAGTACTTTCTATTATTGCTTATAAACAGCCGGTGACCCGTGGAGAAGTGGATTTTATCAGAGGCGTTCAATCCGATCGGGCCTTGGCAACATTAGTAGAAAAAGAGCTAGTGAAAGACGTAGGCCGCAAGGACAGTCCAGGACGCCCCATCCTTTACGCCACAACGGCACAGTTCCTTCTGCATTTCGGCTTGCGCTCCTTAGACGATATGCCGAACCTAGAAGTAAGTTTGCTGAGTGAGGAAGAAGTGGCGAGCACTGCAGAGTAGTTATTTGTGATTTACCTCACGGTGTACAGCTTAAAGTGAATACATGTATTTGACAGGAAGAAGCCATTATTGATAATGGCTTCTTCCTGTCGAATGGAGTTCGATCAAATGAGGAGGATCAGAGTGAATACTAGGCTAATAGGTAAGAACGTTGAACCCTTTCACATCGGATTATTATTAATCTATTTCGCCGTAATGATATGGTCAGTGATTAATCCAAAGGATTTATTTACGTGGTCATTAGAAGTTTTTCCTGCCTTCGTTGGTCTGATCGTTATTATAGTGACTTATCATCGCTTTAGGCTCACTAATTTAGTGTATTTCTTGGTGCTGGTACACGCAATTATTCTGATAGTGGGTGGGCATTATACCTATGCAGAAATGCCAATATTTAATTGGCTAAGAGATACATTTCACCTTGATAGGAACTATTATGATCGGTTGGGGCATTTTGCGCAGGGTTTTATCCCGGCCATTATTGCAAGAGAAATATTATTGCGAAAATCTGGGTTGAATAGAGGTAAATTACTATCTTTCATTACCATTAGTATTTGTCTTGCCATAAGCGCCTCATATGAATTAGTTGAGTGGGGGGTGGCTGTTGCCACTGGCAGCGCGGCTGATGCATTTTTAGGGACTCAAGGTGATATCTGGGATACACAATGGGATATGTTTATGGCACTTTGGGGAGCAATAATATCATTAGTATCAATGAGTGGTCTACATGATAAGTATTTAAGAAACATTAATTGTGAGTGAGGGATGTTGGATTATGTCTATTAAATAATGATATAATACCGCCTAACAGAACATTCTAATAATTGCGATGTCGAGTAAGCGTAAGGCCGTTCGAAGCTGCGAACTGTATTGCGAAATTGCTTCAAAACATGAATAGGAGTTGTAGCATGAATGAGATAATTATTACAAGTCTTAGCGAGGAAATGATGGACGAAACCGTCAAATTTATTTCATCGTTTCAGAGCGTTGAGGAGAGTTTTGTAGCATGGCTAGGTTATTCGCCGGAGGAAATTAGATCTCAACTAAGTGCCGAAGATCAACCCTTCAAGGAAAGATGTTTAATTGCTGTGGATCGGGGCGTAGTTTGTGGATTTTTAGGCATATATTTAGTGGAAGAACAAGCTATTGCTAGATTGTTAGGACCCTACATAGCCCAACAGAATCACTGGATTAATATTGCGTTGGATTTATTGAAGGCGCTTCAACCGAAAATACCAGCGTATGTTCGCAAGGCAAAGGTGGCATTTTACGGCGCAAATATGAAGTGTAAGCAACTATATGCACCGAACCACTTTACGTTATATAATGCCGAAAAAACCTTAATTATGAGGCGTGAAGGTTATACTAGTTCGCAGAAAGTAATAAATCAGGAATTCAATATTCGTTCGTACCAACCCATTGATTTTGACAAATTTATTCAGATCCATCCCACAGATGCCTACCTCACGGGGGCTCAGGTGATCAGTCGATTAAACCAATATCATCGTCTGGTTGTCGCTGAACTAGACCATTGCATCATTGGATATGTCTACTTCGAAATGCTTTTGTCGGATGGATTTGCAGAAATCTGCTTCTTAAATGTTTCCCCTGAATTTCGAAGTAGATCAATAGGCTCATTATTAATCAGTGAAGCCATCAACGAAGCCTTTAGACTCGATTGGATGAACCATATCGAAATATCCGTTCGTGTTAATAACGAAGGTGCAGAACGATTATACGTTAGAACTGGTTTCACAGAGAAAAATGTTGTAATAGCCCTACAAAGGGATTTGAATGTATATCCTTGGGGCGACTTCACATAAGGCATTCACGGAGGGAGGAATTTATTTATGAAAGAGGTCTACGCCAGAGGATACAAGAGTTATACATTAAGTTTAAAGGAGTGTTAATATTGGATAAATACGTATTAACTAAAGAAGAAGCGGTTCTAATGGTTATAGATATCCAAGAGAAACTAGTTCCTTCGATGAAACAACATGCAGAAAGAATTATTAAAAACACCAATACCATGATTTCTGTCGCCAAAAAATTAGGGGTTCCGATCATCGTCACAGAACAATATCCTAAAGGCTTGGGCAAGACCGTTTCAGACGTGAGCAATCATCTAGAAGAAGTGTCAACCTACGAAAAAATCACCTTCTCGAGTTATACTAGTGAGGTAGTTGCGGCTCTAAAGGGACTAGAAAGAAGGAAAATACTTATTACGGGAATGGAAACCCATGTTTGCGTTTTTCAAACGGTCAGGGATCTACTGGCTCATGGTTACCAAGTTTTTGTGGTGGGCGACGCGGTGTGTTCACGAGCCAAAGGGAATTACCTTAATGGATTATCCCTGATGTCGGATATGGGAGCAGTCGTGACCAACACAGAAACAGTCTTATTTGATCTGATGAAGCAATCGGGTACCCCTGAGTTCAAGGAACTTTCCAAACTAATTAAATAAAAGCTGCGAAACTGATACCTCTTCTATGCTGGAAGGGGTATTTTATTCGCTAAGAAACAATGGTGAGACGACGTGCAGTGGAACAAGGTTACTTTGGAAGAAAGGTTCTCACTGGGTAAATGGACAATACACTGATAACAACAGTCCTTTAACTGGGCCGTTGGAAGATAAATGTGGTGGCTTTAATCGAGTAGATAGGGTTGTGAATAAAAGAAATTATTCACAATATGAATAAATATATAGAATTCTTAAAAGTTATAGACAATTGTAAATACTATTGTTATAATACAACCATTAAGCGGAATAAACACTATATATGTCGAATTATGTGGAGGCGAAAATGAGGCAAAAGTCAGTATAAGTTATAAAATCGATCCGTAAGATCGGTTAAATAGGAAAAGCAGTTTGTGAATAAATTCATTTATTGCAAATATTCTTGCTATAGTATATGGTAGGACTGTAGATACATTTATTTTTTTTATTCTAGTGCGGTCTGATAGGTTAACCATCTTACCGTTGTATAAATCGGAGATATTTAAGGAGGCGATGATGACCCATAGTTAGTAGTAACTGCATTAATTGTTTTTTCTATAAAATATTGAGGAGGTTTTTAGAATGAGTACAGGATTATTAGCCCTTCTTTCCACACTACCTATTGTTGTTGTCGGAATCTTTCTAGTAGGGCTGAGGTGGCCCGCTAGCAAAGCCATGCCACTCTCATTTGTCACAGTCGTGATACTTGCACTTTTTGTTTGGAAAGTTCCAGTTGCACAAGTTGGGGCCGCGACAGTTAATGGAATGATTGTTGCCGGTACACTATTGTATATTATCTTTGGTGCTATTCTTCTATTAAACACATTGCAAGAAAGTGGAGCTATTCAAGCTATTCGCAGAGGCTTCATTAGTATTACCGCCGATAGAAGAATTCAAGTAATCATTGTCGCTTGGCTCTTTGGTTCCTTTATCGAAGGTGCATCAGGATTCGGTACACCTGCAGCTGTTGCTGTTCCTTTGATGGTTGGACTCGGTTTCCCTGCTATGGCTGCCGTCGTTGCAGGAATGATGATTCAGAGTACCCCCGTTTCCTTCGGAGCTGTAGGAACACCAATGCTCATTGGTGTCGGTACAGGACTCAATACTCCCGAATTAGTAGCTTATTCCCAATCTCTAGGCTTTTCTAACTGGCATGACTTCATTTGGGTTGCCGTTGCAACCAAAGTTGCATTCCTTCATTTTGCAACTGGTTTCTTAATGCCTCTCCTAGTCGTTGCTTTCATGACACGTTACTTCGGGAAAAACAAATCCTTTAGTGAAGGCTTGCAGGTTTGGAAGTTTGCATTACTTGCAGGTTTCTCCATGACAATTCCTTACCTTCTTACAGCCATTTACCTCGGACCTGAGTTCCCTTCCATGGTTGGAGGACTAACCGGTCTTCTTATCGTCGTGACCGCTGCTAAGAATGGTTTCCTCATGCCTAAAGGCGAAGCTTGGGATTTCCCTCCTAAAGAAAATTGGGATCCTTCTTGGAATGGTTCACTTGAAGTTAAGGATATTTCCGCTAAGACTAAGATGAGTGGCCTTAAGGCTTGGATGCCTTACGTTCTCGTCGGTGTCTTCCTTGTCGCATCTCGACTCAACTTCTTACCGATCTTAGGTTGGTCCAAGCTTTGGAATGTTAAGTGGCCTAATATCTTCGGAACAGAAATTAGCGCATCCTTCCAACCTCTTTATTTACCTGGTACGATCTTTATCTTGGTTTCCATCATTGCATTCTTCATGCACAATATGGATGGAAAAGCGTACGCTAGAGCTTGGAAAGGCTCCGCAATTACCATGCTTGGTGCAGGTTCTGCACTGATCTTCACAGTTCCTATGGTGCAAGTGTTCATGAACACAGCAGGGGGCGCAGCTGGCTACGGTAAAATGCCTATTCTTATGGCTGAAGCTGCTGCTGATTTCGCTGGGTCTGCATGGCCACTCTTTTCTCCTTTGATTGGTGGACTGGGTGCTTTCGTCGCCGGAAGTAACACCATTTCCAACATGATGTTCTCCTTGTTCCAGTTCGGTGTTGGAGAACGCATTGGCGTTGATCCTACTTGGATTGTGGCACTGCAAGGTCTTGGAGGAGCAGCAGGAAATATCATCTGTGTACACAATGTTGTTGCTGCTTCAGCCGTTGTTGGTCTACTTGGAAAAGAAGGAGCTATTATCCGTAAGGTATTAATTCCTTTCGCATATTACGCTTTCTTCCCAGCATTCCTTGGTTATTCCATCCTCTATACTGCGGATCAAGGGATCTTCAATGTTGGAACGATTGGTGTTGCAGCGATTTGGGCTGTATTCGTCTACATCATTGCAACAAATAAAGGAAGACTTGCTAAGCTTCCTGGAAAATAATCCTCTTATTCACTAAAGACCCTAGTCACTAGAGGCTCTCAATTTCACACGGGTGGAATTGAGAGCCTCTTTGTATGATGATTCAGACTAAAAACATTATCGCCAAAAGGCTCCTCAATGTAACATCTGTGAATTGAGGAGTCTTTTGGCATATAAATTATCGAATTAGGGTATCCTACCATCTTGAGAGTGTAATAAAGACGACGATAGTACGGAGGGGTTTAGGTGCGGGTTTTAGCGTTCTTGCTCGCTATGATGATACTACTGCTAATTAGCTTAACCTTAAAGGCGGAAGTCAATTTTAAGTACAAGCGTATTGAAGAGGCTGATGATATTGAAATCGATTTTCGCGCATTTCATGGGATATGGCATTTTAGATTTAAAATTCCCACTCTTCAATTAGAGTGGGAAAAAGGTCCACAGGTTGAAGTGGAACAGGTTGCCATAGCAAAAGGGGGAACGCGCAAATCAACCATAGTGACGCGTATACGCTATCTACGGCGAGGGTGGCTGATCCGTTTCTGGCTAAAGGTTCCCAGTCTGTTACGAGCCATAAACCGTTTGAAACGACAATTCTACAGTGGTATCCATTGTAAGGCCATCAATTGGCGGATAGAGATAGGGTATAAAGATGCGGCAGCTACAGCGATTGTAGCAGGAACTTTCTGGACGATGCTGAGTTATACACTTGCCCGTCTTTATCAACAGGTGACGGTGGATGTCAGAGCCCCACAATTAGTCGTTGTCCCACAATTTAAGAAAGTTGGGTTTTTATGTGATCTTCAGTGCATATTTCAAGTAAGATTCGGCCATATTATTTTTGTAGGGTTTAATATGTTGAGGACGATCATTCGGGGTATGAGGGGGTAGACATGGACATGGGTAATCATCCCATTGAATCATTGATGAAAACAGCTATGGAGAGCATCCAACAGATTGTTGATGTTAATACGATTGTTGGAGATCCGGTAGAAACTCATGATGGATCCATTATTATTCCAGTATCAAGGGTTTCTTGTGGTTTCGCCGCGGGCGGTAGCGAATTTGCCCAAGCAGAGGACCGTAAAGATACCATGAATACTGGAGGACAAGCACCAACGCTCCCATTTGGAGGGGGTGCAGGTGCCGGAGTGTCAGTGCAACCTGTCGCTTTTCTGGTGGTAGGTAACGGAACGATCCGTCTCCTTCCTGTTGACAGTAATGTAGTAGTTGACCGGTTAATCGATACGGTGCCTGATATGTTAGACAAGGTTGTGGCGATGTTTCAAAAGAAGAAGAAAACTTCGGACGAGATTATCATTGCCCGTGACTAAAAGGATCTGACTGGAATTTAAGTAAACAAATAAAGGGTCAACAAAAAAGAACGAGAACGTTCTTTTTTGTTGACCCTTTTCATACTTTTATTCAGGAGGTGGGAAATGGTTAATCTCATCTGGCTTTTAATGTTGGCCATTGGAATTATTGTCTCAGGGCTTAATGGACACATTGAAACGGTCACAGCTTCAGCACTGAAAGCGGCAGAACTAGGCGTAGAGGTAGCCATTGAATTGATCGGCGTGATGAGCTTATGGTTAGGGCTCATGCGCTTGGCTGAGGAAGCTGGTTTTATTAAAGGGCTTGCACGTGTATTTGGCCCAGCGGTTCGTCGTTTGTTTCCATCCCTAAAGCCGAATAGTCCTGCACTGGGCGCCATTATAATGAATTTAAGTGCTAACATACTTGGATTGGGCAATGCGGCTACCCCTTTCGGGCTGAAGGCTATGCAAGAACTCCAAAAGGAAAATGCGACACCCGACACCGCAAGCCCTGCCATGATTACGTTTCTTGCTTTGAATACTTCTTGTATAACGATCATCCCTGCGACAGTGATTGCTGTGCGCCTTAAAGCAGGCTCTGTTAACCCAACAGAAATAATTGGGACTACAATTATTGCCACGGGATGTGCGATGACCGTCGCGATCATCGTTGATTACTATTTTCGTCACAGGAGGACACAATGAGCATTATTGCAGAGATTTCTCGTTGGGCGATTCCCGTACTCCTGTTACTGATCCCGGTATTGGCTTACCTTCGGAAGGTGCCAGTCTATGAATCCTTTGTAGCCGGTGCTGAGGAAGGGTTTACAACGGGCGTTCGTATTCTCCCTTTTTTAATTGGCATGCTTGTGTCTATTAGCGTTTTTGTGGATTCTGGAGCACTCCAGATCGTGTCGCATTGGTTACAGCCTCTCTTTGCGTTTCTAGGTTTGGATCCAGATTTTGCTTCAATTCTACCGTTGGCCGTTATGCGGCCCCTGAGTGGCTCTGGAGCTTTAGGCGTGGCGACACAGCTCATCAATCAACATGGGCCAGATTCCTTCATTGGTCGTTTAGCTTCAACGCTGCTGGGAAGCTCGGATACCACATTTTTCGTAATTACTGTGTACTTTGGATCGGTTGGAATTAAGAAGTATCGTTATGCTCTAAAAGTAGGCTTAATAGCGGATCTAGTCGGCTTGATTGTGTCAATTTGGATTGTGACTAAGGTGTTCTAAGGAACGGTACTGAACGCTTTTGGTTATCAACGATTTAGGTCTTAATTTCTTTATCGATTAATTATGGACGAGCTGTTAGGTCTGAACTGCTGGTGAAGGCTATTTCTGAATAATAATATGGTATACTACTTAAGGGTACAACTTAGTGTCGCACCCACATTTCATTTCGGAATTATTCTACCGAGAACAAAGTGTTTGTTATTTCTTTCGTTCTTGGTTTTAAATCGAGGTAGTTCATGGTTTTAGATTTAGGGAGGAGACCGGAGATTTGTGGATCACGAGAACATAGCTCACGCAAAAGAGGATGGACAACGTTTGCAAAAAGTACTCGCTCAGGCTGGAGTGGCTTCTCGTCGCCATGCCGAGCAGCTCATTGTAGATGGTCGGGTGACTGTCAATGGGACTAAGGTGTCTGTTTTGGGGACGAAAGTGAGTCTGCAAGACGATATTCAAGTGGATGGGCACACGGTAGAACGATCTGAAGAACGACACTATTATCTTCTGAATAAGCCTGTCAGCGTCATTACTAGTGTTAGTGATCCGGAGGGACGTCCTACTGTGGTTGAGTTAATGAAAGACGTTCCGGTACGAATTTATCCGGTCGGTCGATTGGATTATGAGACCTCGGGTTTATTGGTGCTTACCAATGATGGAGAATTAGCGCATCGCTTGATGCATCCAACGTTTGGAGTAGAGAAAACGTACCGTGTCTGGGTACAAGGACCGGTGGGTATTAAGGCCTTGGAAAGCCTACGGCAGGGGGTACTACTCGAAGATGGCAACACCGCTCCCGCTAAAGTCTCGCGCGTGAGCAATGTTGCCAAGGGAACAAACCCTCCGTATCAAGGTCATCATTTAGAAATTTTAGAGGTGACAATCCACGAAGGTCGAAACCGTCAAATTCGTCGGATGTTTGCCGCAATCGGATATCCAGCGGTTAAACTTGAACGAATTAGATTTGGCTCTCTAACCCTGGAGCATTCCCTCGATGTAGGTACTTACCGGGCACTAACAATAGAAGAAGTCGGCGAATTGCGTTCCCAAGTAGGGTTATAGGCTTATCCAAGCCGGTGAATTGCGTGCTCAATTTTTGTGCTCCATTTTTCGATGTCTCTTCCACCGTAAGAACTTAAAGTGTTCGCTAATTTATTGATTTTTTCTTGGTCTGTTTGAATCAAGACGAGCCAATGTCCAGTGCTCACCTCTTGTTCGTAGTGCCGTGCTCGGCTTTTTGTAAGACCGTAGCCAATGAGGGCTTCGACAAGTCCCTGACCCTGAGGTTGGTGCATGAGTTCATTCGCTAACGGTCCAGCCACAACCACTTCTCCGAGGTTCGGAACCTCAAACGGTGGAGCTTGAACCAACCATGCATTAAATATATCGGCGCTGACATCATTGGGGTGATAAGCGAGTTCATTGGCTATTTCTTCTTTGAATTCCCCTTGATGAAGAAACTTGCTTTGAATCATGACGGAGATTTTACTATTCGCTAAGGACCCGCCTTGTATCTCCTGAATGGCCCCTTTCATTTGTTGAGCGCCTTTAAACATAGCAAGGGCTGTTTTACTCATTTGAAATATCCTCCTTCAAGTTTCTGACCTATTGTCTGTTGATAAGTTTGACTTAGTATGTCCACAAATTATCAACATTAAAGCAAGTCTTGCAGGAAAAAGTCTAGCCTTTGGAGAATATTTCAACGATAAGTGATCGTTAAACTAAAGATAAAAGCTAGTGTGTTTAGAATAGAGAAACGGAGAGAGCGCTAATGAAGATTCGAATAGGGAATGAGCTCCTTACAGAACACGTTCGTGCACGGATTCGTTTAGATTATAGTGGCGAATCGTCGAGTGGACGCTTTTTCTTTGGAGGCAAGACTAAAGAACAAATGGCAGAAACGATGCGGGAACAACAAGTTGCTTTATTGCGCAATGTACCGCTCCAAGGAATTCTTATCGAAGATGTCGATTTAAGTATTGATGTCTATTCTGTGCCGAATGAGGAAGGAAGGCGCAAGCACGAGGTGGCTTACGCTCCGATCATATTAACACTTAGGCTGGAAAACCTTGACGATTTACTCCCAATGCTGATTAAACCTGAATTTCGTAAAATTGAATTCTTAAGTCCCGAAAATATTACCCTGCACCGTCTGGATATGGAACGGCTGCTTTTTCGGTTAAGTCAATCGTATAAACAAGAAATAAAACTTATGGAAGAAAAATATTCGCGTTAATAAATTTGCGTAGCGGGCTGACCTCATGAGGGTTAGCCCGTTTTTCTGAGCGCTTAATTGTATAAATGTCGCTATTAAACGAATAAAGACAAATATTGTCGTATTGAAATTTCCTAGAAGGTGAGATAGAATAGGTTATTGTGGTCTGACAAGTTAACCATCAGTCCAATAACCCTGCCCGCAAAACGATAAAGAGGTGAATTGGTAGATAGGTTGAGAAGGGAATTCCGTATAAGGATTAACTGAGATGGAAACGCTTGACTCATGTATAATGAAAGGTGGATTTAACTATGCCATGGACTCAGAACTATGCTGCACTAGGAAATAACATAGGTCTCACAGCGTTCGCAGTATCTATTCCTATTTTTTATCTATTTTGGGCACTAGCGATCAAACGTATGAAGGGGCATACCGCTGGAAGCTCAACGCTCTTAATAACAATTATTGATGTTGTACTAGTCTACAAAATGCCACTGCCAACTGCCTTGTCTGCAAGTGCGCTAGGAATGCTTAATGGATTATTTCCTATAGCATGGATTGTCGTGACCGCTGTTTACTTATATAATTTGACAGTTGAAGCCGGGCAATTTGAGATTATCAAGAGCTCAATTGCTTCAATATCAAGTGATCGCCGTGTTCAAGCACTTCTTATTGCGTTTTCTTTTGGAGCGTTTTTAGAGGGCGCTGCTGGATTTGGTACACCTGTCGCAATTTCGGGTGCCATTCTAATTGGTCTGGGATTTGAACCCCTATACGCAGCAGGTCTCTGCTTGATTGCCAATACAGCCCCTGTTGCCTTCGGTGGAATAGGTATTCCAATTATTACAGCGGGGGCAGTGACCGGGGTTGATGCAAATCTAATTTCTGCTGCTGTAGGTCGTCAACTTCCTTTCCTTTCTGTGATGATTCCCTTATATTTAGTCATTCTCATGGCGGGTTGGAAAGGCGCTAAAGAGGTACTTCCCGCGATTGCCGTTTCAGGCCTATCCTTCGCAATAGCACAATATTGGTCCTCTAATTTTCTCGGACCCTTACTCCCAGACATCATTGCTTCTTTAGTTTCTCTCCTCGCATTAATCATCTTATTGAAATTTTGGAAACCCAAAAACGTCTGGCGTTTTCCAAGTGAAAAAGCTGAAAAGGTCGAAGTATTTAAGCAGTTTACTAGAAGTCAAATCATCAAAGCCTGGTCACCCTTTGCCATTCTCACGATAATGGTGGGGATCTGGGGAACCAATTCCTTTAAAGATTTTGTAGTGAAAGTTTTGGGATGGTTTGTAGCTGTTCCCCACTGGCCGGGTCTAGATGGTATGGTTCTAAAAACGATGCCAATTGTGCCAACACCCACAGTTTACGCGGCAAAATACACGTGGGACTTCTTTGCATCTGCTGGGACTGCGATTCTGTTCACAGCGTTCATCAGCATGCTAGTTCTTCAAATAAGTCCTGCAAGAGGGGCTAAGGTATTTGGTACAACGTGTAAAACGCTGATGTATCCTGTTATCACCATTAGTTCGGTACTTGGCTTCGCTTATCTGGCAAACTATTCCGGACTTTCTTATACACTGGGCATTTTGTTTGCCCAAACCGGCCAATTATTTCCATTCTTTGCTCCAGTTCTAGGCTGGATGGGAGTATTCTTAACGGGTTCTGACACCTCTTCTAACGCGTTGTTTGGAAAGTTGCAACAAGTTACAGCTGAACAAGTCGGCGTTAACCCTATTCTCACGATTGCCGCGAATAGCTCAGGAGGCGTTGTCGGGAAAATGATTTCTCCACAATCCATTGCCGTAGCCGCTGCAGCGACCGGTTTAGTGGGTAGAGAGGCTGATCTCTTCCGTTTTACCTTAAAACATTCTGTTTTCCTCCTGTTGATTGTTTGTATCATGACTTATGTTCAAGCGTATCTAATTCCAGGTATGATGCCAACGCTTGCAGGTATCATACCGACGATTGCATCAGCCTTGCACTAAATCCGTTTTTATAGAATTTGTTAAAGTGGGAAGAGGTATTTTTTGCTCTTCCCACTTTTTTTCCACAAAAACTGGCAAATTAAATTTCTAGATTTCATTGATATTTTCTGTAAATTAGGCTAAAATAAAACTATATAGTGGTCTGACAAGTATACTGAGTTTTAGGGGGTTAAAGAATGTTAAATGGTGAAGTATTACAAGAACTTATTAAAGTGATCGGCGCTGAAAATATCCTCACAGAGCAGGAGGACTTACTGACCTATGCGTATGACGCTACTGCGGCCATGAAGCATAAATTACCAGACGTTGTCGTTTCGCCTCTTTCCACAGAACAAGTGGCCGACATTATTAAGATTGCCGCTAGGCATAAAGTTCCAATTTACCCACGTGGCTCTGGAACAAACCTCAGTGGGGGAACGATTCCTCTTGAAGGTGGTATCGTTCTCTCCATGCTCAACATGGATAAAATACTTGAAGTAGACCAGGATAATTTAACCGCTACTGTGCAACCTGGGTTGATTATTCAAGCGCTCAATGACGAAGCGGCTAAACACGGTTTATTGTATCCGCCGGACCCCGGTACGATCACCACCGCAACGATGGGTGGTTCTGTTTCAGAATGTTCAGGCGGTCTGCGTGGCCTGAAATATGGTGTGACGAAACATTATATCATGGGCTTGCAATTGGTCTTGGCGAATGGGGAAATCATCCGTTGGGGCGGAAAAACCGTCAAGAATGTTACAGGGTACGATTTAGTGGCTCTCTTTACGGGATCTGAAGGTACGCTAGGAATTATTACCGAAATTATTGTCAAACTAATTCCTGCTCCCGAAGCGCGTAAGAGTATTATGGCGGTCTTCGATAATGTTGATAAGGCAGGAAATGCCATTGCCGCCATTATCCGTAACAAAGTGATACCGGCGACACTTGAGATTATGGATAACGTCACGATTCAAACCGTGGAGAATTTTGTCCATGCAGGACTTCCGATGGACGCTGAAGCGGTTCTCTTATGTGAAGTGGATGGGTACAAAGAAGTTGTTGAACGAGAATCGGTTTTGGTTGAACGGATTTTGAAAGAAGAAGGGGCCGTTGAGGTTAAGATTGCTAAAAACGATAAAGAGCGTGACCTTCTATGGTTGGCTCGCCGTAGCGCGCTTCCAGCTCTCGCTCAAAAACGTCCAACGACTGTACTTGAAGATGCTACCGTTCCCAGAAGTAAAATTCCGGACATGCTGAAAGCAATTCGTAGAATTGCTACAAAGCACGATCTGCAAATTGCTACGTTTGGACATGCGGGAGACGGAAATTTACATCCCACGATTCTGACAGATGATCGAGATGTGGAAGAAATGAAACGGGTTGACCTTGCCGTAGAAGAGATCTTCGAAACGGCTATAGCTCTTGGAGGAACTCTTTCCGGTGAGCATGGGATTGGTATTGCCAAAATGAAGTTTCTTGACTGGGAATTTGGTGAAGCTGGAGTAGCGGCGTTACGTCGCATTAAAGAAGCCCTAGATCCCAATTATTTATTGAACCCAGGCAAAATTGTAAGGAGGGACTAATCGTGTCCGTATATGATTCTCTGGATTCGATTACCGAAGAACTCCGTAAATGTATGAAGTGCGGAAATTGTCAGGCTGTATGCCCGATTTATAAGGAATCACATCACGAAGTCGGAGCTGCTAGGGGAAAGATTAGTTTAATAGAATTTATTCTCTCCGGAGAAATTGATATGACCAAGGGACTGTCTGAGCGCCTGTCGCTTTGTACGACCTGTAATGCTTGTAGTATTAATTGCCCGTGCGGGGTTAGATTCGATAAAATTATTCTTGCTGGAAGAACGGAAGCTGTTCGTAAACAAGGCATGCATCCCGTTAAAAAAATTGCCTTTGCTGCTCTGAAGATGCAGCGGATGTTTGATTTTGGGATGAGGGCAGGAAGTATCTTTCAGGGTGTTGCCTTAAAGAACATTCCCAACAGACACAGTAAATTAGCACGTATGCGCGTTGATATTGGGATAGGCGAGAACAAAGTGTTCCCAATGCTACCTAAAAAGACCCTGCGCTCAGAGTTCCCTGAAGTGATTAAAGTTAAAAACCCTAAGATGAGAGTGGCTTTCTTTACAGGATGCATGATCAACTATTTCTACACGGATATCGGCAAAGCGGTCATCGAAGTGCTTACGGAAAACGATGTTGAAGTGGTCATTCCAAAGTTCCAGGCCTGCTGTGGTATTCCAGCATCCGTCAATGGGGATGCTAACTCAGCACGTACGCTAGCTAAACGTAATTTGCGGGCGTTTGAGAGGATGGGTGCGGACGCCTTGGTCGTTGCCTGTTCCTCTGGAGGTACTGCTTGGAAACACGTTTATGGAGAGCTGCTGGAAAATGATGCGGAATTTAAACCTTTGGCAGATAAGTGGGCTGCAAAATCCTACGATATATCTGAGTTCCTGATTCATAAAGTTCCCTTTAAGAAAGAAGGCTTGGGACGAGTATCGCGTAAAGTAACCTATCATGAACCGTGCCACTTAAACCGTGGACAGGGGATTAGTGCAGAACCGCGAGAAATCCTTAAAAGTATTCCAGGGGTGGAAATTATTGAAATGAAAGACCCTGGTCGCTGTTGTGGTATGGCGGGCTCCTTTAGCCTTGTCCACCCAGATATTTCCCTACAAATATCTGATCGTAAAACCGCTGATATTGCGCAGACGCACACGGATACAGTGGCAACCGGCTGTCCTGCTTGCAGGATGCAACTGCAAAGTGGCGTAGAAAATGCCAAAATTGACGAAGAGGTATTACACACGATTCAAATCTTGGCGGAGTCTTATAGAGCAGGTAAGCAAGAAAAGTAGCATCAATCATCTCATTAATGTGCCTTTGCTTATAATAGGCACTTAAAATGGAAACCCTGTAAAAAGGTTTCCATTTCTTTATTCTTCAGGTCATGGTAAACTAAGTGATAGTGAAAATATTCTCATATCTCACGATCCTCTCCATTGCTGATAGCAGAGCAACAAAGGAGTGACACAATGTGAATTTAAAACCCATTCGAACGAAGAAGATCTATGAACAGATTGTGGATCAAATAGGGGTATTGGTAGCAGATGGGAAGCTAAAACCCGGTGACCGTTTACCTTCAGAACGTGAATTAGTGGAACGGTTTCAAGTCAGTCGGGCCTCCATTCGTGAAGCCATCAGTGCACTTGAATTGATGGGCCTTATCGAAGTTCGTGCGGGAGAAGGAACCTACATCAGGCAGGTTAACATTGATGCGGTCATTGCTCCCCTTGCTTGGATGCTATTTATTGAAAAAGATACTGACATAGAACTTTACGAAGTTCGTAAGATTCTAGAGGTAGAAGCTGCGGGAATTGCAGCGGTGAGGGCAGACGAAGATGAGATTCGAGATTTGTATGAAGCCTTGGAGCTCATGCGCATCGATCTCAATATTGATCGCTTAGGGGAAGACGCCGATCATCACTTTCATTATGCCATTGCTAGGGCTACGCATAATAAAATCCTGATTCGTATAATGAACACTATTTCAGATACCATGCGCAAGACTCTAAAAACAAGTCGGAGCAAGCTTTACGAAAATAAGAGTACACCAGAGCGATTATATCAGGAACACTTATCCATTTATAACGCCATCAAAGATCACAACATGAAAGCCGCGGAGCAACTGATGTTGGATCACTTAGTCGGTGTTGAAACCCAACTGGCAAAGTACTCATATCTGGATAATAAATAGAAGAGGCTTGGAAACGCAGATTGTTGTGTGTTTCCAGCCTCTTCTGTTTTTAGATAGGAGTTTGGGATAGAATAGGAATAGTAAGCAGTAAATAATAGTGAGGATAGGATAAAACATGACATGCCAAATGGTTTACCACAAAGGGAATTGTCTTAATACAAAAAAACCGTTTGTCCGGGCTTGTAAATTGTGTGTAGAAATTTGTCCACACAAGGCTATCTCGGAATATCGTGAGTTAAGAGCAAAACAATGCACAGATTGTGGGGCATGTATGGCGGTGTGCCCGAGCGACGGTTTTGTAGATCGGACGCTAGATAAACTCCACGATTATCTATTTGAGGGAAAGGATAGGACGGAGATTGTTCTAAACTGTCCCCAGGCAATCCCGCATAGTTTTGAGATTCCCTGTATGGGGATGTTGGATCGAGATGGCTGGATGGCCCTTATGCTCTTGGCTGAAGAAACACCCGTAACCATCATGACCGGAGTTTGTGCTGAGTGCGAGGATCGGCTAGCCTGTGCCACCAGTGTTCAGACGTTCAAAGAAGTCCATGAGGATTGGCCAGAGCATGCCGCTATCCGCATACAGGTCCGACCTGATGGAGACGCTGTTAACCCGCAAACAAAGCAGATTAAGAACGGTGCACCGCGAATTAAGCTAACAGGGTGGAAGCAAAAAAGTCGGGATAAAATTGAAGAATGGCTACCGAACTTAACCGCTGAGGCGTCTTACACCGTGCCAATATATCGGCAGTGGCTCCTCGAAGCATTGAAGCAAAAAACAGAGGGAAAAATACCGTTTCTCGCTTTGTCTGTGGCAGATTCATGTACGAACTGCGGGGTTTGTGCGGCAATTTGTCCTCAAGGCGCGTTGCAAAAGCAGGAAGTCATGAACCCCGACCACAGCGCAGAAGATCCTGCAAAAGAGGATAAGATTATGTCCCTACGTCTGATATTAGAACCCCAGAAATGTGTTCAATGCGGGCGATGTGTGGAAGTTTGTCGACCACTGGCGTTGTCCTTGAAGATTAAAGCCATGTCGCATCGTTTACTGACGGGTAGGATATTAATTCATGAGGGTAGTCCAAGATACTGTATCCGATGTGGCAAACGAATTATGGATAATAAAGATTTATGCCTGGCATGTTCAACCAGTGACCCTAGTAGCCTTGACTCTTTCTTTTAGGGGAGTTAGTGGTAAAGAGACAGAGATTAGTGGTTATCACAACGACAGTTTTCACTGTGCTTGTGGGTAGCTTTCTTAGGTTCGCGCATCAGTTGATCCACTAAATGAGTGACATGAGAAATAGGCTGTTGTTGAACGGTTTTGGCGACGTCAATCACTTCTCGGATCTCTTCGGGCTTTATACCTAACGTTAGGGCTTCAGTGACTGAAAGTCGGAGAGCCGCGAGGGCATTACAAGCGACTGCTGCTGAGATCTGTGCGAAAACAAGGGCGCGTTGGTCAAGACTCATGAGACATTCCTCCTGAATTTAATCTTATACGGGACGAGTTTTATCAATTCTAGCATATTACAGAACCGAGGGCAAAGCGCTACGCTAGGCAAGCCAGTGACACAAATTGCAAAGAGCCTTCCAGTTAGTTTATTATAGAGGTGGTAAGAAATATCATGAAAGAATTTAAGTGGATTAAAATACAGAGACTTCTATTAAGATTTATTAGCATGTTTGCTATTTCAGGCGTTCTGATTCTGGGTTATAATTTTTTTTTCTTATCCTCAGAAATAGATTACGCCGGTATCTTTTATTTAGCAGTAGGGGTTTCTTTTGGAATGACGTTTGCTGACTTACTTACAAAGAAAGGAATAAATAAATGAGCGAGTATCAGGTTATAGTGGTGGGTGGCGGTGCTGCCGGGATGATGGCCGCGGGACAAGCTGCAAAAGGTGGTGCGAAGGTTCTTTTACTTGAAAAAAAAGAGCATCTGGGTAGAAAAATAGCGATTTCAGGGAAGGGGCGCTGTAACTTAACCAATGAAGAAAACGTGACAGAATTTATCAGCCACTACCCTGGTAATGGGCGATTTTTACATGGAATATTGAGAGAGTTTGATAACGTGGCTTTACGGCAGTTTTTTTCAAGTTATGGGGTAGAGACGAAAGTTGAACGGGGAGGACGTGTTTTTCCTGTCTCCGATGATGCAGAAAAGGTGGTTGAAGCCCTTAAGAATTTTATTAATGAAAAGGGAGTAGAGGTGCGCTCGGGAATAGCCGTGGAAGAAATCTTGGTGGAGAATGGGCAGGTCAAAGGGGTTCGAGGCGCTGGCCAGAAACGATATTTAGCCCCCACGGTTATTGTGTGTACTGGAGGCGCCTCCTATCCTGCTACTGGCTCCAACGGAGATGGGTTTAAATTCGGCCGGAAACTGGGACACAATGTTATTACCCCACGTCCGGCACTGGTTCCTCTTAAAACATCCGAAGCGTGGGTGAAGGAACTACAGGGGCTTGCTCTAAAGAATGTAGAAGCTTCTTTGTGGATCGAGGGAAAAAAGGCGATCACGGAGTTTGGAGAAATGTTATTTACTCATTTTGGGGTATCGGGCCCTATTATTTTGACGCTTAGCCGTCAGGCTGGGGATGCTCTTCGTAGTGGTAAACAAGTCCAGTTGCGAGTTAATTTCAAACCTGCGCTTTCGCCAGAACAATTAGACGCGAGAGTACAGCGGGACTTTCAGAAATATAGCAATAAGCAGTTTAAAAATGCTCTGGATGACCTCCTACCCCAAAGCTTGATTCCTGTCATGATCCGCTTGAGCGGGATAAATCCGGAAGGTGTCGTGCATCAAATAAGTCGAGATGAACGAAAACGCCTAGTTGGGTTATTACAAGAATTACCTGTCACCATTACGGAAACCCTTCCCTTAGAGACCGCGATTGTCACTGCAGGAGGAATTGCGGTAAAGGAGATCAACCCAAAAACAATGGCTTCAAAACATGTCAATGGGCTTTATTGGGCTGGAGAGGTTGTGGATGTGGATGGCATCACTGGGGGGTATAATCTTCAGGCTGCGTTCTCAATGGGGTTTAGGGCAGGGCGATCTGCCAGTGATTCTGCACAGCGGGTGGTCTGATTTACACGTCTTCTGCATAAACTCTTTTCGAGGTGGTGTACGTGCGTCGGAGAAAAAGTTTATTGGAATGGATGTGGAATACAGTCCAGCGGGCGGAAGGCAAGATCATTCGGGTGATGGTTTTGGCGTCAGTCATCCTTGTACTAATGCAGTTAGGTTCGTTAAAGGATCCCCTTGAATTTTATATGTCAGTTGCAGCGAAGGTCGAGGCGCCTCCTTTGGAATTGCCGGCACTTGCCCAATCAAATCAGACTTGGCAGCTAACGTTGAAAGCAACACCGGCTGCACCCATCCGTGTGCTTCAAAATGGTAAAGTCCTGGGCACTTTAAACAATGGGGAACAGACAATGACGGTAGAGACTGGTCAAATTCAGTTGGACGGGAGAGGTTTGTCTCAAATCATTCAGGTGCAAGTGATCAACAAAGATACCCAATTGGTTGAACCTCGCAACAATTATACTCTCGTAATACAGGGGAATGTTCAAAACCTGACGGTCAGACCGTAGTGTTGCAAATCACGCCTTAGCGTACTATAATTCAAACAAAGACACCTGAAAGGTGTCTTTGTTTGAATATAGTGAGAAGATACACTTTGGAGTAGTATGGTAGGGGAAAGGAAGTACGCGATGATGGCACAAAGTAAGAAGATAGCCCTCGCTGCCTTGAAAATGGCGATGACAGAGAGCCGTGAAGAAGAGGTCAAATTAAAAGAATATTATCTACGCCTTGGCGTCAAAACTGCTGCGGTTGATTACGGCGGAGAGTACATCAGTTCGATCCGCAAAATTGTGGAACGTGCTATAGTAGCCGCCAATCGCGAAGGCGTTATCCATGAGACTCATGGAGATGAAGGCGCAGTGGCGGGGGCAACTCGCGAGGCCTTAAGTCAAATTAGTAACAAAGCGATGGGCTTGAATATCGGTGGGAAAATTGGGATTGCACGACAAGACGATCATTTGAGCGTGGCGATATTCTTCGGAATAGGGCTGCTGCATTTGGATGAGGTTGCCGTTGGATTGGGACATCGCGTTGCTCCCAAAGAAATAGGGGGTTAATACATGGTTAGAGGAATTAGAGGAGCAACAACAGTAGAGCACAATGATGCAACTGAGATCAGGCAAGCGACCCAGGAACTTTTACAAAGAATCATGTCAGAGAATACGCTTAGTACAGACGACTTGGTCAGTGCTATATTTACAGTTACGCCAGATTTAAACGCAGATTTCCCAGCTTCCAGTGCACGCGAGATCGGTTGGGAATTAGTGCCGCTTCTTTGCGCGACGGAAATACCTGTGCCCAGCGGTCTTTCCCGCTGTATACGCGTGCTGATTCATGTAAATACTACGCGCGGTCAAACGGAGATAACGCACGTTTTTTTGCGTAATGCCATAGCACTTCGCAAGGATCTAGTGCGGCTAGATATTAAAAAATAATTTTAAGCAAAATTACTTTTAATCTTGTGACGGGGTTGTGAGGATAGCCTATTCCATGATAAGATAATTTAAATTTAATAGTTCTGTGTTCATGATTAGTTTAGTATGAGTGGTAGAAAGTTAGCTTTGTTTGGCAAAGCTATATGTAGGATGGTCTGGGGTTACAGGGTTACGGGGATACCGTAATAGGTAGGATAGTAGGATGGGCGCGTTTAGACGTTAAGGCACCCTCTATTAAGGGTGCCTTTTTGCTTAGAATCGTGTGGGAGAGCGCATAACAGGGCTGATGTTTATGTAGAAAACGAGAAGTTTATTCATACGCTTAGAGAAATCATGGGGTTGGATAAGGCCTAAGCCTGGATATTTATTTATAGTTATAGGGTAGGATGGTAGAAAGGGGTAAAAATAATGATCATAGTATTAAAAATGGGTGCGACGG
>Ga0209386_1000101_pt1 | contig 44690 bp, 43 predicted proteins | sample NGEPertwo_FD_184510 | JGI IMG/M metagenome (GOLD analysis project Ga0209386, IMG submission 184510) | Arctic peat soil microbial communities from the Barrow Environmental Observatory site, Barrow, Alaska, USA - NGEE Permafrost154B-two... | ecosystem: Environmental > Terrestrial > Soil > Wetlands...
CCGATAATGAGCCATCTTTGGTGGTTCTATCCCTTCCATGCGCGTCCCTTTGATGGGCGTGAAAGCAAAAAGAGCCACGGTTATTCCCTGATCAACCATAGTTTGAAGGCACTTGACCATGTCTTCTTCACTTTCTCCCAGCCCCACAATTAAGTGCGTCGTTATGTGACCAGGAAATTGTTGAGCCGACTCACATAACAACGTGAAGCGTTCCTTCCATGATCCATCTTTTCTCTGATCATAGATTTCTGGAGTTGCTGCGTCCAAAGCAATACTGACATGTTCAACCCCAAGCTCCAACAGTTCTTGAACTTCCTCAAGCGTTCTTGGTCCTGCTGAAACGCAAATAGGGAGATCGGTTTTGTTTTTCACGGCTTTGACCCATTGCTTCGTATCTTCTAAGGCTACTTTATCTTGAACGACTTGAAAGCAAATCCGTTGCAAGACTGCTTCAGCCTCCGGTTTGACCAAGCCCTGAAGAAACGATGTTCCATGGAATTCTGGCCAACTGATCCGCGAAAGAAGGTCTGCACGCGCGTTACTATCACGGGCTTGCGCACAAAAGGCGCAGTTGAACTGGCAGCTCTCCCCCACCATAAGATAAGCCGTTGTGGGTAAGGCGTCCACTCTAAGTTTTTTTAAGCCTAATACTTTTGCAGTACCAATTGAACAACGTATCATCATAGCGCACAACACTCCTCTCCTCTAATCACATGAAGACCTAACTCATCCGCCAAACGGCGCGCTCCAGGGGTCGGCATGACGAGCCGATTCAAGCCCAAGGCAACCGCCGCCTCATCTAAAGTCTGACGATATTTTCCCTTTGGCCGCATACATCCTAGCGCTAGCGATATGTTTGGAAAACGCATTCTTGCTCTGGCCAAGAAGCGAATCACTTCTTCTACCGGAAGCGGTTGCTTCAACGCATATCGCGTCCCCGGTGTTGGAATAAACACGTTAAAAATTAGGCCATCTAGGCCTAGTTCTTCTAGCGCATCCAAGGCTTTTTCTTCTCCAGCCCATTGCCCGCCTTTCAAACCTAGGGTTAAATGCGGCATAACCGGTACCACTTCTCTAAGTTCTTGATAAACACGACTGTAATCTTCCAGCCCTTTCTTTAACCCGTAGACCTCCTCAATGGTTTCGGAGTCTGCCACGAAGTCGAAAGAAACAACATTGGCTAAATTTTTTAATAAAAGAATTTCATCTCGATCCAGTAACCCTACATGAAAATTTAAGCGCACCGCTTGTTTAAGCTTGTGTAGAAAATCCAGTTCTCGGGAAAATGGGACCTTACCTTCCGCGGTGCAACCTCCGCTAATGAGCGCACTGCGGAAGGCATAATTTGAAGATTCAGCATCTTGGGCTTTAACTTCTGAAACGTTACGCATTCCCTTCAAGTAGTGCCCTCCGCAGTGCGCACAGTCAAGTGCACAGGATTGACCGGTCAGCGTAATGCTCTCCGTCAAAGTGGGAAAATCAAAAAATATTTCGTCAGCAAAATGTGCTTTTCTTACTTCCCAAGCCTGTTGAACCAACCCGTCTACTTGTTGCATTGTTATCCTCACCCTACTTTGAAAAAGCCGCCCTTAGCGAGCGGCATTTCCCTTATTAACAGGACCCTAACCAGAATCCTATTCCCAATACTACGACTCTTTCCGCCAACGCAAGTTGGGTTTCCGCGCTGCAGCCACTTCATCAAATCGTGTAACGACCGTGGTCAGGGGTGCATTCTTGACGAGGTCAGTTTCGCTTCGTGCTTCCTCCGCGATCTGTATTAAGACCTTAGCAAAATCATCAAGGGTTTCCATACTTTCAGTTTCCGTTGGCTCAATCATCATGGCCTCATCAACGATCATGGGGAAATATATGGTCGGTGGATGATAACCATAGTCTAATAAGCGCTTGGCGATATCTAACGTATGAACCCCTGTGGCTTTAAGATTTTTGGGGGTAATAACAAATTCATGTTTACACACTCGATCAAAGGGCAAGAAATAATGTTCTTTGAGAATACTCATTAAGTAGTTGGCATTCAGCACCGCGTTTTCTGACGCCCTTCTTAATCCAGGCCCACCAAGACTCCGAATATAAGCATAGGCTTTAACCAGCACATTGAAGTTCGCATAAAATGAACGGACTCTGCCAATCGATAAAGGCATGTTATCCTCAAGCGAATAAGTCCCATCGTCTCGTCGAACCACGACTGGTTTAGGAAGGAAAGGTGCGAGAAACGCTTTAACGCCCACGGGGCCGGATCCTGGACCACCGCCTCCATGAGGCGTAGAGAACGTTTTGTGTAAATTCAGATGTACCACATCAAAACCCATGTCGCCCGGACGAGTGATCCCCATAACCGCATTGGTATTAGCTCCATCGTAGTACAATAACCCGCCTGCTTCATGGATTAGTGATGTGATTTCTACGATATTTTCTTCAAACAGTCCCCCTGTGTTAGGATTCGTCAGCATGAGCGCGGCCACTTCGTCATTGACCACTTTTTTGAGTTCCTCAAGATCAACGCCGCCGCGAGCATTGGATGGAACGACAATGATTTCATAGCCAGCCATCGCCGCGGTGGCAGGATTGGTACCATGCGCTGCATCTGGAACAATCACTTTTGTGCGCTTATGATCCCCACGGTGCTTATGATAGGCTCTAACGATGAGCATTCCCGTCAGTTCTCCATGCGCACCAGCAGCAGGTTGGAGTGTGAATCCGTCCATGCCCGTCAATTCACAGAGATCATCTTGGAGTTCTGCCATGAGTTGCAAAGCCCCTTGAGTCATGGACTCGGGCTGGTAGGGATGTAACGCTGTAAAGCCAGGCAGACGAGCGAGCCTTTCATTAACCTTTGGGTTATATTTCATAGTACACGACCCTAGTGGATAGAAACCAGTGTCTAAACCGTAATTCAGGGTAGAGAGACGGGTAAAGTGACGAACAACATCCACTTCAGAGAGTTCCGGCAGTTGAGGTTCCAGCTCCGTAAGTAATTCTACGGGGATAAGCATTTCAACGGGAACTTCTGGGACATCACAATTCGGTAAACTAAACGCCGTTCGGCCACTGGCACTGAGATCAAACATAAGTGGTTCTAATGCTTTCATACGATTTCCCCCAATCTGGCCACGAGCCGGTCAATATCCTCTTTACACTTCGTCTCAGTTACACAGAAAAGTAGGTGATGATCGAGTTCCGGGTAGAACCGGGCAAGATCAAGACCACCAATAATCTTATTTTCCAGTAGCCACGCATTAACTTTCGCGGGTTCAGCCTTCGTCTTCACCACAAATTCATGAAAAAACGGCCCTGAGAAAGCCATACTCAGCCCTGGTATTTTTCCAATCTCCTGAGCTGCATAATGGGCGTTCTGCAAATTGAGATAGGCTAACTCTAAGATACCTGTTTTCCCGAGAGCACTCAAATGCATCGTAAAGGCCAGAGCACAGAGCGCTTCATTAGAGCAAATATTAGAGGTAGCTTTTTCTCGCCGGATATGTTGTTCACGGGCTTGAAGGGTCAACACATAGCCCTTTTTACCATTTTTGTCCTCGGCTACGCCCACAATCCGCCCTGGCATACGCCGAACAAGTTTGTCGCGTGTGGCCAAAAAGCCCAGATAAGGACCTCCAAAATTCAAAGGATTACCGAAGGCTTGACCTTCCCCAACCACAATATCTGCCCCACATTCTCCTGGAGACTTTAGCAACCCCAAGGAAACGGGATTCACTGCCATGACCAGAAGGGCGCCTTTGGCATGCACAAGCTTGGCTATTTCCTCTGCCTTTTCGACACTACCGAAGAAATTAGGATTTTGAATGACGACACCAGCAACGTCCTCTTGGAGCGCTGCTTCAAGAGCGGATAGGTCCGCTACCCCTTCCTGATAAGGAATTTCAACAAGCTCTACCCCCCTTGGTGGCAGATAAGTCATCATGACCTCGCGATATTCCGGATGTACCGTTTGAAGAACGAGTACTTTTTCCCGCCGAGTCGCATCACAAGTCATGAGAGCAGCTTCCGCTAGAGCTGAAGCACCATCATACATCGAGGCATTCGCCACATCCATCCCGGTCAACTCACAAACTAACGTCTGATATTCATAAATTGCTTGAAGGGTCCCCTGACTAATTTCCGGTTGGTACGGTGTATAAGCGGTATAAAATTCGGAGCGCAACAACAACTGGTCCACGAAACTTGGGATAAAATGTTCATAGGCACCAGCGCCGAGGTAAGAGTTGTACTCTTCCACGGTCTTATTTTTGTTAGCCAACCCCGTGACGTGTTTGACCAATTCCTGCTCCGACATTCCCCCACGAATGTTTAGGGGACGGTTCAAGCGGACTTCCTTAGGTATATCATCAAAGAGCTCCTCAACCGTCTTAACCCCAATACGGGCTAAGAGTTGCTCTTGTTGGCTGTCCGTATTCGGTACAAAATTCATCCTAATGTTCCTCCTCAGCCACAAACGCTTCATATTCAGCCACCGACATCATCGTTTCCAGCAGGGACAAATCATCCACTTCAACTTTAATTAACCAGCCTTCGCCATAAGGATCACTATTCAGCAAATCTGGTGAATCAAAGACCTCCGTATTCACTTCAACGACTTTCCCACTAATTGAAGCCATAATATCAGAGACTGCTTTCACCGATTCAACGGTGCCGTAGGATTTTCCGGCTGACACGGTCGTGCCTTCATCAGGAAGCTCAACGAACACAACATCTCCCAGGCTTTCTTGGGCATGCTCCGTAATCCCAAACGTTACAATGTTTCCACTCACTCTTGCATAGTCATGGTCTTTGCTGTATTTCAATTCTACTGGATTCATGTGATCATCCTCCTAATTTTTATTTTCTTATCTTGCCCTTCACTATGACGATTAAACTCGCTTATAAAATAAAGAAGGAATAATTTTCGCTTGCACAGCTTTCCCACGAATCATGACGTCTAGAACGTCGCCTTGAACAGCCAAATCGGCGCGTATCATCCCTAGAGCAATATTTTTATTGAGGGTTGGAGAGAAAGAGCCTGAAGTAACAAATCCAATATCTTCTCCATTTTTCTGCAGAGGATAATGAGATCGGGCAATTCCGCGTCCAACCATCTCTAGACCCACTAGTTTACGGGGTACGCCTTGCTTTTTCTGGGCTTGTAGAGCTTCTTTGCCGACAAAATCTTCTTTGTCCAATTTTACAAAGAAACCAATGCCTGCTTCTAGAGGCGTAATTTCTCTGCCTAATTCATTGCCATACAAAGGAAGGCGAGCTTCAAATCGCAACGTATCGCGAGCGCCCAAGCCAATGGGTTGTACACCATCGCCAGCACCCACTTCTAAAATCTTCCGCCATAATTGGGGTCCAAATTCAGCGGAACAATAGACTTCGAAGCCATCTTCTCCTGTGTAGCCGGTACGAGAGATCAGGCAGGGTACGTCGTCAATGTCGCCGTGTGTAAACGTGTAATAAATTATTTTCGAGAGGTCAATCGATGAGATACGTTGCAAAATTGTTTCCGCAAGAGGTCCTTGCAAAGCGAGTTGCACATACTGTTCAGAAACATTTTCAACACTCACCTCAAAGTCATTAACTTGCTGAAGCATCCATTCATAATCCTTATCCGTGTTAGAAGCATTAACAACGATGAAGAAGTGTTCTGAATCATAACGATAAACGAGTAAATCATCAACAATCCCGCCGGTTGGGTAACACATGGGAGAATAAAGGATCTTCCCATCATGAAGAATACTTGCATCATTGGTAATCAACCTCTGCACATAGGCCAAGGCCTCCTTACCGCGAACATCAATTTCCCCCATATGAGACGTATCAAATAGTCCCGCCTTTTGCCGAACTGCATGGTGTTCTTCAATCACGCCAGCATACTGTACCGGCATTTCCCAGCCACCAAAGTCAATTAACTTGGCCTTTGCCACTTTATGTTCTTCATACAACGGCGTTCGTTTTGGTCCCACCATATTGGCACCTCCTAATATTTTTTCAACAAATTGTGTTTTGCCAGCTAGAAATGAGTTTAAATAACACAAAAAAGGGCAGAAGAAATGCGCATCGCACTTCCTCTGTCCTTGAACCTGAGAGATTCGCCGTCACGGCATCCCCTTTGGTGTTCTCTGTTACAAGAAACTCTCCAGAGCCCCGTCTACTAGCCGTTCACTTTGCCTGAGAGTTTCTCCCCTGAATGCGATTCAGGGACTTGCTCCTTCGGCGTCTGGACGTTCCAGATCTCTCCCACTAGTATCATCCGGTATTCAATATTTAATATTATCTATATAATATTCTTTTTTATACGCTAAGTCTACTAGTAATTATTTGAATTTAATACAGTATTATGTCCTTATATGTTTAGAGGCACGATAAAATCGCGCCCCTAAACGTTTGTAATAGATTTTTATTCAGCGAGGTTTTTGACCACGGCACTGCAGCGAGGGCAAATCGTTGGATGGTCTTTATTCTTTCCGACGTCCTCATGAAACATCCAGCAGCGTTCGCATTTTTCCCCTTTAGCAGGTTGCACAAGAATTCCTAAGCCCTCGTGGACTTCAGCTTGCTCTACGCCTTCGGGCCTTTCTTCACTAGACTTATGCATCGATAGGTCGGAGACAATAAAGATTTCTGCGAGATTAGGAACTTGTTGCAAGAAATCATACTGGGCTTCCGTTGGATAAAGGTCGACGTGAGCCGTTAACGGATGATTAATTAATTTTTCCTTGCGAGCCTTTTCCAATACTCTGGAAACATCCGTCCGCAACTCTAAAATTTGATCCCATTTATCGGCAATGTTCTCGTCCATCCATTGGGCGTTCACTTTCGGCATTTCTGCCATTTGAACATTCTCTAGCCTATGATCACCCGGAATATAAGGCCAAATTTCTTCCGCCATAAACGTCAAGACCGGTGCTAAAAGACGAACTAAGGCATCGAGCACTTCATATAACACAGTCTGGGCAGATCGACGAGTCAGAGATGTTTTCCCTTCCACATAGAGTCGGTCTTTAACAATATCTAAATAAATGGCACTTAACTCCACAGTACAGAAATTATGAATTGTGTGGTAAACCCAATGGAATTCATACGTCTCATATCCCTGAAGCACTCGCTCAACCACTTTAGAGAGTTTAAGCAAGGCCCACTGATCGACTTCCTGAAGGTCCTGATAAGCGACCTTATCCGTCGCTGGATCGAAATCATTGAGATTACTCAACAGGAATCGAAGTGTGTTTCGAATCTTTCGATAGGCTTCGGACATTTGCTTCATAATACGCGGGGAAGCGGCGACGTCATTCTTATAATCCACCGAACTAACCCAGAGCCGTAAAATATCAGCGCCCAGTTCTTGAACGACCTTGAGCGGATCAACGCCATTCCCCAGCGATTTAGACATCTTACGCCCTTTTTCATCAACAACGAAGCCGTGCGTCAACACATTACGGTAAGGAGCCTCACCAAACGCAGCAACCGACGTCAACAAAGAGGAATTAAACCAACCTCTGTGTTGATCAGACCCTTCTAAGTAGAGATCTGCCGGCCAAGATAACTCATCCCGTTGCTTCAATACGCCAGCATAGCTGGTGCCAGAATCAAACCAGACGTCCATGATATCCGTCTCTTTTCGGAATTTTGACCCGCCGCAGGAACACTTAATTCCTCGCGGCAACAGTTCCTCAGCAGAGTGGACTGACCAGGCATCTGAACCTTCTTGACGAAAAACTTCCTGAACCTTTGCAAAGGTTTGCTTATTCACCAATACCTTCTCACAAGCCTCACAGTAGAAAATAGGGATAGGTACCCCCCAAGTCCTTTGACGAGAAATGCACCAGTCACCTCGATCTGCAACCATGTTAAAGATCCGGTCTTTTCCCCATGCAGGAATCCAGCGGACCTTTTCTATCTGATCCAGGGCTACCTGACGGAAGGCACTAATGGAGGCAAACCATTGTTCCGTCGCTCGATATATGACCGGCTTCTTACAACGCCAGCAATGCGGGTAACTATGTTCGATCGTTTCCTCAAGCACTAGATTTCCTGTTTTCTTTAAATCTTCCACGATGATTGGATTCGCTTTTCCGGTTTTCAGACCAACATAGTCCCCGCCCTCAGACGTGAATTTCCCTTGATGGTCAACTGGACATATGACGGGTAGCCCATATTTTTTCCCGATCAGAAAATCATCTTCCCCATGGCCGGGCGCCGTATGGACGCAGCCTGTACCGGCTTCTAACGTAACATGGTCTCCGCAGATTAGCATGGAGTCACGGTCGATCACTGGATTCTGACAGATGACCCCTTCAAGTTCTTTGCCAGAGAGGGTCTTTTCAACCGGAAGTTCTAAGTTCCACAGTGAGCGCAAAGCATCAAGCATGCCCTCAGCTACAACATAACGTCCTTCACCAGCCGTGACAACAGCATAGGTAAACTCAGGATGAACACTAATCGCCACGTTCGCTGGAAGCGTCCAAGGCGTTGTCGTCCAAATGACCACGAAGGTGTTTTCTTTGGTCAGTACGTTCAAACCATCGCGTACTGCAAACTTGACATATATGGCTGAGGCAGGTATATCCGCATATTCAATTTCCGCCTCAGCAAGTGCCGTTTCACAAGAAGGGCACCAGTAGACAGGCTTTAACCCTTTATAAATATACCCTTTATTGATCATGTCCCCGAAAACGCCGATTTGCGCTGCTTCATACTCTTTGTGTAAGGTAAGGTAAGGATGGTCCCAATCTCCGCGAATGCCAAGGCGCTTAAACTGTTCGCTCTGAATGCCTACATATTTCTCTGCATACTCCTTACATTGCTTACGGAATTCCAGTGTAGAGACAGCATGTCGGTTGACGCCCAGCTTCTTGATCACTTGTATTTCAATGGGTAGACCATGAGTGTCCCAGCCTGGAACATAGGGCGCATTAAAACCCATCATGGTCTTATATTTGACCACTAAATCTTTCAAAACCTTATTAATGGCATGCCCCAGGTGAATATCCCCGTTAGCATAGGGCGGGCCATCATGGAGAATGAATTTCGGCCGACCATTGCGAGCCTTTTGCACCTTTTCGTAGATATTATCTTCTTCCCACATTTTTAGAATTTCCGGTTCCTTGCGGGGTAGATTCCCACGCATAGGGAAATCAGTTTCAGGTAAATTGAGTGTATCACGGTAGTCCATTAATCGTTCCTCCTTAAAATTATCTATATAAAAGAGTGATCTCGCCCTTATAAAAAAGGGACGAGATCACTCTCCGTACCACCCTTGTCGCCTAAGCCACTAGGAAGTCTGTTAACGGAGACAAACCGCAAGAACTTACTCATATTTCAGCCCTTGACTCCAAGGCGATTCTCTTCGTCAATCCTCACGGGCTCCCACCATTCCCGCTCGCTTTTGAGGATTCATGACAAAGACTGTCCTTATCAATGTGTTTATTATTAATGTATTATTTTTTATTTATTTGTGATAATAACTTTCCGCAAGATGGTGACAAGCTTTGCTTGACCTTCCGATTCAATCGGATCGACCATCCATAGGCATAAAAAGGAGATTTTTCGACGCTTCCATTCCTGAACGAACGGATTCATCGAGTCTTTCGATAAGTATAAGTACGTTGAATCCTGAGATGGCGTCAAACTGACCACCACTCCGCGTTGCTCAATTTCATCCATAGCTTGAAACGCACGATCCAGTAAATCATCACTTCCGGTCATCAAAATATCACCGGGGCGAAAGTTATGGCTCGCTTCTGCGAAACCTACACTAAAGATTTTTATATCCTGCTGATCCGATTTCAAATCATCCAAGGAAGGTAAGAACTGGATGTCTTTCCCCCCAACCTTCCCAACATAAATCTGATTCTCATCCTGATGTAACCCAAATCCTTGAATGAGAAAATCAGGAGATATCTCACTAATTAATATATTATTCATCGATTCTAATCCTTCTCCTTCAAAGCTGTCTAATATCTATTTTAGCACGAAACAAGCCTTGTTCGCAACCACAAGGTCCACGAGCATTTTAAGCAATGCTATCACTGCGTTCCTGTAACTTGTCTAAATCTAGATGAGCGAGCAGAAAAGACTTAAGTTGTGTCCGTAACAAAACCCGAGTCCTCGAAAGATCCTGAATTTCTTCCTGAAGTTCTTCTAGTTTAACTTGAGTTTCAGATACTTTGGCTAACTGATCATGTTCAGCTTGCCTCAGCATGAGAGCGACCTCTTGCCGCGCTGCTTCCTTAACCTCTTCGGCTGTTTGCTGCGCCAGAACTAGGGTCTGCTGTAAAGTATTCTCAAGGTTGCGATAGTGGACAATTTCCGCTTCCAAAACTTTTGTCTTTTCGCGAAGTTCGAAATTCTCAGTATACGCGACTTCGAACTCTAAACTGACCGTTTCCAGAAATTCTTCCACTTCTCCGCTTCGACAACCCCTAATCCCTTTGCTGAATGTTTTATTTCTGATATCAAGAGGCGTCATCTGCATCTTTATTCCCCCTATAGCCGCTGTGAACGGAAAAGCACAATTTGCCAAGCGATCCGTTCCTTGCGAGTCTGAGTGCATTTCAAAAGTTTTACCCGTCCCTGACCCCGACAAGAAACCATTTCGTTAGGTTGCACTTCTGAATCCGCTTTACTCGCCACTAGGCCATCTCTTCTCACCTTACCTTGGGTGATCCATTGCTGTGCCACTGACCTCGAAACCCGAAAAGCATTGGCAATCACCGTATCTAGACGTGAAGAATTAACTGTGATTCTGCACGCCTCACCCAAGTCAGGACACACCTCTGGTTTGTCCGTATAGAGAGAGACCTTAATTTTTTCTCGCCCCGCTTGGGTCCAATGATCTAATAGATACGGGGCAATTTCTGCCGTAGTCGCGATATATTGGCCTTTTCGACCGGCTTGAATATCTCCGAAAACTTCTCTCTTAAAGCCCAATCCCATGAGAGATCCCAAGATCTGACGATGTTCAAGCTGAGCACGAGGGTCCGTTGGGCACACCCAAAGCAGTGAGATGTTGGCATCTGTGGAATCCAAAGTTTCACCCCAAGGCGCCATAATAATTCGCACACGCTCTGCCTCTTGGAACCCACCTTCCTCCATAAGGGTTAGGTGCTCCTTTTGCAGAACGGCTTCAGCCCAATCCCGCATAGCAAAACTTAAAAACGTCGTGACTTGTTTAGACGCTTCATTGTGCACGGAATCCACTAAGTCTAATATATGAGCTGCTTCCAACCGCACTTCTTTCTCTTTCCAGAATCCGAGTCCACTTCTATCTGTCGCATAGTTCATTCTAGTAGAACAAGGATAATAGTATCTTACTCACCCAGCCAATCACATTTAACGCAATAATTGCGAACATCCACGAAAAATCCACGGGCATTGCTTTGCTGCCAAGTTGCAAACGTTGAAACGGCTTAAGAAGTGGGTCGGTCACATCATCCAGAAACATACTTAGTTGATTGGACTTTAATTTAGGGAAAAATGTAGTAAGAACAAATCGAATGATAATCAAGATAACGAGGATATTAATCACTTTATCAATGACTTGACTAATGAAGTATAGAGAAATCATCCTGAACTACCTCCTATTTCTGCCAGAATAATCCCTTTTCTTTTAACTCATCGCGCATCTCACCAGAGATATCCACGTTCGTAGGCACGAATAAGAAAATTCCATTTCCTACCTTTTGCATATTGCCATTTAACGCATAGGTTGTCCCACTGATGAAATCCACAATACGTTTAGCTAACATTTTTTCAGCATTTTCAAGATTTACAATGACAGGTCGACGAGATTTAAGCTGATCAGCAATGTTTTGGGCCTCTTCAAAGGAAGTGGGTTCCATAACAACCACACGCATTTGCTTTTGAGAATGAATACTGACAACCTGAGCGTTTTTGCGGTTGGAGCGCACCTCTTCTTGTGAGCTTTTTTCTCGTTCATTTTCTTCCAAGATGTCTACTTCTGGTTCCTCATCTGAAAACCCCATAATCCCAATGACCTTGTCGATTAAATTCGCCATTTATTCATCTTCCTCCCTTTCTCGTTCATCAACGTTCGCCGAAGATCCCACGTCCCACGCGCACAAACGTTGCACCTTCTTCAACCGCCATTTCGAAATCTCCACTCATTCCCATTGAAAGCTCACGTAAATCTACCCCTGATAATTTTCTGGATTGCAAGGTATCTCTTAGGACTCTTAGTTGACGGAAAAATCCTTGTGTTTCCGCGGCACTGGCCTCCAATGCCCCGATGGTCATTAATCCTTGCACTTGGATATGTGGATAATCACCGATGGAATTTAAAAAGTCCGGAACTTCCTCTGGCTTAAGTCCTGCCTTAGCGGGGTCCCTTGCGATATTGACTTGAACTAAGGTCGTCCAAATTATACCACATTGTTCTCCTCGTGAGTTAAGGTTCTTTAATAACGAAAACCGATCAAGTGAATGAATCATAAAAACGGATGGATCTAAATACTTCACTTTGTTAGTTTGGAGACTTCCCACCAGGTGCCATTCGCAATCTTTCTTAAGAGCAGGCGCTTTCGCTAACCATTCTTGGACACGATTTTCTGCAAACCTACGTTGTCCAGCGTGGTATGCCTCCTCCAAAGCTGACACTGGCTGGGTTTTAGACACGGCCAATAAACGGATGGTTCCAGGGTCCCGATGACTCCGGTCTGCAGCTTGGTCTATCCGTTGACGAACTTCGGTTAAGCTTTGTTCAATACCAGCATTTGTCAACATCCAGAATATCTCCTTCGCAATGAATTCTACGCTACTTCGTCGTTTCCTGCCTGTCCTAAATATTATTTTACATTAGCGACTAAACCTTCCAGTCCGTCACGGGGCGTAATCACGATGGGGATACCATTCGTCATATCTTCAATGCACGCCTGACTGTCATTTTGATCAAGTACTTTAACCTTTTTAAAATCGATCACTCCGTCGTTCCAAAGAAAAATTCCTAGATCCTCTCCCTGAGTCCACAGTGCACTCCGGGGAACGAGCACGCCACTCGTCGGCGCTTGGTAGATCCAAGACACTTCTTGACGTCTCTTGGTCGCTGATCCATCGATATAATGAGGAAACGCAACCACAACGCCCCTTGGTTTCTCTGATTTGAGCAAAATTTCAGCTCGAATTGTTTGCTCTCCCACCATTAATCGCATCGTCTTTCCCACCGTGAGACCCTCGATACTGGTCAGTTCAAGGAATGCCTGGGTGGGAATCAGGTTATTGACTATTTTACCCACAAACTCCTCTGATTGAACCGTTGCTCCTGTAATTTTAACAGTTGCCGGTGCCGCCAATAATTTCTCCAGATCCACTGAAGCTAAGTTTTCAGGAGTAATGATTGTTTCTAGGCCATCTGTTTGGTGGAAAAACAACCCCGCCATCGTAGTCGAAATTGTTTGGTCCCGTGCATTCTGTAGGTCAGTTCCAGGAGCAGCTCCGACCGGGTGAAGGGTCGCAACACCATCCCCATTCCTGAAGCGCTGTCCATCTTCGCCGATATATTTAATACTCCCAGTTTGCGGAGCAGATATTGTTCGTTCCGTGTTTGCAAACGTTGCCACAACCTTACGTTCATGCGTAATTGTTCCTGTTTCGGCCACCGCATATTTAATGGTTTTTGATGAAAAATCAGAGCGATTGAACCAGAAAGCTCCTACGCCTATAACGATCAACAGAACACTCCACAACCAAACGGTTGGCTTTCTTCTTTTCCGCTCCATAGCACCCTCCAAATCTATGTTCAATTTCCACCTTTGAATTACGCACTACGAATATCTAACTACAATAACGCTCTTGGCAAATCACACACAAAGATAGTCCCCACGCCTATCTGAGACGTCACGCTTATTTTACCACCCACGCCTTCCAGCATATGTTTCACAATGCTAAGACCCAACCCCGTTCCCCCCTGTTCCCTAGAACGAGCCTTATCTACTCGATAAAAACGCTCAAATATTCGAGGCAACATCTCTTGTGGGATGCCACAGCCCGTGTCTCCGAATTCCAAGTGCATAGTTTCCTGTCGCACCTGTACTTTCAGCCATACACGTCCCTCTGTTGTATATTTAACCGCATTCTCTAACAGGTTTAAGAGAAGTTGACTCAGAAGGTTTTCTCCTATTAATAACGGGGGTAGGGTTTCCGGGAGATCTACCTCTACGATGATTCCTTTGGTCTGAGCAAAACTTTGGATGACTGGTTTTATAGTTTCATACGCCTTTTGGACATAACTCACTTTGTCAGCACTCATTGTAGGGTGATTATCGCGGCCTTCAAAATGTGCTAACGTAAGCAGGTCTTCGATCAGACGTTGCAACCGCAAGGTTTCTGCTTGAATAATCTTTAAAAATCGATCTCTCAGGGTGGGGTCTTCTGCCGCTCCATCCAGCAGTGTCTCAACAAATCCTTTAATGGAGGTTAGTGGCGTTCTAAGCTCATGAGAAACATTGGCGACAAAGTCTGTCCGCATTTGCTCAAGTCTCCGAAGCTCAGTCACATCATGAATCACTATAACCGCTCCGTTTATTTGACCCTGCCCACTTAAAATTGGGTTGATCTGCATCTCAACGGTCCTTTGTCCGATAAGGTTTTCGCGCGTAGCGGAAAGTTGCTGCCCTGAAAGCACCTTTCGGATCAAATATTCCAATTCCGAATCATACGTCAGCTCCAACAGAGAGATTAATTCTCCCTTTTCGCCTTGACGTTCAAAGATGTTCTCAGCCGCTGCATTCACCAAAACAACTTGTCCCACGTGATCCACTGCCACGACGCCTTCTTGCATTCCCGCCAAAATGGTCTCCATTTTGTAAGCTTCCTGCGTTCCATTTTGCACTATTATTTCTACGTGACGGGACAGGTTATTGAGTTCCGTGGTGAATTGTCCAAGCTCATCGGTCGAATCCGATAAATGAATATGTTCAAAATCTCCCCTAGCAATCCTTTGCGTCGCAAAGTACAGTTTCTCCATCCTCCCTGATAATTGGCTGGTGGAGAAGTAAACAACGCTTGCGGGAAGAAACACGGCTAAAAGTGTAAAGCCAAGATTAAAACGTAGCATGTTTGAGGCGATACTTACACTCTCGCCAACCCAAAATATAAGAAGAGAAAGTCCCGTCATTACAAGAAAAAGTCCCGTTATTCGCCACTTTATACTCATCGTCGCCCTATCCTTTAAAGCGGTAACCGATCCCGCGGAGTGTCTCAATATAGTCTGGATTCGAGGGGTCTTTTTCAATCTTCAAACGCAGGTGTCGTACATGGACATCGACCGTTCGAGTATCCCCATCGTATTCATACCCCCAAATTCGTTCCAACAACTCTTCCCGAGAATATACTCTTCCTGGGTGAGCCACTAAAACGCGTAGAAGCTCGAATTCTTTAGGCGTTAACTCAGTTTCCACGCCTCGAACGTGAACACGAAACCCGGTGACGTCCACCCGCAGCTCCCCACGAATAATCATCTGAGTTTCCGTCTCGTCCAGCGAATTCGGGCGACGCAAACGAGCTTTGATTCGTGCTAATAATTCACGTGGACTGAAGGGTTTCGTCATATAATCGTCCGCCCCCAGCTCCAGACCTAAGACGGTGTCAATCTCTTCGCCCTTGGCAGTTAACATAATGATTGGGATGTGCTGGAATTTCGGGTTAGACCTAAGTCTCCGACAAACCTCTAAACCATCCATTCCCGGCAGCATTAAATCCAGTACAATGAGATCTGGATGATCGGAGTCCACATGTTTTAAGGCTTCCTGACCATCCGTTGCACCACAAACAACGTACCCTTCCTTTTCCAAATTAAATCTGAGAAGTTCTTGGATGGGTTCCTCGTCATCAACCACTAATATTGTTGTCAACTAAATCCTCCTCATTCGATCTTACAAACAATTTCGAGCATTCAGCGACTAACGACTGACTTTGAGCTGAATCCACGCTGCCATCCGTCCCGTACGAGCTCCATCACGCCGATGAGAAAAGAACCATTCAGGATTGTGTGCTGTACAAACCTCTACCACATCAATGTTTTCCTGGCGAACGCCCTTTTCCAAAAGTGTGGTCCTGTTAGCCTCCCATAAATCCAATCGATAATGGCCATCCTCTTGCTTTGACAGAAACGGGGTTTTATTAAAGTTTGCACGGAACTGCGTTGCCACGGTTTCATCGACGATGTAACAACACGGCCCGATACTTGGTCCGATCGCTACCCAGGCATTTTCAAGTCGTCCTCCAGCTTTTTCTAAACACTCTAAGACGCCTTGCCCGATCTTATGGGCAGTTCCCTTCCACCCCGCATGCGCGATTCCAACCGCCTTAATATCTGGAAAATAGAAGAAAAGAGGGACACAATCCGCAAAAAAGGCCATTAATCCAACGGTACTCTGAGTCAGTAATCCATCAACAGAAGGGATTGCAGTCTCCAATTCACGAATCCCACGACCCCCGTCTTCTTCACTCACCCATAATACATTGGTCCCATGAACCTGTTCGCCCACGACCGCGCTCGACCAAGGAACCTCCCCTTGATCCAACCACTGCTTACGATTTTCCAAAACCGCCGCAGGGTCATCACCCACATGTAACCCTAAATTGAACGAATCGTAGGGAACCTTGCTCACTCCCCCAACACGAGTCGAGAATCCCAAGTCAATCCCTTCAGCTTCCCATTTTGAAAGGGTTAGGACCTGTAAACTGCCTCTTTTTTGCCATTTCCAACTCATACTATAACTCCTTTGATTACCTCTAAATATATCATTTAATTTCCCAGAGGACAAACCAGTTATAAGTTCTAATTTCTTTATAAACAACAAACATAAGCCCCTGTTTTACATAAACAGCGGACTTATGCTTTAAAGCCTACATATTATTAGCGTCGATCATCCTGGTCTGTATTAAATTCAGGAAGGTCATTGGCGTCAACTAAGATAACGTCAACGCCAATTTTCTTGACCCGGTCCCAAGGGAGAACAAAATCGTCCGACTTACCACTACCAAAGAGTCCCCGACTTCTCGAGGGTCCCTGCACAATAATCCCTTTGACGACGCCTCGTTCCAGATCCAAATCAAGATCTTTTATGGGCCCTAATCTTCTTCCATCCTTAACATTAACAACATCCAATAATCTCAAATCCGAGATCCGCATTGGTAGCCCCCCCCCAGTCGATGTTCGAGGTTCGTGGTTCGTGTTTCGAATCCGAGCATCGTTCCTTATATATCATCTTATGAGGGAGAGACTTAAAATAGCCTACACTCACACATATTTACGAGATACGAAGCATTGCTTCGTATCTCGTGCGTCGTGCCTCGTAGTTACACGTATTTGCGCATGTGTTGCATCGCAGATTTCTCAAGTCGCGATACCTGAGCCTGGGATATTCCGATCTCATCAGCCACTTCCATTTGAGTCTTGCCATTAAAAAACCGCAAGGACAAAATGAGCTTTTCACGTTCACTCAGTCGTCGTAAGGCTTCACGCACTGCAAGCCCCTCAACCCAGCCAGTGTCAGATTGCTTATCATCCCCAATTTGATCCATAACAAAGATTGGATCCCCTCCGTCATGATAGATCGGTTCAAACAAAGAGATGGGTTCTTGAATAGCATCTAGGGCAAACACGACGTCTTCTCGCGGCAACGCCAGCTTCTTAGCAATCTCTGTCACAGTTGGTTCTCGTGAGTGTTCACAGACCAGCTGATCTCTCACCTGGAGGGCCTTGTAGGCTATATCCCGCAGGGATCTGCTCACTCGAATTGGATTATTATCTCGCAGGTAACGGCGAATTTCCCCAATAATCATGGGGACAGCATAAGTAGAAAACTTTACATTTTGTCCAAGATCAAAATTGTCAATTGCTTTCATCAAACCAATACAGCCTACCTGAAATAGATCATCCACATACTCTCCCCGATTTGTAAACCGCTGAATCACACTGAGAACAAGACGGAGATTTCCATGGATGAGCTTTTCCCGAGCGCTGCGATCTCCCGCTTGGTAGATCACAAACAGCTCTTTCATCTTAATGCTGTTTAGAACTGGCAATTTCGAGGTGTTTACTCCACAAATCTCAACTTTGTTTAACGCCAAAATCCGACACCTCCCCAGCCAACAATTCTGATGGGAAGTATGCCCGAACAAACTTTATGTTATTCTAATCGACAAAATTCTTTCCGTAATCTGCGAATAATTCTTTTTTCAAGACGAGAAATATAGGACTGCGAGATTCCCAGTCGATCAGCGACTTCTTTCTGTGTTTTCTCAACGCCGTTATCCAAACCAAATCTTAGTTCCATAATGACCTTTTCTCTATTCGCTAGCCTCCCCATGGCTAGATGCAACAATTGCCGGTCTACCTGTTCTTCAATCGGCTTAGAAATTATGTCATTATCCGTACCTAGAACATCGGATAAGTGTAATTCGTTCCCATCCAAATCAATGTTTAACGGTTCATCAAACGATACTTCTGAACGGGTTTTATTGTTCCGTCTTAAATACATGAGTATTTCATTTTCAATACACCGTGAAGCGTACGTCGCCAGTTTTATTTTCTTAGAGGGGTCAAAGGTATTGACTGCTTTAATTAAGCCAATGGTTCCTATGGATACAAGGTCTTCAATGCCTATGCCAGTATTTTCAAATTTCCGAGCAATATAGACAACTAGGCGTAAGTTACGCTCAATTAATATATCCCGAATGGAATGGTCTCCTGATTCCAAGCGTTCCAACAGGGCGCCTTCTTCTTCGGAGTTGAGTGGTGCCGGAAGAGCTTCACTACTGCCAACATAATAAATCCCGCTGACTCCACAGACTTTTTGAACAAGTTGGAACCATAGTTGTCTGACCCTATTTTGAACATTCCTCCACCACATCATATAAACATCTCAACCTTTCTGCACATGTTCCGGGTGTATTAAAGCTTGATATTCGCCCTTTACACTTAACACTTGTTTGACGAGTGCCACTGTTGCCTTAATCTGTCGCGCTCCTTCTTTATCAAAACACGTCACTCGCTCAGGTCGTATCCCCAACAACCAACTCTTATGATCAATGGCTTGAAAAGGAATAAATACAAGGTGTTTTATTAAACTGGGATTGACCTTCCATAAGAGTGGCCAAGGGTCTGCGCAGTCTTTCCAGGGGATATCTAGGAAGGCTCGCATATTTTCTGGCAAAGAAGCTGCAGCAACCTCCTCCTCCAAAAGAATAACCGGAGACCCGGTCATCGGATCTCGTAAATCATTCCCAGTGTCCAGCAACGCTTTAATGCAAACAACCCCCTGCTCTTCACCACCAAAATCAATTTCTAATTTGTAAATAGTTTGCTCTAATACTGAGTTCCTTTCCTGCCAGCGCTGCCAAAGACGCTGTAAAAACCACCAGATTACCCCACCCACCGGAAGCATCCAAAAATTGTTTAGAGCCAGTGCAAAGACGTCGCGACCTAATCCGTTATCAAATTGCACCCACCCCCATGAAGCAACCACAAATCCTCCGAGTCCTGCTGAAAGAAGCCAAAACCCAACCATTGCCTTCAAAAAAGTGGAGAGTTTCTTGACAGGGAAAGCAACTCCAACCATTAGAAACGGAACAACCCATTTGCTTAACGTGGTCCACGGAGGCGCGGAATAGCAGGCTAAGATTACCGGGATTGCACCTAGAAGGACTCCAGCAAAAATACGCCAGGGCCGGACCTTGAAGTGCATCAGTCGGCAGGTAAGAGTCAGGATAAGAGTGTCCATCCCTCCATTAATGAGAATATCCAGATCGAGATAAGTTTCTACTCCGCCCATCTGGTGCATCCTTTCCATACGCTTCTCAAAGAATTATACCTAAAAACGGCTGTAAAAGCTGTCGCTTTCCGGGCGTAATAATGGTATTTTTTAGGAGAACTCATGTCAATGATGTCCTAATTATTCTATCCCCCTGATATGTCGACAGGATGTGTCGACATATCAGGGGGATAGCTTTGCTGTGAGCATTTATGAGCAATAAAAAACCTGTCTGAAATAGACTCTCTATTTCAGACAGGTTTTTTATTGAGTAAGGTAAGAAGCTTGGTTAACGCCAACGCTTGAGGCGCAGGCCATGACCTGCGCCTCAAGGAACCCTATACTATGAACGCCTACGCCTTAAAAACTCTGGAATATCAACGTCGCCTTCTTTGGAGATCGGCTTGATAATATTGTCCTGAACTTTTCCAGTTTCAGGCTCTCCTCCAAAGCCGGCCCAATGCTGATCAAATCCAGTCGCGATGACAGTGACTCGGATCTCTTCCTTGAGGTTCTCATCAATGACTGCTCCAAAAATAATATTTGCGTCGGGGTCTGCAGCTTCTGCAATAATCCCTGCGGCTTCGTTCACTTCGAAGAGGGTTAAATTAACCCCGCCAGTAATATTAAGAAGCACACCTTTGGCCCCCTCAATGGAAGTTTCCAGTAACGGGCTAGAAATTGCTTTACGAGCTGCATCAGACGCACGGTTTTCCCCAGTTGCCTGACCGATACCCATCAGGGCAGAACCCGTATTGGACATGATCGTCTTAACATCGGCGAAATCCAAATTTATTAGGCCAGGCACTGCAATGAGATCTGAAATCCCTTGAACACCTTGCCGTAGAACATCATCCGCTATGCGAAACGCTTCATGAATCGTTGTATGCTTGTCCACCACTTGCAGCAAGCGATCATTTGGAATAGTAATGAGCGTATCCACTTTAGATTTAAGCTCCGCTATACCCTTTTCTGCCTGCATAGCCCGTTTACGACCTTCAAAGGTGAACGGACGTGTTACAACACCGACCGTTAGTGCGCCCATTTCCTTAGCCACTTCGGCCACAATGGGTGCTCCTCCAGTGCCCGTTCCGCCGCCCATACCTGCAGTGACGAAGACCATATCCGCGCCTTGTAATACCCGAGCAATTTCATCACGGCTTTCTTCCGCCGCCTTAGCACCTATTTCTGGATTTGCGCCGGCTCCAAGTCCTTTAGTCAACTTCGTCCCTATTTGCACTTTCTCGCCTGCTTGAGAGAGTTGTAAGGCCTGAGAGTCTGTATTGACTGTAACAAAATCTACCCCTTGTAAGCCAGCGGTAATCATACGATTAACCGCATTGTTTCCACCGCCACCAACACCAATGACTTTAATCTCTGCAAACTGGTTTAAGTCTGTATCAAATTCTAGCATTTAGGCTTTAACCCCCTCGCTTAATTCTGGTTTCTATGCTTTGGAAAAGTACAGATCATAACAAATATTCAACTGCGCCGTCCAAACATGTATTCACTGAATTCTTTGAACCATAACCAGCAGAAATTATCTATTAAGTACTTTAATACACACAACATAATAAATTCGTTATGACTATGCTTTAACCCTTTTTTTTTGAATAAAAACTTTCAGCAAACACCCTGCCTATTCTCCTGAATTAGACTACAAATTACTTCTTTATGAGATGTCGTCGAATACTTCCTAAATTTTGGAATAACCTTACACCAAACGCAACAACTGCCGCCAAATAAAGATCCACGCCTATACGATCACCGACGTACGCTAAAAAAGCTGCCAAGAGCATGTTGCTAAAAAAACCAGATAAAAACACTGTGCTGTCGAAATGTTCCTCCTGTGCAGAACGGATCCCACCTAACACCGAATCTAGGGCTGCTAATATTCCTACCGATAAATATTTAGCGTATTCGATCGGCACTGAAAACGGGCTGACATATCCAATGGCCAATCCTAAAATCAAACCTAAGAGCGGTAACCACATGAGCTTTCTTCCTCTCTAACTTAGCGACCGATAACAGGTTTCGCCGCCGTGAAATCAATATATTTTACCCCTTGCTGAAAGGACTTATACTCATTATCGCTGATCAGCTGATAAAGTGCATTCAATTTAGGTTTCCAGTCAGTCGCTTGTCCCAATCGCACTTCAACCCCACTTCGTAAGTACAACGTCATTTGTTGCTTGGGATTTACGTTAAGCTCCCCCATCTGAGAAAGTAAGTCTGGGGGGGCTTGTCCCAGTAAATTCAAAGACAACGTGAGGGCTGGGTTTGCTAAGCTTTGACCGGGTCCTACCGTGTCCTTCAGATTAATTCCGGTCAGCACAGGATGATCCACTTTCGGCCAACTTTCTAATCGACGTAAAAAAGTCCCCTCAGCATCCACCTCCAAGACCCCCTTGGGTACAACGATCAAGGCGACTGGCGCCCGTTCAGTCACTATAACCACCAGCGTGTGAGGAAGTTTCCGTTGAAACTGAACACTTTTTACAAGTGGATGAATGGTTATTTTCTGTTCCAGGGCCTCTTTGTCATATAAAAATAGGTTTTGCCCCTGAACCCCATTGGCTAGTTTTAAGATTTCGCTTTCCGGACTTAGCTTGAGCCCCTGTATTGTGACGTGTTGCACGGTAAAAGCACTCGACCGAAGGAACAGCGCCAAGCCCAAGGAAATCAAAATCATTAAGACAACCGCATAGAGAAAGGACGTATTCATTTTTGTGGGTTGCATTGCGCAATTCCTCCTTAACCCAGTATAACGAATACAGTCCTATTGTGCTATGTTATTATAATATTTTTTTCATATAACACGCCATTTTCGTGGTGAATCAATCAATTATCGTGGTTCAAAGATTGAAAAGGGTATTTCAAACATGAACCACGAACTAAGATTTTATCCTTCTTGAAATATTCTCAGTAATTTCGCACCCAACTGGCGATATTTCACTTCTAAATTTTCGTACCCTCGATCAATATAGTTCACGTTTTCGAGTACGGTTACCTCCTCAGCTGCTAAAGCTGCCAAGAACAGTGCCGCCCCTGCCCGTAAGTCTGTAGCCTCGACGAAGGCACCTTCTAACGTCTGAACCCCCCGAATAATAGCCGTTCTGCCCTCTACCGTAATTTTTGCGCCCATACGACGTAATTCATCCACATGTTGAAAGCGGTTTTCAAAGATTGTTTCCGTGATGATGCTTGTTCCTTCTGCGCACGAGAGCATCGCCATAAATTGTGGTTGCATATCTGTTGGAAATCCCGGATAGGGCATGGTCTTCAGGTCAACGCTTCGAATTCTTCCCCGCTGTTGAACGCGAATCGAATCATCGTTAAGGGTGACCAACGCGCCTGCCTGACTGATTTTAGCAATCACTGGTTCCAAGTGTTCTGGTATCACATTTTCGATGACCACATCGCCTTGAGTCATCACCGCGGCAATCATATGCGTCCCTGCTTCTATGCGATCCGGTATGACGGTATGTTCTGTAGGGTGGAGCTTCTTCACACCGTCAATCCTGATGGCATCGAGCCCTGCGCCCCGAACTTTTGCGCCCATCTTGTTTAAGAAATTCTGTAAATCTACAATTTCGGGTTCTCGTGCCGCATTGCGAATCACAGTGGTTCCTGTTGCTAAGACAGCGGCCATCATAATATTTTCTGTAGCCCCAACACTCGGAACATCTAGGTAGACATCGGCACCTTGTAAATGATCCGTCCAAGCCTCAATATAGCCATGTTTCTCTCGAACCTTAACCCCTAATTGTTCAAGCCCTTTAATATGTTGATCCATGGGACGGGAACCAATTGCGCAGCCTCCCGGTCTGGATATCTTTACCCGTCCGAACCGGGCTAATAACGGTCCTAGAATAAGATTAGACGCCCGCATCTTCCGCATAAGGGCCTCATCGACCTCACAGGACTCTAGCCCTCCAGCATTGATGTGCATCGCCTCATCTTGGCGCACAACCCCACAGCCTAGATGTTCAAGAACCTCAATCATATGCGTTATATCTACTAAGTCCGGGATTTCTAACAAAGTAGATGTCCCTTCGCCTAGTATGGCTGCAGCTATTAGGGGAAGCGAAGAGTTCTTTGCTCCGCTTACCTTGATTTTTCCGTTTAATCGTTGTTTTCCAGTGATGACATAGCGGTCCATCGCCATGATCATACCCCCTTTTTATCCGTATTAATCGCTACTTGCTTAGGGTGAAATAGTGTGTGTGTATTCACTTCTAATTGCAAGTACGCTACTTCAGATTTTAACGAGATACCAAATTTCAACTGTACATCTCTCTGGATACCTTCCATCAAAGCGAGTACATCCTGAGCCTTGGCGTTCCCAGTATTCACGATAAAGTTCGCGTGTTTCGTCGAGACCTGAGCCCCACCAATGCTTCTCCCTTTCCAACCGGCAGCCTCAATTAACCGACCGGCTGAATCACCCGGAGGATTTCGGAAAACACTTCCGGCACTAGGTTTCTCTAGTGGTTGGTTGATCGCTCTCTTGGTTAAGTGTTCTTTCATTTCCTGCAAAATCAGGCTTCTATCCCCAGGGGAAAACTCGAGTTCGACTTCCAACACCCACGCCTGACCGCGCAACGAACAGAATCGATAAGCGAATTCAAGTTCAGATTTTTCAACGGTCTTAACGGTACCATCTGACCAAAGTGCCGTAACATTCATAATGTGAGGCGCCATAGTTCCTCCATGAGCACCCGCATTCATCATGACTGCGCCACCCACGGATCCTGGTATTCCCCGAGCAAATTCCAAGCCACTAAAGCCCCGTTCCCCTGCTTCTTGAGCTAAACGAGCTAAGGAGTATCCCGCTTCAACCTGAACTGTATAGTTTCCCCATTCTACCTTGCGAAGATAGGTGGTGACCACCGTAATGCCGGGAAGCCCTTCATCCGGCAATAGTAGATTAGAGCCCTGCCCTATTAACCAAACTGGGACTTCTGCCGCTTGGGCACGTTGCCACACGGTCGACAGATCTTCCTTAGTTTGCGGCCAATACGCAGTTTCAGCTGGCCCACCAATCTTCCACGTGGTCAATTGGTTCAGTGGGTAATTCTTCTCCACTCGTCCCGGCATTCCGTCCAATATCATCGATGTTCCACCTCAAGTTATCTGTTATTATTAGATCCTTAAAAACAAGGTTAAGGGCCAAGCGAATATCCAGCCAGGAAACGCCTAGGTCAAGACACTTTGCTATGGTCTCAACAGCGACTTGCTCTTCCATCGGTTCCGGCCACCTTGGAACTTGGCCAACGAATTTCAAACCATCTTGCCCCTGATAAAAATCAAGCGTCGTTTCCCGGACTACCCACGTTGCTTGGTGTTCGACATCAACGGTACTTCTCCCAAGCAAACTTTCACCTACAAGACTGACCTGCCAAGCTTCTGGTACGACCCAAAGGTTGCCCTGTAATCGTTCGCATTGCCATTCCCCGTCAGACGTCGGCCAGAGTATCGTTGGTTCGAACCCTGCCTTCTGCAAAACATGCCCTAACAAGGGACGTCCTTCAATGAAAATCGTCGGTTCAGAAACCCCTAAGATCACTTCATCTTCCAAAATATTATGTATAAACGACTGAATAGAATGTTGATTTAAACCTTCTGCGAGCGCTTTTCCTCGCCAAATATTATGTTCCGTCTCCTCCGACCAGAATACTACATCCGTGACGGGGTCTGGCTCATTGGCCTCAGCCATTTGATCAAAAGGCAACTCCCACCACTTTTGCATCATTTCCTCGCTTAAATCCTCCCCCTCAGAAAATTCAAGCTGGATTCCTTTCAGTACGGCTCGAACTCCGGCAATTCCGGGAGCCGCAGAAGAGGCAACCAATTGTATCTTTCTCTTTGGCCACACCACGCTCACTCCTTTCATTTGGTTACTGCCATATGCTATGCAATGGAGTAAAAAGGTGTGAGCAGGTGAGTTCAAAAAGGTTTCATTCGATGGTTAAACTTCAAAGGGCGTTAAAACGCCCTCTGAAGTAGTTTCCTATATTCTAGACTTAAAGTCAATGCCAAGCGGTTGCCTTACAGAGATCTACAATCTTATTTAAAGCCTGCGGTTGCGCCAGTTTCGAGGCAGCGGCTCCCATTTTAGTGAGAAGGGAGCGTTGAGAAATCAGTTCCTCCACTTCTTTCCACAAGCGTACCCCATCCAATTCTGAGTCCAAAATCATTTTGGCAGCACCCGCTTGAACGATGGCCTGGGCATTATGTTCTTGATGATTTTCCGCTGCATAGGGGTAGGGAATTAATAAACTTGGCAGACCTGTTATCATCAACTCTGCCAAGGAGGCTGCGCCTGCCCGTCCAATGAAGAGGTCCGCACAAGCTAAGGCTTGCGGCATATCTTTCAAATACTCTAGAACCTTCCACTCCGGACGATCCCAGGAGATGTCTCTTTTCTTTAAACCCTCTATAGTTTCCGTATACGTCGCGTTTCCGGTGGCCCAGATCACCTGAATGTCCGAACGCTTGCTAAGACGCGCCAAGACCTCGATCATGGCCTGATTTAACGTGCGAGCGCCTCTGCTTCCACCGGTCACCAGCAAGGTCAAGCGATTCGGTCGTAACTTAAAATGCTTTGCCCCTGCCTCACGAGAAACATGTCCAATTTCAGAACGTACGGGGAGCCCTACCAACTCCAATTTTTTCCGAACACCAAAACGCTGCATACTCTCAGGGAACGTCACCATGACACGTCGTACAAACCTCGCTAAAATGCGATTGGTAATCCCAGGCATGGCATTTTGTTCATGGAGCAACGTTGGAATATTAAAAAGAGCCGCCGTCAAAACAACGGGCCCAGACACAAATCCACCGGTGCCTACTACAAGATCTGGATGAAACTCACGCAAAATTTTCTTCGTCTCCCAAAGAGCCTTGAAGCTTTTGCCGATCACTTTCAGGGTATCCAAACTCAATTTGCGTGGCAGGCCTTTTCCAGAAATCCCCGCAAACGTAATACCCGCTTCCGGCACCAACCGGGCCTCCATTCCATCCCTAATTCCCACATAGAGAATTTCCGTCTCAGGATCACGCATTACCAACCCTTTGGCAATGGCTAGCGCGGGATAAATATGCCCACCGGTTCCACCACCCGTCAATATTACACGCACTTTTATACCCCTTCCTTACTTCACTTCACGCGAAATATTTAGCAAAACACCCACGCCTAACATTGTGAAGACTAGCGATGTGCCACCATAACTTATAAACGGTAAGGTAATCCCTGTCACCGGCAATACCCCACTCACGACACCCATGTTAATCATGGCCTGTATGGATACCATGGCCGTTAGCCCAACGGCGAGAAAGCCCATAAATGCGTCAGGTGCCCTCATCGCCACCCGGAAGCCACGCCAAGCGAAGAGGAAAAAGAGTAAGACGACCAAAGAAGCACCGATGAAACCAAGTTCCTCTCCAATCATGGCGAAGATGAAGTCAGTATGGTTTTCCGGCAAATAAAGAAACTTCTGTCGACTTTGCCCTAAACCCAAGCCAAATAAGCCACCTGGTCCTAAGGCTAACAGCGCCTGAATGGTCTGGTACCCTTTTCCTAAAGGGTCAGCCCAAGGATCTAAAAAGGCAAAGATACGTCGCATTCGGTAAGGCGCTGCTACAATAGCTGCAACCACTAACCCCAGACCTGCCCCGATTAAGGCGCTGATATGGCTGGCCCTTGCTCCCGCTGCAATCAACATAAAAAATGCTGTTGCCGCTATGACCAAGGTCGTTCCCAGATCAGGTTGAAGCATAATAAGTCCTGCAATCACCCCAAGTAAACCAAGAATGGGTAGTACCCCTTTACGAAATGATTGAATCTTACGCGGATCAAGCGCCAGTAAATGGGCCATCACCAACACCATAGAAAGCTTAATCACTTCAGACGGTTGAATCGACAACGGCCCCAGTCCAATCCAGCGGTCTGCGCCATTGACTCTGCGCCCGATACCCGGGATTTTCACGGCAATGAGTAAAGCAATCGCAATAAACAGGATCGGTTTCGCAAATCTACGCAACTGGCGCAGATCCACCAACATACTTAGGGCCATCGCCCCGAGTCCCAGTATGATCCATAATACCTCCATCTTGAGAAAGTGATATGGATCATCAAACAGTATGTACCCTCTTACCGCGCTTGAACTATACACCATAACAAACCCTACAGTTAACAGAGCCAAAATCGATCCAAGCAAGACCATATCTGGTCGATGCCTACGCATGTCTAGTTCCCCCTTTAATTGCCTAAATGGGTGTCCTATAATGCCTACGCACTAACTCCTTAAACAATTCCCCTCTTTCTTCAAAACTCTTAAACATATCCCAACTTGTACAAGCAGGGGATAATAAAACGACATCTCCTGGGATCGCTTCAGCGATTGCTTTCTCTACGCCATCCTCGAAGGTGGTCGCCCTAATAATATTCTGAACGCCTTCATCACGCGCCGCTTGCTCCATCTCATCAGCCGCTAAGCCCAATAAAACGAGACTTTTGACCTTTACCTTAACCACTTTCATGAAATCATGAAAATCGAGCCCTTTGTTTTTGCCCCCCGCCAGGAGGACCAAGGGTTCGTCAAAGGCAAGTAAAGCCTTGGTTGCTGCGTCAGTATTAGTCCCTTTAGAATCATTCACAAAAAGGACTCCCTCAAACGTCCCTACAATTTCTTCTCGGTGCTCCACACCTTTAAACTCAGTGAGTCCTTCAGCGATCTCAGTCCAAGAAAGACCAAACGCCCTCGCTGCCGCCGCGGCCGCCATAACATTCTCTAAATTATGGGCACCGCGAAGATGGAGTTCCTTGCGGGAAATAATAGGAATCATAGTCCCCTTTTCGGCGTAGACAATTTGATCCTGCCAAAGACTAATCCCCTCTTGCAAAAACGACGTCGAGCTAAAATACATGACTCTACTTTTTAATGTTGGTCCCAAGCCACGCACTATCGAGTCATCCCAGTTTAAGATGGCCAAATCTGTCGCAATTTGGTTTTTAAATATTTTGGTTTTGGCCTCAAAATAAGCTTCCAGCGTGCCATGCCTGTCCAAATGATCCGGAGTAATATTGAGTAAAATCGCCACCTGGACTCGAAATTTATCAACGAATTCTAATTGGAAACTAGAAAGTTCAGCCACAACAATACTGTTATCTCCCAAATCTTTCACTTGTCCGCTTAAAGCAACGCCAATATTTCCTGCCACGGCAGTTGGCCGACTCGTTCGCTTTGCTAATTCACCGATTAATGAGGTGGTCGTAGTTTTCCCATTCGTGCCAGTTACCCCAACGCAGAGAGCCAGGCAATCAACCATAGCAAGCTCAACTTCACTCCACACCGTCACATTTTGAGCAAGGGCTTCCTGTACCAAGGAAAGTTTAGGAGATACCCCTGGAGATAAGACGATAAGATTAGGTTTAATCGCCTCTAATTGCGGCAAGCTACCAAGCAGTAAATGCTCTGGATCAAGTTGTAATTCCTTGACACCCGTGAGGTGGTCCATTGACTTACTATCCGTCAGAAAAACCTCCGTACCCAAACTCTGCAGTTTATGTACAGCCGCTTGACCACTCAAGCCTGCCCCAATGACCAGTACCCGTTTATCTATCCAATTCACTTTATTAGTCCTCCATCAATAAATTTCCGACTCAAGTAGCTCTAGCCATATTAACGATATGCCTAGAGAGGCTTATTTTTGCAAGTTCATTTCAAACCTTTCAAAATATCCTATTAAGTCCCCGTTTTCATCCCTCACAGGCACAATGTAAATCCTTTGATTACTGCAGTTCACTTTTAAAAAGACTTCATTCGCATGGTTTTGGAATTGTGCCACAATCGATTTTATCATTTCCTCCGATTTGGGATTTTGATGACAATCAAAAATAGATTTACCCATCAAATCACGGTAACCACGTTCTTGATAATAATGGTATTCTGCCCTTTTATTCATGTACTTGATCATATGGTCACAGTCAACAAATATAATTGGATACGGATAGGCATCCAAAATATAAGATAGCGTCTGTTCTCTTTCCATAATAAATATCTCACCTCGGTTCTATAAGGTTTTACCAAGTTCCAATAATGCAAGAGAATCCTTGGTAAGTAATTTTTCTCCACGAAACTTTAATATGGAATTAAAACCTAATTTAGTCCAGAAATATATTCCTAACCAATTTTTCAGAGTTACACCAAGCCTTGCTTCAGAAAACCCTGATTTTCGTGCCCGATCACATAGCTGATGGATGACCTCTTGTCCATAACGTTGATTACGGTAGTCCATACCCAGCAAAAGTGTCCCGATATACAAGATGTCTTGGTTTGGATAACCCTGATAAAATTCAATAAAGCCCACGATTTCAGAGGATATTTTGGAACTCATTGCTTGAATTTTATAGAATTCTTTCCTCCCACCCGGTGGTAAATGCCCCTTGTTAAGACCCTCCAGTATATATTCGGGCGTCAATTTATCCTCCCAAATCCATTCTTCTGTCGTTTGAGAGTGACTATATATCTCTTGTAATCTGCCCACATCCAGTAAATTTGCATCCCGCATGATCATTCTCTCGGTTTCCCATTGTTCCGACATTAAAATGATGACCTACCAGCTCTCTTCTTATATCGCATTTTTCCACCACGTTCCTCGCTAGCCGAGCGTAGGCAAATACGCTGCCACGCCAAGGATCGCACAAATCACCCCAACCGTCCAAAAAACTAGCACCACTTTCCATTCGTTCCAACCCCCGAGTTCAAAGTGATGATGAATTGGGCTCATCCGGAAAACCCGCTTGCCCCTGGTTTGAAACGAAATAACCTGAATGATCACTGAGAGTGCTTCAATTGCAAATAACCCACCGATCACTATTAACACCAATTCACTCTTCGTGAGAACAGCAAGACTCACTAAGGCCCCACCTAGGGCTAAAGACCCCGTATCCCCCATAAATACACGTGCAGGATACGTATTAAACCACAGGAAGCCAAGCGTTCCGCCGACCAAGGCCGCTGCAAAGACCGCCATATCAGTCTCATGCGCTAAAACCGCTACGCCTCCGCCTTGACTGGAGGCCAAAAGAGCAATCACGACATAACCAGCACCTGCAACCATCGTACTTCCCGCTGCTAAGCCATCCAACCCATCGGTCAGATTCACCGCATTGGTCATAACTACGATCACTAAAGAAATTAAGATATAGTAAAACCAGCCCAAATCAAAGTGGACAGACGTGAACGGGACTGCAACATCCGTCCCTCTGCCCAGCCAGTGAACCGAAACCCACATCAGAATAAAGGCCAATGCAAATTGTCCCACCAATTTTTGGTAGGCACGAAGTCCTAACGAACGATGCATGACTACTTTGATAAAATCATCAATAAAGCCGATAAAGCCATATCCTAAGGTGATTCCAACCATCGTCACCATTTCCAGAGAAGTGGGTTGTTCCGCCGTAATCAAAGCACTCATAATAATGCCTACGAGAAAAATCATGCCACCCATCGTCGGGGTTCCGGCTTTTTTCAAGTGTCTTTTAGGGCCATCATCTCGTATATTTTGTCCGAACTTAAGAGTCCTTAAGACCGGTATCAATAAAGGTCCTAGAACTAACGTAATGATAAGGGCTAATCCTGCCGCCATGACCAAACGCTCAGACATGTGAATTCCATCCTTTACTCTGTTTCTTCGAGTTGAGCAGTGATCTCTTCCATTTTCATCCCTCGTGACCCTTTAATCAAGACCCATATCCACGGTCCAAAGAGGGTGAGGAGATCTTTTGCTTTCTCAACCGCTTCCTCGCGGGTAGCCGTCACCTGAATGTGTTCTTCTGAATACCCTGCTATACGCGCTCCGTGCGCAATCTCTTCGGCAAGTTTACCCACGGTAATTAATTCACTGATACCTAACTTTGCAAGTGTTTCTCCAACTTCACGATGACCCGATTCTGCTTGGGTTCCTAGTTCATACATTTCACCCAGAATAGCAAGCGTCTTGTTTTCACCTGCTCGCTCCTTAAGCACCTGCAAGGAAGCCTGCATCGAGATGGGATTGGCATTGTAAACATCGTTCAAGAGCGTCGTTCCCAAGATCCCATATCGTACCTCTAAACGCATTTTAGACATTTTCAACTCACCCAGTCCCGTACACCCTTCCTCTAACGAAACCCCCAGAACCTTGCCTACTGCCAGCGCTGCTAGCGCGTCTAAGACATTATGCTTACCGGGTAGCGGAAGGTTTACGGTGGTGCTTTCGCCCCTATGGTTTACGTCAAAAGTGGTTCCCAAGGGCCCCCAAGCTCTTAGTTCAGATCCTTTAACGTCCGGTTCTGCAAAAGCACCTTCAACGCCATAGAATCGAATGGAATGGAAATCCTGCTTCGCCTTTTGGACGGACAACCGATCCTCAGCATTGATGATCGCAAGGCCATCTTTCTTCAAAGCGTCAATTAACTCCCACTTAGCCTGAGCAATTCGTTCCTCAGTCAGTAACAGTTCTAAATGCGTTGTGCCAATATTAGTGATCACTCCGACATCCGGTTTCGCAATGTTACATAAGGCTTTAATCTCGCCCAAACCGCGCATTCCCATCTCGAGCACTAAAATCTCCGTATCAGGCGGAGCATTAAGAATTGTCATGGGAAGTCCCAATTCATTATTATGATTTTCCTTATTATAATAGACGCGAAAACGTTGAGACAGTACTGAGGCAATCATGTCCTTTGTGGTCGTCTTTCCATTGCTCCCAGTGACTCCGACCACCTTGGCCCCGAGCTCCAAGCGCCACGCCTTCGCCAACTCCTGCAGCGCTGTAAATACAGAATTGACGAGAAGTAGCGCCTTGCCTTCAGGCACAGTCGGAGCGTCAACCGGTCCCTTGAAACGATCTTCCTCCGCAATGACTAGAACCACGCCTTTTTTCCAGGCGGTTTCGATAAAATCATGTCCGTCAACCTTTTCCCCAGGCAGGGCAAAAAACATTTGTCCTGCCTGAGCTTGACGACTATCTATAATGCACCCTGAAACCTCTAAATCCGGATTTCCAATCAGAACACCGTTCGCATTTTGGGCCACTGTCTTAACGGTCCATTTGCCCAAATCCCAGCCCCCTTAATGCTTCACGCGCTACTTCCCGGTCATCAAACGGATGCACCTCTGTGCCAAAGATCTGATAGGTTTCATGGCCTTTGCCTGCGATTAAAATAGTATCTCCCGCCTTAGCCATGCGACAAGCACTCAAGATAGCTTCCCGTCGATCTCTCAAGGCAACATGCTCCACGCCGGAAATCCCCATGAGCACCTCTTTAATAATTTCATCTGGATCTTCAGTACGGGGATTATCCGAAGTCACTATGACAAAATCGCTCCATTGTGAGGCCGCCTCTGCCATGATCGGCCGCTTGCCTCGATCTCTGTCTCCGCCACACCCAAAGACTGTAATAAGTCTTCCTGTGGTAAAACTCTGGGCTGTTCGCACAACATTTTCTAAACCATCGGGCGTATGCGCGTAATCCACAATGACTTGAAATGGCTGTCCAAGCCGGACACTTTCGAATCGTCCTGGCACGCCTGGAATTTCCGACAACGCTTCAGCCACTGTTTCTGAGCTGTATCCCCGTTCAACCCCCCAGGCAAAAGCAGCTAGGGCATTATAAACGCTAAAAACGCCTGGCGTTGAATATTGTATTGTCTGTAACCGTTCATGGAATCGGACCACGAAGCGCACGCCTGCCGCGGTGACTTCCACGTTCTCAGCCTTGTAATCTGCTTCATGGTCGATTCCATAACTAGCCACAGGAGCCGCCGATGCTTGACTCAGCATCTTAAATGAGGAATCATCCACATTTAAGACGCTGATCTTGGGCTGTTTTTTTCCTTTGAGATTGGAAAATAGCGTGCTCTTGGCTAAAAGGTAATCCTGCATAGTCTTATGATAATCCAAATGATCTTGTGTCAAATTTGTAAAAATACCCACATCGAATTCGCAGCCCGACACACGTCCAAGATCCAATGCATGGGAGGAAACCTCCATAACAGCCACGCTCACGCCTTCCGCGACCATGTCTCCTAGAAGTTTTTGAACCTCAATCGCTTCCGGAGTCGTCCTTTCACCAGGAATCTCTCGTCCGTTAATGCGCGAGCCGAGGGTCCCAATTAGGCCAACTTTCTTGCCGTGCTTTGTCCCAATTTTCTCAATGAGATAGGTAATAGTGGTTTTTCCATTCGTCCCTGTTACCCCGACTAACTCTATCTGCTCACTGGGATGACCATACACAGCGGCAGCTAATAGCCCCATCACTTGGCGAACATTTGCAACCTTTACTTGAGGCACCTCAAGGGGTAAAAAATGCTCCACCAATAAGGCCACTGCCCCAGAAGTGACAGCCTTCGCCGCGAAATCATGGCCGTCCACCTTAAATCCGGGTACACAGGCATAAAAATCACCTGGCTGGACACTCCGTGAATCCATGGACATTCCATGTACGATGACTTGAGTATTTCCTAATGAGGCTTGCACCTCAACTTCTTTGATGATCTCCGCCAATACTTTTGAAGTGGGCATTCCTCACATTCCTCTCCAAGTTCTAAAGTCGGCCCATCCACTTGATCCTCATTCTTGCACCGTTTTCTTTATTATAGACAGATCTGAGCTTACACAGACCTTACCCAATGATTAACGTCCCAGAGGACTGACCGAAATCGGAACACGGCCCGTCATGCTCTTAATGGCTTCAACATCTTCGTCCTCATCTTCCCACCAATTGGCAAGCGTAGGAGCAGATGCATCTTTCCCTAGATAAAGGAGTACATTGGAGCCCTCTTCTACTTGAGTATCCGCATGTGGAATTTGATCGAGAACCATTTCGCCCTGCCCTTCCGCCATTTCCTTAAAGCCTGCTTCAGTCAAAGCCTTTTGGGCCTCGGCTAAAGGCAGTCCTATGACTGAAGGAACCGTTGCTGCTTTCTTAATCACTGGAAATTCAAGTCCAGGCATCGGTTTACCAGGAACCATAGGTGCGTTAGTATCTGGCTTAATACCAAGGTATCTTAAGGAATCAAGCATGACCGTCTGCAGCACTGGGGCTGCAACAACGCCTCCATAAAATGGAACACCGTCGATCACGGCCAGCATCGCTAACTTAGGGTCATCTGCCGGAGCAAATGCTACAAATGAAGCAACATAGTCCCCCTGAACATACCCACCATTCAAGACTTTTTGAGCCGTCCCTGTTTTACCCGCCACACGATATCCTGGAAGAAAAGACCGACGCCCCGTGCCATTCGTGACAACAGATTCCAAGACGTCTCGTTCTGTTTTTGAAGTTTCCTCACTGATGACGCGTCGAACCTCTTCCGTCTTAAAAGGGGTGATCACCTTACCCCCGTTGGGAGCAACGATTTCTTTGACGAGTTGTGGTTTAACCAGTGTTCCACCGTTAGCCACTGCACACACAGCGGTCAAGAGTTGGATAGGGGTGACATTGTTGGTTTGCCCGATGGACATCGTGGCCAAATCCAGCGCAGTCGCTTTTTTCTTGTTCGCCAGAATACCAACGGCTTCGCCAGACATTTCAATCCCTGTTTTCTTTCCGAAACCGAAATTAGAAAGATATTTATAGAAATTATCCATACCTAGACGTTGACCCATCTCGACAAAACCCGGATTGCAGGAATTCTCTGCTACTTCCAGAAACGTTTGGTCGCCATGCCCTCCAGCTTTCCAGCAACGCACGTTTTTACCGAGAACAGTGTACGCCCCTTTATCGAAATAATGCTCAGTAAGCTTGATTTTCTTTTCCTCAAGAGCTGCCGCTAAGGTAATAATCTTAAAGGTCGATCCGGGTTCATAGCCATTTTGAATCGCAATATTTCGTCGGCTATTGGGATCAGATTCCTGATAATTATTGGGATCAAAGGTCGGAGCTGAAGCCAAAGCCAGGATTTCTCCAGTACTAGGATCCATGGCTAAAATTGAAGCGCTCTTAGGTACCTTGCCGTTCATGTTGACACCCTGACCCGCCATCAATTTCTGCAACTCTCGTTCTGCAAAAAGCTGTATATTTTTATCGATGGTTAAGCGCACAGTATTTCCTTGTTTAGGCGCCAAGTACTGCTGTATCGCCTGAGGTAAAGGAATCCCATTCGCCCCAAATTCTTGAAGAATACTGCCCGAAGTTCCCTTTAGCTCTGATTCTCTCGTTAACTCTATTCCTTCAAGCCCTTGATTGTCAATCCCGGCAAACCCTATAATATGAGACGCAAGCGTCGCAAATGGATAATACCGCTGGCTATCCTCCGTGGTTCCAATCCCCGGTAAAGCCAAATCTCGTATTTGAGCTGCCACTTCTGGCTTAATCTGTTTTTGTATGTATTCCAAGGCTGTACGTTTCGTGATAGCCTTTTCAAGATCTGCTGCTGGTTTGCCTAAAATCGGCGACAAGGTTTGCGCCATTTCTTTGGCTCTGCCAGATTGCCGAACCTCTGCCGGTATGGCATAAACAGTTTCACTGCTGACACTCATAGCCAGGACATTTCCTTCACGGTCCTCAATATTTCCACGTTTAGGTTCGACAGGAACACCGCGGAAGTGAGAATCGTCAGCTTTCTTTTGCAAGTCAGCACCCTGACTTAGTTGCACGTACCCAAGTCGAATAATTAAAATCAGTAAAAATACACTCGCACACATAAAAAGAAACGCAATACGCTTACGCATGACAACAAATATGCTCATTAGTTCTCACTCCCCAATTTCTCGGGGTCTCCGCGTACCAAAAAGTGCTTTTATTTTAACGTTGGGTTGAAGCAAAAAAACTCGTAAATATCTGTGAGAATTGCTTTAATGCTGTTGGTTCAACCTCACTAATTTGCGTTGTTGCTGGGGTCAACGGAGCCACCTTTTCATTAATGACCGAAGGCACTGCACTTGACACATAAACTGTGCCAGTCGGTTTTACCATGCCCATAGCAAGTGCTGCGTTTTCAATCCGACTCGGTGCAAGTAGTTTATCTACCTCCATCTGAAGAAGATTTTTATGGCCTTTAATCGCAGAAATTTCCTTTTCTAAGGTGCGTACTTCTGCACCCTGAACCACTGTTAACTGAATCGTTGCTGCCCCGATGGAACCAGTCAGCCCAACAATGAAAGTCAAGGCGAGAATGCTTTTTGCTTTGGCAAACTTTTTCGATTTTCTTGTTCTAGGCTTTCTATCGAGGGATTTTCGCTTTACTGGTTCCTGCCACTCAATTTTCTCCTGCGCTACTACCATTGGTATTCCTCCTCCTTGTCCTTTAGACCGTTATAACTTTTCGGCGACTCTTAATTTAGCGCTTCTTGAACGCGGATTTTGCTCTACTTCCTCTTCTGAGGGAAGAATAGGTTTTCGTGTCAACACCTTAGCTAAGGCCACTGCGTTGCACCGACATACCGGTAATTCAGGCGGGCAAGTGCACCGTCCCAGCCAAGATCTCATTCTATTTTTAACAATACGATCCTCAAGTGAGTGAAAGGTAATTACGGCAATTCTTCCTCCAGTGTCCAAGCAACGCAGTGCTTGATCCAACACTCTGTCTAAGACCCCGAGTTCATCATTCACCGCAATTCTTATGGCCTGAAAGGTTCGTTTCGCTGGATGAGGTCCACTTCGTCGGACAGCAGCAGGCACCGCTGCTTTAATCACTTGAACTAGGTCACCCGTTGTTTCCAGCGGTTGTTCGTTGCGTTGTTTTATGATGAATTGGGCAATGCGTTTGGACCATTTTTCTTCCCCATACTTCCATATAAGCTGAGCCAAATCCTCTTCACTCCACGTATTTACAATTTCTTGAGCGGTCAAGATACTCGAAGGATCCATGCGCATATCCAAGGGAGCATCCTGCATATAACTAAAACCGCGTTCAGCTTCATCCAGTTGAGGAGACGAGACCCCTAAATCGAACAAAATTCCATTCACGGGTAGTAACTCTAATTCCTTTAAGGTTTCTTCTAGAGATTCAAAGTTTCTATTGACTAAGGTGACCCGTTCATCCTCGCCAAAGATTTCTTTTGCGTGACCAATTGCCAAGGCATCTTGGTCGAAACAGATCAATTTCCCTGCGGTATCGAGCTTTGTTAAGACTCTCTTGCTATGTCCAGCCCCACCCAAAGTACAATCCACATATTTACCAGTGGGGTTCGTAATAACCGCATCCACCGTTTCCTCTAACAAAACAGTCACATGATGAAAATCCAAGACAATCCGTTCCTTTCTATATACCTAGCTCGACTAGGGATTCAGCGGCACTAGCATAAGCATCTTCTGCTTTCCGGCTGTATTCTGACCAAAGTGTTTCGCTCCAGATCTCAACGCGACTTGACACTCCCACCAGAACTAAATTCTTCTCCAATTGCGCATAGTCACGCAAATTAGCCGGTAGTAAGATTCTTCCCTGCTTATCCAGTTCACATTCCGTCGCCCCAGAAAAAAAGAAACGGACAAAAGCTCTAACATCAGGTTGGGTAAACGGCAAAGCTCGCAACTTTTGTTCCAAGATAGCCCATTCAGAAGGAGGGTAAACAAACAGACAGTGATCTAAGCCTTTGGTCACAATAAATTGCTCACCCAAGGCCTCACGGAATTTCGCCGGAATAATCAGCCGGCCTTTTCCATCAATTGTATGAATGTATTCCCCCATAAACATCTTGCTCACCCCACCGTGATGGTATTATGCTCCACTTCGCCCCACATTACCCCACTAATTCTACACTTAGTAAGATTATCCTGCAATATAAATACAAAATTAAAATTTTTTTTAAAAAAAACGAAGACCCTATCCCTGGGGCCCTGTTATACTGACAAATCCATTCCACTTCCCTGCCTTAACAGCACGTTATCTGTTATTACGTCATTTAACGTGCTCATGTCCAACTGGTCGAAGGGTCACCTTGTTTCAAACAAAACGAGCGCCGTTTAAGTTAACAACTTAAACGGCGCTCGACAATTATATTGTAGGGAAAATTAGGCGAGATGAAGTGGTTTGCCGTCAATCCCATGTGCTGCTTCCATGATCACTTCCGGTAATGTTGGATGAGCATGCACAGTACGAGCAATATCTTCCGCTCGAAGACCTTTTTCCACGGCTAGTACTAATTCTGGGATCAAGCTACTAGCCTGGGGGCCCATAATACTCGCGCCGACAATAACACCCTCCTCATCTGCCAAGATCTTTACCAATCCTAGGCTCTCCCCTAAGGCCAGAGCCTTTCCATTGGCAGAAAACGGGAATTTGCTCGCCTTATAAATCTTTCCTGATGCTTTAATTTCCTGCTCCGTATACCCCACCGAAGCAATCTCTGGATACGTAAAAATAGCGCTTGGTATCGCGTTATATTTCATTTCAACCGAACGTCCTGCGATATGTTCTACGGCTACGATCCCTTCTGCAGAAGCCACGTGAGCAAGCATAATGCCCCCCACCAAATCCCCAATTGCATAAACATGGGGCAGGTTCGTCTGCATCTGAGCATTCACCTTTATGGCCCTTTTTTCCGTCTCTAAACCCAGACTATCCACATCGATCCCCCGAAAATTCGGCCTACGCCCAGTGGAGAGAAGGACACGATCAGCCGGGATATCTCGTACTCCTTTCGCGTCTTCTACTTGAACCATGAGGGTTTCCCCCTCTAGGCGTATCTCTTTAACCGAAGTCTTCGTGAAAATCTCCATCCCACTCCTCTTTAACAATGGGGTTAGCCGCTTGGGGATTTCCTCATCAATGGTAGGCAACAAGGTTGGAAGCATCTCAACGACACTAACCTGAACTCCAAAGGCTTTATAAATAGAAGCAAATTCTAAACCAACGACGCCGCCCCCAATGACAACCAGACGTTTGGGCAGTTCTTTTTCCTCGAGCAGTTCCTCACTGGTTAAAACGCCTGGAAGATCTGCCCCTGGAAGTGGAATACGTATTGACACAGACCCGGTTGCCAGCACGACATTCTCCACTTGAATTTGTTCAACTCCGATGTCTGTCGTGACTGAAAGTTGACCGACTTCTTTAAATTCCCCCCAGCCTTTGACCACACGAATATGAGCCGCTTTCATTAACTTTTCCACACCGCCCACGAGCGCATTGACGACTCGCTCTTTTCGGGCAACTACGGCGCTATAATCCACGCGTTTTTCGCCCACTAACAAGCCAAATTCCTCAGCATGTTCCAGTTCGCGATATAAATCAGCACTTTTTACAAGCGCTTTTGTAGGGATACACCCGCTGTTCAGACAGGTACCACCCAGTCTTTCACCTTCAATTAAGACCACCGATAAACCCAATTGAGCCGCTCTTAAGGCGCAAACATATCCGCCAGGTCCCCCACCAAGAATACCGACCTGATAATTCACTTCCACTTTACCTCTCTCCTTTCGCACCCTTATAGGCAATATTTCCACCTTCGATAGTGTTTTCCCTGCATGGTCCTCAACTGAGTTCGCGCAATATTCAACCTTAGCTTGAATATGTCCAACACGATCCGTTCGTATGCACTCATAAGGTCGCTCAGATCCGCACCGGCTTAAAACCGCACAAGCTCAGAGCCGCACAAGCGAACTTTGCATACAACGCTCACTTACATGCCCTCGCAGATCAAACTAAGACTCAAGAGCTTGCTTCTGGGAGGGCGGGGTACCCGGCAAATCAGACGTCCCTGTCTGAATGCCGGCAGAACAGAATGAGAGCGCTGTCCATGGATGGACGAGTGTCCCTGTAGCCAAGGATGGCGAGAAGGGACCCCCGCCGTATGAGAGCGCTCTTGAGTCAAGTTTGATGACTGCTCGATCAAAGAAGCTTCGCTTTTGTAGCGCAAAGTTCTGCTTTGCGAGTTAGAGGACGAGGGTACGTGCAATGAGGGATGGTTCTTGCATGCATGTCAACAAGCATCTGCGAAGAGAACTTTGCGTTACAACGCTCACTTACATGCTCTCGTAGATCAAACTAAGACTGAAGAGCTTGCTTCTGGGAGAGCGTGGTTCCCGGCAAATCAGACATCAGTGTCTGAATGTCGGCAGAACAGAATGAGAGCGCTGTCCATGGATGGACGAGTGTCCCTGTAGCCAAGGATGGCGAGAAGGGACCCCCGCTGTATGAAAGCGCTCTTGAGTCAAGTTTGATAACTGCTCTATCAAAGAAGCTTCGCTTTTGTAGCGCAAAGTTCTGCTCTGTGAGCGATAGGACGAAGGTCAATCATAACGTCTTTCTTTGAGGTGTATATGCGCTATAACTGCAGCTCAAGCCCATGGATCTTCAAAGCAGGACTAAAAGTTGCTGCATTTACCACTCTCTGTACCAGACCCGGGACTTTTATAACACAAGCAACGTCTTTACGAAAGCAGCCTAGCAAACTTCGTGTAAGCGACCGCAGACACGGGGCAGTGAACGTGATGTGATCTCCCGCCAACCTAACCAAGGTCCCCTCCAGCCATCACGGGGCCTTACCATCCTTGGTGACGCTCTAATCAGAAACGTCGTGTTTCAAGTCTTGGCTCCGGTGACACTCGGACGTCCTTATCCAGCGGATGGCGACTGTGGCGGCACCTCGGGTTACTTTCCCTGTTCCAGACGCGGGACTTGTGTGACATAAGCACGACGTCTCTACGTAAGCAGTCTAGCAAACTTCCGTGTAAGCGACCCCAAATATGGGGCAGTGAACGTGATGTGAACTGCCGCCAACCGAGCCAAGGATGGCGAGTCTGGCGGGAACCCCGCTCCCACTTCAGGAGCTTACACGGTTAGTTTGCTCTGTGTCGTAGGATGTAGAGCGTTGTCACACAAGTCCCTCTCTATGTCGTAAGTATCGAGCGCGGTGTCACGCAAGTCTCTCTATGCAGAAAAAAGGACCCGAACCCCAAGTTTTTACCTCAGGATTCAGGTTCTTTATTCAAAGTGGACATGCCAAGATCATGTTAAGAGCGGAAGATTTAGCCGTAAAATTCTTCAGTAGATACCTTTGGAATTAATAAGACTTGACCTGGGTAAATAAGACTTGGGTTGTGCAATTTGTTCATTACGATAATTGCTTCCATCGTTGTCCCAAAGCGTTTTGCAATTTTATAAACGCTATCGCCTTTTTTTACGACATAGACTTTAGGCTTAGGGGTAGGAGTAGGCATTGGGCAAGGCATTGGGGCGGGGCAACAAACTTCATGGTGAGGCATCATTGGTGGGCAGCAAGGCATAGGGCCGCCACCTACATCATAGCTAACAAAACCAGGGTCCATGTCTACGTCTAGATTTACTAAACCACCAGGCGGATACATTCCAGGAGCCATTGGCATTTCCTGCATACCCTGCATTCCTTGCATTCCTTGCATACCCTGCATACCCTGCATTCCCTGCATCATATCATTCATACCAGGCATTCCTTGCATTCCTTGCATTCCCTGCATTCCAGGGGCCTGAGTTGGATTATAAGCAACGGAACGTAATTCCATATTAATTTTCCTCCTTTAAATTCATCAACGATTGATGTTGCTTTTTAGTTAATTTAAGCAGTTTCTTTCTTGCCTTTAACTATTAACAATATATGACATTGAACTAATAGTGTGTTTGTACCACAAAAAATTTGTTAAAAAAAGAAGAACTAACCCAAAAGGATAGCTCTTCTTATATACGTTAATTTAAATTAAACGGCTGCAATAGCTTTGTTTAATTTCGCCACAAGTTCATCCGGTTTTTGATCGTGCGTTAAAGCAGCACCTTCAAGGCTTTCCATTGTGGAGGATGGGCATCCTAAGCAATGCATTCCCAGTTCCATAAAAGTCTGAGCTGTTTGAGGATATAATTTCAGCACTTGACCCACTGTCATCTCTTTTGTTAACATATTTGTTCCTCCTTCGGATTCCATAGTAGATCACTTGGTTTTATTATAGAGTAATATCCTCCGGTTAGCAAGACTTGGGTGACACTGCGTCCCAGGCTTAGAACTGTGGATTTGTCTGCATGAAGTTATGCAGTACCTTGCATTTGTCCTAACTCAGATAAGAGCTTATAGATATGTTCTGCCAATTCTATTGGAAGCGTTCCCGTTCCACAGCTCGGTGTTAACATACTTTGTTGGCGAAGAAGGTCTTCATCAACACCACGTTTTACGAGTTCTTCTATGTTGCTTTCCAATTTAATTTTAAGACTTTGAGCAGTTTCTTCCCAAGCCACTGGATTGGTGGGCACAATGCCCCAAGAAAGAATGCCGCCACGTTTTAGAAATGCATTCAGTGGCTTTGACAAGGCCATCATGCTTTGCATATAATCGTAGGCATCGAAATTCACGACCTGCACCTTAGAGTCAAAAAGCAGCGTCCAATCCATCCCTGCGCAGACATGCACACCAGCAATACCACCTTGCCGTACGATCCCGTCGATAATTGCATCCAACTCTTCAATGAGCTGTTCCCTATTCAACGTAATATGAGTTGATGCTCCATAGCCATAAAGCGATGGATCGTCAATCATCATAAGGACAGGTAAGCCGAACTGACTGAGCCTTTTGGTCTGCCACTCAGCATGTAAGGCAACCGTTTTTACCAGCATATCCCTAAGCGTATCATCATAATAAACTGACCGTCTGTCTTTATCCTTGATCTGCATTCCCACCGTCAACGAACCACTGAGCTGCCCCTTTAGAATAACAGCATCCCTGATCCCGTTATGTTCAAGATCCTGACAAAAGGCTTCAAACCCTACTCCGCCCATTAAGCTAAATCCAAAGCGTTCCAGCGCTTCTGCATCACCCTCAAGCGCCTCTAAATACAACGTATAGAAGGCCGTCAACCGTTCGACCCAATCCGTCGCATCGACCTGAAATTTCGGGTCCTCAACATCCCCTATCACTCCAGTTTCAATCAGAGCGTTAAGATATTGCCCAACAAAAGAACTTTCTGCGCCAAGTCGTGGAAGTTGTGGCCAATGTGGTGCGAGTGGAACCGTTTTCCAAATCATATCCAAAGCATCTTCGCCCTTAGTTTGAGGTAAACTTCCAACGCACGTTGCCAAAAAATGAGGCTTAAAGTCTTTTTGCATATCTCAATCACTTCCTATTCCATAACTTAGCTTATTACATTCTATGTTGATTCATTATGTTAATCAATATTTATCTTGTCCATTATTGTCGTTAATTTAAACTAAATTGGTTTCAATGCCAATTGGTTCTGAAAACGGAAAGCAAACAGAATTCTCGGTAACCCTAAGCCCCCTATTGGCAGTTTCTCGACCTACAAGCTACAAATCATACCACGGTCCCCCGTCGTGTTCTCCCCCACGCCGCCCAAGCCAAAGGAAGCATCCTGACCGCTTGCACTCCCGGGAGAGGGTCCGCGATAACACGGTCGATGCCTTTGCTGTCGTCGTAGCCAACCTCGGCTTTAAGCCCGCTTTCTTAAAGCAGGGAGGGAAACAAGGACGTTTCCCTCCGGTCGTGCGACAAGGATGTCGCATTGGCCGGGTACCCTGCCCGCTTGCATCACGGGCTTAAAGCCCTAGGTTTGGCACGACGAATGCATGGCCGAGGACGTGTCTCGCGGACCTCACCGAACCTCTCCCCACGGCGCCCAAGCCAGAGGAAGCGTCCTTGCTACTTTACCTACCAGAGAGGGTCACGATGACACGGCGAGAAACCTCTGCGTTCGTCTTAGCCGACCTCGGCTTTAAGCCCGCTCACTTAAAGGTCCCTTCTCGCCATCCTTGGCTACAGGGACACTCGTCCATCCTTGGACAGCGCTCTAATTCTGCATACGGATGTTTCCCGCCGGCCGTGCGACAAGGACGTCGCATTGGCCGGGTACCCTCCCAGCTTGCATCACGGACTTAAAGCCTTAGGTCCGCAAGACGAACGCATGGTTGAACAAGTGTCCTCGTGACCCTCTCC
>Ga0209386_1000102_pt1 | contig 44174 bp, 31 predicted proteins | sample NGEPertwo_FD_184510 | JGI IMG/M metagenome (GOLD analysis project Ga0209386, IMG submission 184510) | Arctic peat soil microbial communities from the Barrow Environmental Observatory site, Barrow, Alaska, USA - NGEE Permafrost154B-two... | ecosystem: Environmental > Terrestrial > Soil > Wetlands...
GTGCTCATATACTCTTGAACTACCTTTAACTTTAATTCATCCGGAAAACAGTTTACTTTTGTCTTCATAATCCTGATTTTAGTTTACTTTTTCTGTAAACCTATTTCAGGACAAGACAATTCAACGCATTTGCCCAGGATCTGCCAATGTAGTTCCAGGTAGTTTCTGATCCGGGATGGTCTGAATTGTATTCGATCATCGTTGAATCACGCGTAAATTTCGGCCGGTCAAATCCAGGTGGATAACCTCGCTCATACGAAGCGCCATTGTCGGAAAGGAAAAAAATGATTGTATTGTCATACTGACCGATGTCTTTCAGCTTTTGAATAATTTTGCCTACTCCCTGATCCATACGATCCACCATTGCCGCATGAACAGCCATGTTCTCTGCCTCCTTTTCTTTTTCCTGACAATCGGCCCAGGCTTTTCCGGATGAATTTGGTTGCAATTTACAGGTTGCTGGGTCTATCAGTTTCAAATCAATCATGCGCTGGTAGCGTTCTTTTCGTAACACATCCCAACCTTCTCTGTACATGTTCTTGTATTTAGCAATATCCTCTGGCAATGCATGCAAAGGCCAGTGTGGTGCGTCGTGTGCCACATATAAAAAGAAGGGTTTTTGGTCTTTACTGAACTGGTCAATCAAGTCAATACTCTTTTGAGTAATGTAGTCCGTCATATAAAAATCCTTAGGCACATTCTTGATCGGTTCTTCGTTATGCACGAGGCTGAATGGATCAAAGTAGTCAATCACTCCCCAGATCACCCCGTAATGCTCTTCGAAACCCCTGTTGCTTGGATAATTTTTAAGCGGTGAAAATGGCCCGTGCTCGGTTTGATGAGCCAGCCAACGTAAGTGCTCCGATTCATTTTCGAGCGCTTTGGTTTGCGATAAGTGCCATTTGCCTGTCATACCCGTATGGTAACCATTCTCCCAAAGCACTTCGGCAATCGTGGCAGCATTCATATTCAGATTGACTCCCATTCCGTTGATACCTGCCTTGTGGGGATACTGTCCGGTCAGGAGCGATGCACGTGAAGGGCAACACCTTGCTCCATTGTAAAATTGCGTAAAGCGAACTCCGGTTGATGCCAGTTGATCAATATTCGGCGTTTTTATTTCTCCTCCATAACATCCAAGATCAGAATATCCCATATCGTCGGCCATGATTAACAGGATATTAGGACGAGGAAGTTTTTCTCTTCCTGCCGCTTGTACAATAAGCAATGGACTTAGAACCAATAAAGAAATTCCTTTATTAAGATATTTCATTGATTTATGTTTGGTTTTTTAGCATCCTGATTTATTTTGCTTCTAATGACCTAAAATAATCAGAAAGTGAAAGTTCCTCATATCTGAACAAAATTATATGTAATTTGATAATATTGGAGTTTAATTTTCAAATCAGGCAGATAAAATCCGAACAGTTTATTTCTATCTTTCACTTCTAATACTACATTATTCAAAATCAGCTCTGCAACTGGAATTGACGAATGTTTTTCATCATATGGGAATTTGCAATCGTCCTCAAGTGTTGCTTTGGAGTGCGGTTCCTTTCCCGGAGGTGTAAAGTAAAAAAAACCATCCTGATATCCGAAAACACCAGGATGGCCTTAAATAATTCGGTAAACCCGGATGTTATAAATTGACTTTTACAATTGGAGAGAAGATCATATCTTCAACTCCTTGAATTTTAAGGCCAATTCGAACAAAAACATAGGTTTGTGTCGGGACAAGTATAGGAACTGATGTGTTCAGACTGATTGTATTCAGATCAGTGATTGCACTTCCTGCCAATGAGGTGGAGGAAACGTTTGAACGAAAGTCGACAAACATCGTCTTATTTACATAAATAGCGACTTCCTCAATGTTTTTCGCATTTACCCCGGTGATGATTTGTTCTGCTTTGAATGTTCCGGTTACAACCCTGCCTGCAACGGTGAAAAGTGGGTTACGGATCATATAGTAAGGTTCAACTTCGATATCTAAAACCTTATTCCCGTTTAAATTAACAAGAATGGTATCCGATGCGGATTCAGCATTTAGCTTACTCCTGAACGGACCCTGATTGGAAGGGATGATCAGTTTGTAATTGGCATTAAAAAGAAGTGCCGAATACGAACCATCCTGATCGACAGCAACATTGATCTCGGCTTTCTTTTGCCATCCGGGTTCCCATAATTGGAAAGTAACATCATTGTAGCTCACATTAATTGGTTCGCCTTTGTAAACCAACCTGCCTTCGAGTACGGAGCCAGGAGCATCATAGTTGTCGAGCCCGCATGAATACAGGAAGGAACTTAAGACACCCAATATTATAATTAATTGTAATTTCATACCTATTTGAATTTTAAAATCTGTTTGCGTATGGGTTATTCCTGATTTGGATTCCGCGTGATTAACGGATTATTGTTCCTGATAGTGCTGTTGATATCAGAATAGTAATTCCCTAAACGGAACCTGTGAGCATTGGTAACCTGTGCAGGAATGATCTTCTGAAATACATATTTGCCATCGTTTGCGCCACCCGGATTGTAGTATTTGTAAGGCCACATTCCGAAAACGCGTGTGCTTACTTCATCCGCTTTACCTGGGTTGGTTGTCAATTCAGTCGATTGTCCGTTCCAGATAATGTGCGCCAGGCGCCAGCGTTTCATATCCCAAAGTTCATGTCCTTCGAAAGCAAGTTCCACCTTACGTTCGTGTACAACGCGGTCGAAAGTGATATCAGCTTCGGTGAGTGGAATAATCAAACCGGCACGTTCACGAACTATATTCATGTAAGTAGCTGCTTTGGCATTATTTCCCAGTTCGAAAGCCGCTTCAGCCGCATTCAGGTAAATTTCACCCAAACGGTATCGAATCCACCAAACTTCGCTCATTACGCCGCGTTGACCTGAACCTACTGCGAGATCCATGTATTTACGAACGTAGAAACCGGATTGAGCGCTGAATTCAAGGTTGTCGATCGGGCCATCGAATCCAACTACATATTCTGCAGCCGTTTTTCCGGGAAGTGTTTTCCGGGCACCAAAGTTATCGCCTTTGATAACAGTTCCGTCGGCCAATAAAAATCCGGCCCAGATATCAAGTTGTTTCCCTTTGTAAAACGAACCGGGAAGCATCACTGTTCCTTCCAGACGCGCATCGCGGTTGGCAAACATATCTTTAGGACTGGTGAAGTAGATATAATCGCCATCGGCTTTATTGGTAGCGTAAGTTTCATAGGTGTTATCCAGTTTTTCAAACGACTGGACAAGGTTCAATGAAGGATTTAACCTTCCGCCTTCCAAATCCTCTGCTTGTGACCATGGTTGATTCACCAATGTCCAGCCTTCAACTTTACCACTTTTAAGTTTGAAGTCTCTTACAAAAATTGCTTCCGGGTTATTCCCTTTGTCAATGAATAAGTTAGAGAAGTTTTCCGAAAGATTTTCTTTTTTGCGGTAAAGCGAATAATCGCCGCTGTTAATGAGTTCTTCGGCAGCAGCAAGCGCTTTCTGATAGTAACCATTGGCCAATCCGGCAGGGATTCCGACTTCGCCGGCAGGAAGTGTAACAGTTGGAGTGGTGGCACCATATTTGGCAATTGAAGCTGCGTACAGACAAACCCTTGATTTCATAGCCAGGATCAAACCTTGCGTTGCACGTGATTTAATAACCGAACTTTTTGGTAAATCAACTTTGATTTCATCCAATTCCTTGATGATGAAATCGTAGACTTCCACTTCTTTTGAGCGGGGTTTCCGAAGATAAGTTGGATCGCCGTTAAAATCATAAGTCATTGGTTCCAGGATTAATGGAACGCCGCCCATTCGTTTCACCAATTCGAAATAGATATTGGCACGAATAAAACGACCTTCAGCAAGGAACCGTGATTTATCTGCAGGATCCAGCTTATCGGCAGTACCACATTTTTCAATAAACATGTTTACTTCGCGAATCAAACCGTAATCCCAGTTCGACCATTCGCCATAACCATATTCCGTGTTTTTATGACGTCCGTAGTCGCCGGCATTAGATGCAAATCCTTCGTCAAGACTTGCGAATTCTGACCAATTTGTTAGAGTCTGAAATTCAGGAACGCGATCGTATAAATCGGCAATTACTGAAAGTACAAGACTTTTATCCGCCCATATCTGGCTGTCAACAAGAATATTGGTTGGCTGTTTGTCTAAAAATGCCTTGTCATTACATCCCCAAGCAAGGGACATAAGCAATAGCAACAGTATCGAATATTTTTTCATTTTATAAATGTTTATTGTTTTAGAAACTTAGGTTTATACCAAGATTGACCAATTTGTTCTGAGGATATTGCAGACCATTTTCGTCCATGATTTCAGGTTCAACACCCAGTTTTATCAGCTTATCAATTGAAAACAGGTTATATGTATTTACATAAAAACGTACTTTCTGGAGTTTTGCCTTTTCGGTTAAACTTTTTGGCAGTGTGTAACCTACTTCAAAAGTTCTCAAACGAATGTATTGCATATTGGTCAGCCAGTATGACGAGTTTTTATTGTAATTTGAATGCCCGCCATCATTGAATCTTAGAGCCGGATATTTGCCCGGAATCCATGCGCTGTTTAAATCGAGCGGATCAGCACGATGCCACCTGTCTTCGTAAAATGCTTTTAGTAAGTTACCCGTATTCTGGTAGGGAACTCTCATTTCCCAGTTTTGATTGTATGAATACATGGAACCTCCTGAAAAATCAGCTTTTAGATCGAACCCTTTGTAAGCCATACTGAGGTTAATCCCAAAGTTAAGGATTGGATTGCGATCTCTCGGGAATCCAATCGGACGTTCGTCATATCCGTCAATCTTACCATCGCCGTTCACGTCTTTGTACATCAAATCGCCGGGCAACATGGTTTTGTTTCCCTGGCCGTCGTTGTTAATGGGATAGTTGTTGATTTGATCGACCGACTGGAACTGACCGATTTCTTCATAACCCCAGTAAATTCCGGTATATCGGTTTTCGCTTGAATTACGATAATTGTCCCATGAATTGTTGAACCTTGGTTTATAAGAATTCATGAATTTCTCACGTGCATACGAGACATTTCCACCAACTGTATAAGTTACCTGGCCAATTTTACCATCGTAATTAAGCGATGCTTCTAATCCGCTAATGGCGTCACTATTCAGATTTTCTCTCGGGAGATCATATCCAATTTCGCTTGGCACCAAAATATCGTATTTGTTTTCTGGGAGTCCAGTACGTTTACGGTTAAAATAATCAACGGAACCATTTAGCTTCCCGCTCAAAAATGAAAAGTCGGCTCCAATATCCGTAATTTTGCTAACAAACCAGGAAATTGAAGTTACTGGTACTCCACGGTCTCTTGATCCTTTTACTACTGTGCCATCCATAATGACAGTTGATGTTCCATAATTATAACCTGTCAGGTATGCAAAATTACCTACAAACCGTTTGTCATCAGAATTAATTCCCATATTAATATTATCATCGCCAAGTTCACCATACGAACCACGTAGTTTCAAGTCGAAACTACTGCTTCCCAGTAACGACTTTGCAAATTTTTCTTCGGTAATTCTCCAACCTAAGGACATTGACGGAAAAAATCCCCAACGTTTGTCGGATGCGAATTTCCATGCTCCATCCTCACGACCTGAAACTTCGAGGTAGTATTTGTTCCCGTAACTATAATTGATACGACCAATGTAGCCGATACGTGCCTCTTGCCAGTCCTGATCGTTGTAAGTGTCCATATCGGCAAACTGAAGAATTGGAAGAGCATTGGTTTTAGGAACAGAGTGAACCCATACGTCGAGTTCGCGTCGGTCAATTCGCTCATTTACAAAAGTTGCCTGAATATTGTGTTTCCCAAATTCCCTTTTGTAGTTGATCTGCCCCTGCAATACGGTTTCAAATACTTTGTGGGTACCACGGTTCCCTCCATGGATTTAGATTCTCAAAAGTTACTTTATATGTATCGGTTTCCGGAAAATAGCTATATGCATTATAAGTATATTCATGTCCGTTCATCAGCTTGTCAGCTAAATAGTACGAATAGGTACCTTTTACTGATAATCCTTTGATTGGAGTTTCGTACTCACCAATAAAATTGGTTTGTAAAACTCGCCAGTCTTCACGCCAGTAACCTGAATTAGCCTTGGTCAATAAGCCCCAGTTTTCAGCCATGTGCCCAATATTGTTGATATAGTCTGGATTATCGTTGGCAAATGGTCGTTCTGTAGGGCGGTTGCGGAACAAGGCAAAACGAGGTGCCCAATAGTCATCACCACCAGGAACGCCTGGGTTATCGCGGGTTTCGACACGACCATTGATTTGAACACCAATTTTCAGGCGATCCGTAATTTTGGCATCGATATTCGATTGAATATTTGTACGTCCAAAAGTGAATTCGCGGCCCAAAACGGAGTTCTGATCCAGGCGGGTTACCGAAAGGTAATAATTGATTTTGTCGGAACCCCCGGAAGTACTCACGTTGATAGAGGTTTGTGGCGAATTTGCTTTGATAATAAAATCGTACCAATTGAAGCTGCGGTAAGCAGGATCGGTTCCCGATTTCCATTTTGCAAGCTCTGCAGCGGTAATGTCTGTTTTGCCAAATTGGTTCATTTCAGCATCTGCTTTTCCGGCCATCCACTGATAAGCATCTACTGTTTCAGGGAAACGCGACCAGTTTTGCCATCCTGTATACGCGTCAACATTAATTGTATTTTTCGAGTTTAGTTTACCACGTTTTGTTGTGACAACCACAACTCCATTTGCAGCACGAACACCATAAATAGCAGCCGAAGCATCTTTCAAAATGGTGATACTTTCGACATCGTTCGGTGAAATGTTATTGAACTGTCCGGCATCTTTCTGAATACCATCGATTACGTATAATGGAGTACCCATATTACGGATTTGGATGTTTGCCGAAGAACCCGGACGACCATCTGCCATACGAAAGGATACACCAGCCAGTTTACCGGCAAGCGCCGCACTAACAGTGGATGCATGTACCCGATCAAGATCTTTTGAAGTCACACCAGAAATTGCTCCTGTTACCGATTCTTTCTTCTGTACACCATACCCGATTGCAATTACCTCGTCCAGTCTTATTGTACCTTCTGCCAGTGTTACATCAAATACCGTTTGTTCACCTATCGCAATCTCTTTAGTTTCCAGACCTACGAATGATATAACGAGTGTTTTTGCATTTTCTACGACCGGAAGGATAAAGGTTCCATCAGCATTCGTGATGGTTCCGCTTGTAGTTCCTTTGAAATAAACGGTCACACCCGGGAGTGGAATGCCGGCGCTATCAATTACTTTCCCCTTAAGTGTTTTGCCCTGGTTGACCTGACTTGAATTCTGATTTTGCCCAACGGTCAGTACAATCAAATCGTTTGTCAAAACTTTATAGCTGATCTCAGATTTTACGAAAAGTTGATCGAGAATTACTTCCACACTAACATCTTTAACGTTCACATCAACCTCTTCATCGATTAGTTTAAAGTCGTCGTTGTAGAAGAATCTGAACTGACTTTGATCTTCAATCAGATGAAAGACTTCGCGTATTGTTTTCTTCTTCAGATCCAAACTGAATTTGGTACCTTGCGAATAAACAGTTGCGCTGATCTGCATTGTAAAAGCCAGAATTAATACAGCTGTAAGCTTCATAATAAGAAAGAGTTTCTTCAGATTGCCCCTCCCCGGAGAAATCAATTCAAATAAATTTTTTTTCATACATTTGTAATGTTTTGGGTTTGACTTTTAATGCCAGTTGTGCTCTTCGGCTTAAAACTGACATTGATTAATGTTTAACTCTATTTACTTGCAGGGGGATAGATTCGGCAAAAATCTACCCCCTGTTTTTCTTTATATTTTATTGCATGGTATAATTGATTTTCAAATTCGTTTACGGTCTTTAGTTTTAAGGAAATGAAGAAGTTTAAAATGATTTACGGGATATCGCTGGTTTTACCTGAATTTTCAAACTTAACCTTAATAATTGCCGTATATGTTATATAATTATTGAAAATAGTTACATCATTCTCACATTTAGTTCTGTTTTAAAAGTTTTTCAAATTCGGGTACACGCTTGTCGTTTCGTTCGATAATGACTGTTTTGCCAACGATGGTATAATCAATCGGAGAAGAAATTTTGATCACATCCATTACTTGTTGGAGCGTTTCGTCTTCAAGCGTACCTGAGAACCTGAACCGTTTGATATCTTCCGATTTAAACACGAAAGTGAAGTTGTACTTCCGGCTTAATTTCTCAACCAACACGCATAATTTCTCCCTTTCAATGATCAGTTGGTTTTCTTTCCATGAAATAATTGATTTCGGATCGATCCTTGAGGCAATAACCAATCGGTTTTCAGGAATATACTTATATTCTTTTTTCTCTTCTTCTAACTCTTTAAGCACCTCAATTGTTAGGGTTTCCTTCGATTTAAAGAAAGTTGCCCTTTGATTTGGGACAAGAAATATACCATCTAAAATATTTTCGGTTGAATGCTGTAGTGTTACTTCCCCATCAACCATCGTCGTTTCAATGGTTTCATCGTCCGAATACGCTTTTACATTGAACTCAGTACCAATAGCTTTAACCTCAAATCCGAAAGCATCGACGATAAACGGTAATTTTTTGTTTTTTGCGACTTTAAAATAACCTTCACCCTCTAAATAAATCATTCGGTCGTTCTGATTAAATGAGGTTGAATATTTGATTTTACTATCAGCATTTAACCATACGTGAGTTTGGTCGGGCAGAACGATTTCGGATGTTGAACCAGGTGATGCTGAAACTTCGCAGTATGAATAGACCTCTTTGGGTTTGGAATTGAAAATAAAATAGGATAAGGTTCCACCAAGCAAAAAAGTGACAATAACGATGGCCGCAATCCGTACAAAATTCATTTTCAGATTTATAATGCGATTGGTGGATTGTTGTTTTGAAATGTTCTTTCGAATGGATTTAAACAAACGGTCGTAATCAATATCTGAAACAGTTCCGGGTATTTCGAAGGTAGGAATTTCATCAAGCATTGCAATTTTTATTTCTTCAGCCATTCTGGTATTCAAAAACATTTCTTCCAGCTGGCGAAGTTCTTCCAGGTTGCAATTGCCTGATTGAAATTTGTCCAATAGGGTTTTAAATTCACTATTTACGAATTCACTATTTTTCATTTCAGTAGTAATACAAGATTGAATAAAATAATACTCACATGGAAGTTGATTTTATTTTAAAGAATGTTAAAATATAGTCCTCTTCAACAAAATTGTTATGAGTGAAACAGGCTATAATGACTGATATCCAAATACAATTAATAGTATAACAATTGGATAGTCATTGTTTAGGTGAAGTTTTATAAATTTGGCAGCTCTGTATATTTGGTTTTCGACAGTTCGGGAAGATAAACTGAGGTTTTGTGCTATTTCAGCATTCGACAAACCCTGCCATCGGCCCATTATAAATATATTGCGTTGTTGTTCAGGTAGTTTTGATAATAATTGCTCCAGTTTACTATTTAATTCCTGAAATTGGATGGATGATTCCGGCGTTTCGTCAGTAACCTGATCAATATTCAACATGTGTTGATCGTATTTCCGTTTGACAACACGGTGCTTTAATTCGTTGAAAATTTTGTTTACCGTAATACGATATATATAACTTTTAAACGATTTTAGTTCATCAACCTCCTCTCTTTTTTCCCACAACTTTAGAAATACGTCCTGGACAATTTCCTCCGCATCAAAAGAATCTTTCATGTAAGACAATGTAAAACGGTATAAAGGTTTACTGAAGGCGTTATAAATCTGCTGAAAAGCAGCCATATCGCCACTTTTAAACCTTGAAATTAAGTCTTTGTCTATATGTTCATCAATTCTTGTCAAAGAAATTTTTTATTGAAGAAAGGATTTATTTTAGAGGGGCTAAAGATATCGATTATAATTCGGTTTATATTAAAACAATAAACACCAAACTATCCGAAACCAGCAGTTGAATTGCTTCGGCATTTCTCCTAAACACAAAATAATTGTAAATGAAGTGAGCAAATGTATTCGTCGTGTTGTATTAATGATTAGAATAGTTTGTTTAATATGTACTGATTTCTAAATTTGCTAAAAATTAAACCATTTCAAAAAATGAAAAAAACAGGATTCTTAATTGTACTCAGTATTTGCGTTTTGCAATCTTTTGCCCAGTGGAAACCGGCGGGTGATAAAATCAAAACTTCGTGGGCCGAAAAAATTGATGTCAAAAATGTGTTGCCCGAATATCCACGACCACTCCTGGAGCGTTCTGAATGGGTCAATCTGAATGGATTGTGGGATTATGCAATTCTAAAAGCAGGATTCGCTGAGCCTTCAAAATTTGATGGACAGATATTGGTTCCGTTCGCTGTAGAATCTAGTCTTTCAGGCGTTCAGAAAACTGTTGGTGACGAAAACGAAGTTTGGTACAAACGGAACTTTACAGTACCTGCCAAATGGAAAAACAATAAAATTTTGTTGCATTTTGGTGCTGTTGACTGGAAATCAGAAATCTGGCTGAACGATATCAAAATTGGTACACATACAGGAGGATACACCCCATTTACGTTTGATATTCAACCATTCCTGAATAAGACTGGTGATCAGAAACTCGTGGTTCGTGTTTGGGATCCAACTGATAATGGATTTCAGCCGCGTGGCAAGCAAACCAGCAAGCCAAATGGTATTTGGTACACCGCTGTCACAGGTATATGGCAAACTGTTTGGATGGAGCCAGTAGCTGATAAATACATTGAAAACATCAGGACGACTTCCAATATTGACAAAAGCCAGTTAACAGTAAATGTTGTATCGAATGGTACAACAGCGGCTGATGTAGTTGAGGTGAAAGTCTATGACGGAAAGAATGAAATTATGACTTCAAAAGCATCATCGACTGAAAAACTGGAGATTTCAATTCCTGATGCCAAACTTTGGAGTCCTGAATCACCATTTCTATATACAATGAAAATAAACCTGATCAGCAATGGTAAGGTTATTGATCAGATAGACAGTTATTTCGCTATGCGGAAAATATCAACCAAACGGGATAATAACGGGATTGTTCGTCTGGAATTGAATAACAAGGCCTATTTCCAGTTTGGACCACTTGACCAGGGATGGTGGCCTGACGGATTGTATACTGCTCCAACTGATGAAGCACTTAAATATGACATCCAGAAAACCAAGGATTTTGGTTTTAATATGATCCGCAAACATGTAAAAGTTGAATCTGCACGCTGGTATATGCATTGCGATCAACTCGGAATGCTGGTTTGGCAGGATATGCCAAGCGGCGATCATTCACCACAATGGCAAAGCCACAATTACTTTAATGGTAATGAATTGAGACGCAGTTCCGAATCGGAAGCCAATTACCGCAAGGAGTGGAAAGGAATCATGGATTTTCTTTATTCAAATCCATCTGTAGTTTGCTGGGTTCCGTTTAACGAATCCTGGGGACAGTTCAAAACACCCGAAATTGTTGAATGGACAAAATCTTACGATCCAAGCCGTCTGGTAAATCCTGCAAGTGGCGGAAATCATTATCCGGTCGGTGATATGCTTGATTTGCATAACTATCCCGGTCCTGAGATGTATTTGTATGATGGTCAGCGTCCAACCGTGTTAGGCGAATATGGCGGTATAGGACTGGCACTCGAAGGACATCTTTGGGCATCAGACAAAAACTGGGGTTACGTTCAGTTTAAAAACTCGAAGGAAGTAACCGATGAGTATGTAAAATATGCCGAATCATTGTTAAAGATGATTAAATCAGGTTTTTCAGCAGGAGTTTACACCCAAACGACTGACGTTGAAGGTGAAGTAAATGGATTGATGACTTATGACCGTAAGGTTATTAAGATCGACGAACAGCGTGTCAGAGAGATCAACAGAAAAATTTGTAACTCGTTGAATGAGTAATATACTTGCAAGAAGTTATTTGTAATAACACGATTTAATGTACAATATAAGAATCACCAGTCCGGGTTACGGCTGGTGATTCTTATATTATAGATTTGCGATTGACATCTTAGTGAGTTGGAAACTCCGCAATCCTTAAGGTCGTACAACCGTATGGAATCAGAGTGATTTCTTCTTCGTTACTTTCGACATCACGTCTTGAAGAGGATGGAGATGGTAGTTTACCTGCTGATCCTCTTTCGATCTTCCAGATTGGTATGCGGTTTGCTTTTATTTTAACTGAAACCGGTGCATTCTCCAGGTTCCAGGGGTAAATGGCAACCGTATCTTTCACATCAGCTTTCAGCATGTTCTTTTCAATTTCACTTTTTTGAAGTGCGTAATTCCAGGGTGATTTTGGCAACACTTCCCAAAAGGTATCATCGTAACCTTTCTTGGTTATTTCCCGCCATTCTTCTTTGATTTTCAGTGCATAAACCAATGGTCCGCGTTCGATGCCCAGCGAATTTTCGTACCATTTGCTGTAACGGAAATCCATGGCCAGGTTAAGTTCAACGACATCACCTGGTGTCCATTCGCGGTCAATCACAACAATGTTATTGGTTGAATTTGACGGGGCAACCTGCCCGTTAATCGTGACTGTTGGATTTTTGCACCATTGAGGAATTCTTAAATGAAATGGGAACTTTACCTTTTTTGATGTTTGAACCTTGAAGTTTACTTTTTCCTTGAAAGGATAATCTGTTGTTTCGGTAATCGTTACCTCTTCGCCATTTGCAACTTTAGCAGTTACTTCCGAAGGTCCGTATACCAAGGCTGCAATACCATTGTCGGCAGTTGCATACCATAAATTCTGCACGAACTTTGGCCATCCCTGGTGCATATTGGTAATGCAACATGGGTATCCGGTAGTTGTTCCAAAAATAACCCGCCCGTTTTTATCATCAAAGAAATTGCGTTCTTCATCAGTACACTGCACCTGATTGACCTGCTGAAAATATTGTTTACGCGAATAGTCATCCGAGATTTGTGTCGGAAGCACGTTGTATGCAATCTTTTCGAGGTAGTCAGCATAGTAAACATCACCTGTAATTGGTAAAATGCTTTCAAAGCAAAACATCATTTCTACCGCAGAGCAAAGTTCCGAACCTTGTGTCGGGTCATTCCCATGCAGGGTTTCATCGCCTCCATACATCCCATTCACAAAACCGTGGGTATCTTTCAATGCAGACAACCCTTTTTTTACAGCATCGAGGAACTTCTGTTCCTGGTGTTGCTGGTAGTAAATAATGGGTTCTTTCAATCCCTGAGCGACATTCACACAATGCAGTTCTGGCAGCGGATTTAACCGGCGAATCACGTCGCCGGAATAGATTTCTGTCCAGTTAAAAGTTTGCTTGTGAATGATTTCAGCCAGGTCGAGCAGAAATTTATCCTTGGTTATGTTGTACAACCAATAAACTACTGCCAGGTTATCGCCACCTCTTTGGCTTCCCCAGAAAGTCCAGTGCCCGAGTTCGTATTGAGGAAGTGTTTTCAGTTGGTACCTGAAATATTTAGTCAATACTTCAATGATGCGTTTGTCCTGGGTTGCCGTGTAATATTGCTGAAAAACTTTCAGCATCACCATCTTCGGCCACCAGTCTTCGCGTTTGTCCTGCTGCGTTCCGGGAATATTCTTATATCCTTCAGGTAGCGGTTTCGGTCCAAAATATCCATCTTCACGCTGATTTTTAATGCTCCATTCGATCCATTTCTGAGCTTTTGCTTTCAATGCCGGATCGTTTAACTGGTAAGCAAGCGGAACCAGTCCGTCAATCCAATAGGGGCCTCGTTCCCAGCCATCACCGGTGCCTCCGAGCCATCCGTTGTTATCGCCACAAACGAGACTGTATATGCTGTCCAAATGGCCTGAAGCACCATCCCGTTGCAATTCCAGCATCTTCAGTAACATTCCTTTTGGTTTGATGGCTCCCAACGGCAGTGCAGAATAGGGTTGAGCCACAAGCGGGGTCTGGTTTGTCACGTAAAATGAATTGCGTTTCGCTTTTGCAAAAACACTGAAAGTTAAAAAAACAATCATGATTGAGAGGAATGATTTTTTCAGACTCCTACTACAAACCATTTGAAAACTAATTCTTTTCATCAACTTTGTATTATTATTTCGTCAGTGTTAAGCTCTTTATCAGATTAACTTCTTCCTGTTTGTAAGGAGTTCCGTCCGGATTGAAAATCTCATGAAACCAAAGCTTGGGTTCAGAACCATCCGTCATCGGTTCATCCCATGCATATTTGGTATTTGTCTTCCCTGAAACCAATCCCCAGTTGATCGCACCTATGTTGTTCTTCTTCAACAATGGCATAATATTCTGGAACAGACTATTATTGCGGCGGGCCATGTATTCGGTACAAACCAGCGGACGGTTATACTTTTTCAGCGTATCGATGGCAGCCTGGTGTTTTTCAGGATTCTCGTAATTGTGATAAGTGATGATATCCGAATTTTCGACCTGAAATTTGTTGAGTTCTTTCAAACTTAAATTCCAAACTCCTGAGGATAAAGGTTGTGAAGGATTGACATCGCGACCCCACTGGAAAACTTTTTCGAGTAAGGGTAAGGACTTGTTTCCGTAACCTGAATTACCTGGCTCATTGTACAAATCCCAGATGGCAATACGCTTATCGTCCTTAAAAGTGTTTAATACATCTTTCACATAGGCTTCCAGCGTTTTAATCAGCGTAGTATCTGAATAAAGCAAATCGCCCGGATCGCGTACCCAGCCCGAATTGTGAACGCCCGGTTTTGGATCCGGTTGTTTACCTGCCTGGTAGGTAGGATTCCAGCAGTCGTCGAAAAAGACAAACACTGTTTTGATTCCATGCTTGTTGGCAATGGTCATATAAGTATCCATCCGCTTTTTGAAACCATCTTTATCAATTTCCCATGCAAGATGGTGTAGGTATACACGCATTACGTTCATCCCTATTCCTTGTGCCCAGCCAAGTTCCCTATCAATCGTTGTTGTATCAAACGATTCAGCCTGCCAGGTTTCCAGTTGATTGATAGCAGTACTCGGATTAAAATTGCTTCCACGAAGCCAGCCGTTATCAGTTCCCCATTTTTGGGCTTTTTCAACTCCCCAACGCACATTTGATGTTTTTGCAACCTGCTTTTCCTGGCAGGAAGTAAAAGCCAGTGATCCGGCAAGGACAAGGAATAAAAGGTGTTTCTTCATTCGTTAAAGTTTATTTTCAGTTTAATAATAAATTCAAAAATTAAAATTACAAATATTTCCAGGCACTTTATTCAATCTCACCTGACGGAATATTTAGTTGTTCACCTGCCGGAACTGGTGTGCCGAAGTGAGGTGTTCCATCTGTATTCCAGGTGAATGGTTGCATCCTCACATCCCGTTCCCAACCAGGCTTTATGCTTTTCTTCGAATGGTAAATAATCCAGTCTTCTGTATTGTCGGATGATTTTACAAATGAGCAATGACCAACACCATAAACCTGGGGATTTCCTGTGAACACAGGACCCATCTTTTTCCAATTTTCCGGATCCAATAAATTCCCATCCGGATTAATCAATTGTAGCATTCCAAGCCGGTAATCAACCAGCCACGATTCACGGCACGAATAGATGATGAATACTTTATCATCCTTCTTTAGAATTTCGGGACCTTCGTTTAAATTCAACGGACCTCCTGTCTCCCAACCCTCAACCGGCGAGGATATTTTCACCCGGTTCCCTTTCATTTTATATGGATTTTCCATTTCCGAAATATACAGATATTGTTGTGTAGCATCGGTTGTTTCATTTTTAATCCAGCCCGACCAGATTGCATAGCGTTTACCTTTGTGTTCAAGAACCGTCATGTCGATTGCCCAAACGTTGGAGGATGGATCTTCTGGATTATCACCCGTGTACAAGAGGCCCATATCATCATATTCACTGAATACATCATCGGTCTTAGATTGAAGAACTCCAGAGCGTTGGTGGATAAAAGGAGGTCCCGATTCACCAGCCGCATAATAAACATACCAATGACCATCGACAAAGTGAATTTCAGGAGCCCATACGCAATTTTTGTTCCATCCCGAAACCGGAGCTTTCCAGATGGTTTTCAATTCACCCTTCCGGATCATTGACTTCGACTTGGATAGAACAATCGAGTTATTAGCCGAATAACAATAAATATAGTCGTTCCCGTGTTTGTACATCCATGGATCAGCGCCATCCCACACCGGATTGGCAAATGTTTTGACTGGCTGGTTATCCCGAGGTATTTCACTGGCACATGCGAAAGTGGTTATTAATACCAATATTAGGAAAAAAGACGGAGCCGTTTTTTTCATTTTTTTAGCACAATTCATCAGGTAAGTTTTATCATGATAAATGGTTTAACGCGAATCATCAACCAGTAATACAACAAAACTAAGCTTTTCACTCATATTTTGACGTTTTTTTATTTGAATGATGAAGTTAAATAATGCTTTTGGGTTTTCAATGTTGCACTTCATTTAGGCGTTTTTGCGCTGGCGGCCAATATATTTATGTATTTTTACTCCTGACTAATTCAGTAAATATTAACATGCTCACTGGAAAACATAAAACTCTTTATCAGCAACTTGCTGGAGTCATCGATCCAAAACGAATTTATCACGACCCCATTCACTTGCTTGCCTACGGGACTGATGCCAGTTTCTACAGGCTTATCCCTAAATTGGTCATAAAGGCAAAAGATGAGCAGGAGGTTATGCTTATTTTGAAGGAAAGTTCAAAACTATCCATTCCTGTAACGTTTCGCGCTGCTGGTACAAGTCTTTCGGGACAGGCAATTTCCGATTCGGTACTGATCATCGCTGGGAATCACTGGAAGAAATTTCATATTTCAGATAATGGATTTAAAATCAAGCTTCAACCTGGGTTGACAGGAGAGCGTGTAAATGCATTGCTGGCACCTTATGGACGGAAAATTGGACCGGATCCTGCATCGATTAATGCCGCAATGATTGGTGGAATTGCAGCAAACAATGCAAGTGGAATGTGCTGTGGAACCGCTGAAAACTCATATAAGACGGTGGACAGCATGCGCATCATTTTTGTCGATGGAACGCTGCTTGATACAGCCGATTCAGAAAGCAAGGTGCAATTTCGCCAAACGCATCCGCAATTGATCCGGGATATTTCCGAAATTGTGACATCTGTTAAGGAAAATGAACCCCTTGCGAGTAGGATTGCCCGGAAGTTCAAAATGAAGAATACAACGGGGTACAGTCTTAATTCACTCGTTGATTTTTCAGATCCGTTTGATGTGATTGAACATTTAATGATTGGGTCGGAGGGGACGCTGGGGTTTATCGCAGAAATCAGTTATAAAACGGTGGTGGAACATCCTTACAGGGCAAGTTCATTGATGATTTTTCCCACTATTGAAAAAGCGTGCAATGCCGTTTCATTGTTGAAGTCGGCACCCGTTTCTGCCGTAGAAATCATGGACCGGGCAGGATTACGATCTGTCGAAGATCATGTAGGGATGCCGGAGTATCTCAAAACGTTGAGCGCTACTGCCAGCGCAATTCTTGTTGAAACACGAGCGCTTTCGCAATCGAAACTCGATGAACAGATTGCCATCATTCTCAATACGATTCAGTCGATTTCATCTGAAATCCCTGTTCAATTTACAGCTATTCCTTCAGAATATGCGCTGCTTTGGAAAATCCGTAAAGGGCTCTTTCCTTCAGTCGGGGCGATGCGCAAAACAGGTACTACCGTAATTATCGAAGATGTTGCTTTCCCGGTTCCACGACTTGCAGAAGCGACACTCGACCTTCACCTGCTCTTCGAAAAATGGGGCTATCACGAAGCGGTAATTTTCGGTCATGCCCTGGAAGGAAACCTCCATTTTGTCTTTACCCAGGATTTCGGTTTGCAAAGCGAAATTGACCGTTATCGCCAATTTATGGCGGATGTAGCCCAACTGGTGGTCGCAAAATACGATGGTTCGTTGAAGGCCGAACATGGAACGGGACGGAATATGGCGCCATTCGTGGAGATGGAGTGGGGGAGAGAAGCTTTCGAACTGATCAAGCAGATCAAAAATATTTTCGATCCGCAAAACTTGCTTAATCCAGGGGTGATTTTAAATGCTGATCCTGATGCGCATCTGAAAAACCTGAAACCAATACCTGCAGCGAGCGAAAAGATTGATAAATGTATTGAGTGCGGGTTCTGCGAACCAACCTGTGTATCTGCCGAATTAACGCTCACACCACGCCAGCGGATTGTCGTTTACCGCGAAATGTCAAGCCTGCGTAAGAGTGGTCAGGAACCGCATATCCTGGCTTCATTGGCAAAAGATTTTAAATATGAAGGGAACGAAACATGCGCGACAGACGGGTTGTGCGCCACAAGTTGCCCGGTTATGATCGATACGGGTAAGCTCATCAAATCGCTTCGGACGGAAGAAATTGGTTCCGGACAAAACCGGGCTGTCTGGATTGCCGACCGGATGAGCGGCATTACTTCTGCTGCGAGAACAGCGCTTTCGGTCGTCGGGTTTTTCCATTCGATGTTGGGAACTTCTGTAATGAAAGGTATTTCCGGAGGAATGAGAACCTTGTCCGGAAACCGGATTCCGCTTTGGAACCAATATATGCCTTTAGGTTCAAAAGAGATTGATCTAAATAGGATTCAGGAATCTGACAATTCACGTAAGGTGGTTTATTTTCCATCGTGCATCAACCGTGCGATGGGTGTTTCGAAAGAGCATCGTACTGAGAAGCAGCTTTCGGAGAAAATGGTACAGCTTTTAAACAAGGGTGGTTACGAGGTGATTTATCCCGAAAATCTGAACTCGCTTTGTTGCGGGATGGCTTTTTCGAGCAAGGGTTATACAGAAGCGGGAACCAAGAAATCGAATGAGTTGGAGGCTGCGCTGATCAATGCGAGTGAGGACGGAAAGTACCCGGTCCTTTGCGATATGAGTCCCTGCCTTTATACGATGAAGGAGAATATGGAGCCTGCGCTTAAACTGTACGAACCTGTTGAGTTCATTTTAGATTATTTATTGCCATATCTTGATATTACGCCTATTAACGAGACCATCACCGTTTTCCCCGTTTGCAGTATGAAGAAAATGGGATTGGAAGATAAACTGGTCGAACTTGCCGAAATGTGCGCAGCTAAAGTTGTGGTTCCCGAAACCAATTGCTGTGGTTTTGCCGGCGACCGTGGTTTCTCTTTCCCGGAACTTAACGAATACGGATTGAGAAACCTGAAATCTCAGCTGCCGGAAGGTATTAAAAATGGCTATTCAACGAGCCGCACCTGCGAAATAGGGCTGAGTCTTCATTCTGGTATTTCACATCAATCGATTGTTTATTTGGTAGATCGGGTAAGCAAATCCAAATAATTCATAGTGACAGAGTGAATCTTCAGGACTTAAACATTCAACCTGTCCCTTCAAATCATTTTACCGTGATTCACCTCTGATCCGATATTCTTCTTAATAAAATAATTGTTAGGCATCCTAATCTTATTAAAGAACTATCTTTGATTGCAATATAAAACCAGACAATTACTAAAACTTAAACTTATGAAACGAAGAATGATCTCCTCGTTTATTATTCTAGCTGTTCTAATAACCGGATGTGCACAGTCGGATCAATACATTTTAAATAAGGTGAGTGAAAACCTGAAGAATTTGAAAACCATCGAATACCAGGCTGAATTTAGAAATTTCAATCCTATGGATGGAAAATTGGGAAAGAGCCACTCTGCTTTAGCTTTCTTCGATTTCAGCAGTACAGATACAATAATTGGGGCTAAATATCTTATTTCAGATGAACAAGGAGATTATGGATTTAATGGTTCAACTGCTTTTTCTTCATTTAAGGATGAAAATCGACTGAAGTACTGGCCAGTTAAATCATATGACGATTTACTGTGGCCATATCTTTATTTTTCAATGCAAAATCTGCGAAGTCTGTTGCCTCAACTTTTAAACGATACAGCAATAATTATTTCCAAATCAGCAGATACGCTAATAAACAATACCGAATGCTACCAGTTTGCGATTAATATGCATCGAAAAAACATCGATATGTTAACCGGAAAGTTACATCTTGTAAAAAGTAGAAACCGTAAATTTCTCTTAATCATAGATAAAGGAAACTACTTTCCCAAACAATTTATCAGTCTCTCAAACGAAAACTCACCCGAGTGGATTGTGTCTCATAATAATCTCAACTTTTCAGCCACTATGGCCGATTCGGTATTCGATTATTCTTTGCGCGACAAGAACTTTCAGAAATATACAACTGAGGAGTATAATGCAGTTCAACAAAATGAGAAATCATTTAAGAATAATTCATATATCGGGACAAAAGCGATCGACTGGACTTTGCCGTCTATGAACGGTGATTCCGTGCGTCTGTCGCAATTAAAAGCAAAATTGATCATGCTTGAGTTCTGGTTTCCTTACTGCACCGGTTGTGTTCAAGCCATTCCTGCTATTAATGAAATCCAGGAAACTTATAAAAATAAAGGGTTGTTGGTATATGGAGTAGAATTTCAACGACCAGATAGCTTGGGCCTTAGCGACTATATCGCTAAAGCGGAAATTAAATACCCCACACTCTACTCAGGCAAAAACATAGCTTTGAAATATGGAGTCTATGCAGGACCGACAGTTTTTCTAATCAACAGGGCAGGAAAAATTGTTTATGCAAATATTGGATTTCAGAAAGAAGGTTTAATCAATGCCATTAAGGGAAATTTATAATCAAATGGCCGATGCTTCATTTTAGCCCAGCCATTAAAATCTTTTCATTACCCATCAGAATCGAAGGTTTCGATTCCGGGTTCATCCATTTTAACAGCCCTTCCATATCTTTTTGGGTGATGACAACACAGCCGGCACTTGGATTTGGCTTTTCTCCTTCGCTCAGATGAAGAAAAATAGCACTTCCCATACCTTTCACAACCGGATGAGTATTGTACTCAATCGCCATGCAATATTTATATTCGTCGCTGCGAATTTTTAAGTTTTCGTAGGATTTTGCTGTAGTTTCACCTCTGATGTGCCGGTTGTAATCAGCAGAATTGGGATCGTCAATCCATTTGTCTTCTGATGTTGTCTGAATAAACGGTATCCTTGTATTGACGACCTTATCGTAGCAAAACAATTGTCCCAGTCGGAAAAAACCAGTTGGAGAGAGTTGATCACCTTCGCGCTTTGCATGAGGTGTAGCGAATCCTTTGCGTCCGATTCCCACGGGCATCGGGGTGGAAATCACCCGCCAAACTTTATTTTTCTTCTCCATCGCTACCAGTACCGCTGAATTTTGTTCCGGCATTTCATTAAAAACAACGAGTAATTGATGGATGCTATCCAGTAAAACAACGTTTCTTTTAACGATACGAAGCGCTTTCTTTGCCTGAATTTCTGGTGCCTGTCCGTTGACAGTTTCATTGAACAGGCAAATTATCAGGCATTGAAACAACAGGATATATAAAATGAATTTCACAAAATATTGGGGTTATGAACTTTGAATTTCAAATGTTCAAATATATCATATTTTGATGGCTGATCAGAAGGATTTGAAATTAATATGTAGGCAGGCCTATTGCGTATGCGGTAGTAAGAAAAAAATCTATGCAATCCCAGTTCTATCGATTTTCACCCATAGCATATACAAGATCTAGGACAAAAATTTCAAAAATAAAAGCCAAGTATGTTTTTATAGTATTGATATGTAGTAATATATGTATTTGTAATTCCGCAAAAATCTCCTGTTCGAAAAAATAACTAAAAAATGCAGTAAATAAACTACCAAATATAGTTGCAAAACTAAAAAATATAGTTTCCTTTGTTGAAAGATTATTATATCATGAAACTTTCATGATTGCGGTATAAGAGTTATGGATGGAATCTCTTTGCAATTGTAAATCTTATTAACCCTCTGCCGCCTATTCCTGAAAGTTCCACGAGGCTATTAAAAAACTTAAAAATTCGCTTGTGAAACATTTAACAAAGAGGGAAGAGGAGATCATGGATCTATTTTGGCAGAAAGAGTCAGTTTTCGTTAAAGACATTATTGACGAACTGCCAGAACCAAAGCCACATTACAATACAATTTCCACCATTGTGCGCAGTCTTGAAGAGAAAGGTTTTGTCGGGCATGAGCAATTCGGGAATACCTACCGCTATTTTGCAATCATTTCGCGTGATGAGTTCAGCAAATACACGATCAAAAATTTGGTGAGTAAGTATTTCGACAAGTCTTATTCATCGGTTGTATCGATGTTTGTAGAAGAAGAAAAAATCTCTGTCGAAGAGATTAAAGCATTGATCCGCCAGGTTGAAATCAATAAAAACGAAGATCATGGGTGAGATCCTGTTATATCTATTGAAGTCAACACTTTGTATGAGTGTGCTTTATCTTGTTTTTAGGGCGCTGATGCGGAAACATACTTTCTTTCAGTTGAACCGGGTGATCCTGCTTTCTATCGTTATGTTCTCCATAGTTATACCACTCGTGCATTTACCGCAAGCACTACAACCTGCAATTTCATTTCAATTGCCTCCAATTGCGAACCAACTTGATGTAGACTACACAAAATTGCCAGCAGCGGTGATCGCAACGGAGAACGAAGTGGTTGGTCAGCCGGTGGAAACAACATCCCTGAAGTTTGCAATATCCTGGCCAAAGTTACTGCAAATGAGCTATCTATCCGGATTATTCGTGGCCTTCCTGGCTTCACTTATCGGGTTTCTGCACATCCTTATTCTTTTTCGTAAAGTACCTGTAATAAACAACGATGGGTACTGGCTGCACATCGCACAGGATGATATCCCGGCTTTCTCATTTGGCAGATACCTGTTTATTTCGAAAAGTGATTTCGACACCAACGGAGAAACCATTTTAACACACGAAAAGGCACACATCAGGCATGTCCATTTTTATGATTTACTTTTTCTGGAAGTGGTCAAAATCGTTTATTGGTTTAATCCGGTTATATATTATCTGATCAGGGACTTAAAAGCTGTTCACGAATTTCAGGCGGACGACAGTACCCTTAACAACGGCATCGATGCAACTAAATATCAGCTATTAATTATTCAAAAATGTGTGGGCCATCAAAAGTTCGCACTTGCAAACAGTTTTAATCATTGTCAAATTAAAAATCGTATTGTTATGATGAACAAACAGAAATCTCAAAAAGCGTGGAGATGGATGGCGGCGGCCTTTATCCCAATGCTCGCCCTGTTGCTGATGGCTTTCGGCAGAACGGGCCAAAATGTGCCTCCTGAAAGGAATGCCTTAATATCTTTGGAGAAGGCATTGCCGCAAAAAACTGTCGGAAAGATAAGTGAAATTGATAATGCGGTTTCATTAGATTCTGCTGTTGTCAGTCAGGATAAAAAAATACCACCTCCTCCTCCACCTCCGCCTTTCAATATTGAGATCAGGAAAGAAGGTATTTTTGTTTCTGATAAATTATACTCTTTGGAGGAGTTTATTGAAAAAGCGAAATTATATCAGAAAAATTATCCGGGAAGAGATATCCTTCTTCTCGTTGATAACTCAATTTCTCATAGCCGTGTTGATGAAATTAGAGAGGCACTTGAAAATGCAGAAGTTTATCATGTAAATCAGTCGACACTTAAAAAATCTGATGGAATAATTTACCCGGCAGGTGATGTAACTGAATCAGCCAAGTTTTCCAATGGGAATTGGGGTATTTGGATGCAAAACCAATTAAAGCATTTTAGTGAAGGTAAACCCAAAAGTTGGGAATGTCAAATCACTTATAGCTTCGTAATAGATAAAAATGGAAAAGCCACTGATGGTCATATTATCAAAGGCTGTGATTATCCTGAAATAAATACAGCAGTTGAACAAATTCTGACTCAAATCCCTGATTGGAAACCTGCAAAGAGAATGGGAAACGCAGTAACTGTTTTATACAAGGAAATAATTACAATGCGTTCGGTTGAAAAGGAATAAGATCTATTCCTTAAAACAGTTAATTATCTATTCGTATCCTACATTCATGAAGTAATAAAAAGCCGCCGGCTTCGGTGCGTCTCCGTTGCCGGCAGCTTGAATCATTGTCAAATGAGTTGCATTGCTGCAACGACCCAAAGTTAAGGAATAATAAAAGATAAATTACAAGTTCTGGTGACAGTTCAATTTTTGAAGGGCTACCATGTCACAAAAGACTGACTTGGTAAGATTCTCACCTTCCTTTTGGTTGGGAATGCTGTTCTGCTAAGATTTTTTCCTTTTCTGGTTCAATCCGGTCGGGTCCCCAGCCAATCTGGCGGCAAGAAAGTTAATCCGGACATGACTTCACTTTAAAACGACTCTTAAGCATCCATGCCTTTTAAGATCAACTGAATGTGTCTCCATTCGGAAGCCATTTCATTAAATGGCAAATTGAGATTTTCGACTGGCGTTTCATCAATATTTAATTCGATTTCTTTTGCCAATTCTGCGAGTTTTATAAAGCACATATTTAAGGACGCACCCTTGATGGAATGAGTTGCCTTTTTAAAATCAGCCAGATTTTGCTCTTTGACTGCCTTCTCAAGCATTCCAAAGTCAATAGCAAATTGCTCCGGAACAACTTCAATTAATTCATCGTAAATGACCTGACTATTTCCGATGTTTTCCAAAAATGTTTCTTTATCGAAATGCTGACCGACATTACCGGGATTAACCACAACAGTTGAAGTTTCGGTTTGAGGATCACCAGGGGTCAGGTATTTTTCCAGTATTGTACGCAACCTAACCTGGTCAATTGGTTTGGTTATAAAGTCATTCATTCCGGCTTCGAGGCATTTCTCCTTTTCTCCTTTTACTGCTCCGGCAGTTAATGCGACAATTGAAACATGGTTCGCAGTCCCTTCTTCATTCTTTCGTATTTTTACCGTTGCCTCAATTCCCGACATCTGCGGCATCTGCACATCCATCAGTATTAAATCCGGATTTTTTGTAAGTGCAGTTTCATAAGCTTCGATTCCGGTTTTAGCCTCCAGAATTGTAACGTTTGGAATTATTTGCCTGATGATGGTTTTTACCAGTAACATATTTAAAAACACATCTTCAGCAACAAGAATAACCGGCGAAAAATCATTTGCAAATTTCTTAGTTTCAATAATGGAGGCGTTTTCGTTTTCTTTTATTGCTGTAGCCGGTTGCGTGTGAATGTTTTTCAGGTAATGCAAAAGCTCCTGCGACTTCACCGGTTTTGTAAGATTAAACCTTACGCCAAGCCGCTTACACTCTTCAAAGATCGCAATATCATCCGACGAACTGTGGAGCAAAATAACAGGATGCTTTTCGGGCGACATTTCCAGCTGTTCCCTTATCTTTTTGATGGTGTCGAGTCCGTTAAGAAAAGGCATGTGATAATCAACGATAATTACATCAAACGGTTTTGACTTTTCAATTAACCCGAGTGCTGAAAGGCCATTGTCGACTCCGACAAATTCGATACCCCAATACTTGAAGGTGTGTTCAAGGATCATCCGGTTATTGGCATTGTCGTCAATCACCAGAATACGGTTGATTCCGGTGAGACTATCGGCATGCAGTTTCTCGCCATCCTCAAATTCTGTTTCAATCGTAAAAAAGAAAATGGAACCGTTTCCAGGTTCACTTTGAATTTCAATTTTACTTCCCATTTTTTCGGCGAGGACATGTGAAATCGCAAGTCCAAGTCCCGTTCCTCCAAATTTTCGGGTTGTTGACGAATCGGCCTGCGAAAATGCTTTAAATAGTTTTTTCTGCTGTTCTTCATTAATCCCAATTCCGGTATCCCGGACAGAGAAGGTAAATGCACCTGTGATTTCATCTTTTTTTGTAAAGGTCACTTTCAATTCTACTTCTCCTGATTCGGTGAATTTCACGGCATTGCTTAAAAGGTTAACCAGTATCTGCTTTAACCTCGTGGAATCGGTTACTATAAAACGTGGCAAATCAACCTGAATATTCAATAAGAGTTCCAGTCCATTTTGTGAGGCATGGTACTTAATAATGTCGGATGTTTGTTCTACAAGTTCAATAACATCGGTTTTGATGAAATCAAGCTCCATTTTCCCAGCTTCAATTTTCGAGAAGTCCAGAATATCATTGATGATTCCCAGCAATGAATGACCCGAGGTATTCGCATTTTCAGCATACTGTTGCTGGATTTTATTCAAGGGTGTTTTAAGCAGCAGGTCGGTGAAACCGATAACGCCATTAAGTGGTGTACGTATTTCGTGGCTCATGTTGGCGAGAAATTCAGATTTGGCTTTGCTTGCCTGATCTGCCTCCTTCATGGCAATTAAGAGTGCTTCTTCTGATTTCTTCTGTTCTGTAATATCTCGTGTTACACCTACTAAACCAGTGATTTTCCTATGCATGTCGTGTAGTGGTACTTTGGATACCAAAAGCCAATGCAAAGTACCATCTTTATCGGTGAGCGTTCCTTCAATATCCAGAATAGATTTTCCGGACTGAAGCACCAGTTGATCTTCCGATAAAGACCGTTCGGCATCAGCGTCGGGATATAAATTAAAATCGGTCGTACCTATGATATCATCTTCGGTGTTTTTTCCGGCAAATTGAACTTCTTTTGGATTGGCTAATATTTTACGCCCTTCAATATCTTTCACATAAACTGCATCCGGAATCAGATCGATGATGGTTCTGAAAAGCGCACGTTCGTTGTTTAATGCCTCTTCAGTATTTTTACGTTTGGTAACATCCCGTTGGATAAAAAGAATACTTGCAGGATTACCTTTCGAATCATATAAAACGGTTGAGTTTGTGTCAACATATATTCTGGTGTTGTCAGTTCTCACCGTCTGGTATTCTGTAATATTTGAACTGCCTTCGCTTGCGAGCAACTTAAATATATTCTCTTTTAAAATCGCGTGATTTGAAGGGTCGGTAAAACGAAAGATGGACTGACCGATGATTGAATTTTTTTGGTCGGCCGGAAAGCCATACATCACCGCTAACTTATCGGAGGCATATATTACCGTCCCGTCTAACGATACAATCCCGATTCCATCGGGTGAGGCAGCTATAATGGCTTCCCATTTTTCGCTGCTAAGTTGCAATGCATCTTCGGCTTCTTTTCTTTTGGTAATATCCCGGCTGATTCCAAGGATTCCAATAAGACTTCCATCGCTTGCCCAATAGGGGGTTTTAAGTGTATCAATAAGTTTCTTTCTACCGTCGGGATAGGTAATCCATTCTTCATTATGACGGGATATTTTTTGTTGAAGCATTTCATTATCAAAACTTTTGAATAGTCTGGCGGTCTCATTGTCAAATAGATCATAATCGGTTTTGCCTATTATTCCATTTTTTGATTTCCCAACAAAGTCAGCAAAAGGAGGGTTGCAACCGAGATAAACCCCTTGGGTGTCTTTAAAAAAAATGATATCGGGGATTGAATCAAGCAATGAGGTTATCAATCCTGTCTGACGGACTCTTTCTGTCTCTGCCTGTTTCCGTTCTGTTATGTCTTCCTTAATCGCAATAAAATGCGTGATCTTCTGATTTTCGTTTATGATAGGTGATATTAAAGCTGATTCCCAGTAAAGCTCTCCGTTTTTCTTTTTATTCTGCAGCTCTCCCCGCCATTCATGACCTGACAAGATTGTTTTCCAAAGTTCAGCGTAATATTCTTTGGGTATGTTATCAGACTTTAATATTCTGGGATTTTTGCCAATTGCTTCTTCCTTTGTATATCCCGTCAAATTACAAAACTTTGGATTTACATATTCAATATCTCCGTTGAGATCTGTAATAAAGATCGATGCGGGATTCTGTTCCACTGCTTTTGATAGTTTAAGGATTTCCTCTTCAGCAAATTTGCGTTTTTCAATCATTCTGATAAGCGAGTCGAACAAGTAACTGCTATCGGACGTGGAGGATTCACTTTCGATAATATTTGCCTGATCCAACGGGTTGAGGATATAAATCGCCTCTTTTATTTTGTCAATAGTTTCTTTTTGCAAGCCAGCATCCTGCTTGTGTTTCTGAAAAGCATCCCTGAGCTCCTGGGAACTGATTTCGATCGAATTCTGAAGTAATTGAGCTTCGTCTTCGAAATTTTGGTAGGTATGGTTGATATCCTCAATTATTCCCTTTAGTTGATCAGGTACATTGTCTAAAGAACCGAAATGGCGTTTAATCTGGCGCAATAAAAGTTTGTTCAAATTGATATCCATAATTTTTAATGGTTTATAATTCCTTAAAAAGAGTGACCGTCATCGTTTGATTGTGAAGTTCACAATGATGTTCGAACGGTTTGATCGGGCAAATTTCACCATAAGAATAAAAGCCGGTCACATTAGCTCCATTTCCAATTACTTCACGAATGATCTCAAGTTCTTCTTCCACTCTCTGTTTTAACACCAATTTTCTGCCAACACAACTGATAAGAATAGCAAGATCAGGATTTGAATTTCCGAGGCTGGTTTTTGACATCTCAGCAGCATCATTCGCACCATCGATCAGCCGGTCAGAACTGGCTTTCATCAATCGGACATATTCACCCTGGGGAATATCTCCGGCAAAAACCATACTTCCATCTTTTTCGTTTACTGATAAAACAGTACGGACAAGCGCAGTATCCGGATTTTTTGAGCGTAAGCTTAATGGAAATAGCAATGCTGAAGATGGCAGATCTGCGGCATGAATTCCCAAATACTTTTTATACAGCTCAAGTGCAGGTTGTCCGTCAAGCTCGTACAAGACATTGCCAATTGATTTTGTAACCTCACGGTCAACTCCGAACGAGTCCCATCCACCCATCGATCCATATCCAACTTTGAGATTTTCGCCATAGAACCCAATTGCCAATACCAGGTTTGTCTCAGCTGTCGTATTGTGAATAATCACGGTTTCGAGAAAGTCGTCCTGATCACCTGCCATGCCCCCGGTTATTGAAATCCTGTCCTTCAGTGAATGATTCAGCCCTTTGGTGAGCTCGCTGCCGTTTATATTTAAACCTTCCGAAAGTATCATGATATGAACCAGTTGTTCTTTATCCAGTTTTTCTGCCAATTTTTCGCCGACTATAAAACTGTCTTCCATTGTATTGATTCGCTCGATGGCAACTTCAACAGTAGAATTTTCAAACCAGACAGCCGTACATATAATGCTTTCGTTAAACACTTCTTCCTGACAAATCTCTCCGGAAGTTGAACATCCAACAATTTGTGCAACGGGGTAAGCACTTTTTATAAAATCAATATGTGGTTGTTTTTTTAGCAGATCTTTATTCTCAAATAAGAAAACAAGCTGAGCCAGATTTTCAAGGTTATTGTCACTTTTTTTCACCCATCCATTAGCATCAGTGTAAATACGTTGTTCTGTTTTCATCGTATAATATTCTTTAATGGTTCCACCTGCCTTGTGGCTATTTTTTACGCAAAGGATTATATATTTATAACAATGCTGCGACAACTTTGTTATTCCTTTTTGCGATTATAAGTTGGTTGTAAACCAAGATCTGAAGTGCCGGCTCTAATTTTAAAGTTGGAAAGAAATCAGCTAAAGAATCCCTTTTAATCCGATCGTTTCTGCCTTCTTTTGCATAGCCAGAATTGTTTCTTCAACAAGTTCTTCGACTTTGATCCCAAGCATATCTGCCCCCTTTGTAATTACATCCCGGTTGGCTCCGGCGGCAAACGATCGTGTATTCCATTTCTTCATTACAGATTTTGTGGTAAGATCCAGAATGCTTTTTGACGGTCTTACATAAACGCTGGCAGTAATCAATCCGGTAAGTTCGTCAATCGCGAACAATACTTTTTCAAGATAGTGAATTGGTTCTGTATCTGAACATATGCCCCAGCCATGACTTACAATTGCCCGGATATAATCTTCCGGCCAGTTTTGTGCTTCAAGAATTTTTCGGGTCATCGTGCAATGCTGGTCAGGAAATTGCTCATAATCAAGATCGTGACACAATCCAATCACGCTCCACTTTTCGATGTTTTCACCTGATTTCTCGGCAAAATGACACATTACTGCTTCCACTGCCAAACCGTGGCGGATCAGACTTTCCTGTTTATTGTATTCGCATAAAAGGGCATATGCCTCGCTTCTTGTAGGTTGTTTTTCCATTTCTTTCATCGCTATAAGGAGTGTAAAATTGATAATAATTTTTAGATTTGAGGTATCGAAGGCGAAATTAAGTCATATAACGAAAAGTATGGTAAAGAAAATTTATAATTGGGGTATTCTTGCTCCAGGAAATATTGCACGGAAATTTGTGACCGAGTTGCAACAACTTGAAAATGCATGCGTTTATGCTGTCGGGTCCAGAAATGCTGTTCGTGCAAAAGAATTTGCCGATGCTTTTGGCGTTAAGCGACATTATGACAATTATCTGGATTTGGTGTCCGATCCTGACGTTGATATCATTTATATTGCTTCTCCGCATGGTCTTCACGCCGAACATGCGCTCCTTTGCCTGAACCATCAGAAACCGGTGCTTTGTGAAAAAGCGCTGTCACTGAATCAAAAAGAGGTTGACCTGATGATGGCGTGTGCCCGTGAAAACAAGATCTTTTTTACGGAAGCATTTTTTACACCGCATCAGCCTTCTTACCAGGAAGCAAAGCGGATTATCGATTCAGGCGTTTTAGGGAAGGTGAAATATATCCAGGGTTGGTTTGGATTTAATAAAGCACCATATGATAATTCGTTACGCTTAATGAACCCTAAATTAGGGGGAGGAGCTTTACTCGATATCGGTTTATATCCGGTTTTCGATGCCCTCTATTTCCTGGGCGAACCCGATCAGATTGTCGCTAAAGCTGACTTTGCTGAAACCGGGGTTGACCAGAGTATTTCTATCCGGTTTGATTATCCGGGTGGCGTAACGGCTTCAATATTTGCCTCTTTTGTGGCTGCTTCTGGTCTGGGTACCGACATTTTTTGTGAATTTGGTACGCTTCGATTACGACGATGGAGTGCGGTAGATCAGTCGCTTGATGTTGAAAGACCAGGTTCCGAGGTAAAACATTATAAATGGGATGCGGATGCCTGCGGCTTAAAACGGGAGGCTGCCGAAGCAATGAAGCGTTTGGATGAAAACCGTCTTGAGAGCGATATTATGCCACATTCGATGAGTCTGAAATTGATCAGAACATTGGATATGATTCGCCATAAGGCAGAAATCATTTATCCGGAAAGGGATTAAAACAAGAAAGCCCGCTAAAATTTAGCAGGCTTTCAGTTAATATCTACTTGTAATTATTCCGGAGAAATTGCGTCGGTAGGACAAACTTCAGCGCAAGAGCCACAGTCGGTACAAAGTTCACTATCAATTTTGTAGATTTCACCTTCGCTGATAGCTTCTACAGGACACTCGTCGATGCAAGTTCCGCAAGCGATACATTCGTCAGAAATTTTGTAAGCCATAACTAACTTGATTTTTTGTTTATGATTATTTTATTACTTTTTCAAATTAACGCCGCAAAGTTATAAAGAATGGACAAAAAACAAATTCGATTGGCAATTTTTACTTGATTTAAATAGTGATTTTTTTGTATATGTTTTTTAACGAACCTAATATTCACCGGTTTTCATTATTCTTTTTCAGATGTAAAGTAAGCGCAGTAAGGCTGTAGTCCGCATTCTTTGCACTTTGGTTTCCGGGCAACACAAACATATCTGCCGTGTAAAATCAGCCAATGGTGTGCGATTGGTATCATCTCTTCGGGGATGTTTGCAATCAGTTGCTTCTCAGTTTCAAAAGGAGTTTTTGAATTGACCGACAGTCCGATACGTGCTGCCACCCTGAAGACGTGCGTGTCGACGGCCATCGCTGGTTTATTGAAGATTACGGAGGCGATCACACTCGCAGTTTTTCGTCCGACGCCGGGTAATTTGATTAATTCATCCACCTCATCAGGCATGACGCCATTATAATCGGCGATAAGTTTGCGGGCCATTCCAACCAGATGCTTTGCTTTATTATTGGGGTAGGAACACGACCGGATATATTCAAAAACTTCGTCAGGCTCAACTTCTGCGAGCTTTTCGGCAGTAGGAAACCGCTTAAGTAGTTCCGGAGTGATCAGATTTACCCGTTTGTCGGTGCATTGTGCTGACAGAATTACAGCTACAAGCAGCTCGTATGGACTGCGATAGTGCAGTTCACTTTCAGCAACAGGCATATTTACTTTAAACCATTCGATGACCTTTTCAAACCGCTCTTTTATTTGCATGGAATCTCTTTTAAGGTGTGCGTTAAAATTAAGACTCCTTTTGTAGATTTTCGTGTTAATTTTGCAGCTGTAATTTTAATTGTTTATGATCTCATACCTGCAAGTAGAAAATCTCACAAAATATTGGGGGGAATCGCCTCTTTTTGATGGAATTAGCTTTTCAGTTTCCGAAGGCCAAAAAGTCGCAATGATTGCCAAAAACGGCGCCGGAAAATCAACATTAATGGATATCATTGCAGGTTTGGAGACCCCCGATTCGGGCAAATCAACTTTGTCTAACGATATTTCAATCGGATACTTGCGTCAGAATCCGGATTTGGATCCCGAGGATACAGTGCTTGAAGCTGCTTTTAACGCTACAGGGGAATTGATTCAGGCTGTAAAAGACTACCAAAAGGCACTTGAAAGTCACGATCCGCATATATTAGATGATGCCACTGAGAGAATGAATGTGCTTAATGCATGGGATTTTGAACTTCGGATTAAGCAAATTTTGACGCAATTGAAGATCACAGACGTAAATCAGCAAATCAAATTTCTTTCGGGAGGGCAGAAAAAAAGAGTAGCACTTGCTCATATTCTGATTAATGAACCTGATTTTTTAATTCTTGATGAGCCCACCAACCACCTCGATCTGGAGATGATTGAATGGCTCGAAAAATACCTCGAAAAGGCCAAAGGCACTTTGTTTATGGTAACGCATGACCGGTATTTTCTCGATCGAGTATGTAATGAAATAATTGAATTAGAAGATAATACAATATATAAGTATAAAGGGAACTACTCTTATTACGTCGAGAAAAGAGAAGAGCGTATCTCATCAATGAATGCCGAAATCGACCGGGCCAAGAACCTGTTTCGCTCCGAGCTGGAGTGGCTGAGAAAGATGCCGCAAGCACGAAGTCACAAATCAAAGTATCGTACCGAAGCTGCTTATAAATTGCAGGAGAAGGCTTCGCAGCGTCGCGTGGAAGATGAGGTTGAACTTACCGTACAGGGGAAGCGACTTGGAAGTAAAATTCTTAATGTGAAGAGTCTTTGTAAAGCTTTTGGTGACCTGGTAATATTGGATAAGTTCAGCTACAACTTTGCCCGCCTTGAGAAAATTGGGATCATCGGAAAAAATGGCAGTGGCAAAACAACTGTGTTAAATATGCTGACTGGTGCATTAGAAGCCGATAGTGGCACGATTGACGTTGGTGAAACAATCAGCTTTGGTTATTACCGTCAGGACGGAATTAGCTTTAATCCCGGCGATCGTGTGATCGATGTGATTAAAGAGATCGCCGAAGTGGTGGACATGGGAAACGGAAACAGGATGACCGCTTCGCAGTTTCTGAATTATTTCCTTTTCCCACCCGAATCGCAGTTCAATTTTGTTGATAAGTTAAGTGGTGGTGAAAAACGCAGGTTGTACCTTTGCACTATCCTGATGCGAAATCCGAATTTTCTGATTCTTGATGAGCCAACAAACGATTTGGATATCATGACATTAAATGTGCTTGAAGAATATCTTCGTAATTTTCAGGGATGCGCAATTGTTGTTTCACATGACCGGTTTTTTATGGATAAGATTGTCGATCATTTATTTGTGTTCGAAGGAGATGGACTCATCAAAGATTTTCCAGGAAATTACTCCGATTACCGCGATTGGGTCGATGCTAAAGAGAAAGAACGGCGTGTGCCAGAGAAGAAAGAAAAAGTCACGAAACCCAAGCAGGTTAAAGAGGGTATTCGCAAATTAAGCTTTAACGAAAAACGAGAGTTAGAGCAATTAGAGAAGGATATTGAACTGCTTGAGGAGGAAAAAAGAGTAATTGAAACAGCAATGAATTCTGGCGACTGCCCGGCAGAAGAACTGGTCATTAAATCGCAGCGTCATGGCGAAATAAGGGATTTGCTGGACGATAAAGAGTTGCGTTGGTTAGGACTGAGTGACCAGGAATAGGGGAAAGGTTAAAGTGAAAAAGGAAAAGGGATAAAGTGTGAAACACCTGTTGCCATTTACCATTCCTATATACATCCGCAAACAAATCCATCGGCCAGTCCTTCGAGTAATTCTTCAACTTTGACAACTTCCGGTTCAGTTCCACGACAAGCATCGCAGACAGGTAAATTTACTTTTGGATGATAGGAGATATTTTTGGTTAATATAGGCTTTCCGCAAACGAAACAAAGGACTGATGGCTCAGGCATCTTAATTCAATCCAAAATGATGATCATCGGTTAAGTTGGATGTTTCGAAACTTTCCCTTTCCATCATAAATGAGCCGCCCGTGCCTTCTGCATCACGACTGTTTCCTGTAATTTTTCCATTTGGCAGGAGTTCGCCCTCCCAGGTATCGAGCTCATAGATAATATCTTCGTCGCTAAATAATATTTCGCAGGAATGTGATTTGAGGTTGATTTTTGTGCCATTAATCCGACCGGCAACTTCCTGCTTTACGATGAAAGTTTCTTCACCATCAATTTGCTCCGAAAAACGCAGAACTCCCTTCAGATGACTTCCTTTTTGGTTAATTTCAGCGTATCCACTGTCTTTACCAAATCCGAAATCTTCTTCAAATCGCCAGCGTCCTGTAAGATTTATTTTCTCGGGCATCACTCAATTACTTCAATCGTAAATATAAAATATATCTTCAAAATTTATGCCTCAAAATTAACCATTATTAGAAATATTCAAATCATGATCATTCTTAACCTTTAAATAACAGAGGCCATCCTGAATAGATGGCCTCTGAATTAAAAAATCTGAAGCGATTTTTATTTCACGTAAGAAGCATTATTCAAGAAATCAAAACTTTTCTGAACGCTTACAAATGGTTCGAAATCATATCTTTCAACTTCAACAAAACAAACCTTGGTGCCTGCTTTTGCTTTATTTTCGTAAATTGGTTTGAAATCAATCAGGCCACTTGCACCGATCTCTTTTTCATCTTTAATGTGCAGTAGTTCAAATCTTTTAGGATATTTATTGAAATATGCGACAGCATTTTGGCCACCTTTGTAAATCCAGTAAACATCCAATTCAAAAGTTACTTTTTTAGGATCGGTGTTTTTAACCATATAATCATAAACTAGGTCATCAGCATCGGTGATTTTCGTAAATTCTTTATTGTGATTATGATAGCCGAAGCGAATTCCGGCAGCATTGCATTTCTCACCGATTGCGTTAAAATATTCGCAGGTTTTTTTCAGCGATTCGAGATTTTTGTATGGATACTCTCCCATAGATGGTTTAACGATGTACTTGCAACCTGCTTTTTTGTGCGCTGCAATGGCCATATCCCACCAGATCATAGCTGCATCCCATGATGCCTGATCACCCGTATAGTTTGCACCTGTATGTGAACTTACCAATTTCATTCCGTTTGCTTCAAGCAGGGCTTTAAAAGCTTCAGGCTCCATTCCATAAAACTTACCGTTGTCAAAACTGGCAGCTTCCATGGATGTGTATCCGATTTTCCCCATTTTTTCGATCGTACCTTTTACATCTTTATTCAGATCATCACGAAGCGAATACATCTGAAGACCAATATCTTTCTTCTTTTTAGCGAAAGACGACTGTGATAAACCGCCAATGATAATTGCAACTAAAGCAATAACGACCAATGGTTTAATAAGATTTGTTTTCATGCGATTAAAAATTTTAAATAAGTAGTATGAATGTTTTTTAATTAAAAAGTGAATGAGGCAAAATTAAAGTTATAATTGGTTTAAACCAAATTATTCTGTTGATATACTAGGTGCAGCCTCATTGCGTGGAGGAACCTTTTGTTTTAATTGATTTTTGCCGATTATTTACTAAGTTTAAACTTTAGTTTGTGTCAAGTCCTCCCATTTTGTAAACTTCTCTGATTCTTTTGCTTATTAGTGTGAGGCGAAAACGTCACAGTCTTATTTTGGGCAACATAAAAACAACGGACATAACTTTGAGAAAAAATGAAAATTGATCAATTGACTTGTATGGGTTTATGTGGTTTTTTGACGGCATCATCAATTCAAGCCAATGAACCTGCAAAAAGGTACTTCAAGCAAAAACAACTTCCCAACATTGTTTTGATTTTGGCTGACGACCTGGGTTACGGTGACCTTAACTGCTATGGTGCAACGCGGTATATCACGCCAAATCTCGATAAACTTGCAAATAAAGGTGTAAGGTTCACAAATTTTTATGTCTCTCAAGCCGTTTGCAGTGCTTCGCGGGCCGCATTACTAACTGGATGTTATTCAAACCGGGTCGGGATTGGAGGAGCATTGTTTCCAACGTCTTTGATTGGGTTAAATCCTCAGGAAGAGACAATTGCCGAAGTACTTAAAAAGAGTGGTTATTCAAGTGGTATTTTTGGGAAGTGGCACCTGGGCTACCAGCGTGAGTTTTTACCTTTGCAACAGGGTTTTGAAGAATACTTTGGGTTGCCCTATTCGAACGACATGTGGAAATACAATATCGACGGATCGGTGGCGACACAGGAGCAGAACAAAAATAAGGCAAACTATCCTCCGCTACCGTTAATTGATGGAAATGATGCTGTCAAAGAAATTGTTACGATGGATGATCAGGCGCAACTCACAACAATGTACACTGAGCGCGCTGTCTCGTTTATCGAAAAGCATAAGAAAGAGCCTTTTTTCCTCTACCTCCCTCACTCGATGCCTCATGTGCCGATTGCTGCCTCCGATAAGTTCAAAGGTAAAAGCGAACAAGGAGTTTATGGCGATGTGCTGATGGAGATTGACTGGTCAGTGGGACATGTACTGGAAGCACTCGAAAAAAACGGACTCACCGAAAATACACTGGTCATTTTCGTTTCTGACAATGGTCCATGGCTTAATTTTGGGAATCATGCCGGTTCTGCAGGTGGACTTCGTGAGGGGAAAGGGACAAGCTGGGAAGGTGGTCAACGTGTTCCGTGTATTATGAAATGGCCCAGTCACATACCCGATGGTTTGGTCTGTAATAAGATAGCTGCCACAATTGATATTTTGCCAACTTTGGCAAAAATTGCCAAGGCCCCGCTTCCAATTAATAAAATCGATGGAGTCAACATCCTTCCGTTGATGACTGGTGATCTAAAGGCCAATCCGCGTGAAGTGTTTTTGTATTACTATAACTCGAATTGTCTGGAAGCTGTCTGGAAAAATCAATGGAAACTTGTATTTGCCCATCAGTCACAAACTTACGAAGGATTTGCACCCTGAAGACGGAGTTGGAGGGAAAATCGGCAATGTTCTGGTGGAACCTGCCCTTTATGATTTGCGACGTGATCCGGGCGAACGATACGATGTAAAAGACCTTAATCCTGGAATTGTCGTGGAACTTACAAAAATTGCAGACGAAGCAAGAGCTGATCTTGGTGATGGGATTTTAAATATTAAAGGAGCGAATGTTCGGGAACCCGGGAGAGTTAGTGTTCAGTAAATTATGACTAAGTTTTAAATATGACAATTTTAAGAAAAGGAAATCTATTTGTTTCGATGGCAGTATTTATGCTGGTGGTCTCCGGAGATCTTTCCGGCAGCATAAAAAAGAAAGACCCGCCCAAAGTTCAGGTGGGACTTATTGAACGTGAATACCTTGTTAATGTGTTGATAAAGATTACTGATCCTGTACTTGAGTCTTTGAGTAATAATCAATTAAAAGAGCGAATGCCGGTTGAATCTGTTCCCGGCCAGGAGGCAGACCGGAAAAACTATACTTATCTTGAAGCGATTGGTCGGACTTTGGCAGGTATTGCACCCTGGCTCGAATTGGGTCCTGATGATTCTTCAGAAGGGAAATTACGCGAAAAATATATTTTGCTGGCATTGCAAAGTATCCGAAATGGTACTGATCCTGAATCGATTGATTTCATGAATTTTACAAAAGGAGGGCAACCGCTTGTTGATGCAGCTTTTTTGTCTCAGGCTTTGCTCCGGTCACCAAATCAGCTTTGGGGACGATTAAGCGCTTTGGATAAAGAACATGTAATTAATGCATTAAAATCAACAAGGATAATCTCTCCCGGTTATAACAACTGGTTGTTGTTCAGTGCTGAAGTAGAAGCCGCATTGTTGAAATTCACCGGCTCATGCGATCGGATGCGCATCGATTTCGCGGTCAGGGAACATTTGAATTGGTACAAAGGCGATGGATTATATGGTGACGGACCCAACTTCCATTTCGATTATTACAATAGTTTTGTGATACACCCTATGTTGCTGGAGGTACTTCAGACCCTTAAAGATGCTGGCGATCATGTCGAAGCGAATTACGAACTTGTGCTTCAGCGCAGCAGAAGATATGCTGCTATTCAGGAACGACTTATCTCCCCAGAGGGAACCTATCCCATCGTGGGACGGTCGATTGCTTATCGTTTCGGTGCATTTCAGGTACTTTCCCAAATGTCACTTTTGGATGCGCTACCCGAAAACGTTTCACCTCAGCAGGTACGTGCAGCACTTTATACATTGATTAAAAGGCAGATTGAAGTACCTGGAACTTTCGATGAAAATGGGTGGCTTACGATTGGCGTTGCTGGTCACCAGGCTCAGGCAGGTGAGGGATATATCTCCACGGGAAGTCTTTACCTCTGCACATCGGGATTACTGATGCTCGGTTTGCCGGTAACAGATTCTTTCTGGCAAGGTGACGATGAGAAATGGACTTCTAAAAAAGTGTGGGATGGTGAATATTTTCCAATAGATCATGCATTATAAGGATTGGGAAATGTGAATCTAGGTGCAATTTGTGTAAATCACGAATCATTTTGTCCATTGACGGTATTGAAGTTCAATGTATCTTTGGAAAGATTATTACTAATAACGACCTGGTTAACTGTTTTATTTGAATCAAAATGAAAAACACCAAAATGCTGGCTACACTGGGAATCTGCTCGGTGGGGTTGATTCCTAACAGTTACGGACAATCTAAAGAGCAAAAACGTCCGAACATCCTTTTTATTATGAGTGATGATCACGCTTACCAGGCGATTAGCGCATATGGATCAGGACTGAATTCGACTCCGAATATTGATCGGATTGCCAGGGAGGGGGCGATTTTCACGCGGGCATTTGTAACCAACTCAATTTGTGCGCCAAGCCGTGCGGTGATGCTCACAGGTAAATACAGCCACTTGAATGGAAAAACCGACAATGTTGGTGGTTTTAACTGGAACCAGATGATATTCCCTAAACTTTTGCAACAAAATGGTTATCAGACTGCTTTAATCGGAAAGATCCATCTCGACGGCAATCCCCAGGGTTTCGATTATTCGAATGTGCTGCCCGGACAAGGAAATTACTACAACCCTGATTTTATTGAAAATGGCGTCCGTAAGCAATATCCCGGTTATGTGACAACATTGACAACTCAGTTTGCACTTGACTGGCTCGATAAAAAACGCGATAAATCCAAACCTTTCTGCTTGTTGTATCATCAAAAAGCGCCCCATCGTAATTGGTTACCCGAAGAGAAATACCTGAACCTTTACGAAGATCGCGATTTCCCGTTTCCGGAGAATTTCTTTGATGATTATACTGGTCGCGGAACTGCAGCTCATATACAGGAGATGGGAATCGTCAAAGAGATGATGTGGGGACATGATATGAAGTTTGAGAATGATCCTTACACGGGTGAACCAACTAATTTCGTTCAGGATATAAAACGGATGGACGATCAGCAACGGAAAGCCTGGCGTGCAGCATATGATGCGAGAAATGAAGAGTTTATTAAGGCTAAACCTCAAGGTCGCGATTTGGCAAAATGGAAATACCAGCGCTATATTCGCGATTATCTTAAAATAATTATGTCAGTTGACGATGGAGTAGGTGAGGTGCTTGACTATCTTGATAAAAACGGTCTTACGGAAAATACAATTGTTGTTTATACTTCTGATCAAGGTTTTTACCTGGGCGAACACGGGTGGTTTGACAAACGATTTATGTACGAAGAATCCTTCCGGACTCCGTTGTTAATAAGATATCCCAAAGAAATTAAACCGGGAACGGTTATCACACAAATGATTCAAAATCTTGACTTTGCTCCAACATTTTTGAATTATGCAGGAGTAAAGGCGCAAAAAGAGATGCAAGGTGAATCGTTTCGAAAGGTGTTAAGCGGTGAATCGATGAAATGGAGAGATGCGATCTATTACCATTATTATGAATATCCCGGCGTTCATGCTGTTAAGCGTCATTATGGCGTGAGGACCGAGCGATACAAGCTCATTCATTTTTATTACGATATTGATGAATGGGAAATGTACGATCTTGAAAAAGATCCGCACGAGATGAAAAGTGTTTATAATGATCCTGCTTATGCAGAAATTCAGGCGGATCTTCTAAAAAAATTGAAAGAGCTTCGTGTGAAGTTTAAAGATACGGATGAAGTTACACAATCGTTTTTACCAAAAAAGAAGAATTAATATTTTTACAAACTCAATAATTATCAAGTTTATGAAACGAACCAACAGCTATTTGAGGATCGTAACCCTCATCGCTTTATTCAGTGGGTTTGCTTTATCTGCGATCGCCAAAAACGAGGTGAAGCAGCTAATTTGCGAATACAAAACAAATCCGCTTGGTATTGATATTCTCAAACCCCGGCTCAGCTGGCAGGTGGTATCTGCCGACAAAGATGTGATGCAAACCGCTTATGAAGTGAGGGTTGCAGACTCACCTTCCAAATTGAATTCAAACAAATTGATTTGGTCGACGGGTAAAGTAAATGAATCGCAATCTGTCGATGTAGTATACGGTGGACCTGCTTTGGGCACGATGCAACAACTTTACTGGCAAGTTCGTGTTTGGGATAATAAGAACAAGGCAACAGCCTGGAGTGAACCTGCTTCATGGGAAATGGGAATTCTTAAACCAACAGAATGGAAAGCTTCCTGGATTTCGACTGGCACTGAAAAAGAATTGGATGGCTCAAAACCAGCCCAGTATTTCAGGAAGGAGTTCACAACTGCGAAAAAAGTGAAATTGGCCCGCCTTTATGCGACGGCACTTGGTTTGTATCAATTGCATATCAATGGTGCAAGAGTAACCTCCGACCTTTTTACACCAGGTTGGACCAGTTATAATAAACGTTTGCAGTACCAGACTTATGATGTAACATCAATGCTAAAAGGACAGAATGCAATTGGCGTTATATTGGCTGATGGCTGGTATCGCGGGAATATTGGATTTTCAAAACAGCACAATTATTATGGAAATAAGTTGGGACTTCTGCTTCAGTTGCAGATTACTTATACTGATGGAACTTCTGAAACGATTGGTTCGGACAACAGCTGGAAAGTGAGCGCAAATGGCCCAATCGTTGAATCAGATATTTATAATGGTGAACTTTATGATGCGCGTCTTGAATTGACAGGATGGGATCAGACAGGTTATGATATGACGAAATGGGAAAGTGCCGCCGCATTGAGCCAGTCGAAGGATGTCCTTATTGCACCTCAAGGAGTTCCCGTGAAGGCAATTCAGGAGATCCACCCAATCAAGCTATTTGTTACTCCAAAAGGTGAAACTGTCTTTGATATGGGACAAAATATGGTCGGATGGGTCAGATTGAAAGTGGCCGGGAAAAAGGGAGACAAGGTAATCCTGAAATTTGCCGAGGTGCTCGATAAAGCCGGCAATTTTTACACTGATAATCTTCGCGCAGCAAAATGCACCGATATTTATATATTGAAAGGTGAAGGAACAGAGATTTATGAACCCAACTTCACATTTCATGGCTTCCGGTTTGTTAAAATTGAAGGATTAGAAGCTGCCCTAACACTTGATCAAATTACGGGAGTTGTGATTCATTCTGATATGAAACCAACCGGAACCTTCAGCTGTTCTGATACTTTAGTAAATCAGCTTCAACACAATATTCAGTGGGGTCAGAAAGGTAATTTTCTTGACGTACCCACCGATTGTCCACAACGTGACGAGCGGCTTGGTTGGACAGGAGATGCTCAGGTATTCAGTATGACGGCTGCTTTCAACTTCGATGTTGCTGAATTCTATACAAAATGGTTGGGTGATGTAACTGCTGATCAGTTACCAAATGGTAAAGTTCCCCATGTGATACCAGACGTTCTAAACGGCGAAGGCGGTTCAACAGCCTGGGCTGATGTTTCAGTCATTGTTCCTTGGACAGTTTATCTTTCCTATGGTGATCAACGTATTTTAGAAACACAATATCCGAGCATGAAAGCATGGGTTGGTTACATGACAAGCAGGGCAAATGCAAATCATCTCTGGTTAGGCGATGCTCATTTTGGTGATTGGCTCGCTTTTGCAACCACAAATTCCGATTATCCCGGAGCAACAACCGAAAAAGATTTGATTGCGACAGCATACTATTGCTATTCAACTAGCTTACTTAGTAAAATTGCTTCAATTATCGGACAAAAGGAGGATGCTGAAAAATATAATAAACTGGCGAGTGAAATTAAAATTTCATTCAATCAGGAATTTGTCACCCCGAACGGACGATTGGTTTCTCATACTCAAACTGCGTATGCACTTGCATTGGCATTTGACCTTCTCCCCGAAAGCCTGGTTCCGAAAGCTGCAGAATACTTTGCCAATGATGTTCAAAAATTTGGCCACCTAACTACGGGGTTTGTCGGAACACCGCTGTTGTGTAAAACACTTTCGGCCATTGGTCGCGATGATCTGGCATTTATGTTATTGAATAACAAGAAATATCCTTCATGGCTGTACCCGGTTTTGCAAGGGGCTACTACTATATGGGAACGTTGGGATGGTCAGAAACCTGACGGCTCTTTTCAGGATGTAGGGATGAATAGTTTCAACCATTATGCCTATGGCGCTATCGGAGAATGGCTATACAGGCATGTGGCAGGAATTGACATTGACCCCAATCATCCAGGGTATAAACATATTCTGCTTGCTCCTCATCCGGGCGGTGGCCTTAAAAATGCGAATGCAGAAATTATTACAATGTACGGTAAAGTGGAATCATCATGGAAATTCGAGAACGAAGATTTTGTATATGAAGTTGTGATTCCTGCAAATACTACAGCAACTGTTACTTTACCTTTTGCTAAAGCGGAGCAGGTAAAACTGGATGGTTTGCAGGCAAAAGCAGGTGTACAAAAAGGAAATGAATTTCAGGTTAACCTGGGTTCGGGTAAATACCTTTTTAGCTATCCGGCTCAGGCGTTGAGTGACGCAACTGCAGAAAAGAAAAAATAAATTTGGTTGCTTTATCTTCGTTTATCAGCGAAATTAGCGGGTAGTCTAAATTTTCCACTGATTTCGCTGATTTTTGTTGATGGCTTTTTGTACAATATAAATTCGTAAAGCCAGAACATTTTTTCTGAAACGGCAACTGAATATGACTCTGTCAATCCCTATAACTGAGAAATATTTATAGGTGTTTCACCAACAAAGTGCTCCCAGGTTTTACCGGTTTGTTACGGCTTACCCTTTTGTATCGAATCATTTTAAAACGAAGCCTTATAAATGTCAAGCGGAGTGGGCTGGTTTTTCGGTTACAGAAATTCAGTATTTGATCAATGACAAAACTTCATGAGGACTAACACCCTTAAAACCAAGGATGTGGTTTTAATAATGGAGGATTATCCAAAAAAGTCGAAGGGTTTGGCTTTCCCAATCAATAAAATAGCGGCGAAATTTATGCCATCCAAATTGCGCAAATTCAGTTGTTTACCTTGATGATTAAAAAAGATGTCTTTAAATCCTGTTAATTTGTTAATCTGTTTTCAGACTAAAAAAAAACGTTTATATTTGCATCCGCTTAGCAGAAACAACTATACTGTTTGATAATTGATCAAAGAGGTTGACAGGAAAGGCTTGGCAAAATAGATTAGTGCGGGAATAGCTCAGTTGGTAGAGCACGACCTTGCCAAGGTCGGGGTCGCGAGTCCGAGTCTCGTTTCCCGCTCAGATTATAACAAACGTTCATTTAGGGGTGCATTTTTAAGCGGGAATAGCTCAGTTGGTA